>Ga0164313_10003392_pt1 | contig 14192 bp, 6 predicted proteins | sample GuaBasSedimGuay4_FD_113735 | JGI IMG/M metagenome (GOLD analysis project Ga0164313, IMG submission 113735) | Subseafloor sediment microbial communities from Guaymas Basin, Gulf of California, Mexico - Guay4, Core 4569-4, 0-3 cm | ecosystem: Environmental > Aquatic > Marine > Hydrothermal vents >... | reverse complement strand
TCAAGTTCGCGGATGGTGTGGCCGACTTCTCCTTCGGTGTATGCCGTGACCGGAAACCGTGAGGACTTCTGGTTGCAGGCGTTGCGTAGTGAGTTCAGTGTCAGGGGGTAGTGTTCGGGTGTGGTTTCCTTTTTTTCTATCAGGCAACCGAGTACACGTACCTGGATTTCTGTCATTTTTTCCATGGGTGCGTTCCGCAAGAAGTCTCAGTGCTCATCTTATCAATGGTTGGCTGATCAGGTCATTAGTAATCGGCATCGGCATTTATTGCAAAATCTTACTTGTTAATAACCAAATCAACGGTTTATACTCTGCGGCTTATAAGAATAAAATATTTACATAGGGAAATCATGAACATGTCCAAGGATGGTAATGTAGTTTTAGTGTGGCTGGCGGCAATTTTTGCACTGCCCTCGGCCTGGGCGATACAACTGGACACCAGTTACGGTGACGCCGGTTTCGTTCAAACCAATATTTCTTCGTACAACGACTTTAACCAAAAAACGGGCGCCGTGCTGGTGCAAGTGGACGGCAAGATCGTTATGGCTGGTGTCAGTGATAACGGTAATGGCAATGATTTTGCCCTGATTCGTTATAACCCGGATGGCACGCTTGATACCGGCTTTGGGGGTGATGGCAAACTCACGATTGATATCAGCACAAACGACACTTTTACTGACTTGATACAGCAAGCGGATGAAAAAATTGTTGTACTCGGTAATATTTGGAGTGGCACCAGTAACGACATTGTGCTGCTCCGTTTCAACGTCGACGGTAGTCTCGACACCACCTTTGGTACAGATGGTGTGGTTATTACCGACGGTGGCAGAGACTGGGGCGATGCGGTTATACAGCAAGCCGATGGTGAACTGGTAGTCTCTGGACAGAATGACTCCCGCTTTTTACTTGTTCGTTATGCTACAAACGGTGCCCTGGATACCGATTTTGGAACAGATGGTTTTGCAATACTGGATACCGGCACTGTTCTGCGTGCGACGGCGGTCGTCGAACGGGCCGATGGCATACTGGTGGCCTCCGGTTCCAGCCTGATTGCCGGTTTTCTTGCTACCGGTGATTTGGATACCAGTTTCGGCACGAACGGTTACAGCGATATGCCAGTTGACGTTCAAGGCAGGACGATGGCACAAATTGATGGCAAATTTGTCGTCGTAGGCGCGAACACTGCTACAGATGACATTGCGCTCACTCGCTTCAACGCTGATGGCAGCCTGGATACCGGCTTTGGGACGATGGGTATTGTTACAACAGATGTTGGTGGCAGTTCTGATGTCGCAATCGATGTTGCAGCTGATAATGCAAATGGCAAAATTATTGTTACCGGGTTGGGTACCGGTGACGCTGGCAACCAGATTGTTGTACTCAGGTATAACGCCAATGGCTCACTGGACAGTACTTTTGACACTGACGGCATGGCAGAGACCGATATCGGTATCGGTGGGGATTTTGGCCTGGCTATTACCCAGCAGGCAGATAACAAATACCTGGTGGCAGCCCAGGCACAAGACAGCGGTACTCAGGATTTTGCAACCATCCGCTACAACACAAATGGCAGCCTTGATACCGGTTTCGATACCGATGGCATCCTTATCGACTGGATCGATACACCCACAAAAGACGTTGGGTGGGCTCTACTTATGCAATCGGATGGAAAATTGATTGCAGGTGGGTCAGCCGCGTTATCAACCCTTGGTTCAGATCTGAACACACCAACAGATTTTGCAATGGTTCGCTATCTTGTCAATGGCAGTCTCGACACCGGTTTTGGCGATGGGGGTCGTGTTGTGGACTCAATTATGTCGCCATACAGTAATACCAGGGGCCTGATCGAGCAGGCCGATGGCAAAATTGTCAGTTTGGTGGGTACCTGGGACGGAGCCACCGGTGGTATGGCCCTGATTCGATACGATATTAACGGCGGTCGTGATACCAGCTTTGGCTTCGAGGGTACCGGTGTAGTTTCGCTCGCTCATGCGGCATACATTGGTTTTCAACAGAGTGATGGCAAACTGGTGGTTGCCAACACTGATTACTTGCAGCGCTTTGACTTGTCAGGTAATCCTGATAACGGGTTTGGAAATGCAGGTTTGCTTGCCCCTTCTGCTTGTGTGTGTGGCGGTGATTCAGTGGTGGAACAGGCCAGTGGAAAACTGGTTGTTGCCGGCATCAATGGCGTGGAGCGTTACCTCGATAATGGCACGCTGGATGTAAGCTTTGCTGTTGCCGGCAAACTATCACTCCCCGCAAACATAGGCGCACCCTGGTTGGTTCAACAGCCTGTAAACGGCAAGCTTATTGTTGCTTTTCTACCGGGGATCGACGAAGACCCTTTTACTAACGATCCTACACTGACAATTATGCGATTCAGTGCGGATGGTGAATTAGACACAACATTTGGTGAATTGGGAACTACTACCACTCTGATTAACGATATATATGGTGGAAACGATATTCATAAGTTGGTGGTGCAAGACGATGGCAAGCTGGTTGTTTTTGTTCGAACTGATTCATATGATTTGAAGCTGCTGCGCTACAATACAACTGGTTTGTTAGACACAGGTTTCGGCGACAATGGCATTTATCTGTTGCCATTTGAAGCGAGAAATGAAGGTGGCACCGTCATCGCCGGTGATTTGGTCTATCAATCAGGCACCTTTACGACTTTTGTATCCAAAGATAATGACTTCTTCATGGCCAGGTTTATCGACTTTGAGACGCCTCCGGTCGCCGGAGCGGTTGTCGCTGCTGACGTAACCCAAGCCAATATTGGCGAAACAACTTATGCTTTTAGCATTGATTATTCCGATGCAAACGGAGATTTTGAAAGTTCCTCTATTGGAAATTCGGATGTTTCCATTTGTAATGGTGGAAGCTGTGCTGTGGTAACGGGTACAACGTGGAGTGGCAATTCTTCAAGTGGAACAGCCACTTATACCATTACACCACCCGGTGGTAGTTGGGATGCTGCTGATAATGGTACTTATACCATTGCCATAGTTGCCAACGAAGTTGCCGATAGCCAGCCAGACTATGTCGCTGCTAATGCCAATGCGGGTAGTTTTATCGTGTCCATTGTTGACCCAACAGTACCCGATGCTCCAGTTATCGTGAGTGGTACTCCTGCCAATAAAGGTGCGTTAATTGCATTTCTGCCACCAGCTAACGATGGCGGCGCAAGCATTCTTGATTACAGGGTTTATTGTAATGCCGGCACAGAAGCCGTGGGTGCGACATCTCCACTGTTGGCGACAGGACTGATAAACGGGGCTAGCTATAATTGCTTTGCATGGGCAAGAAACATCCTTGGTGAAAGCGCGGCTTCAGCTGCGGTTTTCGTCACGCCAACCGATGGCGGGGACGTAGCCATTCCCCCATCGGGTGATGGGCCGGGTGAAGTAGTTACGTTTACTCAAACTGCAACGCCGCCAGGTGGTGGTGACCCTGTGCCGGCAACCTTGTCAGTTGTTGCTACTGAAGCCAGCCCACCCGAACCACCCCCGGAAGCGGACAGCCTGGTTTCCGCTATTGATATCAGCAGTACTTCATCTGTAGCGGGTTACACATTGGTTGTTACATTCACTATCGATGCTTCGTCGATCAATGAGTTCACCGGTTTCTGGAAGTATGGAAAGGAAGCTCCTGCGGATACCAATCATTGGTATGACTTTGGTACCTTCGTTGCTAATGGCAACGGAACCGGCTATGAAATATCTGAGGATAAGAAATCATTAACCGTTTACCTGGTGGATGGTATGCGCGGCGATGATGATTTTGCAGTTAATGCAGCCATTGTCGATCCGGCACTTCCGCTTATTCAGGTATCGCCGGTTATTTTCAGAGACGGCTTTGATTAATGTAAAACCAAAGTGTCGTGTAAGGAATCAGCAGCACTTAAGATAGAATAGTGAGGTGGCGATGTATTATTGCATTGAAATGCCTTGGCAGACCTTCCGGAACCAATGATGTTCACGATTAAGATACCAGACGTTCATGTTTTCAAAACGGCCGGGCGCTGTGTACTCGACATCACTCCGACCTGAAATCAGTAAGTATTTTTCAAGTGTGCCGCCAAAACGCATGCCTATTTGATACGAATTGACGTTAATGGCTGCCAACCCGGCGCGGCTTTCCGCGTGACACAAATCTACGTTGGCGCGGGCTGCCAGTCTTGCCAGTTGCAGACGGAGAATCCCACCCAGACCGCTCACGACACCATGATCCGGACTGCATGTTACGCGCATCGTATTGTCATACTCTGCCAGGCACAAACGGGTGCCATCATCCAGTTTTAAAGTAGTTACTTCCAGGTTGCTAAAGGCATGCACCTGCCCATTTAGGGACGATCTGACAATAGCCATCCAGTATGTATCAGGGTTATTCAACATAATCCCGAGTTTTTTCTTGAAGTCATAAGGGAATGTGGGAAAAGTCTTCCGGTGCATGCAGACCAGGCGATCAATATCCGCAGGACACAAACTCGCTGGCGTTGCCATTTCAAAGTGAAATTTTAATTTGCTGTCAAATGCTTCGATAATTCCAGCCGGCAAGGCGCGATTCTGTGACAGGATATCTGCGAGCAGTAGTTTTTCCTGGCGGGTATCATCAAAATCAGAACACCGGTTGGCTGCACATTTGCCGATATAGCTGATCAGTAAATTTCGGGCACCACCCAACTGCATCCTGGCCTCGACCCTGAACCCCTTGTCCTCCAGCAGTTCATTACAACCCCGTGGTAATTCACCAGCAGAGACAATGCGCGCAGTAACACGTGAAACACCTGCCCCCTTTTCAGCCCTTTCCAGATCAAGTAATGCCTTGAATAAAGTGTCGCGCCCTGTGACCAGGCGTGTACAGAACCAGCGTATGCGCTCACCACCAGGGTCATGTACCGGTTCAGTGGAGCCAAATGCTGAATACGCAGATACTTGCAAGACTCACCCTGTTCAAGCGTTGAATGCGAGCTATTCAACCGGCAGGCGAAGTGTCAGGGAAACTCGAAATGTACAAATCCAGAGGACAAGCCGGTTTTACGCCTTCGATCGATGCCCGATGTATTCATTGATATGGGGCGGTGCGCTATGTATCTCGGCATGTCCTACCAGCAGGATCAGCAGATCACCGGGCTCACAGGCGTCCAGTATCCTGAAAATCACCTCCCGGCCGAAGGTCATGAGCATGGTTTTGTTTTCCGGCACACCTTCTTCTACCAGGACCTGTTGCATAAACGGTCCGACTAACCTGCGCGAGATTGGTTCAGGGGGTTCATATTCCTTGCAGAAGTAGAAGTCGAAGTGCCCCGCTACTGCCTGCGCTGATCGCCGGTTTGCTTCATCGGTACTTTTTGCAGGGCCCGCAAAAGCAATCCGCTTAAGGCCTTTCACTTTCTGCAAGTCAACGAATTCGCACAGCTTCTTCATGCCATCCGCGTTATGCGCGAAATCTATGATAATGCGAAATGGCAGGTCGTCGATGACATTCATGCGGCCAGGCGTTAATTCGCGGCCTGCGCTGAAGCTGCCCAGAGCCGCCCGGATCTGGTCGATGTGGATACCAAAAAAGAATGTTGCAGCAGCAGCGTGCATGGCGTTGCTGACATTAAATCGTGCTGTCCCATCAAAGCTTGCAGGTATTTGTGCAACGTCCATTAGTGGAAGCCGTTGTTTGCCGTCATAAATAACCAGCCACTGCTCACCACGCACATTCTCGAGCACACAAAAACATGCACTGCGACTACCTGCCAGGTCTCGAAGTTGATCCACACTGGACTGCATCGACACAAAACAGATGCGTTCTGCGGTCAGATACGCTGGCATCAGTCTGCAATTATCATCGTCCGCATTCAATACGGCCACGTCACTGGCACGCTCCAACAGGGCACGTTTGACCTCGGCCATTTGTTCAACCGATTCGATTTCACCCTTCGCCAGGTGTTCCCGGGTAACGTTGAGGCAAACCGCTATTTCGCATTTCTCAAAAGCAAACCCGCGTACCGCGATGCCCCGATGATGTGTCTCAAGTACGGCTGTATCCACCAGTTTACTGGTCAGCACCCTGGCATGGCCTATGAACGAACTGCTATCTTCACGGGAAATTTGCCGCCCGTTCAGAAAAATGCCATCGGTACAAACCAGGCCCGGTCGATGACCGGATAGTTCCAGGATGTGCCTGATCATGCGACTGGTGGTTGTTTTTCCATTGGTGCCGGTGACCGCAATGATGGGCATGCGGGTATTGCCCGGGCCGGGAAATAACCAGTCAATCAAATGATTTGCTGCAGAATCCAACAGGTCCGGGCCACGTTCACATTGGCCCAAAAGTACGCCCAGGTTTGGGGCCAGGTCAAAATCCAGCACGACCCCACCGGTTTCACCCAGTGGTTTTGTGATATCCGTTGTCTTCAGGCTCACAGCAACAGGGGCAAATTCTGCCAGTTTGCTAATGGTCTGGATGAGCGTACCCAGGGAAGAGTGGGAATTGTCGACTATCTGCCCACTGCCATCGGGCGACTCTTTAATCACGCTAAGCTGCCCGTTAATATTCAGTATATGATACAGATCTGAAACAGCCTGGTTGTCTGTGCCATCATTCGAAAATGGTACTCCAAGTTGTTGCAGTAACGCCCGCCGTTGACCCGGATTCCGGAGCAATGCTGTTACATACTCCCCCGATTTATCGATGCAAAATGTACCATCAAGAATTCGGCTGGCGGCACCGTGGCCCAGCATAAGCAAACCATTTGGCCGGACGCCAAAGCCCGTTTTGAATTTTCCGGAAAACGGCTCCTGCTCAAGTTGGAAATATGGGATATCACGGCGGATTGCCGCTTTGATAATGGCATCGGTTTCGCTGGGGAGAACCCGTGCGCGGGCAAATTCAGAAAACTGTCGAAACGGTTCCAGAATGGTTTGACGGCTACCATTCATTGTTTCTATCGCCAGCTTCACCGCCGTCATCCCAACATCACAATGCGCGTACTCCACCAGCGCAAGACATCGCTTCCTCCCGGGCTCTTCAGATATCCTGAAGTAGTCTGCCCGGTGCCCGCATTTGTGCTGAAATAACAAGGCTGTCTGCACCAGTAACGATGAATACCAGTTAACCCGTCCATCCGGGAGCGGTTCTTCAGGAAAGCATTCCCCCGCTGTCAGAATTCCAGCGTCTTTCAGTATCCGTCCGATACCCTCCACCCGTTGTGGAAAATCGCTGTCTTTATCGGTACTAAAATCCAGCCTGAGCTCTACAACACGCTTGTCAGACCGTCGGTTGGGACCAAAATAGGGGAAAAATAGAATTTCTGGCATACGTTGGTCCAACGAGTTTTCGTTGTTGGATGATACGCGAAAATCGCAGCGTAACGAAAATCAACGCATTGTTGCGGCACCCCGGTTTTCTGATGGAATGCTGGTTCTTTACTCTGACCTCCCAGTTCGACTCCCTAATTCAATTCCCACCTTCTGCTGCGAATTGCTCGCAGGTACCCATTTCAGGTTGCCAGACATCTTCGTAGGGGTTGTCATTGCAGACAATCGTCAGAAACCTGTCACGTTCGCGCTTTTGCCGAGCTTCCTGTTTTGCGAGGATCGGTGTAAAGTCCGGATGGTCGTACAAGGACTGCAGAAATACCAAATTAAGCAGGATAAAATGCCCTTCTTCGACTGCCTTGCTGATCAATTTAAGACCCCTTTCCTGATCATCGTCGAAAAAGGCGGCAAGCCCTTTATTCATTGCAACCGCTCCCGCGTCTGATATCCCCGCTTCGGCATAGATAGCCATACGCTCCTGCAGTGTCACCAGCAGATCCTTAGCGCCAGCCTCATCTCCAGCAGCGCGCCTGATCGCGACCAGGGCAAGCGTATCGTAACCATCAAAATTGCCACCATACTTCTGCCAGTAATCTTCCCACATTGGTTGGGCGCGGGTGTAGTTACCGGTGGCCGCAAGTGCAAAGCCAAGTTGATGTCTGGCGTTTTCAGATTTCGGGTTGTTGGTGAGTGTGTTTTCTGTGAGTTCGAGTAAGTTCCGGGGCTGTCCTGACCAAAGTAAGGTATTAAAGTTAGGGGGAGATGACATGGCGAGTGATTCGTCTTCAAGTTCAATTCTGACGAAAAGCAAAGCCATAAAACTTTGGTAGTTTACAGTCAAAGGAACTAATTGCATTCCATCCAGCACGCCCAATATTTGATAAGCCCATCTCCCGCCTTCAACCGACAGTCGAAAGCCTTTCAATTCTAAATACTTGGAAGGTTTAATGGAGGCTAACTTTTCCAGCGCCACGTCAGCCTCGGAAAACCGGTGTCTGTCGAGCAGTTCTACAATGTAAGCGCTGAGGGCGGGGATGGATAGAGGGTTAAGCTCCAGCGCCTTTTGTAGCACAGCAAATCTTTCACGAAAACGAGGTTCACCATAAATTTCAAGTATCAGGCCGATCCAATGATAAACATCAGAGTAATTGGGATTGATCCGAATTGCCTGCTCGAAGTCGCCCAAGGCTTTTCCATAATATTCCAAACCCATGATTTTACCCTGATGGAATGCAAGTAGTCCGCTCGCGGCATAAGTCTCTGCGATGGTTGGATCAAGGATCATGGCCCGCTCTACATGCAGTTCTGCCAGGGCAATTGCATCGAGTTTATCCCGATCGCCATTAAAGGTCTGTATCAATGTCGCCATGGCAAGTTGCGCATGAGCCGACGCATAATCAGGATCAAGCCTGACTGAATTACCGAACTCGCGAACCGCACCTGCCACACTGGTTTCGGTACGATGTGCCAGCAAGTAAACTCCTCTTAGGTACGCTTCGTATGCTTCACTATTTGCAGTTGCATTCGCCTTGGGTATTGCTTCATTCTCAAGCCCCAAACTTTCTCTGAGCTCAGCCACAATCGCCGCTGAGATTTCATCCTGAATCGCAAAAATGTCATTCAGCTCGCGATCATAGGTTTCTGACCACAGGTGGGTATCGGTACGGGCCTCAATCAGCTGTGCAGTGATGCGAACCTTGGTACCCGCTCTGCGCACTGATCCCTCCAATATGTGCGCGACATTCAGTTGCGCAGCAATGGTGCGGATATCGATATCCTTGCCCTTGAAGGTAAACGATGATGAGCGTGAGATGACCCTGAGATTTTGAACCTTTGATAACAGGTTCAGTAATTCCTCAGAAATCCCGTCTGAGAAGTATTCCTGTTCCTCATCGGAGCTCATATTGACGAACGGCAATACGGCAATTGAGTTCGCACCGTAAGACTCCACCAGCGCATCGTTCCGCGCCTGTTCAGTCGCCTGCTCAACCAGTTCAACATCACGCGCGGGATCCAACACAAACTTGTCGAAGGCGAAATAACCCAGTGACAGAACCAACACAACAATGATGGCGCGATCCAGTTTCTTGCCGGTGTGATGTGCAATAGACCTGGAACGGTCAACATCCTTATCTTTCTTGAGTCCCTCTGGCGTCAACTCGTACAACCAGGAAATGATCAGAACCAGCGGAAAACCAATGGTCAAAACAATCACTACCAGTTTGATCAAGGCGTTAGATAAGCCAAACACAGGAAACAGCGTCTCAACAATCTGGACAAGCAGCCACGAAACCGCAAGGTAGGCGAGCGCCACCCGCAAAACGTTCCGGCGTTTTAATTCATTGAAAAAGGACAAGGTCAGCTTCTTATTCGATCATTATTAGCCTTTATCATAGACGCTTAAACGAAAAATCACATTCGGAGGGCACGCGCAAGTTGTTAGTCCGATCAACAAAGCTAGCTGGACTCCTGGCCCCAAAATACCGGTAAACCCTGCACCGGAACCCGGCTTTGCAATGGTAACGGGCTGTATTATTCGTATTAAACATGTGTATTATTCGTATTAGTATGTGGTATTATTCGTGCTAATAACGCGTATGGGAAAAGCTATGTACCCAAGAAGTTTGCAACCAATCATCGAAGAACTACTTGCTGAGTTTCGGGTTTTGTATCTCACTGGTGCCAGGCAGTCAGGCAAAACCACGTTGGTACGCGAAATTGCTACACGCTTGAATATGGGATATATCACACTGGACGATCAGGCAACGCTTGCATCTGCGGAAAGTGATCCACATGGTTTTATTCGCTCATTGGGTTCACGCCAGGTTGTTCTGGATGAATTCCAGTATGCACCAAATTTGATTCCAGCCATTAAAGAGGCTTCCGACAGACTTGAGCCTGATGAGAAAGGTAAGTTTCTGTTAACTGGTTCAGCGGATATTTTTCGTTCTGCGCGAACACAGGAAGCTCTGCCAGGGCACATGGCAAGGCTGGAGTTATTCCCATTGTCGCTCAGTGAGCTTTCAGGTCAGCCGTTTAATATTATCGACTATCTGATAGCCGGAGACTTTCAATCCAGGTCCGTTCCATTCACAAGTCGTGAGCAGTTTGCCGGAATGGTGTTACGCGGGGGCTACCCTGAAGTACAGAGCAAATCACAGCGAGCCAGGCAGGTCTGGTTTAAGTCCTACATGGAAGGGCGACTTTACAAGGACTTTGAGAGCCTGTATGCCGCTCGTGGTGACTATCATTCAAAACTAAGAGCAATGATGCCCTATCTTGCCGGGTTGAGTGGTAATTTGTTGAAGTATTCAAACATCGCCAATGATCTTGAGTTGAATGATAAGCTCGTCAAAAGTTATGTTGAAATTCTTGAGCTTATGTTTATCGTACGCCGGGTTCCGTCGTACTTAAAAAACCGCGCAAGACGGCAAGCGGTACGAATGCCAAAAATTCACTATGTCGACACCGGGCTAGCTTCCCACCTGCTCGGGCTTCGGAATGAAGACCAATTATTGAAGAGCCAATATTATGGCGGGTTGCTGGAAAGCCTGGTTTATATGGAGTGCTGTAAACAAGCTTCATGGGCCGAGGAAGATATTGGTATGTTTCATTTCAGAGATAAACGCAAACATGAAGTTGATTTCGTGATAGAGCGCAGTAACGCAAACATTATAGGCATTGAAGTTAAAGCATCTGCCAGTGTGAAAACTCAAGATTTTAAGGGGTTGGCGAAGCTGGCGGATTTCGCAGGTAAGGCATTCGAAACCGGTATCCTGTTTTATACCGGGCAAGATGTACTGCCCTTTAAACGGGGTACGCAAGCGTTCTATGCGTTACCGATTGGCTTGTTTTCCGGCGAGATGCAGTGAGCAGATTGTGGATAAAAAGAATCGTCATAGCTGCACTGATTGCAGAAATCAGTTATGTCGTTTTGCTCAACCTGGCGTTGCAGTTACCTATAACACAGTCGCTAATCAATAAAATAAAGCCTGATAAATTTCATATAAGCTGGGAAAATGCCTGGACCTGGTACCCGTTCCGTATTCACGTTGAGAATGCCTCGGCCAATGGTCAGGCCAGGTCTCAGCAATGGGAATTCAGTGTCCGGTCCGTGTCAGCCTCAATTGATATTTTGCCGCTGATTTTCAAGCGGGTCTGGATTAATGATGTAGTGGGGACGGATATCACTTACCTGCAACGACCCAGGCTGAAACCTGACAAGGACTACAGTGAGCTTATTGAATTTTACCCTCCCATCAGCGGCAGGGAGGTCACGGCCGCCATTACCACGCCCAAGAAAAAGAAAAGAGCCTGGCACGTAGATATCGAAGACATCAGGCTTGAGGGCGATTTGAGTTATTGGATTCATCAGATCAAGGGCAAGGCCAGTGGTGTTATAGAAGGAGACCTTAATGTTGTTACCCGCGGTGGGTTGTTTTCACTGACCATTCCGAACGTTGATCTCGAACTTGATACGCATTACATCAATGGAACCAGGGAGATGTTCCGGCATGGCGTGATAAGTGGTCAATTGGGTTTAGCGCCCTATGTCCCCAGGGAGAACAAGGGTATCAAGATGCTGCAATATGCATTTATTGATGCTGATATCACTATCGATGTGAACAGCCTGGCGTTTATCAATCTGTTTACGCGAAATTTCAATGGCATGAAGATCAGTGGAACAGGCCTGGTTGACGGACGTTTGCACATGGACGGGGGCAGTGTGCTCGATGGTACTGATTTTTCAATTGACGCCGACAATCTAAATGTAGATTTGTTGTCTCACAATATCGAAGGAGATGGTGCAATACACATGCTGATGAGTCCCGGGACTGGTCATTTACTTGATATGGATATCAAGTTTAACGACTTGGTCGTATCTCACGAAGAGGATGACGAGCCACTTTTGACGGGGCAGGGATTGGAATTGAGTGTCATGGCCGGTGGTGAGTTGTTTGTTATTGAAAATGAAACTGAAGAGACCAAAAGCCTGTCCCTGGATATTGAGGGTCTGGTCGTACCTGACCTGGCCTTGTTCCAGCGTTATCTGCCGGAGAAGTGGCCGTTTCGATTATATGGCGGTAATGGAAGTCTGCACGGAAGTGTCAGTGTCTCTACAGATGCTGCCAATATTGATCTGTATATCAGCTCTGATGCCGCCGATATGGGTACCGATCAATATCGATTTACCACCAATCTTGATGCGGGTCTCAGTATAAGTAATCCGGCCTTACGGACAAGCCCCACCTTAATCAACGGCACCTACATCAAGCTTTCCGGGGCCAGTCTAAAGAGGGACGTTGAGGATAAAACTATACCCTGGCAAGCGTCTTTCACGATCGAAGACGGTTATTACAGTATGTTTAAAACAAGTGATAAGTCAGGCAGGAAAGATACCATTGACCTGTTTAAAATGCTGGGCCAACTGGACGCCAACAAAGTGTTGGGTGATTCGGATGGATCGTTCATGATTAATAGCAGTGTCTCAAGCCTGGCATGGGTAGCGGTATTACTGAATGAGAGTTATCACTCGCGTACATCGGGAAGCGGCACTATCAACGGTATTGTAAACATCGAAGCAGGTATGCCGGCGACCGGTACTGATATTGAAGTCGTGTCAGATGCCCTGGTACTGACTATTCTGGATTATGAGGCCAGCGGTGACGGGAGAGTTGCTTTTCAGGTGGAAGAGGGTGGCGATTATCCTGACTGGCTGATACAGGTCGATCTCACCGACGGCAATCTGAAACGCAAGGGTGAATCTGAGGCGCAAATCCGGAATGTTAACTTGATTCTCAAGGCGTATATCGAAGACATGAGTTTTGCAAAAGAAAACCGGCAATTTGAACTGGAGTTAAAAATACCAACGGCCCATGTCGATGATATGTCAATGTTCAACAGCTATTTCCCGCGGGATTCAGCGCTGCAGTTTACCGGCGGAACTGCTGACCTTAAAGTCGACATCCTGTTAAAACATGATGACGCAGATGGTTATCTCAGTTTGAAGGCTGAAGGGATTGAAGCGAGGGTTGACGAGCAGTTGATCCGTGCTGATCTTGATGCTGATATCAAGCTGGTGGATGGGGTACCTGCGGATATGTTTTTTGATATCAGCGGGTCTGAGCTTCATCTCGATAATGTTCGGGTTGTCGGTGAGAATAAGAGTTTCAATGAGAAAAACTGGGCAACCGTATTGACACTTACAAAGGCCGAGACAACCTGGGCTGACCCGTTGTTACTTAAGGCCGAGGCAATTCTCAGCATGACTGATTCCCGGCCTATTGTGGCCATGTTTGGTAACAACAAGGACCGTCCTGGATGGGTGACCAACATGCTTATCACTGAGGATATTGAAGGCGAAGTAAATCTAGATATCGCCAATGGTCAGATTGTCATTCCGTATGCGTTTGTAGATTCGGACAATATTGATTTCGGTGCCAAGGGTGTTATCGATGAAGGTCTGGGTAACGGCATCGTTTATGCGCGCTACAAAAAGCTGCATATCGTGGTTAAGATTGCTGACGGCAAGAAGAACATTGATCTCATCCGTGCCAGGCGTAAGTTTGACGAGTATCACGTACCTGTCGAGAATCGGTAGTTAAATGCATGAATACAGATAAAGGGTTACTTAAGGTTGTTTTGCTCGCTGTGGCGGCGGCAGCCCTGTTGTATTTGCTTGCAGGGCCGGATGGTGTAAAAAGGGATGGGTCGGGTGAGCCGAAACAGCCTGACCAGAAAGCAGAGGTAAAACTGGACCTGCCGGTTTTAAGTGATGCTGATTTCGACTGGATCGCGGCGCGTATTTACCAGAATGAAGCTCTGAGTCAGTCACGCTACCTGACCTTCTGGGGTGAGGGTGAGGATTTCCCG
>Ga0164313_10003391_pt1 | contig 14195 bp, 14 predicted proteins | sample GuaBasSedimGuay4_FD_113735 | JGI IMG/M metagenome (GOLD analysis project Ga0164313, IMG submission 113735) | Subseafloor sediment microbial communities from Guaymas Basin, Gulf of California, Mexico - Guay4, Core 4569-4, 0-3 cm | ecosystem: Environmental > Aquatic > Marine > Hydrothermal vents... | reverse complement strand
ATATCAATGATCTTAGAGTTGATTATGCTTTTAATGAACTTAAGAGAAATCCAAAATTAAGAAATTATACTTTAAAAGCAATTGCAAAAGATTGTGGTTTTAAAAGTGCAGAGTCCTTTTCTAAATCATTTTATAAAAATTATGGATTCTCTCCATCATTTTATTTAAAACAATTGGAAAAAAAGTAAAGAATACTAATTATGAAAGAATAATATTATTGAAATAAATCCTTGATCTGTTCCCAGGTAGTCCTTTTTTGGGAGAGCTCTTCCTCAAAGGATTGCAAATTATCTCCCCGAACCTTATCAAATAATTTAGCGCGAATTACATAAACAAATGGAATTAGAATCATCATTAATGGGAGTACATAATATAATTCTAATTCATCAAGCATACTATTTTCGTTAATAAGACCCCATAATTGGAAAGCATACATTGCAATAGGGACTAAAATAATCCAGTGCCACCAATGCTTACAAGTGAAAAACCAAATAAGCAATAAATATAAAGGAATAATTTTACCGGTCATATACCAAGCATAATCATACCAAGAATAAAAACTAGTAGTAGTTGTAAATAGAAAAGTTTCCCAGACTTTATTATCTGGGAAGCTTTTATATAAATAAAACAGGAACGGAGTTATTGCAATTAAAATTACAATAGCTCCACCAATAAATAATGATTTCCTATCCGTTTTGTGGTGGATGGTTTCGTGTATGGTCGATTTGTTGTTCGTTTTGTCCATCTTCTACATTTTCAGGAGTACAAGATACAAATAATCCAGCTCCGAAAATTGCAACGATAAGTAAATACTTTGTAAGTTTCATAATGTTCTTTTTGTGAGGTTAATAGTACAAACCTAGCACGGAAAAAGACAAGTATGCAAATTAAGTTGGTCGTATCTTTATAGGTTACACTTTTTCCAATAAAAAAACACTTAAAAACTTGCGATTCGGGACATCAATTTAAAAGTAATTACATTAATATTTTCTCGTTACAATCTAATTCACAGGCGTTATTGTTAAGGTTCTACTTCCGTTTGTATTCTTGGTTAACTTAATTTTTGTACTATCTATTGGCAATAATTGTTCAATCTTTTCTGGCCATTCTATTAAACTCCAATGATCTGAGTATAAATATTCCTCTACTCCTATATCCATCGCCTCCTCTTCATTCTTTATTCTGTAAAAATCGAAATGAAAGAGTTTGCCATTCACTATTTCATATTCATTCACTATAGAATAAGTAGGGCTGCTTATCATATCCCCAATACCTAATAATTTTGCTAACTCCTTTATAAGTGTTGTTTTTCCAACACCCATCTCTCCATAAAACAAGAGTACTTTGTTGTTAGCAACTTCCATTACTTTTTTTGCAGCTTTAGGCAAATCCTGTAATGTATAGGTGTATTCCATATTGCTTGAAGACAAATATAGGCTATTTTATCGTTTATTAACAAAAATCTTCGATAATATGCACTTTAGTAGGAATATACGTACATATAGTGCTTATTTGGGGTCTAAAACGACAAATGGGATTATAATTTCTTCCAAGGAGATACCACCATGCTGATACGTATTTCTATAATAACTTACATAATGGTTGTATTTATTCGGGTAAGCAAAAAACATGTCTTCCTTAGCGAATATGAAAGAACTGCTCATATTAATTGCTGGTAGGTAAATATTCTTGGGGTCTTTAGACACCAATACATCTTTTTCCTGATAGGATAAACTCCTACCTGTTTTGTAACGAAGATTAGAGCTAATATTTCTGTCTCCTATAACCTTCGTTGGATTTTTCACGTTTATGGTTCCATGATCCGTAGTGATAATTAATTTGAACCCTAGTTGTGAAGCTTGCTGGATAATATCTAAAAGCTGAGAGTTTTTAAACCAACTTTGTGTTAATGATCTGTATGACTTATCTGTAGAAGCCAACTCTTTGATCACTTCCATCTCTGTTTTTGAATGAGAAAGGATATCTACAAAATTGTAGACTACTGCAATAAGGTCTTCATTTTTATGACTTTTAAAACTTTCAGATAAGCGTTTTCCTTGTTTTAAGCTGGAAATTTTATGATAACTCCAATCTAATTGAAGACCAAGTCTATTAACCTGAGCCTCTAAAAATTCTTTCTCGTACATGTTTTTGCCTCCCTCTTCAGTATCGTTTAACCATAGGTTAGGATGAAGGCGTTCCATCTCACTGGGCATTAATCCTGAAAAAATGGCATTACGGGCATATTGTGTAGCGGTTGGTAAAATACTATAATATAGGTCTTCACTGTTTTTTTTGTAGCTACTTGCTAAAAATGGCTCAAATGCTTTCCATTGATCATAACGTAAATTATCAACAACAATCAAAAGTGTTTTTTGATTTTTAATTTCAGGCATTACTTTTTCTTTAAAAAGTGTATGCGACATCACAGGTGCTTCTTCGCTGTTTTCAAACCAACTGCGGTAATTTTTATCAATGAATTTACAAAATTGGATATTGGCTTCATTCTTTTGTGATTCCAAAATGCTGAACATTCCTGAATCATCAATGCTTTCTAGCTCTAATTCCCAATAAACCAATTTTTGATACATATCTTTCCATTCTTCAAAAGTATTGACCATAGAAAGATCCATTGCAATTTTACCAAACTCTTGTTGGTAACTGGATGTGGTTTTTTGTGAAACCAATCTAGAATGGTCTAAATTCTTCTTTAGGCTTAAAAGAATTTGATTTGGATTTACAGGTTTTATCAGATAATCTGCAATTTTAGAGCCAATGGCTTCTTCCATAATATACTCCTCTTCACTCTTTGTGATCATAACAACGGGAAGGGTCGCTTGTTGTTCTTTAATTTCAGAAAGTGTTTCCAAACCTGTTAATCCTGGCATGTTTTCATCCAAGAATACAATATCAAAATTTTGATTTTCTATTTCTTCCAAAGCTTCCAATCCACTTTTAGCTTCGGTTACTTTATAGTTTCTTTTTTCAAGAAAAATAATGTGAGGTTTTAGTAATTCAATTTCATCGTCAACCCAAAGTACTTTTATTTCACTCATATATGTATATTTGTTATCTATTTATTTAGAATGCCATTTTAAGTATCAGCAAATTTAATTCCGAAATGCTTAAAATTTAATTCTTTTTATTAAAAATTTTATAAAAGTTGAATTCGCAAAACAAACTCAAAATTATAAACGACCCAATCTACGGTTTTATTACTATACCCAGTGCGCTCATTTTTGAATTAATTGAACACCGGTATTTTCAGCGTCTGCGTAGAATATCACAAATGGGGATGTCGTATTTAGTATATCCAGGAGCACACCACACTCGTTTTCACCATGCACTTGGGGCAATGCACCTTATGCAAAAAGCGGTGCAAGTGCTTCGCTTTAAGAATGTAAGCATATCTGATGATGAAGCAGAAGCATTATATATTGCAATTCTTTTACATGATATAGGACATGGACCTTTTTCACATGCAATGGAATATAGCATCGTTGAAAATGTGGATCATGAACATATTTCATTGCTTTTTATGGATGCTTTAAACCAAGAATTTAACAACAGATTAACGCTCGCTATTAAAATATTTAAAAATGAATATGATAAAAAATTCCTTTTTCAATTAATTTCTGGTCAGTTGGATATGGACCGAATGGATTATTTAAAAAGGGATAGTTTTTATACGGGTGTTTCTGAAGGAGCTGTTAATTCTCAAAGATTAATAAGCATGCTGAATGTATATGATGATAATTTGGTAGTTGAAGAAAAGGGAATTTATTCTGTTGAAAAATTTATTATAGCCCGTAGATTAATGTATTGGCAAGTATACCTCCATAAAACTGGTTTAGTTGCTGAGCAACTTTTAATGCGCTTGTTAAAACGAGCTAAAGAACTTACAAAGCAAGGTGTACTACTTCCTGCCAGTAAAGCACTTTCTTATTTTCTTAAAACGTCAATTGCTTTTGAAGGCTTTAATAAAACAGTTTTGGATACTTTTGCAGAATTGGATGATTATGATATTATTTCGGCTATGAAATCTTGGACTAACGCAGATGATTTTGTGTTGAGAACACTGTCAAATAAGTTACTTAACAGAGATTTGTTGAAGATTGAAATTAAACCTGAACCATTTTCAGAACAAATTATTTCTGAGGCTAAAGAAGAAATTATGAGCAAACATCAATTAACTAAAAAAGAAGCTTCTTACTTTGTGTTTTCGGGAGTCATTGTTAATCAGGCGTATAGAATGGATAAAGATGTTATAAATCTGCTAACCAAATCCAATGAAATCATAGATGTAGCTCACGCAAGTGATCAATTAAATCTAAAAGCACTTTCAAAAGAAGTGGTGAAATATTATATGTGTTTCCCAAAAACTAAATAATGATCCTTTTTTTCTATTTTTGCATTGAATTCAATATTCATATAAAAACCAACTTGTGAAATTTACAGCAACTCAAATAGCAGGCATATTAGAGGGAACAGTAGACGGTAACCCTGATGTTGAAGTGTCAAAACTTTCAAAAATTGAAGAAGGGGTTAAAGGCAGTCTTACATTTCTTGCCAATCCCAAGTATACTTCTTTTATTTATACAACAAAGGCTTCTATTACTATTGTAGGTGAAGATTTTAAGCCTGAAAATGAATTGGAGACGACTTTGATTAAGGTAAAAGATGCATATAAAGCTTTTTCAAAATTATTGGAGTATTACAATCAGGTGAAAATGAATAAAACAGGAATTGAAAAACCAGTTTTTATTTCAGAGACTGCTGTTTATGGCGATAATATATATTTAGGAGCATTTGCATATTTAGGAGATAATATCAAAATTGGAAATGATGCAAAAATTTATCCAAATGTATATATCGGGGACAATGTAATAATTGGAGACAATGTTACCATTTTTGCTGGAGCTAAGATTTATTCAGATACCGTTATAGGTAATAACTGTGTTATTCATAGTAGTGTTATCCTAGGAGCCGATGGATTTGGATATACTCCCAATGAAAAAGGAGAATATCATAAGGTTCCACAAACCGGAAATGTAATGATAGAAGATTATGTAGATATTGGAGCTGCAACATCGATTGACAGGGCTACATTAGGCTCAACAATAATAAGAAAAGGAGTGAAATTGGATAATCAAATTCAAATTGCCCATAACGTTGAAATTGGTAAAAATACGGTAATTGCAGCCCAGACCGGAATAGCAGGTTCTACAAAAATTGGAGAAAATTGTTTAATTGGTGGGCAAGTGGGTTTTGCTGGACATTTAACGATAGGTAATAATGTGAAGATTCAGGCTCAAAGCGGAATTGGAAGAAATGTAAAAGATAATGAAATTTTACAAGGTTCTCCAGCATTTAATTATAGTGATTATAGTAAAAGTTATGTGCATTTTAGAAACTTTCCTAAAATAATAAATAGATTAGATACTATTGAGAAAAATTTAAAAAATGAGTGATATTAATATAAAACAATGCACTATTGAAAAGGAAGTTTCCTTAACAGGTGTTGGTTTGCACACAGGTAAAGATGTAACAATAACGTTTAAACCTGCTCCAGTTAATAATGGTTATACTTTTGTTCGTATAGATCTAGAAGGAAAACCAGTAATTGAAGCAGATGTCTGTTTTGTTGTCGATACACAACGAGGAACAAATCTTGAAAAACACGGTGTTAGTATTAATACATCAGAACATGTATTAGCCGCATTAGTAGGTTTGCAGATCGATAATTGTATAATAGAATTAAATGCATCTGAACCGCCTATAATGGATGGTTCTTCAAAGTTTTTTGTTGATGTTTTAGAAGAAGCAAAAATAAAAGAACAAGAAACGGAAAGAGAAGAATATATTGTTAAGGAAATAATTTCATATAAAGATGAAGACACAGGAAGTGAGATTATAGTTATGCCATCAGATGAATACCAAATTACAACTATGGTAGATTTTGGCACGAATGTATTGGGAACTCAAAATGCTTCTATAAATCATATTTCAGAATTTAAAACTGAAATTTCTAATGCTAGAACATTTAGTTTTCTACATGAAATTGAAATGTTGTTAGACCATGGACTTATAAAAGGAGGAGATCTTAATAATGCTATTGTTTATGTTGATAAAGAATTATCCCCTAAGACAATGGATAAACTTCGTGTTGCTTTTGGAAAGGATGATATTTCAGTAAAACCTAATGGAATTCTTGACAACCTAACCTTACACCAACCTAATGAGGCCGCTCGTCATAAATTATTAGATGTAGTAGGGGATCTGGCATTAATAGGAACCCGAATTAGGGGGAAAGTTATAGCCAACAAGCCAGGACATAAGGTTAACACGCAATTTGCTAAAAAATTATCAAAAATAATTAAAACCGAAAAACGAAATAAAGTACCAGTTTTCGATATTCAAAAAGAACCAGTAAAAGATATTAATGCCATAATGGATATGCTGCCTCACAGACCTCCATTTTTATTGGTAGATAAGATCTTAGAGCTTTCAGATTCTCATGTTATAGGACTGAAGAATGTCACTATGAATGAGCCTTTTTTTGTTGGTCATTTTCCAGGAGCTCCTGTAATGCCAGGGGTTTTGATTGTTGAAGCGATGGCACAAACTGGAGGTATACTAGCTTTAAGTACTGTACCAGATCCCGAAAATTATTTAACTTTCTTCTTAAAGATAAATAATGTAAAATTTAAAAAACAAGTTAGCCCAGGAGACACGCTAATATTTGACCTAATACTTGATGAACCCATTAGAAGAGGTATCGTTCTTATGTCTGGAAAAGCTTATGTTAATGGAGTACTTGTTACAGAGGCAGAATTAATGGCAAAAATTGTTAAAACAAAAAATCTATAAATGAATCAACCGCTTGCATACGTCCATCCGGGCGCAAAAATTGCTAAAAATGTTGTGATAGAACCATTTGCAACTATTCATAATAATGTTATAATTGGAGAAGGGAGTTGGATTGGCTCTAATGTAACTATTATGGAAGGAGCTCGAATAGGTAAAAACTGTAATATTTATCCTGGTGCGGTTATTTCTGCAATCCCTCAAGATTTAAAATTTCAAGATGAAGAAACAATTGTTGAAATTGGTGATAATACTACCCTACGTGAATTTGTAACTGTTAACAGAGGAACTGTTGATAAGGGAAAGACAGTTATCGGAAAAAATTGTTTAATTATGGCATACTGTCATATAGCTCATGATTGTATCGTTGGTGATAATTGCATATTCTCGAACAATAGCACTTTAGCAGGCCATGTTACAGTAGGGGATTATGTTATATTAGCTGGTATGACTGCAGTTCATCAGTTTTGTACACTTGGAAGACATAGTTTTATAACAGGTGGGTCTTTAGTAAGAAAAGATGTGCCACCATACGTAAAAGGGGCAAGAGAACCCTTATCGTATGTGGGAATTAACTCCATCGGATTAAGAAGAAGGGGATTTGAACCAAAAAAAATCAGGGAGATTCAAAATATTTATAGAATATTGTATCAAAAAAATTATAATAATACTCAAGCTTCTCGTATTATTGAGGCAGATATGGAAGCTACCACAGTACGAGATGAAATTCTTGAATTCATTAAAAACTCAAGAAGAGGAATAATGAAGGGGTATTTTTCAAATTAATAATTAAAATAGGAACAAAAAACTTATGGCAAGTACTTCTGATATTAGAAAAGGATTGTGTATTAAATACAATAATGATATTTATAAAATAATTGAGTTTTTACATGTTAAGCCTGGTAAAGGGCCAGCCTTCGTAAGAACAAAACTTAAAAGTGTAACCTCTGGTAAAGTTCTTGACAATACTTTTTCTTCAGGACATAAAATTGAAGAAGTTCGTGTTGAAACGCATAAATTTCAGTTTTTATATAACGATGTGGATACCTATCATTTTATGAATACGAATGATTATTCTCAAATTCAACTTCAAAAAGATTCTCTAGATACACCAGATCTTATGAAGGAAGGGGAAATTGTAACCATACAAATTAATACAGAGGACAATTTGCCGCTTTCTGTGGATTTACCAGCTCATGTTATTTTAGAAGTCACTAAAACGGAACCCGGTGTAAAAGGAAATACTGCTACCAATGCTACAAAACCAGCAACTGTTGAGACTGGAGCTAGCATCAATGTACCACTTTTTATTAATGAAGGCGATAAGATTAGAATAGATACCGAAAAGGGAAATTATCAAGAGCGTATTAAAGAATAGATTGCAAGAATAATCTTAAAAGTTTGAAAAGTGAGTAAAAGTTTAGACGAAATCAATAAAACTGAAAAAGAGTATTGGAATGAAGGTAAACTGGAACGAACTAAAATCAAAAAACTACGAAGACACTCCTTTTACTATTCATATAAAAGGGAAGCAAAATTAATTTCACAACTTGTTGGATCTTTTGAAAACAAAGAGTTACTGGAAATAGGCTCAAATTCTTGGCTTCAATGGATCAATAATAAGGTTATTCCAAAAAAACTTACTTGTATCAATATTTCTGAAGTTGAACTTCAAAAAGGAATTTCAAGATCAACAAATTTAGACTTCGATATTGAATTTATATTGATGGATGCAAATAACTTAACTTTTCCAGATGAATCTTTCGATATTGTATATGGGGGGGCGATATTGCACCATCTGGATATTGAAAAAACACTTCATCATATTCATAGAGTTTTAAAACCAGGAGGTAGAATATTATTTACTGAACCATTGAATATGAATCCTTTATTTAGAACCTACAGAAAGCTGAATCCTAAAGAAAGGACACCTGATGAACATGCTCTAATCTTAAGTGATTTTAAACTAATAAAAGAAAAGTTCACATTTGATCACTATTTTTTTGATTTTTTTAGTGTTATTTTTGGTTTTATATCTCTGAAAATATTTGGAGATAAAAATTATAATAATTGGATCAATAGATTTGCTTATAAATTGGATGTTATGCTATCTAAAGTGCCTTTTTTTCATGTTTTATTTGCACGGGTAATAATTTACGGACAAAAAAAATAATTGATTATCATGAAGTTTACAACTCAACAAACTCTAGAAGATATTGCAAGAATTATAGATTGTAATTATATCGGTCATGCCGAGTTTCCTGTTCTGGGAATGAATGAAATACACGTTGTACAGCCTGGAGATATTGTTTTTGTAGATCATCATAAGTATTATGAAAAAGCGCTTCAGTCCAAGGCGACAATAATCCTAATTAATAAAAAAGTTGATTGCCCAGAAGGAAAAGCTCTTTTAATTTCTACGGATCCTTTTAGAGATTTCAATAAACTTACTCAGCATTTTAACCCTTTTGTATCTTCATCTACAGCTATTTCTGATACGGCTGTTATAGGCGAGAATACCATTTTACAACCCAATGTTTTTGTTGGTAATAATGTGAAGATTGGATGCGATTGTATCATACATTCCAATGTTTGTATTTACGATAATACAGTAATCGGAAATAATGTTACAATTCATAGCGGAACTGTATTAGGTGCAGATGCATTTTATTACAAAAACAGACCAGAAAAATTTGATAAGCTACTCAGTGGGGGGAATGTTGTTATTGAGGATCATGTTGATATTGGAGCACTTTGCACTATCGATAAAGGAGTGACGAATGCTACCCGTATTGGAGAAGGAACCAAACTCGATAATCAAGTGCATATTGGTCATGATACCGTCATAGGAATGCGTTGTTTAATCGCTTCTCAGGTTGGAATATCAGGATGTGTAATAATTGAAGACTTTGTTACTATCTGGGGACAAGCAGGGATTACTAGTGGTATTGTCATTGGTGAAAAAGCAGTGATATCCGCCCAAAGTGGAGTTAGTAAATCATTAGTAGGCCATAAATCTTATTTTGGGACTCCTGCAGGTGATTTTAGAAAGAAATATAGAGAGATTGCTAATATTCGTCAGATCCCTGATATCATAGAAAAATTGGATAAATTAAAATAGAGTATCCATCAAATATCCAAGATTTTTCATATCGTATTTTCATCTAAATATATCGTGTAAATTCACTTTAAGGCAAAGTTAAAAGTGGTATATTTGCTCCCTAATTGGATTAAAAATAAAATCAAATTTCTTTTAAAAAATGAGTGTTCTAGTAAATAAAAATTCAAAGATAATAGTTCAAGGTTTTACAGGTGGAGAAGGAACTTTTCACGCTGAACAGATGATAGAATATGGTACTAATATTGTAGGTGGTGTGACCCCAGGAAAAGGAGGTCAAATGCACTTGGATAAACCTGTATTCAATACTGTTGAAGATGCCGTAAAACAAGTGGGAGCTGACACTACTATCATTTTCGTGCCACCAGCTTTTGCAGCTGATGCAATTATGGAAGCAGCAAATGCAGGAATTGAGGTTATTATCACTATCACAGAGGGAATTCCTGTTTCCGATATGATAAAAGTAATAGACTATATAAAAGATAAAGATTGTCGTCTTGTCGGGCCAAATTGTCCGGGAGTCATTACACCAAATGAAGCTAAAGTTGGAATTATGCCTGGATTTGTTTTCAAAAAAGGAACCGTTGGCGTGGTTTCAAAATCTGGAACATTAACTTACGAGGCTGCCGATCAAGTTGTTAAGCAAGGCTATGGAATAACAACTGCAATTGGTATTGGTGGAGATCCAATTATTGGAACCACTACTCAAGATGCTGTAGAAATGCTGATTAACGATCCAGAAACAGAATGTGTTGTAATGATCGGTGAAATTGGAGGACAGCTAGAAGCAGATGCAGCTAAATGGTATAAAGCGAGCGGAAGTAAAAAACCAATTATAGGGTTTATTGCTGGAGAGACTGCTCCTGCAGGTAGAACGATGGGACATGCAGGCGCTATTGTTGGAGGAAGTGATGATACCGCTCAGGCTAAAAAGAAAATTATGAGAGAACATGGGATTTATGTAGTAGATTCTCCTGCTGAGATCGGTAAAAAAGTGGCTGAAGTGTTGAATTAGCAAAACTCTTAATTACAAACTTAAAAAAATTCAGAATTATGTCAATGGATTACAATCAAGCTAAGGATCTACTTAAGGGTAAGACGGCATTAATAACAGGTGCTTCTAAAGGAATTGGTAAAGAAATTGCTTATCGCTATGAGAGAGCAGGAGCAGATATTGCCTTTACCTATATCTCAAGTAAGGATATTACTCATGAACTCGAGGAAGAGCTTACAGTGCGTGGTGTAAAATGTAAAGGGTATCGAGTCGATGCTTCCAACCATGACGCAACACATGAAATGGTAGCCGATGTTATTAAGCATTTTGGAAGAATTGACGTGTTAATAAACAATGCGGGAATTACCGATGATAATCTTTTACTTCGAATGAGTGAAGAGAGCTGGGATAAAGTAATTGGTGTTAATTTAAAATCTTGCTTCAATACCACAAAAGCGGTTATTCCACATATGATTAAGCAGCGAAGTGGTTCAATTATAAATATAAGCTCGGTTGTAGGCATCAAAGGAAACGCAGGTCAATCAAACTATGCTGCATCAAAAGCAGGTATTATTGGCTTCACTAAATCTATTGCCTTGGAATACGGGAAACGAGGTATTAGATGTAATGCCATAGCCCCTGGATTTATTGAAACAGAAATGACAGAAAAGCTTGACCCAAAAACCGTTCAAGGGTGGAGAAACCAAATTCCATTAAGAAGAGGTGGTACTACCGATGATGTTGCAGAGGCTGCAATGTTTCTTGGGTCCGATTTAGCAGGATATATAACCGGACAAGTTCTACAGGTGGATGGTGGAATGCTTACATAAATATACAGAAGGCTGTTGATTAAGTAATAAATTTATTTTATACACTTAATTAGATGCAGTAAATTCTAATTTTTTGCATATTTTTTTTAAAGACTTGATCTAAAATATTTTTGAGAACATATTATATGACATCAGAAACGATACTTTATATATTTATTGCTGGCATAATTGCTCTTATTATAGCAATGTATATGTATGGTTATAAAACCAACTATTCAAAAAAGGCTAGATGGATTTATGGATTTTTGCGTTTTTCTACATTATTTTTGATACTCATTCTTCTTTTAAACCCAACGTTTAAAAATGAAACTTTCACAGTTGAAAAACCCAATTTGCCTGTGCTGATTGATAATTCGAGTTCTGTAAAAGAATTAAATCAAACTGAAAGATCACTGGACTTTGTTAACTATTTAAAAGAACATGAAGAATTAAATAATAAATTTGATATTAATTTCTATTCCTTCGGAAATGATTTTAATGTGTTAGATTCTCTTTCTTTTACTGAAAATAACACCAATATTTCTCAAGCCCTTTCTGCTATAAATGAATTATTTAAAAATGAAATGGCTCCAACAATTCTGATTACTGATGGAAATCAAACATTAGGAAGTGATTATGAATTTAGTTCAGCAAGCTTCAAAAACTCTGTCTATCCTGTTATTTTAGGTGATTCTAGTAAATATACCGATTTAAAAATTGGTCAATTGAATACCAATCGATACGCCTATTTGAAAAATAAATTTCCAGTTGAAGTAATTTTGCTCTATAGTGGTACTGAAAGCTCCAATTCACAATTTGTTGTCAGGCAAGGCAGTGCAGTTGTTTTTAGGGAGCAAGTTTCTTTCTCTGATACTGTAAACGCAAAGATAATTTCCTTTACATTACCTGCTTCTGTAGTAGGTTTGCAGAAATATTCTGCACAAATAATTCCTTTTTCTCAAGAAAAAAACAAAGCAAATAACACAAAACAATTTGCTGTAGAAGTTATTGATCAGGCAACAAATGTTTTAATTGTTAGCGATATCGTTCATCCTGACTTAGGAATGTTGAAAAGGGCTATAACCAGTAATGAACAACGAAAAGTAAGCATTAAGAAACCAGCTGATGCAGCTGAATTATTGAATGATTTTCAGTTGGTAATCTTGTATCAACCAGATAGAAGTTTTGACAAAGTTTATTCAGAAATAAAAAAATTAAATAAAAACACGCTTACAATTACTGGCCTACAAACCGATTGGAATTTTTTGAATGCTATTCAGGAGAATTTCAATAAAGAGCAGTCCAATCAATTAGACGAAATAGAGGTGTCCTTGAATCCAAATTATGGCTCATTTGCAGTGGAGGACATTGGATTTAATGATTTTAAACCTTTGAAAACAAAATTTGGTGATATTACTATCAATGTACCTTTTGAAATGCTTTTAGAAAAATCTGTAAATGGGATCACCACGGAAAGTGTTCTTTTAGCAACAACCGAAATTAACGGTAAGCGAGATGCAATTCTGGATGGAGAAGGTATTTGGAGATGGAGAGCTCAGGCCTTTTTGGATAGAAATAGCTTTGAGGATTTCGATAATTTCTTTGGAAAATTAATTCAATACTTAGCATCCAATAAAAGAAGAAGTAGATTGGAAGTAACTGCTGAGACTTTTTATTATAATAATGATCGAATACATATTTCTGCTCAGTATTTTGATAAAAATTATATCTTCGATTCTCGATCAAGTTTATTCATAACGGTAACTAATTCAGTTACAAACGTAAGAACAGAATTCCCATTATTACTTAAAAGCAATTATTATGAAGTTGATCTAAGTAGTTTGTTAGCAGGAGAGTATGGCTATACAGTTTCAGTGAAAGGCGAGGGGGTATCGCGTAGCGGTGTTTTTACAATATTGGATTTTAATGTGGAAAAACAATTTTTAAATGCAAATGTAACAAAGCTTAACAGTGTTGCGACTAATACCAATGGAAAGGCATATTTTATTTCTGAAAGTGAATCATTAATCCCTTCTTTGTTAAATGATGATAGATTTCAACAAATTCAAAAAAGTGAGCAAAAAATAGTACCTTTAATAGATTGGAGGTATTTGTTAGGGCTAATTGTTCTAACTTTGTCGATTGAATGGTTTATTAGAAAATATAATGGGCTTATATAAATAATAATTATTAAAAACTAAATAAAAAAAATGGAAAAATTACCTAAAATTGGAATCCCCGTAATTGTCATACTTATTGTGGCTATCATACTAGTTGCGAAATCTGCTGTTACTATCAGTGCAGGGGAAGCAGGCGTATTGTACAGAACTTTTGACAATGGTGTTGTAACTGATGAACCACCTCTAGGAGAAGGGTTTCATATTATTGCTCCTTGGAATAAAATCTT
>Ga0164313_10003390_pt1 | contig 14195 bp, 12 predicted proteins | sample GuaBasSedimGuay4_FD_113735 | JGI IMG/M metagenome (GOLD analysis project Ga0164313, IMG submission 113735) | Subseafloor sediment microbial communities from Guaymas Basin, Gulf of California, Mexico - Guay4, Core 4569-4, 0-3 cm | ecosystem: Environmental > Aquatic > Marine > Hydrothermal vents... | reverse complement strand
GCGGGGCGCCGCTCCTACGAAGGGCCTTATCGCGGCGGGGCGCCGCTCCTACGAAGGGCCTTATCGCGGCGGGGCGCCGCTCCTACGAAGGGCTTTATCGCGGCGGGGCGCCGCTCCTACGGTCCGGTTTTTGCTGATGGGCTCTTGATGTCGAGCATGGTCAGGTTATCGATTTTGCCGATACCAAGCCCAGGAGCGTCGGTGATGGTGATTTCGGCGTTGTTGAACTTCACGCCGCTGGTGACAGGGTCGTATTGCATTAACGAGGGTGTGTCGAGATCAATCTTGGTAATGACCGACGATTTAGCCACAGCAATATGGGCGGCAGCGGCAACACCGATGCTGGATTCCAGCATGCAGCCGATCATGCAATCAACACCATAGATGCCGGATATGTCGGCGATTTTAATCGCGTTGGAGATACCGCCGGTTTTCATCAGCTTGATGTTGATGATGTCAGCAGCACGCATTCTGATCAATTCGATGGCTTCCTTGGGCCCGAATGAGCTTTCGTCAGCCATGACGGGGGTATGAATCCGCTCGGTGACAAACTTCATACCCTCAATATCGTCCCCTCTGACAGGTTGTTCTACCAGTTCAAGTTGCACACCGCTGTCTTCGAGCGCACGCAGTACAGAGACAGTTTGTTTTGGTGTCCAGCCCTGGTTGGCATCCAGCCGGATTAAAGCACGTTCGTTGACCGCCGCGTAAATGGCCTTGATCCGCTCAATATCGAGGGCAGGGTCTTTACCCACCTTTATTTTAAGTGTGTCAAAACCGAGATCAATCGCGGCCATGGTGTCTTCCACCATTTTATCGATGTAATCCACGCTGATCGTAATATCGGTGGAAATGACATTGTCGCCGCCACCCAATAATTTATACAAAGGCGCATTATAAAGTTGGCCGTACAGGTCATAAACGGCAATTTCTGCTGCGGCCTTGGCGCTGAAATTCCTGGCCATGCAATTCTGGATGTCATCCGTCAGGTTGTTCAGGTCTTCTATTTCCCGCCCGATCAGAACCGGGGCAATGATCTTGCTGAGCGCTTCGATAATGGAGCCATGGGTCTCACCCGTGATCACGGCTGTCGCAGGTGCGCTGCCATAACCGGTGTGGCCGGTATCAGTTTCCATGATCACCACGACGTCTTCAATCGCCTTGACCGTTCTCATGGCGGTTTTGAATGGTGTTTTCAGTGGTACTTCCAGCATGCCGAGGCGGATACTTTGAATCTTCATTGGATATTTACCATTCTGTTTAACACTTGAGAATAAATTATTCTAAAGATGTGTAGGTCATTGCACAACAATCTTTTTTTAATGGTCATTTCCGTGGGCTGAAGCGATCGGTGAATTAGTTATTCGCCGGTGGCGGAAATTGATTCGTCCGCAGCCATCAAAACCTTAAGCCGTGATGCATAATATTTATCCAGCAATCCATAAAGTGTTGCAGCAGTTTCAACACTAAACTCACCGGTCACCTGCCATGGCAGGAAGTGCATCTGGAATGCACGTACAACGTTGCGGGATTGCTTGTCATGCTCGCCACTGAGTTCAATACTATAGCCGTAGGTATGCAACGCGGTCTGGAGGGTGAGTACCGGTGGCATTTCGATCCTGAATTGTTCCCAGTACTTGACCACCGTGTCGTCGTCATACCACGCGCCATAGCCCAGGCGATATAGCCTTTGCCATGGGAATCTTGGGCCGGGATCAATCTTTCTCTGTGGGGCGATATCGGAATGGCCAATGATGTGTGTTGGCTTCACTTCCGTGTGTCGTTCGAGGATCCCCTTGAGCAGATCAAGCAGTATATCCAGCTGGGGCTCGGCGAAATCAGGGTAAAAACAGATTCTTGCAGGTTCCTGGTCTAAGGCTTCAGGCGCTATGGGTTCCTCAGATTTCCGGCAATAGGTCTGGTTGACCAGTTCTATTCCAATCGACATGTCATTGAGTGATGTTTTGCCGGCCCAGTAGCTTGAGCCCGCATGCCAGGCACGGGCTTCCTCGCTTACCAGGGAATAAAGTTTCAAATCATTTTTCGAGTAACTGGGATCGCCCGGCTCCGGCACAAGGTAGTGTGAACTGACCGGATTGTCAGACCGCTTTGTCAGGATGTTCAGGGAGTCCTGAAAGTCGGCAGTTGTGTGGTGGATAACCACAATCCTGACACGTGTATCCTGATTTTCGGAGTCGATGACAACCGTGTCACCTGAGTCACACCCTGTGGCGACCAGTATGACGACAATCAATGACCAAAAAGCTGTAAATTTCATGGTAAACAACACCTGATAATAGACCGATTATTAGAGACCGGAAGAAAAAAAATAACACAATGGAATAAATAATTCTTTACTTTATTCCTGAGAGTGATATTTTACCCGCAAAGCAATAACAAACTTTTAACATAACTGTAACGATTTGTAACTTAACCATCCGATCCGGGACTACAATAATGACTACTCAATCAGCGTTTGGAAGACCACTATCCCATCAGTGGAAATCTGCATGGATGCTTATCCTGGTAGCTGCTGCAGCTACTTTATTCACAACACCTTTATTGGCACAACAGACAGGTGACATTGCCGGGCAGGTAACCAACGCCTCTGATGGAGCAGCCATATCGGGTGTTTCCATTGAGGCCACCAGTCCTGTATTGCCAGGTGTCCGTACTTCAACCACGGCAGACAATGGTGATTACAGGTTGCCGCTGTTACCGCCAGGCACATATACCATCAAGTTTACATTGAGTGATGAAAGCACGCGGACACGTGTAACCCAAGTGCTTTTGCAGCAACGCACAGTTGTTGATCTGGCGGTTGACTTTGGTGGTGATTTGGCTGTTCTGGAAGAAGTCATTGTTGTTGGAACCAGTACGATCGCGGCAGATACCGGTGGTGCTTCACTGTCCGGGGCTATTGGCACTGATGTTTTCGATGCATTACCGGTGGGGCAGGAATATCGCGACCTGATTAAACTGATTCCCGGTGTGCAATACAGTCAGGACACTATCCGCGGGCCAAGTGCCGGTGGCAGTGGTCAGGACAATACTTACCAGTTCGACGGCGTGGATGTACCACTGCCGATGTACGGTACGCTTTCGGCAGAGCCGTCAACCCATGATATCGACCAGGTTTCAGTTGTCCGCGGTGGTTCCACGGCGATCGGATTTAATCGTTCGGGTGGTTTCAAGGTTAATACGACCTCCAAACGGGGAACAGATGAATTTCACGGCGAGGTCAGCTATCAACTCGAGGATTCCAGTTTGACCTCAGGCCGCAAAAACACCGATGAGGACTTTGACCAGGATAAGGATTGGATTGTCGCGAGTTTCAGTGGACCGATCCTCAAAGAGAAACTCTATTTTTATGCATCTTATTACCGCCCGGGCGTGGATCGGGTTAACCGCGACAATGCTTATGGCTCAGTGCCTGATTACAATAGCGTGCGTGATGAGTATTTCGGCAAGCTGACCTGGGCGCCGACCGAGAGTCTGCTGATCGATGCCAGTTACCGCACCTCCGATCGAACTGTAACGGGAAGCAGTGTTGGCGCTTTCGAACATTCTGATGGCGCCACGGGTTCAGAAACCGGGCTGAATATCGCGATTATCGAAGGGTCGTGGATTATCAATGACCGAAGCAATGCCTACTTCAAGTACACTGATTTTGAAAACAACAGTACCAGCCGTCCCGATCTGTCGCTGAGTGCCCAGCCCTCTATCGGTGGATCTCTCGACCTGAACAGCCTGGACCGGGAGGGCCATTTCCGGGTGCCGAGTTTCCGTGATGGTGATGATGCATATAATGCCTGGGCTCAACCTTTAATCGATCGCTATGGGTACATGGAAAATGGCATGGCACAGGGTGGCGGGCTTGTCGGTGCTGCCACTACGTTCAATGTTCAGGACTTTGCCCGTGAATCATTCGAGATCGGATATGACCTGAGCCTGACTTTTGGTTCTACTGACCATGATTTCCATGTCGGTTATCACCAGGAGGAGATAAGTGAACATCTGATCCGGTCGTCCAATGGCTGGGGTTTCATTGACTCGGTGGGTGGTGATGAAACGACAAGTGATGGTACCCCGATTTACTACCAGGCCTCCTTTTTCCAGACAAGCCTTGGCGAGTATGGTGTTCCGCCGATTGATACGGGAGCCAAGTCGCGAAACATTGAACTCAATGACAAGATCTACTGGAACGACTTTACATTCAATGTGGGTGTACTGATCTCTGAAGACAAGCTCTACGGTCAGGGCCTCAAAGTGAATAAATCCACTATTTCCGGGTACGAGGCTGCCATTGGAAACCGCTACCTGATGAAGAAGGTTGATTTCAGTGAAATGCTCCAGCCTCGGCTTGGCATTACCTGGGATGCGAATGACCAGGTGTCTGTATTTGCCAATTATGCACGTTACTACCCTTCAGCCAGTTCGCTCCCTAGGGCTGCTGCATGGGATCGCAACCTCCATTCAACGATCGAAGCCGATTTCGATATTGACGGTAATATGCTCGAGGTTGAATCGGTAGACTCATCTTCGGGTAAATTGTTCCAGGAAGGCATTGATCCACGTCATACCGATGAATACCTCGTGGGCGTGAATTGGGATGTCAGTGACACCCTGACCACACGGGTACACGCCCGGTACCGTGCATCGCGGGATTTCTGGGAAGATACATGGAATGGGTCACGTGTGTCTTACTCCTGTACTAACGAGCCTGATCGTTTTGGCTGTATGCCGGCAGGCTGGGCCCCCGAGGAACTCTATATTCCCGATCTGGGCGAGTATGTTGACCAGATTGGAAGTGGCTCATCCTATGTAATTGCCCAGCTCGACAGGTCGTATACCGACTACTATGAAGTGGGTTTTGAAACTGAATGGCAACTGGACAGATTCTACCTGACAGCATCTTACACCTGGAGCAAGTACGAAGGTAACTTCGACCAGGACAACACCTCCGGGGCTAATGACGCGAACAGGTTCATTGGTTCATCCAGCCTCGCCGACGGCAGGGGACGGCAGTTGTGGAACATGAAAGACGGTCTGCTGCACGGTGATCGCACACACTTGCTCAAGCTCTACGGTTTCTATGATCTGAACTGGAATGCAGCGGTTGGTTTTTATGGCCTTTATCAGTCTGGTCAGCCATGGGAAACCTGGGACGGAACACCATACGGTTATAGCAGCGATACTATCCGGTTTGTAGAAAAGGCTGGCAAAAACCGGTCGAGCGCCCATTATCAACTCGATCTGAACTATGTGCAGAACTTCTACTTTGGTGGTAGCGGGCGTTACAACGTCCAGTTGCGAGCGGATCTGTTTAATGTGTTTAATACTCAGACCGGCTACAACGTCGACCCATATATCGATAATGCCGGGTACGGTAAGCCGAGAAACTACTTCAATCCACGGCGCCTACAGTTAATGGCCAAGTTCATCTTCTGATAGTGAGATCTACCTTGCAGTCATAAATGTATGCTGCTTTAACCATTGTGATCGGCCCGGTATTCCGGGCCGATTGCAGTTCTGGAGTTTGATTTTTAAGCCATGAATTTTTCCATGAACATTCACGTGGTAGACGGCACGATCGTCATCGTCTACCTGCTGGCTGTGTTGGCCTTTGGTTTGTGGATCGGGCGTGGACAGCGCACGTCGGCAGATTACTTTCTGGGTGGCCGCTCACTGCCATGGGGGGTGTTATTACTGTCGATTGTTGCCACTGAAACCAGTACGGTTACTTTTCTCAGTTTGCCCGGTATCCCTGCTGCGGTAAATGGGAACCTGACTTTTCTGCAGATTGCCATTGGCTATATCATTGGTCGACTGCTGATTATCTATGTTTTATTACCCATCTATTTTCGCAGCGATACTTTTACGGCTTACGAAGTCCTTGAGGCACGTTTCGGCAAGATGAGTCGTAGGCTGACGTCTGTATTATTCCTGTTCACACGTAACCTGAGTGATGCGCTGCGTCTTTTCCTGACGGCATTGGTATTGCAAATCGTGCTTGGGCTGGATTTAGCAGTTTCGGTTATTTTACTTGGAATCATTACAATCATTTATACGCTTGTAGGTGGTGCCAAATCGGTTATCTGGAACGACAGCATTCAATTTGTGATCTATATGCTGGGTGCCGGTGCCGCTTTTACGATCATTATGGCGAATTTGCCGGGTGGATTCCCAAGTCTGCTGCAGTTTGCTGCAGAAAATGACAAATTCGATTTTTTTGATTTTGACTTCACCTTGACCAAACCCTCAATGACTTTCTGGTCGGGCCTGGTGGGCGGTGCGTTCCTGACCATGGCAACCCATGGCACAGATCAACTGATGGTGCAGCGCTACCTGTCTGCCAAAAACCAGCGCGATGCTTCGCTTAGCCTGGCCGTCAGTGGTTTTATCGTATTCCTGCAGTTTGCCGTGTTCCTGCTAATTGGCGTTGCACTGGCCGCATTCTATACGCAGGTTTCGGGACCAAACCCACTGGTCGACGGCAAGGGTGATCAGTTATTTGCTTTTTTCATCGTCAATTACATGCCGGTTGGTTTAGCAGGCCTTACCCTGGCGGCGGTATTTGCAGCAGCCATGTCGACCTTATCCAGTTCACTTAACTCCTCCGCAACGGCCTTGATCAATGATGTCTGGTTGCCCATGCGCAAACTTGAAGTTTCCCAGCACGACCAATTGAAAGCCGGACGTCTCGCGACTCTTTTCTTTGGTGTTTTGCAGGTTGCTATCGCTTTGCTGGTTGGTGCGATCGGGACAACGGAGAGTACGGTGTTTAACGTGTTAAAAATTGCGGGGTTTGCAACCGGACCGGTGTTAGGGTTGTTCTTGTTAGCGGTGTCGGCCAAACAGGTTAAGCAGCCCGCTGCCCTGCTGGGCTTTGTCGTGGGTGTTGCGGGACTGTCAGCGATTGCGGTTGGTACTGATCTTTACTGGCCCTATTATGCGGCGGTGGGTGCCCTGTTGACCTGGGTGGCCGGTTGGTTGATACAAAAGAGCCCATTGGTGCGGGTGAGTACATAGTATGGAAGTTATTGTTCTAAAAAATGCTGAACGAGTGGCAGCCATGGGTGCAGAACTTGTGGGAGAGCTGTTGCATGCACGGCCTGCGGCGGTACTGGGCCTGGCAACCGGCAGCACGCAGTTGGCCTTGTACCGGCACCTGGTTGAGAGGCATCAGAATGGGAATGTTTCATTCAGGCAAACCACCAGTTTCAACCTTGATGAGTACCTGGGCGTGGTCGCTGAAAACCCGCAAAGTTACCGCTCTTATATGGACCGGGAGTTTTTTGAGCACATTGATATCAACAAACGAAATACTTTTTTGCCATTCTGTGAAGATGGCCAAAACCCACGCCTGGTGGGTATTGAATACGAACGGAAAATCCGCAAGGCCGGTGGCATTGATTTACAGTTGATGGGTCTTGGTGCAAATGGCCATATCGGTTTTAATGAACCCAGTTCAAGCCTGAGTTCCAGGACACGCGTGAAAACCTTGACACGGCAGACGCTCAAGGATAATAGCCGCCTGTTCTCAGCAGACGAGTTTCAACCCAAACTGGCGATCACCATGGGGATTGCGACCATTATGGATGCCCGCAGTATCCTTCTGCTGGCCACAGGCGAGAGCAAAGCAGACCCGGTTAGCAAGATGATAGAGGGCCCGGTCACCGCCATGTGCCCTGCATCAATACTGCAAATGCATGAGCGTGCGACGATTTTACTGGATGAGGCCGCCGCTGCTGAACTGAAAAACAGGGATTACTATGATTGGGCACACCGTCAGAACGAGTCACTGAAGAACCGGTTTGGCGTATTTCATGACTAGCCCATATTTAGTCATAGATCAGGAAAGGCGACCGCCGCTGTATGAATTCCATCAGACCATCGTGAAAGATGGCTTCAATTTCCGGGTAAGGCCACCCGGACCGGATGGCTTCCAGTACATCCTGATTGACCAGCAAGCGGTCATAGGCACCGAACTCCCATTTATCCACGTACAGTCGTCGCAATTGCAGTGCAATCCCGATACCGGTGCGGACAGACTCAAACTGGTCACGGCGGGTGATAAGAACACGGACACCTCCACACAACTCCCCTTCAAATTTACTGGCATCCGGTTTGAACATCACGGGCCTGAATTGCACACCCGGCAAGTTGAGTTTGTTCAACTCCAGCACGAACGATTCGCCATCAAGCCAGGGCGCACCAAACAATTCAAAGGGAGTTGCTGTTCCGCGGCCGACCGACAGGTTGGTGGTTTCAAGCAAGCCGATACCGGGGTAGAGAATGGCCTCGGTGAGGCTGCGCATATTCGGCGAAGGGTTGATCCACTCAAGACCGGTGGCATCAAAGTAGTCCGCCCGTTGCCAGCCCTCGACCGGGATGATCTCCAGCTCAAGACCAAGCTGCAATTCGGCATTGAACATCTGTGCAAGCTCCCCGGTGGTCATGCCATGTCTGACGGGAAGCCGGTGGTAGCCGACAAAAGATTCCCGGCCCTCATCCAGCACCGGGCCGCTGACAGTTACACCATTGATTGGGTTTGGCCGGTCGAGTACAACGAAGCGAATATCGTTTTCGGCGGCAGCGTGCATGGCTTCACCCATGGTCGAAATATAGGTATAAAACCGCGTGCCAATATCCTGGATATCAAATACCAGCGTATCTATACCCTTGAGCATGTCGCTGGTGGGGCGCCTGTATTTGCCATACAAACTGATGATATTGATACCGGTGGCAGGGTCAATGGTGTTATCGATGATCGAGACATCAAGCTTGCCAACAGGACCGTGCTCGGGGCTGAACAATGCGACCAGGTTGACTTCCGGAGCAGTATGGAGGAGCTGGATGGTGCTGTTGCCACTTCGCCCGATACCGGTGTGGTTGGTGATCAGCCCAACATCCCTGCCGTTAAGTTGTGCAAATCCATCCCGTTGCAATACATCAATGCCGTTCAGCACGGCAGCTTGCCTGGCGAGCGAAATACCAGGGCCTGCAATTATGATTGTGGCCAGCAAAGCAAAGAACAAAAAGAGTTTGTAGACACTTCGAGAATATTTCTGAGTCATACGGATCACTATACGGATAAACAGCATGTCAGACCTCACTAATAACACCCTTGGAAAGTTAACCACCGAAGCCCGTAATCCTCTTACCGTGGGCCTTGATAGCCTCAATGCTTTCGGAATCGTGCAACTGATCAATGCGGAAGATGCCAAAGTTGCACGTGCGGTTGGAGCAGTTTCGGCAGAAATTGCCGAGGCAATCGATATCATCGCGGATCGTTTTTCCAAAGGCGGGCGGTTGATCTACACCGGGGCCGGAACCTCTGGTCGGCTGGGTGTGCTGGATGCCGTGGAGTGCCCGCCCACTTTTAATACCAACCCGGAGTTGGTCGTCGGTTTGATCGCAGGTGGCCCCGAAGGGCTTCTGCGCGCTATCGAAGGTGCCGAGGATTCGGCAGACATGGGGCGGCAAGACCTGCAGAAGGTTGCGCTGACTGATCTGGATGTCGTGGTGGGCATTGCTGCAAGCGGGCGTACACCGTACGTTATCGGGGGGCTTGATTACGCGCGTGAGACCGGTGCGTATGCGATTGGATTTAGTTGTAACCAGGATGCAGCGCTTAAAGCGCATGCTGATCTGAGCATCATTCCTGTCGTCGGTCCTGAGGTCTTATCGGGCTCTACGCGTCTTAAAGCCGGAACGGCAACCAAGATGGTACTCAATATGCTCACCACCGGTGCAATGGTGAGGATGGGCAAAACCTACAGCAACCTGATGGTCGATCTGTCTGCCACCAACGAAAAACTGGGAGAAAGGGCGCAGCGGATTGTCAAAGAGTTGACCGACTGCAGCATTTCTGAAGCATGTGTCTTGCTGGAGCGTTGTGATGGCGAGGTCAAAACAGCAATTGTTTCCCGGAACCTCGATGTTTCACCGGATGCTGCCCGTGCCCGGCTGGATCTGGTCGGTGGCCATTTGCGACATGCACTGAAGTCGTCCGGCGATGATGACTGACAACAATCAATCATGAGCGCTTCCTCAAACCGGATATTGCTGGGTATAGATGGTGGCGGTTCCAAGACTGCAGCATTAATTGCATCACTGGATGAGGCAGGGCAGATACATGTTCTTGGCCAGGGCCGGGGGGGACCGTCTAACCTGCGCCTGGCCGGTAAAGAACGGTCGTTGGCCAGTTTGAACAAGGCCGTGGATGAGGCACTGATTGAAGCAGATCTGCGGAGTCGCACCATCGACTATGCTGTGCTGGCACTGGCCGGCAGCTCATTTTCCGATGTGCGCGATGAAGTTACCGCCTGGGCTGAACAAAGGAACCTGTCCGCACAGTCGGAGATCATCCACGATGCACTCCCCGTGCTCGCCAGCGGTGCGGATCACAGCCGGGGAGTGGCTCTTATCGTAGGAACCGGATCGGTCGTCGTGGGTGTTAACGCGAAAGGAAAAACAGCAACACTGGGTGGTTGGGGGCATTGGTTTGGGGACAAGGGCAGTGGTTTTGATCTTGGTTGCAAGGCACTTTCAGCAGTGGCAGAGGCAACTGATGGGATAGGCCCGCAAACCGTCATGTGTGAGCTTGTGCTGGATCGCCTGGGCATATCTGACGCAAGGAAAATCTTGCAACAAGTGTCTACCACTGGTGATGTACGGCGTGAGGTTGCTGCATTGGCTCCCATCGTTCTGGAGGCTGTTGCGCTGCAGGATCCGCTGGCAACGGAAATCATCAACAAGGCGATCGGAGAGGCGGTAAAACTGGTTGATGCAATTTCCAGAAAGCTGACATTCAAGGCTCCATACCCACTGATGCTGGCTGGTGGAGTCGCTTGTCGAAACCCGCTTTTTCGAGATGAGCTAATCAGCCGTTTAAGCTGTCTGGAACCTGCGCCTGATCCCATCCGGATAGTAGATGAGCCTGTTTTTGGCTGTTTAAAAATTGCGCGTGAACGCCTGGAGAATTGATGAAACCGCAACATAAAAGCAGCAATAATCGCCCCTGGGCCTGGATACCAAGTCTCTATTTTGCCAGTGGTCTGCCCTATGTCGTCGTGATGAGTATCTCGGTCATCATGTACAAGCGGCTGGGTATTTCAAATACAGACATTGCTCTGTATACCAGTTGGTTGTACCTGCCCTGGATCATCAAGCCTTTGTGGAGCCCGATCGTCGATATTCTCAGGACCAAGCGTGCCTGGATTATCGCGATGCAATTGTTGATCGGCGCCGGTCTGGGTGGTGTGGCGCTGACACTTCCTACGGGTGATTTTTTCAGGAACACAATGGTGTTTTTGTGGTTGCTCGCGTTCAGTTCGGCAACCCACGACATCGCCGCCGACGGTTTCTACATGCTGGGCCTGTCCAAACACGATCAGACCTGGTTTGTCGGCGTCAGGGGTACGTTTTATCGCCTGGCAATGATTACCGGCCAGGGCCTCCTGATCATGTTGGCCGGATTAATCGAGGATGCTGTGCAGTCTCCTGCCCCAGCGGTTGCCCAGGCCGGGTCTGCCGTTGAGCCCGGCACAGCCCTGGCCTGGTCAATCACGTTCTATGTGATGGCTGGAATGTTCATATTGTTCTTTGCGTGGCACAGGTTTGCACTACCGAGACCAGCTGAAGATGTGCCGACCTTGCACGAAACCTATAAAGATATCGTTAAGGACTTCATACAGACTTTCGTTGTGTTTTTCCGGAAACCGAAAATTGGCCTGATCCTCGCTTTTCTGCTGCTTTTCAGGTTTTCCGAGGCCCAGTTGGTCAAGCTGACTGCCCCGTTCCTGCTGGACTCACAAGAGCTTGGCGGTTTGGCACTCAGCACTGTGCAGGTGGGTTTTGCCTACGGTACGATTGGTGTGCTAATGCTCACACTGGGTGGCCTTGCAGGTGGTTTCCTGGCCGCCAGGCACGGATTGAAGCGCTGGCTGTTGTGGATGGTCATTGCGATCAACCTGCCCAATGCAGTTTATATTTTTCTTTCTACCACGCTGCCGGATAACCTCCTGATCATCAATATTGCGATAGGAGTAGAGCAATTCGGTTATGGCTTTGGTTTCGCAGCCTACATGTTGTACATGCTGTACATTTCGAATGGAGCTCACCAGACCGCACATTACGCAATCTGCACCGGATTCATGGCGCTTGGCATGATGATCCCCGGTATGTTTAGCGGCTGGTTGCAGGAAGCTGTTGGTTATCAGTATTTCTTCATCTGGGTATTGGTTGCGACCATACCTTCATTTATCGTCGCAACGCTGATCCCCCTGGATAAATCATTTGGCAAAAAGGCGCACGGAGATTGATATGTAACCAATACTAAAGCTGTACGGTGTTGTGTTAATGCAAAACGTGTCCTATGCTTAGTGTATGATTTTGTTGTTTATTCAGGGATTGAAGATCATGGCTAATAAAGTGCTGGCGGGTTTATTGTTTGTTGTTCTGATCGCGGTGTTCAATACGGGTTTTGCGGAGAAACGTAAATACCCAAAACTAAAACCTGCTGAAGGACCTTGTTTATTTCTGCTTGATGACGAGGGCAACGCGACCAACGTTGTGGCGAACCCTCCCTGTGATCTCGGCGGCACCATTGTCAACCCTGGCGATACTGTAGATCCTGCACAAATAGAGAATTACAAAAAAGCTAAAAAAGCCAGCAAGAGCAAAGCCAAAGCTGAGCTCGATGCAGACAGCGATGGTGATGGCATCCCTGAAAAGAAGGAAGCTTAATCCGGCACCTTTTCTGTTTGTATCTTCATAATATTTAGGTTCAGAGTAAAATTTTTTTTAAAGAATGGCGACTTCCTCGACTTTCCTCAGTTAAAAAGTCAGACCATGATCAGACCTGTTCGCGATCGCAGCAAATGTGCAGTGGTCCTTGTAAAAACATCTCTACACCTCTACAATACACATTGATATACACATCATAAGGTGTAAGCTGTGCGGACCAATATTGTTTTAAATGATGAGCTTGTTACAGAGGCGCAGTCTCTAAGCAAAATTAAAACCAAACGTGAACTCATCGAGGTTGCGCTGCAGGAGTTTGTCGCCAGTCGCAAACGTATGGACTTAAGAGAATTGAAGGGTGTAAATGAGATTAGGGCGGATTATGACTATAAAAGCACCCGTTCCAGGGGGTGACTCATATACCTTGTTGATACATCGGTTTGGGTCGACTATATAAATGGAACGGATACACCTGCCGTTGAGTTTCTGGATACGCTGTTGCTGAGTCCAATGACTGTTGGTATCAGCGACCTTATCTTTATGGAAATTCTTCAGGGGGCCAGGAGTGAGGCCGGCTTTGAAAAGCTCCGGAGATATTTCTCTACACAGCCGTTTTACAGATTTGATGACCCTCAGCCCAGTTTTGAAGCTGCAGCACTGATGTTTTTCAATTGCCGCCGTCAGGGCATCACCGTACGCTCTTCCATTGATTGCCTGATTGCACAATGCGCGTTAGAAAATGATCTTGTGCTTCTTCATCATGATAAAGACTTTAAGCAACTGGCGAAGCTTTTGCCTGAACTACGGCAGCAGCATTTTCTTGGTCCTTAACCATGACGACTCGTCCCTCAGAACCCCAACATAACTGTCCAGGTCGCTGCGATTGTGGCTGGATGAATTTACGGAGCTAAATATGCAAGCTGTTTCGAAATCAATTGTTATGATGATGTTGCTGATGGGTGGTATTTTGCACGCTGCAGATGATCTTTCCGGTATCGTCAATTACCGCGAATATTCCCCACAATTTTCCAGTTCAGGACAACCCACCGCCAAACAACTAGGTGTCGTTTCAAATGCAGGTTTCACACGGGTGATCTATCTGGCTTTCAGTGATAACCACACCGCGATTGAGACCGAGGACCGGGTGGTCAAGAAACTCGGGATGGACTATGTACATATACCGGTCGATTTTGAGAACCCGACACAGGCGGATTTTGAAGATTTCTCCGCCGTCATCAATCGGGACAACGCAAAGCGCACACTATTACATTGTCAGATTAATCTGCGCGCATCCACTTTCAGCTTTTTGTACCGGGTTATTTATGGCGGCGTGCCGATTGCTGAGGCCAAGCTGGATCTGGATGCAATCTGGGTGCCGGACAAGGTCTGGTACAAGTTCATCGTTGATGTTCTGCAACAACATGGGCTGTCGCATGAATGCGACG
>Ga0164313_10003389_pt1 | contig 14197 bp, 18 predicted proteins | sample GuaBasSedimGuay4_FD_113735 | JGI IMG/M metagenome (GOLD analysis project Ga0164313, IMG submission 113735) | Subseafloor sediment microbial communities from Guaymas Basin, Gulf of California, Mexico - Guay4, Core 4569-4, 0-3 cm | ecosystem: Environmental > Aquatic > Marine > Hydrothermal vents... | reverse complement strand
TATATTTCTATTTTCATATATAGATTATACGTCGTTGATTATATGTTAATGTATTTTGGGGAAACAAAAAGGCCTCACAGAAGTGAGGCCCTATTTTGAATAATTTTAACAGTTTAGATTACTTACCTAAGTTCCTAAACAAGCAATTAAATCTGGGTGCATAAACGAAAAGCGCACCATAAAGAACAACCGCAAATTCAAGAGCAGTGCTCACGATAGCGAAGTTGATTTTAGAAAGTGGACTTAATTGTTTAAATCGCATAACTTCTGAACTCATATCTAGTAAGAAAGCTTCACCAAGACCAGCACCTTTAGCGCCTGAGTCAGTAACATCTCCAGAAGTTCTGTAGTTACCTACAAATTGTTCAGAACCAGCAGCAGCACCAGTTAATTTACGATAAACTTTGTAATACTTAGCTGTAGCAACTGCACCGATAGAAATCTGAGCAGAACCGTTAGCTTGAACTACGGCAGTTTGAATATTAGAAATTGAACCTTCACCATGATCATTAACAGCAGTAACTTTATAGTCGTAACTATCAGCAGCAACTAAAGAACCAACTGGATTAGTAGCAGCACCAACTGCAGCAATAACAGATGCTACAGGAGCTCCTGTAATACCGATAGCTTTAGCTCTACCTTTAGGTCTTAAGAAAAGATTTGGTTTAAATTCAATGTTACCAGCAGATGTAACCATTTTGTTTACATCATAACCAACAGATTGTGATCCCATACCAGGAGCACTTCTAAATTGTGGGTAAAATTGTTTAACAAAAGAACTAAGAGCTAATGGCTCAATATGTAATTCAGATGGAGCACCAAAGTTTTCCAAAGCAATTACAGCAAGATCTTCTAAATCATCTTGAGAAAGAACAGCACCGTCAAGATCTTTAGAAATTGATCTAACTTCTCCATATCCTTCAAATTCTTTTGATTTTTGTTGACTATCATCGTCACCTTTTAATAATTGTTGTAAAAGTCCGTTCATAGCAATTGAGTTAGTAGGAAGATCTGAAAGAGCTCCATTCTGTACTCCAGTAGCAGCGTTACTGAAATGAGCATGTGCCCAATACATTTCACGTTCTACATTTTTAAGAAGATGCATTGTACCTTCTTTAGCTTGTTGAGCTACAATGTCACCGACAGTAGTTCTAACAAGAGTCATTTGATGTGATACTTTTCTACGTGTACCAAAGAATACAATCCTTTGTCCATCACGGATATAAGTAGAATCTTCTTCTCTCGGCGCTCCGCCTTCTCCAATATATGGTGAAGAATCAGAACCATAACCGATTAAACGATTATATTGTTCAAAAAGGTTATAAGCCTTATCTACACTAATTGAAGGCCAGAACTTAAGGTTTTTCATATCAAACGTGATTGATTTTAGAGTAGACTCTAAAGATTCAGCTTGAAGAACACCACCATAAGTAAGGTCCGTAGGTTTACCAGCACCACCGTATCCGGCAGTAATAGCTTTGTTTAGAGCTTCTACTTCAGAAGGAGAAACAATCCCCTGCTCGAGCCCTGAATTAATTTGGTCAACAGTTTCGTTTACGTTCATTTTCTTTATCTCCTTAAGATTATTTCAGCCCGTATTTGGTTGCAATTTCGTTAGCGGTAGCAAGACTACCAGTTTCTACTCTAAAAATGTCAGTTGATTCAACACTTTCACCAGATTTTTTAAGTTCGAAAAGTTTATCAGCAATAACTGATTTTTCCATTGGTTCTACTTCTTGAGCAGACTTTTGTAATGGTGCAATTCCAGCAGGGATTCCCTTTCTTCCAACCGGTGCATCAGCAAGAGCTTCAATCGCAGCAGCCATTTTAGAAAGTTTCTCTTCTAAAGAACTCATCTTTCCATCGACATAAGATTTCATTAAAGATTCATTAGCATCAATAGATTTTTTCATTTCTTTAAAATCTTCTTTTTCGTCTTCATCTTCGTCTTCGTCTTTATCTTCTTTTTTACTTACAGTAGGGGCTTGAGCAAATTTACCAGCATCTGAATCAGCTTTTTCGTTTTCGCCTTTACTTACAGTAGGGGCTTGAGCGAATTTACCTGCATCAGAATCAGCTTTTTCGTTTTCGCCTTTTTCTGTTTTTTCTTCGTCTTCATCTTCTTCTTCGTCTTTATCTTCTTTTTTCTTAGCTTCTAGACTTCCGTTCTTACCTTTACCAGCAATACCTTCATCTTCACCTAATTTAATTTCAGAAGCAGCGAATTTAGATTTTTTTATCTCTTCAATCTCTTCGAGGGTTTCATCGATTAGAGATGTAAGTGATTTTACCATTTCTTCATTAGTGAATTCCATAGTTTATTCTCCTTATTAACTCTAATTAATTATTGTCCCATACCTAATAAATCAACACTACCTTCTACTTCTCCAAGAGGAAGAACAATGTTATTTGCCATACCAGAAACAATATGAAAAACTTTCATTTGGTCTAAAGTAGCAGGATCAATTGAAAAATTGATTTTTCCAGGATTAGCAACGCCAATTCCTAAGAAAGGGTTGATTGAGTCATCAATTCCACCCATTGGTGCTTGAATAATAGCAGCAGTATAAGTGATTTCGATTCCACTAGCAACTAAAGTTTCAGCATCTGTTCTAGATACAGTTAGTCCTAATTGTTCGCAATTTCTTTGGATTTTATCCAAGATTTGTACATCATTAGCCATTTGTTTTCTCCTTACGGTTTATAATAACGTTATTTTCATATTTCAACTTACACTATATCACGTTTCAAGGTTAAAACAACCTCTATGACACAGTAGCTTACTTGGGTTATACTTGAATTTTAAAGGTGACTTTGTAACTTGCTTAGGGAGAAGTTTTGTCTGCATTCTCGGCATTTAACCTGATGATCCATATGGACTTGTTCGTGCCCGCAACCTTCACATGATATGTATGAAAATCCATCGGTTGTTTCTGATTTCTTGGATCTTCCATCATCTAAACCTTCAGACTGTATGACACTGCCTCCAGTCATCTCTCCAGGTGAACCAGCTCCGCCATATCCAGCAGTTAGGGCTTTTTTGAGACTCTTTTTAAGCTTCTTTCTTCTTGCTAAGAATTTCTTTTTAGCGTTTGGTTGTCGTTCATCATACCCATCTAAAGGTCCTAACATCTTATCTGGATCTTTTACTTTAGAATTGTGGGTATCTATTTTAGATTGTTTTGATTCTTTAGGTTTTACTGTAATAGTTTTATCGGGATTAAGTTGTGTTGCGCCATATGCCATAACACCTGCAACTACTATTTTTTTAGCAGTATTACCTAATTCTCCCTTTTCTATTATACTTTTATTGACAATATGTGATTTAATTTTATTAATTATTAAGGTAGCTTTATCAGGGTGAACACCTTTACCAACAAGCTCTTTATGTACCATATTTAAATGCTCTGGGTCTCTCATTGCCTTACTTGCATGTGTTTTTAATGTATTTATAGACTTAATTTTTGCAGCACTTTGAACTTTAGATGTATCTTTTGTAGAGGTATTTAGGTTTTTAGGTCTTGTTGGGGTTGATGAATTATTTTTTAATGTATTTATCTTTTGTTGGAATTCATCAGTGGACTTTAGTTTTGTAGCTTTTTGATCTGCTGCAACCATCGCAACCTTACCAGGACTTGTTGTCGTTGGCTTACTAGGTGCCATTACAGTCTTCATATTAGATGCCTTAACTAACTTATTGATTTTATTAATATTATTGCTGATTTTATGATAAACTGCATTTTTCATAATATTTTCCGCGCTAGAATCTTTAACTTCTATCTCTATACCTAAAGATTTAGCTAATTCTTGTATTTTAAAGATATTATCATGAATAGTATTAGCAGAAGCATGACGCTCTATATGTCTAAAAGATGGTATATTTGTTTGTGCTAGATGCATTACTGATTTAATGAGTTGTTTATCTGCTTCCCAATCTGAGTTAGATTTATCTAAATTGAGTGGCTCTACTAAAGTGGCATTGTTGGCAGGAGTAAATGTTAGAGCTATAGAATGTATTTTAGTGCGTGCTAATCGTGTAGGATCTGATATTCCCCTTGCTAATACTCCACCTTCTACTGATGCTTTCATCGCTAATGGTGTATCTTCTCTGTGTATGTTTCTTAAAATAGCAGCTGCAGCTTTAGCATTAGCATGATCTTCATCATTGTAAAGTTCACCAGCTACATATACATATGGAGCTTTAATTTTATCCCAATAATAGGAGTGACGGTCATTATCGCAATCTTCCGCTTTAAATATCTTTTTTGCTGATGTTACCCTGCCGAGTGAGTTAAAGAAGCCTTTTCCGTGATTATCATTAAATCTACCACGACCAGCTTCCAGTTCTGAGATATCACAACCTTCGATGCTTAAAGTCTCACCTTGAGTATCCTTAAGTTCTGATCCTGCACACATATCTATAAGTAATTTTTTGCTTTTAGCCATAGAAAAGTCTCCTATAGCTATTATACTACATTTATGGCTTTAAATTATTCAACTTCTCTAGATCATTATGTTCCTTAAGTGAGACACATAATCTATTTGGAGTACCAAAACCTGATGATAACGCACTAAGAAGATCTCCTAATTGACTCTCAGGGATGAGTTTTAATCTCCTTAGAAGAGATCTCATATCTACCTTCAATCTATTGCCAGCTATAGCACTATCATGATTAGACCAATCTTTGAACCCCTTATATTCATTTTTCATTATTACCTAAATCCTTTATGAGTTCAAACTCTTTTACTTTTTCTAGTGATTTTTTGATTGTACCTTTTACTGATTCGACTGATACATTGTTCATGTGTGCTATTTCTTTATCTGATGGGGTAGCTCCATTTAAATATTCAGCAGTGTAGTTGAAAAAACAATAATTTGACATCTGATGGTTTACCGCCCAGGGACAGCCTGGCAATAAGGCAGTTTGTTCCTCAGTTAATTCTTCTTCATTATTACGTAGAGCTTTTAACCGAAGAACCGCTAGAGGACAATACTCGCAAGGGAGTTCTTCTAACTTGCGAGGGCACCTTGAATCCATTTTATTTTTTTGAGTCATTTAAAAAATCCACCATAAAGGTAATTCTCTCTTTATCTGAACAGTTAACAATTTGACTCATTAATCCGTTATCAACTAAAAATTCCTTAACCTTTATATCAACTTGCTTTGCCTGATCTTCAGTTTCATATCTACCGGTAGGATTAAATTGTTTATTTCTCTCAAGTAAGAAATTAATATGTTTAACCCCGTTCTTTTCAGCTTTATCTAAAAACTTTATAGCAGCTTCTTCTATCATTGACTCACCATTATTATAAAATTTCTCATATACAGGAGAAAGTATAATTGGTGAATCTGTAATAATATAATCAACCTTATTATAAAGCATATATTCTGATCTAGCCTGTTTGCCGAAGATGTAAATTTGATCATATTGACCAACCTTTTTACCATCCCATGCCCAGTTCTTTACATATTCTCTCACTAGTTCTACACTCTTACCATCTAACTTCATTTGATGATAGAGACCGGCAGCAGTAGTAGATTTACCTAAACCACTACCACCTAGCATATTCACGACTATAGTCATTTATTCCCCCTTATTTTCAATCTCTTCCTTTTTGACCTCTAACTTTCTAAGACCTAAAACGGTAATAACATGCTTAATTCCAGATAGATCTGAATCAATTGTGTCACCAATTTTAGAGCCTAATAAACCTTCTCTCAATTCTGGGGTTAAACACTCTGACATTGGGAATTTACTTCTAAAAATACCTTGATCTTCTTTTAAATCTGGTGTTTTTGAGGATAGGATAACGATGCTGTCTTCGTTTACAATTCCACCATCATCATTGATGAAACCTTTTGTACTATCTTCTTTATTAGAAGCATCATTGAAATCTTTTAATTTAAATTCTTCTGCTTTAGAATCAATATCTTCTTTCTTAAAATCACCCAATTCAAGCATTGCTAGAGTTCTATATTGAAAATCATTCAACATACCCATAGTGCTTCCAAGATCTTTTTGAAATGCTTGAAATTGATCAGTAAGATGCTTAGTCATCATTTGAGACATCTGCATTGCCATTTGAGTATTCTTTAACGTTTCCTCTAACTCTCTGATTTTTTCTTTTGTTGTTGGTCCTTTACTCTGCTTCATTCCTTTCATACTTCCTCCGTGATATTTAACCTTTTAAAGGTCTTACATAAATTGTTATATAAATAAGTTTGCTCACACATAATAGATCCACCTGTATACATTACTGTAGGTAGTGGTGATGTGTTATTTCTAAAATATACTTTCCACTTAGTGACATTCTCCCATCTCTTTTTATTTCGACGCTCGATATACCACTTTATCATCTCATTTTTTCTTTTATACGTTGGGCATATATTTTAAGTATCTGCACTTCGTCTTTTGTAAAGTCTTCTTTTTTAGGTTCTGAAAAGATATCTTCTAGTTCTTGTTCTAAGAACTCTTTAATATTAGATTCAAGCTCTGCAAAAATTTCACCTTTTTTCTTGATGAGCGGTGATTTGAGTAAGCTTCTGATAGCGTTTGCCCTTTCAAGCCTTTCCTCAAGAGTAAGCACACATCGAAGCTTGGTATCGATGGATTCTCCACTTTGTCGTATATCTTCAGACACACTAGCATCTCCATTAGTCTCGATCTTATCGGAAAGCTCTTCTGTACTTGAGGTACTGTCGGTGAGGTCAAAGTCTCCGAGCTGTTTTTTTTCAAAGTTGAATTTTGTAACGAGTTCGTCATATAATCTTGCTGCCTGTACAAATTGTAATCTATTCAAAGGCTCTTTATTATCAATACATCTTTGCCAATGAGCTTCTATATTCTCATCCCACATTAAATATTTTACTGCATCATTATTATATTCTAATCTCTCTAAATACTCTAAATCTTCTGCATTTAATTGTGGTTGCCTATTGAATATGTCTGGCCAAATAGTTTCGCCATAACTTGTCCTATCAAATATAACATCTTTTCCACTATACATGTTATATATATTGACCATCTCTTCTAAGTATGATGGACCTGCATATCCAGGTTGAGAGAATTTTTTATTTGGTGCTTCCATGTGAACCACCTCAAACCCCTTCTTCTTATACAACTCAGCTATAGTAGATTTACCTGATCGATCGAGTCCTTCTAATAAAATCCATGCCATTATTTGATCTCCCGTATATCATTCATATATAGATTATACTTAGATTAAAAACAAAAAGGCCCCACATAAGTGAGGCCTTCCGGGAGGAATTTATGTGTTCAATGTTAGTTTTTATTAAGGGGATTACCAACATTAACACCATGTATATTAGCAGCACTAGTGTTACCAGTAGACTGCGCAATATCTTTAGTTGATTGACCATGATTAGTTGCATTTAATGCTGCTTGACCCTTCAATTGGTTCATTTCAGCATCATGCTTCTCTTGATCACGACCATGGGTAGCTTCATCTAATTCTTTTTGATGTTCAGCTGCCTCTTGTTCTGCTTGTGCTTGTTGCTGTTGAGCTTGTTGCTCAGCTGCCATTTGCTCTTCTTGTTTTTTAGTTTGTTCTATTTGAAATAACATTTGTTGCCAATTTAAGAAAGCTGGATCTTCAGGGATGTATTGTAGTTCTCTCTTCTTAGATGCGTCTTTATCGCCAAAGAATTCTTCTCTAATCTCACCACGTGTCATATTCTTTTCTACTAATGACCAAAAAGCTTGATTCATAGGTAGATCACCAACTGGGTGTTTGATCTTTTCTTTTCTAGCAGCTAACAATAAATCATTCATTGTTTTATTAACTGTCATTTCAGCCTGTAGCAGTGCCACTTCTGTTTGAGGTGTCTCGTCTGTATATCCTTCAAATTGAAATTTATATTTCTTAGAATACAGTGGATCAATTGCTGGAATAATGTCTCTATTTATAACATCTTCAATAAACATTAAAATTGGATATAAACCTTTTTCTCTAGAAAATTCTATTTGAGTAGCATTACCATCTTGTCCAGATGTATTCTTTCCACCTGATAAAATGTCAAGGCCTAATTCTATGGGGTCTATTTGGAACTGTGTACATACTGCTCTCATTAAATGTTGATTGTAATTAAGATACTCCATGTCTTTAGAACCACCGGCCATTGGAACCCATTGTACATCGTCAAGACCAGCGATAATTGGAGTTCTCCAAGCATTCTGTGAGCCGTTGATTAGATTATAGAACTGTCTACGAAAGGCAGTCATCTGTGTTTGTGTAACAGTACCTTTTAAATGTAGAACACCCTTAGCTGCTTGACCATGTGTAAAGAAGTTAGCATTATATTGTTCGGTATTCATATGGTGGGTGATATTAACAACTGCCATCTCTAATGGAGAGTAACAATACCCTTGACTATCTGAGAAGTTTTGAGGATTAAATAGTCTGAAGATCATATCTTCGTCACCAAATACTGCTAAAGGCCTATTATCATAAGCTACTTGAACATATTTATAGTAATCAACTTCTCTTTCTGTTTTTTTATATTTAAGTTTTGGATCATTATCGGATGTTGGTTTTAATGTTTGAGCTACTGCCTTAATGTGTTCTTCTATTTGTTTTTTTGGAGCAGCTTCATTAACATGATATACTGATTCTGCTGGTATAGGTCTAAATCTATGTAAAGCACCTCTACGGGTTAATACTTTTTCAACTGATATATTCCCAAAAGTAAGAGAATCTCTTACTATCATTTTCAAAAATTCGCCAAACAACATCTTATCATCATCTGGAGTATTCTCAAGTCTACCACAATTATATATAAAAGCTTGTAAGTTTTCTATCTCTTCAATATCAGTTTTTGTATTTTCTTCTGTTATATCTCTTTTTACTATTCTAAAGCCCATATCAAACTTTTTAGTTTGTGGACGAGAGAATCTCAATAATAAATCTACTCTATTTTGAATAATAGCAGAAACTAACCAATCTCTTAAAGATACGTCTTTAAGGGTTTTGTTAGATAATCTAGATAATCTAAATTTAAATAATGTTTGTTGACTTTGTTGTGAGTAAAATGGATCTGTAAGTATTGCTTGTCGCCCTATCTCATCACTACCATCATTTGGTGTTGTATCTACTTTTTCAGGTACAGCATCTGGATCGGCCATTTTATTTAGCTCCTCTATTTCCTTCTGTACACCCTTTTTTAACCAATCGTCAAGTATTCCCATTTATTCCTCCGTTCCTTTTCTATTATACCCCAATTAATTAAATCTAAAGTGACCACAAAAATCCTCCGCCACCGTTCCAGTCATCATCGTCATCATCGATATCAGATAATTTACCAATCTTTCCTAATTTTGATATATCTGGTACCTCAGTATTTATAGCTATATTATTAGCAGCAGCAAATTCTTCAGCACTAGGTGTTCTGTAGAAATTACCATCGCGATCTCGTGTTGTGTCCCTATCTGTATCTGTAGTCTTACCTAAGACCATTGTTCCCTTCCCCATCAATATGGTAAGTGGATAACGAAGAGCATCTAACCAATGATCGTACTCTGATTCTGGCATCTCTGTAATAGTTCCATCTGCTGATGTCTTAAAGTGATACATTAAAAATTCGTCTTTTAATGGGCCAGTTGTTTCTTTAGCTAAATGTATCTTTGTATCCTGTGATCCAGGAACTCTTAGAAGTTTCTTTATTACTTGAATACCAGTATTAATGGCTTTATCTATTTCAGATGAAACTGGAAGTCCAGCTTTTCTCATCTCAGTTACAGCACCTTGATCAGCACAATCAGGAAAGTATAACTGGCATCTGTACATTTGATGATATCTAGATTTAATATAATGTACCCACTCTGGTTGAGAGACATAGGTCATACCATCAGCTCTAACTATAAATATATTATCTTTCTTATCTACGAAAAAATAAACAACTGTATTTGGATTAGACCAACCCCAATCCACTCCGGCATAGCATTGCAACTTCATGGCATGGCATTTCTTTACAAATATATCATGAGAGCACTCTCCAGGAAATTCTACACCTGTTAGTGTTTTCCACATACCATTCCAATCCTTGACATGTGTTTTCTCTTCAAATTCCTTATATATAATCCCCTCAACTGAAGGTTTAAGATTCATAAGTTGTGAAAGTGCCCAATCAGTTCCCTCTGATCTTACTTTCTTTATTAATTCCCCAACTGGTTTTAACATCCAAGACTTGGATTTTTGATTTTTAGCATCACCTAAGCAGATTGCTGCAGCTGGACACTTTAAGCATTTCTCCCCAGGCATTGTGTGTTCTACATATTCTTTTTGTTTCTTTGGATCTTTTAATTTATAGGTTGCTTCATCTACTACCTCCATATCATCTAAGATATGATACGACTTTGTAGATACAATACCTGATCTCTCATCTGGGCATTTAGCAGTAAATTCCCATGCTGTCCATCTACGCACATGTCTACCAGCCTCTTCTGCATCTTCCATCATCTTATTCATAAGTCCATATCTAGACTTACGTGTTGAAATCCCAACCCTCAAGGCTATTTTATCTCCCCTTGAATCTAACATACCCGAGATTTCTTTAAAGGCTTTTAACCCTTCACCAGAAACTGTATCGATCTCATCAGTAACAACCAATGGAACGTGCGGACCATTGCAAGCTTTTAGTGTACAGGGTAAGACTTCAATTGTGACTGGTTTACCATCTATATTGAAGGCTGATTTCTCCATATTTAATTTCTGAAGAACCCTATCTTCTTGAGCTACTTTTTTATTATCTAATATTGGTCTAATTCTAGGACTAAGCATGAAGTTGGTTTGATATTCATAACAACGCTTTGCCTGAGCAATAACGGCTCCAACATGACATACATCTCTACCATCATGAAGCATGATGAGTAATTCTGCAATTGCCATACCTAAAGTTTTACCTGATCCCCTTCCAGCTACATATAGTAATTCTTCAATACCTTCTGGATTAGTTTTATTTACAGTTATATTATATACTTCCCATATAATATTCAATGGGTTAGTATCAGCAAACCTAGATACAGTTTGATCGGGTAAATGTAAACCAAAAAAAACTTGAATAAATTTAGATAACTCTTCTTTAGTTTCACATTTCTTAAAGAATAGTTTAGTTCTTGCCTTTAAAGGGATTTTAGTTAGATCGATATCGTGTTTAGCCATTTTCTTCTAATATCCTTCTTAATGTATCACTTGGGGCTTCTATAATTTCTTTATATCTCTCTTCCAATTCTGCCAATCTTAATTTATGAGCTAATACAATATCATCTTTAAATTTTATTAATATATCCCTTGTGTGGGAATTTACTTGCATTTTAGAATTATCTACACTTACGCCATTGTTTAAATTTTGAGTATCAGATACAACAACGGGTTCTACTTTTGCAATAAGTATCTTTAAATCCTTAATATTATTTCTCAAGGTTAATGCTAACTCTAATTCTTGTTCAGTTATCACTCTTTACCCTTATTCAATAATGCATCTAAGTCTATATCATCGTCATCATCATTCTTTTTAGATATTTTTTTAGCTTGAGGTGCTAAGGCATCAAACATAGGTGACATTGCATTATTTTTAGCGTTGGGTGTTGCACCTTGTACTATCTTACCTAAAGTCTCTGTTATCTCTTTATAATCTTTAATTGATTTAATTCTAAGTGATGGTTTTGGTGCTGCTGCATCTAGTACATAATTCCTCATTTGTTCTATATGTTCTGCATTAGCAACACTCAACATTGAAGTAAGGAAATCTACTTGATCAATTACTGATTTTACAACTTTAGCTCTAACTCTATCTCTCAAAGAGCCTTGCATCTTATCTCTATCTATTCCCCACTTCCTTAGAGCAGAAGTCATTATTATTTGACCTAATTCATATTGTGGAAATTGGTGATGAACTTCATTGAAAGAACTACCTATTAGGAATAGCTCGTAGAGTTTCAAAGATTGAACCTCATCAATAACACCTGCTGTTTTATTCTTACGAAGATATTTTTCACCTATCTCAACTTCTTGAGTAGATAAGCCTATTTTTTCATCTTCATTAAACGTTCTTTTTAATGCCATATATTGACTCCATATCTACGTACGTTATTAATTCTTTCTTTAACTTGACTGTTTTGAGGTGGTCTTCAAATGAAAATAGTGAGTTACCCTCTAGAAAGTGTAACCATAGTTCTTGTCTTAAATCTTCATCTTTAGTTAGACGATTTATTTCCCTCATTATGTAGCCAAAAATCTTTTTCTTCATTTTTATCTTCTTTAAATAGTTCTATGCTCACCTTCCATTCTTCGTTTAAGTAAGCTTTAATAAATTTATTACCAATAGCCTCTAGGTTATATCCCATTCCAGACTCATCATTTTTCTTTTTAATCTTGATAAACTTTTTAAGTTTTAAAGTTTTAAAAAATCCGATATTATCACCATTTTTAAATTTCTCTAATAACTTTAAGTTACTATAAAGATTACTAGGGAGTTTTAGCATATATGTCACTTTTTTATCATTGAAATCTAAAGATGTATTTACATCTAAAATCCCCTCAACTAAGCAATATCCACACATGGCTACATTATCTTTCATTTGATCTGTAAGTAAATTATTACTAACTAACCAACCATGGTGATCCATATAACCTTCCATATACTCTCCTATTACCTTATTATACCAAATTTATTGGATATCTTTTAATATTTCTTGTGCTTTCTGTATTATTAATGACTTATCAGTTCCACCCTTGTAAACCTTATCCATATACTCAGATATTATATTATTAGCTGAAGTTGACTTAATTTGTACTCTTTTTTGCTTCTCTGAATCGTTTGGACTAACTTTAAGTATGATGTTTTTATCTTTTATTAACTTTAAATATCCCTTAGACTTGAAGTAAGCTGAAAGTTCTGCTTTTGGGCCAATTACCTTAATTATCCACTTATTCTCACTGTCGAGTTCTTTTTCAAGCATAGCGTGTAGGGCGGTGATTGGGTTGTTTTGATCAATTTCAAGTTCTAGGCTTCTCCATTTTGGAAATGGGGACTCTATAAAGGTCTGTTTATATGTGGATGTGTCGAATAATAATATTCCCTTAGTTTGATCCACGTCTGTGGCGTTATGCGCATAAGGGGTTCCTGGATATATGACATTACCGAAAGATTGTCTTTTGTGGATATGTCCAGATATGATAACATCTGCAGAAACCTTATCAGCATTAACACCGCAATCCTCTCGTTTGAATCCGTAATCGCAGCCGATAAAGGTTGCATGGGCAATACAGATGCTATTTGTGTTGAGGGGGAAATCTTCAAATTTTTGGACATATGGAACTACCGTTATATTATGTTGAGGAAGTTCTGTTATTTTATCAAATACAGTAAAACCACTAATATTATCTAATGTTTGTAGAGCATGATATTTATTATCTTTTGGTTTAAATTGACAGTGATTACCAACTACATACCAATAAGGTCTCTTAGCACCTACTCTTTCAGCATGACGCTTAAATTCAGTAAGTATCTCTGACCTTAATACTGCGTGATTGTGGAATGCATCACCTAAGTTACACACTATATCTGGATTATACTTGTCAGCTATTTCTTCTACCCACCTCAATAAGGCCATAGATTGCTCAAAGTTATTAATTTTTAAGTGCATGTCACCTATGAAAAGTATATTCACTTATAAAGTTCCCCTCTAAAACACTTAGCCCAATTTCTTTCAGTAAAAGCCTCAGCATGAACAAAGTAACTACCTATGGTATTTTTCTCAGTATGACCAAAATGTTTGAATAATTCATCGCTATTTTTAATGGTTTGTCTATCTACACATAATTCCACTTTATGAAGTAATTGTTTTTTAGTATTCATTCCCCCAGCTTCATAACAAGCAAAACCTATCAATGCAGCTGCTAACGTGCCTGGAAATTTATTAATTAAAAAATTCTTCATGATCCCAATAATTCCTCTTCTACAATAATATCTAATAAGGTTCTACCGTTTATACTAATGAGATCAGTTGGACCATCAGGATTTCGTAGTAATTTTAAAGACCCAGATAAGGTTTGTAGTTCTAGTATAGTATTACCTGTGGCACCAATGGCGACATAAGGATTTGCTGACCTTTCAATCATTTGCCCACGTACATAGTCATATACATCTGCACCTAAATGAATAAAGGGGCCAATTTT
>Ga0164313_10003388_pt1 | contig 14201 bp, 11 predicted proteins | sample GuaBasSedimGuay4_FD_113735 | JGI IMG/M metagenome (GOLD analysis project Ga0164313, IMG submission 113735) | Subseafloor sediment microbial communities from Guaymas Basin, Gulf of California, Mexico - Guay4, Core 4569-4, 0-3 cm | ecosystem: Environmental > Aquatic > Marine > Hydrothermal vents... | reverse complement strand
TGCCCCGTTTACTATGAGAGACGTGGATTGGGAACACCAGCCTGAGACCGTCTCCCGCATGGATGCGGGTGTCGAGCCCCCATGGATGGGTTCACGGCGTGTCTCAGGCTGGTGTTACCGATTCATGTCTCGGATCACATCGTAACACGCAATCCTTGTCATATAGCCAGTTGCTAACAATATTACATCCCGTTAACGGGACAGCAGTGAAATACTGCAGCTATTCCGCTATCAGAAAGCTACTTAACTTTACCGCGACTTGCACTCTTTCGCTCATGCTCTTTTAACAGTTTTTTACGGATACGAATATTTTCCGGTGTCACTTCTACCAGTTCATCATCATCAATAAATTCCAGCGCCTGCTCCAGCGTGTACTTAATATGCGGTGATAGAGTCAATGCTTCATCGGTGCCGGATGCCCGTACGTTGGTTAATGGTTTGGGTTTAATCGGATTAACCACCAGGTCATTGTCACGTGAGTGAATGCCCACAATCTGACCTTCGTAAACTTCATCATTATTACCCACCAGTAACTTACCGCGCTCCTGCAATGGACACAGCGAATACGCCACTGCCTTGCCTCTCGCATTGGAAACCAGCACACCATTAAGACGCTGACCGATGTCAGACGATACTACCGGGCCATAATGATCAAACACGCTGTACAGCAAACCCGTGCCGCGTGTCATTGAAAGATAGTCGGTTCTAAAACCAATCAGGCCACGTGCAGGGATAACAAAATCAAGCCGAACCCGGCCTTTACCATCCTGTACCATGTCTTTTAAATCGGCCTTACGCTTGCCTAGCGCTTCCATCACCGCACCCTGGTGCTCAATTTCAATATCAGCGGTGAGTTCTTCATAAGGCTCCAGTTTGACACCGTTTTCCTCGTGAATAATGACTTCAGGACGACCCACGGCCAGCTCAAAATTTTCCCGACGCATGGTTTCAATTAATACCGAAAGATGTAACTCACCACGGCCCGATACTTTGTACTTGTCGCCCTCAACCTGTTCTACGCGAAGCGCGACATTGTGTTTAAGTTCCTGCTGCAGGCGATCCCAGATATTTCGACTGGTGACATACTTGCCTTCCTGGCCGGAAAAAGGTGACGAGTTTGCCTGAAATGTCATGCTAATGGTTGGCTCATCAACCGTCATTGCCGGCAATGCTTCAACCTCATTAGGGTCACAAATAGTATCGGAGATAGACAGGGGATCAATACCGGTAATGGCAACAATATCACCAGCCGCCGCTTCTTCCCTCTCAATACGCTCCAGGCCGTGAAAACCCAGTACCTGGCCGATACGACCACTACGCTCTTTACCATCATCACCAATGATTTTTACTGCCATATTGGTTTTAACGACACCACGAGTAATACGGCCTATACCGATAATGCCAACATAACTATTGTAATCGAGCGTCGAAATCTGCAACTGTAATGGACCATCCGCATTAACATCTGGCGCGGGAACATGCTCAATAATTGCTTCGAACAAAGGGGTCATATCACCCTCAGTAATCTCCGCTTCATTACCCGCATAACCATTGATGGCTGAGGCATAAACCACAGGAAAATCCAGCTGCTCGTCAGTCGCGCCCAGTTTATCAAACAGGTCAAAGGTCAAATCCAGCGCACGGTGAGGATCTGCACCATCACGGTCAATCTTGTTTATCACTACGATAGGCTTGAAACCCATAGCAAAGGCTTTCTGGGTAACAAAACGGGTCTGTGGCATTGGCCCATCAACGGCGTCCACCAGCAGTAAAACCGAATCAACCATGGAAAGCACACGCTCAACCTCACCACCAAAATCGGCGTGTCCCGGTGTATCGACAATATTGATGTGGTAGTCATTCCAGTCAATCGCGGTATTTTTCGAGGTAATAGTAATACCGCGCTCTTTTTCCTGGTCGTTCGAATCCATGATGCGCTCACCTGGCGCCTTACGCTCGTCCAGGGTGCCCGATTGCTCAAGCAATTTATCAACCAGTGTGGTTTTACCATGGTCGACATGGGCGATGATAGCAATATTACGGATTTTAACGGACACGACAATTCTCTTTAAATAGGAAAAAGGGGCGCATTATAGGCGTTTATTGGGAAATAAACTGTATTAATTTAGGGCTATACGAAAATACCTTAAAAACTTAAAAACATACTGTCCACAGATAAACGCAAATGGACGCAAATGGACGCAAATGTTTAAATATTTAAAAAGTTTTTATTTGCGTCCATTTGCGTTCATCTGTGGACAAAAAGATTTTTTTCGTATTTTGCGGACTTACATTTTTCACAAACCAGGCCACTGACTAATAAGTCATCAGCTAAGACATTAGCATTTAGCATTGCTGTGAAATATTTGGGGCCAGGAGCTTATTGTGTCATCCGGTCTCGCGCTGCCTGCGCTTTTTCAGTGTAACCGGCATCATCACAAATACGCGCCAACAACTCCAGCGCACGGATATTGTCTTTATCCACTTCCAGCGCCTGCTCGCAGTGATAACAGCCCTTATCAAAATCACCCTGTTTGTGCGCAAGACGAGCCAGACCCAGCACGGCATACAAATCATGGCCCACTTTTAAACTGGAGTGATAATGCTTTACTGCATCATCAAATTGATTCAGCGAGACCAGCGCATCACCAACACGCGTCCAAAGTGACTGGTTATCGGGCTCCTGGTCAAGAATCTTTTGCCACCAGAACACCGCTTTTTCCATATTCAAGTGACCACGAAAACAGTCGCCCATGCCAAATAAGGCAAAATTATTCTTTGGATCAAGCTTCAGTGCATTCTCATAATGATCCATCGCACGATCAAATTCTTTTCGGCGGCGATAAATATTGCCAATCATGGTCATTAAAACCACGTTATGTGAGGTATTTTTAGCTAACAGCTTTTCAAAACAAGCCAGCGCTTTTTCATCATTATGCTGTGCATAATAAACATTACCCAGGCCCAGCAATGCAAACGGGTCATAAGGCTTAATGGCCAGCGACTGCTCATAAAAATCAATCGCATTTTCGCTATCATCAAGCTTGTGATAAGCATCAGCGATACGCACCATAACATGGCTGTCTTTTTCGTTAATTTCCAGATAACGCAGCCAGAATGGAATAGCCTGTAGCGGCTGCTTCATGCCACGACGCGCATCACCCGCGCCGCGTAAGGCGAAAATATTATTTTTATCTTTTTTTAGTACCGCATCATAATGCGCGCCCGATTCTTCAAAACGGTTGAGCTTGCGATAGACGTCACCCAGGCCGGACAATACATAAGGGTTATTCTCATCAATTTCTTTGGCTTCCTGGTAGACTTTCTCAGCTGCCCCCAGTTGGCCGCTGCGAAAAAGACGGCTACCTTTTTTTGACAGTTCAATAACGGCTTTTTTTGATATATCTGACATGTTTTTTTATGTGTAACAACGGGAAAAGTGGATTTTACAACGATAGTCCTCTTATATATAGCGCAATTTTGTTAAAGACGTTGCTTATTCATAAATAATGACACTGCGGTCCCGTTAACAGCTAGAGATATGGGTCGGGAGCTTCTTGCTGAGACCGTCACCCGCAAGGATGCGGGTGCGAGCCTCATGGATGCCATGTTTTTATCTTCCTGGACTGCATGTCTCAGCAAGAAGTTACCGATTCATGTCTCGGTTTGTAGAATCATCAGTTAATGTCTGCTATGCCGCTATTTGTAAACAATAATATATTTTTTAACGGGACAGCAGTGAAATAATGACAGTATTTCAAAACCCCTGTATTTCATAACTAACACCATTTTCAGATAAACCTGTGGAGCCACGCTGCGAACTAAAATACAGCCGCTTACCATCCGGGCTGAATGCTACACCGGTTATTTCAGAATCATCATGCCCTTCTAATTGCGCAAGCGGGTACAAACGACCCTGGTTATCAATAACCACTATCTGCAAGTCACCACCATCTTCCGCCACAAAAATATCACCCTGTTGCGAAACGGTGATGTTGTCCACGCCGCTGAGTATTGGCGTTAAAGACTGCTTAACATCATACAAAATACCAATAACCTGCTGTTTTGTATCATAAAACCACACCCGGTTATCGCCTTTAGTGGTAAAGATAATTTTTCCATCGTAATAAGCAATGCCTTCCCCACCATTAAACGTTCTCACCGAAGCCACCTGGTACCGTGTCGCCAGGTTTATTGCCAGGGGATCAGGCACAGCTGTCCAGCTCACGCCTGATTCAGCACCCTGTAGCGCCACTTCTAACAAGCCTGCTGAAAGATCCGGGAAACCACCTTCTGCCACCGAATCGGCAATAAAGCGATACAGGCAGCCATCCACCTTATCTTCCGTTAAATACAAATAGTGAGTAACTTCATCAACCGCAACCGCTTCATGATTAAAAACACCGAGCGCAGGACGCACTATCGCCTTTTTGCGCCCTTCTGGAAAACATTCCCAGACACGGCCATTGCCAATTTCCTCGCATGATAGCCAACTGCCCCATGGTGTCGCACCACCCGCACAATTTCGGCTGGTGTTTTCAAGAATGGCATAGGCATCCACCACCTCTCCCCCGGCGTTAAAAACAATGGCTCCCGCACCACCGGTCGAGGGCATTTCACTGTTAGAAACATAAATCCAGCCACCACTATAGCTGCCACTATCTATCGCAAAACAGGCGCCACCATCAGGCGCTGCATGCCAGGTAAAATCCTGCCCGCTGACCACCGCCTGACCGGAGTTTGCAATAATGCGCGAACGAAACCCGGCAGGTAACCGCAGGCCGTTGCTATCCGCAGCCTGCAAGCCGTAATCATTCTGCTTACTGCTCCCCGCAAGCAACGCATTAGCCCATACCGCAGCCACACCACATAAACTCAGGCCAGACAAACTCTGCTGTAAAAACCGTCTTTTTACTAAATCAACCATACTCGCACTCTTTCAAGTAAAATACTTTTCTATGAATCAAGATACAAAAAAACACGCCTACCTGATTGACAGCAGCATCTATATCTTTCGCGGCTGGCACGTCTACTCTGATGAAATCGTTGATCGCGATGGCAACCCCTGCAACGCAGTATATGGTTTCACCGAATTTCTGCGTGAAATACTGGAGCTCGAACAACCAGAATACATTGCCTGTGCGTTTGATGCCAAACAAACCAACTCCTACCGCCGTGAAATATTCCCGGAATACAAAGCCAACCGTCCACCCGCCCCTGTTGAGCTCAAAAGCCAGTTTAAACACTGCCGGGACTTTTGTCGTGCCGCCGGCATTGCCGATTTTTCCAGCAACCGCTATGAAGGTGATGACATCATCGGCACCCTGGCGACACGATTGCGCGAAGACGGTTTCAGAATCACCATACTTAGTGCCGATAAAGACCTCGCGCAACTACTCCGGCCCGGTGACGTATGGTGGGATTATGCGCGAAATAAAATCCTGCATTACAAAGATATAGAAAAAAACTTTGGTGTAAAACCAGAACTGATTGCCGATCTGCTGGCACTGGCAGGCGACAAAGTAGACAACATCCCCGGCATTCCCGGCATCGGCTATAAAATGGCATCAAATTTATTAAAAAAATACCCCGGTGTTGAACACATAATGGAAAACATTGACAAGATTTCAGAAATGAAATTTCGCGGTTCCAAACGTATTCAAATGCTGGTTGATCAACACCAGCATATTCTGCCGATGACAAAACAACTAACCACCATTGTCACTGACGCCGAATTCAAAGGCCCGAAAACAGACCTTCGCTGGACCGGCATAAACGAAGACGCAATGATCACCATGTTTAATCGCCTTGATGCGGCAAGAAGCCGCCGCCAGCGCTGGTATGATTTACAACCGGTTTAACGGGCGTTCACGCAAGGTCTCTAAGAGGGGAAAACGGCCATTAGTGCTCGCATAGAGAAAAACAATTTAATCCACAGATGAACGCAAATGAACGCAAATAAAAGCCTTTTAATATTTAAAGTCACTGGTCGAGCTACGCTATCGCTAACCCGACCTACAATCTACCCGCTATTGCAAAAAAATTTGTGTTTTTTAATTTGCGTTCATTTGCGTTCATCTGTGGACTAAATGCTTTTAATCTTTTTCACCGTCCGCTTAGTATTGTTTCGGAGTTTTGACCAATATTATTTAGCATTCCTTATGATTATATTATTCAACAAACCCTTTGACGTGCTCTGCCAGTTCACCGATGAACAAGGCCGAAAAACACTCGCTGATTTCATTAAACAGAAAAATGTCTATGCCGCTGGTAGACTGGATCGCGACAGTGAAGGGCTGGTGCTGCTAACTGACGATGGCAAACTACAACACAAAATCACTGACCCGAAAAACAAAATGCAAAAAACCTACTGGGCGCAGGTCGAAGGCGAAATAACAGACGATGCTATAAGACAATTACAAAAAGGCCTGATGCTCAAAGACGGCTTAACAAGACCAGCCAAAGTAAAAATAATTTCTCAGCCTGAAGGACTCTGGCCACGTCTACCACCGATTCGTCAACGTAAAAACATTCCAACATCCTGGATAGAGCTAAGCATTACAGAAGGCCGTAACCGCCAGGTAAGAAGAATGACAGCAGCGACTGGTTTCCCAACACTAAGATTAATCCGTTACAGCATTGGTGAGTGGTCGATAGATAACATTGATAATGGTGACTACATCGTTAAAACAAAGTAGCCCATCTACTAACAGGAAATTTACTTAACGTTAATACTATGAGGCTACAGGTGACTGCTAATATTAAGGGTTATCCAAAATCAGGTCACACTCAAAATTCCGCCAACCGGCTGTATTCTGATATTACACCTAAGAAAGTAGACGTTATCGAAGATAAACTTGAACGGTTTTATCAGCATGATGGACTGATCGAGATGACTGTCGCTGTAGATAACCTTGTCTTTATCATCATAGATAATATAACCGCCGCCCTCGTCGGTTTCATCAATTCTGATATAACGGTCCGAGATTAGCATCATCACTTAATATTCGTCAGATCCTGATTCTCTTTCATTTATTAAGAACGTTACAAAAAAATCCCGCCTAGATAGGCGGGATTTAAGAAGAATATTTTGGTAAAGAGTCTAAATCCTTTTTCGTCTACTTAATCCTAGTCCAAACAAACCTAAGCTCAATAGAGCCAAAATGGAAGGCTCAGGTACGGAGACATTTCCATAAGCATGATTATCAGTTTCAAATGCAAAACTAGTACTACTAAGTTTTATACTGTCGTATGCCATACCGTCAGTAAAGAAGAAATTTATAAAACGGTTAGAAGCCCAATCACCCTGTCCACCATCAGATTCGAGAGTTGGTATAAAAGAATCACCAGTAAAACCACCTTGTAAGACATCATCGTTATAGAACTCAATGGTATTGTAACTATCAATTGACCCCCAAAACATCCCGAAGTAATCATAATCAGCACCCAGATCAAAAGTCGCTGATCCATTACTAATTGGATTGGGTACAGTTAACCAATCTTCCCCTATTGGAGTAGCCATAAAAGGAGCCGCTGATTGATTAACTATGCCATTGCTTTCTCTAATCTGGTAATCACCTGAGCAAGTATAGGCAATAGATGAGCAATCAGTTTCACCTGTAATGCTACCTGAACCCTCAAAATCAATGGTAGTAGCTCCAGAAACTTGCGTTGAGACTGTTCCATCACCCTCAATAGTGGTAATAATTGTAGCCTGAGCAATAGAAAACACACCAAATATTAGAGATGTCGCTACAGATAGCTTCACTAACTTATTCATTTTTTACTCCTAAGTATTTTATAAAATTCTTAATATAATTAATGCATTAATTGGGCCAACTAAAAAGTTATAATAAAAACAACATGTTATATAAATTTCAGCTTCATGGTTTGTAAAAACTTATGACACGCATGCTAATATTAAATTTGTTTCCGGGGATTCGATGTCGCTAATAAATCCATTACTTACAATAACTTAAAATATTTACATTAAATATAAAGCACTAAATAGAAATATATAAATTGTAAAGAAATTTGACGGTTCAGATCTAAAATACACCTTCTTATTCAGGTTAAATTGCCGAAAAGATGAGAGAATCAGCTAAAGAAAAGTAGAGAGAACCTCTCTCTGAATACATGAAGATAGAGTTAAGTCATAAATTAATGGCCTTATGTGGCTGATACCGCTGAAAACCTCCCATATCCCTATAAACCTGCTTTGATTTAATAACTATAAGATCATTAGTTTACAATTGATGAATGGCTGTTAAGGGTCCTCAAAACTCCACCGACCGGCTGTCTTCGGCCATAAAGAGAAGTTGGCCGTTGTTCGTTATTCGTTATTCGTTAGAAACGTAAAGGCTTGAAAACCGTGCACCTGGCTGTATCAGCGATGCTTTTGCTTTTAACGGCCAACGAATGACGAACAACGAGCGGACTACGTCCGCTATGTATCGGTAACAGTCAGTCAACCTCAGGCCTGGCTTAATACGCTAGCGACTGGCTTTCATCGACCAACTTGTGACGGTCAAGCAAACATAAGCCCGTACTATGACGGGGCTCAATTGCATAATGTATGACTATTATTGAGCGCGAGTTTTGCGTCTAGCTAATCCAGTTAAACCGATAAGGCCAGAACCAAATAACCACACCGCTGCAGGCACTGGCACCACAGCAGCGAAAACGGCGTCGGCGATCAATTGATGACCTGCCGCAGTCGGATGGAGACCATCCCAGAACAGGTAATCATCACAAGCCGAACCCAGCCCCCCTGTGGTGTCGAGGCAATTATCGTCTACATTGGTCAGGCCATAACCAGCCGGGTCGGCGACGAAGGCATCAAGCAGTGCAAAGCTATCGAAAAGGGTGACATCGCTAGAGCCCAGGGCGTCCAGTCCAGTTACCAAGAAAGTGTTGAAAAGACCCGACAGGTACTCGGCCCCGGCCTCGTTTCCATCGCTGATTGGCGCGAGGCCCAGGTTGGGCACATTGATGACCAATATGTTTTGCGCCCCTGCGATTAATAGATCATTGGCAATCGAAGCGACTGCAAGGCCACCGCTCTCGATGTCACTAATTGGGGCTCCGCCGGAAACTGCATTGATATCGTTACCGCCAGTCCAGATAGTGTACAGCGCGTTGGGGTCTGCCGCACCACCCGTATCGGTCAGGTAAGTGGCTACCTGGGACTGCGTGGAGGGCACGGCGTTGTTAACCGTGGTGCGCGCGCCGCCGAAGGCGTAATTCGTGCCCCCGGTTAAAGAAGCTGTCGGTGACGACAGGCCCAACATCGGCCCCAGCAGGTCAGCCCACACCGGGCCATTGCTGAAGTTACCATCGAAGTAGGGGTAAGCGGGTGTACTACCTCCCGTTGCCGCGAAGACATTGCCTGTGTCTGACAAGCTGTCGCCGAAAGAATACAAGTCAGTGTAGGCAGCCTGGGTTAAACCTGATACGGATAATGAAAAGACAAACACGCACAGAACGCGAAATTTAGCTAAAGAAAACATATCTAATCTCCAGATTATATTTTTATAAACCCATTTCAGAATAGCGGACCTGAAAAAGGCAAAGGTTGCAGGATTTGCATCCGGTAACGCTGTCAGCCCGATAAAATCTGGGCCTTTTTAAGGATAAGGCCTCACCTGATCACATCATGCCAATCGGTAGTTACTACCGCCGCATGAACACTGGTTGATAAAACTAAAGTTGAAGCCGCGAGTGCAATTGATTTGTAAACCATTTTCCCCTTCCCCATTTTGTTCATTTACTCGTCATTACGACGAAACATAGTTTTAGAAAGAATACAAAGCAATAATCATGCCGTAATAAGAAAGGTACCAGCTATCAAACAGATAGCAGAATATTAGTATTTCTTGATTTATTAATTTTATAAAGAACACCATACGTAATGCTGGTTTTAGTGCCACAACAGTCAGTATTTTTTACATATTGATAAACGTTAGGATGGGGCGTTAGCGCCGTATGGGCGTAAGACCCTGATTTAATGCGGATTTAGAGCGGTTTTAAAGATTGTAAATATTTGTGACAGTCCGAAAAGGGTCGACGACAGTCAGTCTGCCTCAGGCCTTGCTCAATACTCTACCGACTGGCTATCTTCTGCCATTAGTGCCCATTCAAGATCAAAAGCATTAGTCCGCGAAGAACGCACTAAAATGCCGGGAGCATTTTGAACGTACGCTAGTACGGTCCGAAGGACGTAGCGCAGGAGCGCGTAGTAAAAGACGCGAATTAAAACCTTTTTTATTTTTTTCGTCATTGCGAGGCACGAAGCAATCTCGTGATGTGGTGTACGTGGTTAAAAGATTGCTTCGCGCCTCGCAATGACACAACTCTTACTTCTTTGCTTTTTTTGCGTTCTTCGCGGACTAATGTTTTAAGTTTTTTGAATGAGCAATAAGGGTGGCGGGTTCAAATGGTCGATACATATCCATCTTTCAAAATAGAGCACATAAGGGAGACGCAAAAAGTTTTCCAGTGGATACACTTACGATTTAAACAGCAGTCCCAGTGCTTGCGTTACCGACTGCTCATCAATAGAGTTAAACGTTTCTTCATCCGATACTGTCATAACACCGGCAACATCCAGCCAGCCTGCCCCTGTTAACCATCCTGGTAATTTAACTGCACCCTGATATTTTCTTGGAATAATATAGCAGCTATTTTTTCGATACAAACAGTTAAAAGCAATATCCTGGCTTATTAAATCATTCATATAGTCCCAGGCTAAATCAGCGTCAGTGAAACACTTTACCGTTAAAGGATAATCAGCGTCACCGCCATGGTGCTTCCAGCGTCTATTTTCAATTGGCAAAGCCTGGTCTCGAATAAATCCCTGGAAGTGCAGATGATTCACCGATGCACCTGCTGCCAGGCTGTTAAAACCAAGACCAAAACCGGGAAAAACCTCACTCACACTATTTGTCATTTCATAAGCATATTGATGAATTTCCTGCGTTAACAGTTGCGAACTGTTTTTTTCAGGAGAGACCACAATTAGCAGATGATAATCAGAAAACGGGAACTTGTTAAAAAGAACTCGCAGTTTTAACTTTTTATATATCCCTTGCCATAGAATTTCTGGTTTTAAAAATGCTTTATTAAAATGAAACTTTGTTTCATCATAAGGCTGCTTTATCGTGGTTAAAGTTTGTGATGAAGTACGTGCCGGCCGTAACTGCCGCATTGAATTGTAAACTACCTCCCAGTTGCCTATGGTTTTATATGACCACGCAGGAATATCTTCTAACTCAACATCTATAAGCTGTTTAAAAACATCACTATCATCCTGTGTTGCGTTGAGCTTTCCAGCAATAAAATTATCCTTTAAAGCAACAAAGGTGCTGGTTAAATCGTCCTGTAAAACATTTTTTAAAAAGACATCCTGATGACTGTTTGCCAACACCAGAATAAATGCGCCTAACTCATCAGCAGACATCATGTTTTTTAGCTGATTAACAAACAGGGATTTAAATTGAAATAAATCTTTAGCGATAAACATAATTAAATGTGCCGAAAAGCACGTAAAGAGAACGAAAAAAAGAAAAACATTGTCCACAGATGAACGCAAATGAACACAGATAAAACACGGGTAAAAAATATAGTTTTTCTTGTTACCCTGGACGAGAGTGAAGGATCTTATGCTACATAATCAATTAGATGCGTTTATTCAGGATCCTTCACTCTCGTTCAGGATGACAGAAGTTTTTTAATTATTTGTGCTTTTATCTGTGTTCATTTGCGTTCATCTGTGGACAGTATTTTTTTCTATTAAGGCATGCTGCGTTTACTGCGCAGCCATTTAGTAAGCGGCGCCCAGTCTTCCAGGTCCCGATAAACCTGTGATGGTGCCATTTCGAATATACCAATACCACGCTCTTCTGCATGAATATAATTTTGCGTGTCACGCAAGGTGGCGACATAAGGCAACTTCATTGCTTTAATAAAACCGTACAGATCAGAAAACACAAGGGTATTTTCACGTACACGATTTGCCAGCACACCGATTTTGACTTCTTTGCGTGAGACACGGCCATTTTTCATCACTTCCTGCATGTATTTGGTTGCTGCACGCATATCAATCGGTGATGGCAATATGGGAAAGATTACTGTCTCAACTTTACGCATTAACTGTGTAAGCTCTTTTCCATGAACACGTGCCGGCGCATCCATGATGACGTAATCAGTATCTTTGGCAACACGTAATGGACCTTTATAGGCTGCAATGCCTTCAATAAACGGCCATTTCTCATCACGCGCTTCCAGCCAGGCCAAACTTGATTCCTGCGGGTCATAGTCTGCCAGCACAACTTTTTTACCCATTTCCGATGCGAAGTAGCTCGCTAGATTGGTAGCTATTGTACTTTTGCCACAACCGCCTTTGGCATTTAACACCAAGATCGTTCTCATATTAGTCCCCTGTTTTATCAATGCTTATGAATGCGACTTTATTACCTGTAGATTTTGATTATGTGCAGATTTTATGCGAATGAATAAAGATTACACTAATTATTTTAAATAACGCACCAAATACACACATTTGCACCAGATCAGTACAAATTTAATTGTCATGAAATCATAATATAGCTGTCATTTTACCTTCATATTCAAAACTCATACTAAACATTACATATTCATATCAATATGTTAGACGTGTTCAACATTCATCAATCAAGCAGTCTGACATATTGGCACACTACTTGCATTCTTTCTAAATAAAGACACGTATATAAAGGCAGCAACCTTTAAACCAATATTAAATGAGAAAAATTATGACTACTCCAGATAAATATATGATGACGGCACTCACCATGTCCACTATGTTTGTTATTTTTAACATCGTTGCCGTATTATCGGGTTCGGCGACGATTTATTACAGCCAGATAGAGCAATATATTTTTGATTCTTTAGCTATTTTTGGTTTATCGTAATTCATTAGCGGAGTTAACACAAAATAAAAAGCCCCGATATCGGGGCTTTTTATTTACGCTGCAAAAAAGAGCCCTGTTATTGCAAAGCTTTAATACCAGCAATTAATTCAGCCACCGCTTTTTTCCCATCACCATATAACATCTGTGTGTTGTCCGCATAAAACAGGTGGTTTTCAATACCGGAGAAACCCGCGCCTTTACCGCGTTTAATCACAATCGTATTTTGTGCTTTATCCGCATCCAGAATTGGCATACCATAAATCGGACTATCTGGATTTGAGCGTGCGACTGGATTAACCACATCGTTAGCACCGATAACTAAAGCAACATCAGCCGTCGGAAACTCAGGATTAATCTCTTCCAGATCCAGAATATTGTCATAATCCACACCCGCCTCAGCAAGCAAAACGTTCATATGACCAGGCATACGACCCGCCACCGGATGGATAGCATATTTTACATCAACACCACGCGCTTCAAGCAGGTCAGCCATCTCTTTTAACTTGTGCTGCGCCTGCGCCACGGCCATACCGTAACCCGGCACGATAATGACTTTTTGCGCATAAGCCATCATGATAGCCGCATCATTTGCCTGGATCTCTTTCATGCTGCCTTCGATGTCTTCTTCTATAGCCTCACCGCCATCGCTACCAAAACTACTGAACAACACATTCGATATTGGCCGGTTCATGGCTTTTGCCATCAACTGAGTTAACAGGGTACCTGAAGATCCCACCACCGTGCCGGCAATAATCATCGCCGCGTTGTTTAATACAAAACCTTCAAAGGCGACCGCCAGACCGGTTAAAGCATTAAATAATGAAATAACTACCGGCATGTCGGCACCACCAATCGGCAGTGTCAGCATCACGCCTAAAATAATGGCCAGGACAAAGAAGATGATGACATGTTCAAAGCTTACCGGGTGACCGGTAGCGACCAGGTAACCAAAAACACAAACTGCTATAAACAAGGCAATGTTGATTACCTGGTGTAACGGTAAACGTAAGGTCTTTTTCATCAGGCCCTGCAGTTTTGCAAAAGCAATGGCTGAGCCGGAGAATGATACTGAACCAATCACCGCGCCAAGCACGGCAAGTACCTGAATCGTTAAGCCATGACTCTCTGCACCAGCAGATAACTTAACCAGCTCGACCGCAGCGATTGCTGCCGCTGCGCCACCACCCATGCCGTTGTACATAGCAATCATTTGCGGCATGTCTGTCATGGCAACACGTTTGGCGGTGATAT
>Ga0164313_10003387_pt1 | contig 14207 bp, 9 predicted proteins | sample GuaBasSedimGuay4_FD_113735 | JGI IMG/M metagenome (GOLD analysis project Ga0164313, IMG submission 113735) | Subseafloor sediment microbial communities from Guaymas Basin, Gulf of California, Mexico - Guay4, Core 4569-4, 0-3 cm | ecosystem: Environmental > Aquatic > Marine > Hydrothermal vents >... | reverse complement strand
GCCCTACCTTCATCTTCTTCCCTTCTTCCATCCATCCAGCTTGTCCCGGCGTATCGTAGAGAAGCCGGATCTTCCCACTTCTGCCTTCTAACTTCGAACTTCTTACTTCAGCCACCCCCTCCCTTCGTTCCTTCGAGTTCATTCCCCTTCCTAATTCTTAAGTCATAATTCATAATTCTCCCTCCCCACTTCTGCCTTCTTACTTCCAACTTCAAACTTCCCCTCCCACTTCTGCCTTCTAACTTCAAACTTCCCACTTCCCCTACCCCGTGTGTCCGTAAGGATCGGCCGCGTCACGCAGGCCATCACCCAGGAAATTGAATGAGAGGACGGTGACAATGATCAGGAAGACAGGTGTGATCAGCCAGGGATAATTGGCCACTACCTCGAGATTGATCGTATCCTGCAACAGAACGCCCCAACTCACAACCGGGGGTCTCAGGCCGAGTCCGAGAAAGCTCAACGCCGTCTCGCCCAGGATCATCCCGGGGACACTCAGAGTCAGGGCGACGATGATGTGGCTCGCGAACCCCGGAACCAGGTGACGAAACATGACTCGCGCGTGGCTCGCACCGATCAGGCGGGCCGCCATGGCATAGTCCTCCTCTCGCAGCGAGAGTATCTTGCCCCGAACCACCCGCGCGAGACCGGTCCAGCCCAGGGCGCTCAGGACAATCGTGATCGCAAAATAGGTTCGTAGAGCCGGCCAGTCAGCCGGCATGCTCGCACCGATGGCCAGCCACATCGGCAGATGCGGGATCGAATTGATGACTTCGATCGAGCGCTGGATCAACGTGTCGACGATCCCCCCGTAATAGCCCGAGATGCCACCGATAATGATCCCAAGAAAGAATGTGATCACAATCGCTACGAGCCCGATGGTCAGACTGATCCTTGCCCCGTAAATGATGCGGCTGAAGAGATCGTGCCCGTACTTGTCGGCCCCAAGGAAATAGAAGGTGGCCGAGACCTGGTCCGCGTCACCGGAGATCGGAACACGTGACAGGTCTATCCCCAGAAAATGGCGATCCATCGGGATCAGGCCCCAGAGCTTGTAGGGCACCCCCCGAACGAAAAATCCCAGAGGCATGATTTCATCCGGAGCCTCGATGTAATACCGCTTAAGCGTGATCGGGTCCACATGGCGCTTCATCGCCTTCACATGGAGACCATGACCGAAGCTGATCGCCGGCAGTTGGGGCGGACAATACGCCTGGCCGATATCCCGCCACCCACTGGTGTAGGGAGCGATGACCTCGGCAAAGAGCGCCACCAGGTAGAGAACAACCAGGACAAAAAGCGAAGAACGCGCCAACAGGTGGCGGGAAAATCTTAGACGGATCAACTGCCACTGCGATAATGCAGCGGTTGACAACTCATTCTCGTTCTCAGTCAGGTCACTCACGTTCGATTGTCACTCCCCGCCACGCTACAATCCTGGATTATCCGCCTCAGAAATACCATCTCAATCATCCCCCTGATCCGCTAAAACGACAAGGCACCCGAACCTCTCGTCCGGGTGCCTTGCATGCTCGGATACAAACTCAGAAGAGATAACGAACCGTAAGCCTTACATTTCGCTCGGGCCCCGCGTATTGGATATTCCGGTTGATCCCGCGGGCCATATACCACTCGTCGGTCGCGTTCGTGACGTTGAGGGCAATATTGAACTGCTTGTAGGTATATTGGGCAAACAGATCGATTGAGTAGTAGCTGTCGAAGAAGTAGAGGTTTCCGGCCTCGCCGGCCGATTCTCCCTGCCAGTTGACACCACCACCGATGGTCAGGCCGTTCACGGCTCCTTCACCGAAGGAATACCGGGTCCACATATACGCCGTCTCCTCGGGCGTGTTGCGGGGAAGACGATCCGTGCCGGGCAGTTCGATATCGAGCTTCGATGCGCCGAACATAAGGTCCCATTGGGGCGTGATCATGGTAATAAGGTCGAGATCGACGCCCTTGGTCGTTTGCTTGGCCACCTGTATGCGCCAACCCTCACTCGCACGGTCTGGATCGGGATCCATGGTGACGATATTCTGCAATTGAAGATCATAGACCGACACAGTCATCGAATATCGACCGTCATTCATAGCCATCTTCAGACCGATTTCGTTGATGACCCCCTCTTGAGGTTTCAGAGAACTGCCATCCGGCTGAAGCGTGAATATCGGACTGAACGTCTCACTGTAGTTGTAGTAGGCCGATATGTCTTCGCTGAATTTGTAGATCAAGCCTCCCTTGTAGGTCCATGTGCTCCCGGAATTCACGTCGCCCGGAACCACCACACCCGTAAGGTGATTAAAGCCCTGGCTCTCGTAAGAATCGTAACGGGCGCCGAGGACAACATGAAACTGGCCCTCAAAAAAACGCATATGATCGTGCCCGGACATACTCCATGAAGTCCCTTGATTCTTTTGATTGCTCCGGACATATGGGTCCTGGGGACCCTTGTAACCATAGACAGGATTGAAGACGTCCAGATTCGGTCGATTGCGATCGTCGGTCCGGGTGGTATGGTTGTCGAAATCGAAGTATTGCCCGATGACGAGCAGGGTATGCTCCGAAGTGCCCAACTCAAAATCAGTGGTCGAATCAATCGCGGTGGTGAAATTGAAATCCTCGTTCGTAATATTTCGCCAGAGCCGCGGCATGGTCTGGTTGTCGAGCTGGATGCCGGTGGGCAGTATATCGACCACGTCGTGACTCCATCGATTTCCCTGAGCAACAGCGCGAATCGACCAGTCCTGGGTCACCTCCACCTCAACCGCTCCAAACAGCAGGCGCTTGGTATTCTCGGCCTGACTGTCTTCATCCGAAACCGTGAAACTACGGGACAACGTCCCCCACGAGGGATTTTCAAATGTCGTCTCGCCACCCTCCACAAAATTCCCATCCTCATCTCTGAGCATGAAGTTATCGCCCCAATGCTTGAAGTTTTCCTCGTTCAGGAATTCACCCACAATTTTCAGCTGTACCTTGTCGCTCACCCGCCAGGTCAGCATCGGCATAATCGTCCATCGTTTGGCAAAAGCGTGGTCGATGCCGACTCCATTTACCAAGTCCTCGTCCCGATAGGTCCCGACGAGACGATAGGCTAACGCATCACCAAGCGGCCCGGTCGCGTCGAGTTCCCCCTTGAGCTGATTGTTCGTGCCGATCCTGAGGCCGATCTCGCCACTGGCTTCCCACTGGGGAGCCTTGCGCACCCGGTTCAAAACACCGCCGATGGCATGCGATCCGTAGACGATGGCCGACGGGCCCTTCAGGACCTCGAGTCGCTGGAAATGGAACGGTTCCGCACCCATCTGGCTCTGGGTCTGGGTATCAATCAGGCCGTCCGTGTACTGTGAACGAACAGTATAGCCGCGAATCATGACACTATCGCCGACATTGGACTCGATGGACACACCGCTGACATACCTGAGCACGTCGTACAGTTCTCCCGGAGCGGCATCGTTGAGAAACTCCTGGTTGATGATGTTGACCGACTGGGGCAGATCGATGAGCGGCGTATTGGTTCTCGTCGCTCCGATTGAGGTCAGGGCGGCGTAGCCGACATCCTTCTTCGCAGATACTTCAAACGGCGAAAGCTCCACTATCTCACCCTCCGGTTGGGACGAGGTTGCGGGTTGGGCCGAGAGCTGAACCGGGAAGTATGTGACCAGACCGATGGTGAAAACGACGGATATTCGTCGGAACATTTTGCAGGATATCATGGGTTCTCCTTAGGGTTGGTGGGGTTGGATGAGCTCGTCAGACAAGCCCTGAGACTAACTCGTTCGGCTGTCAACGATTTTGGTATACAATAATCCAAAACCGAGTCAACAGATTTGATCCGGATCCACCTGTTTCAGCTTCGCGACACACCCCGATTCGGACCGTTTCCACCAGATTTTCGCCGGGTCAGTGACCGAACCTCCAAATCTCAGCTCTCCAAAGGTCCCGTCAGCCCCAAAGAGTGAACTTCACCACCTCAGCGCAGATTCCCGGGCATGGTGGAAATGATTTCAAACAGAAGGTTACGAAGAAGGCTGATCTGGGCTCTGAGTATCTGATTTCGAACCCGTCCTTCGCCCAAGGCTACGGAGGGCACGCAGAGGGACGCCAAGGTAGCGAAGGATGGGGACTCAAATCTGTTGCCTGTGCAGTTCCAGATCTAAAATCAGGACCCCTCTTCTCGATTTTCCACCAACAAGATCCAAGAGATCTTCGTGTTCTTCTGTTCAAAAAAATCCTGGATCCCTGATCCTGATCCCCATCCCATTCCTACCGCGGCGCGCCGGGCCGTCACGCCCTACCTGTTTCACTTCCTAAATCTTAATTCTCTCCGCAATCCACTTCAGGATATCCGGCATTTCCTCGGCCCAGCACTCGGCATCGTGACCGCCGTCATATACGGAAAAATCAACCGTATGACCGGCGGATTTCAGTGCTGTGCTCAAACGCTGGCAGGAGTCTTTCTGGCTGGCCTTCTGGTGAAGTCTCCCCGGTTCGTGGACGACGTCGAACGCCGTCTCTTCCGAACCCACGCTGATCCTGAAGTCGGCTTTGACCGTCGCCGTCGGGTCAACCTGATCGCGCAGGTATTCATCCCGATACCAGGCCGATGGGGACTGGCAGGCAACCGTGGTGAAGACCCCGGGGTGCCGTAGCGCCGTGAACCCGGCCTGCAGACCGCTGAGGCTGAGTCCCAAAATGGCGTGCCCACCGGATTCAAGGGACGGAAAACGCCCTCTCGCCCATGTCATCAGATCATCGACCAGGAATCGTGCAAACCCCGGATGGCAGGTGTATTCGGAATGCCTGACCTCCGGGGTCACGAAGGGCACCAAAAGACAGGTCATCGCCCCGATTTCACCCGCCGCTTCGGATCGAGCGAGAATCGCGCCCAGTCCCACATTGCAGAGGTAGTTCTCCGCATCGAGGATGACACAGAGTTTCCGGGGATGGAGCCCGTCGGGTGAATTCGCCCAGACCGCACGATCTCGCCCCAAGGCGGAACTCGGGACCAGGGTCTCCTCAAGCGTGTTCATCGCCCGTCATGATTTCGATTTTCGTACCTGAAAACTCAATACGGTCTCCGGACACGATCTTCTTTCGCTTCCGCGTTTCCACCTCCCCGTTCACCGTCACCAGGCCATCGATGATGACGTGTTTCGCCTCGCCTCCACTCTGGACCAGCCCCTCCAGTTTCAGGATTTTATAGAGTTCGATCGGGAGGTTTTCGAGCCTCAACGATCGGGAGTCGCCTTCAATCCGTTCCGGTTCTGAATTCATGATCTGTTCAGTTTCGAGCCACCGGCTCGCTCACACCCGCCTCGAACAGCACATTGGCCCGGTTGGTCAGGATGACATCTATCCCGGACTCGAGGTAATCCCGGGCCGACTCCGGATCATCGGCGTAGAAGAGGTTGCAGAGGATCCCGGCATCGCGTGCCCGCCGACAATGCGCCGCGGTCACAGCTCTGGAAAATTGAATACGCCGGCACCGGAAGGCCTCGGCTCGTTCGACCTGGGTTTCCGGACGTTCCTGGCCGATCAGACTGGCCCGCTCAATATCCGGAGCGTAATCCAGGGCAATCTGAAGGACATCCTCGGCATGGCCTGCGATATAGGCCAGACGATCCAGACCATGATGGCGAACCAGGTCGCAGACCATGCGAACCAGTTGCCCGTCGGGTCCCTTGTCCTTGATATGGATATTGATTCCGGCCCGGTGATCGACCAGTTCGATCACCTCCTCGAATCTGGGGACATGAACCCCGCTCCAATACTCGCCCGATCCCACTCCGGCATCCAGGCGTCGGATATCGGCCCAGTCCATCTCGGTCACCACGCCCCCGCCATCGGTCGTCCGGTCAAGTCTGGGATCATGGCAAACCACGGGAACCCCGTCCCGGCTCAACCACAGGTCGAGTTCGATCTCGTGAACACCGAGCGACAGGGCAGCAGCGAATGCCGGCAAGGTATTTTCCGGGCAGGCATCACTCAGCCCGCGATGGGCACACAGTTTCGGGAAAGCGGAATTGTCCAGCGCCCGGACCCGGTCGACCGCCGGCCGATAGAGCCCCGGACGCCGATGCTCTTCCATCAGAACCCGGTGCTCGACCGGTCCTTGGCCATGCGATCGGGGTTTCACCAATTTCAGCCCAGGATCTATTTCGGCCCGTATGACCGTGGGCTCCGTCTCCGCCACCGCGAGCAGCGTTCCATCGGGCGCAGCCACGAGCGAGCGGGCGCCCGTCTCCGATCCCGCAATCGCGTAGCTGCTGCGAATCACATAGGCACCCGTATCAAGCGCCCGGGCTCCGGCTTGAAGACAGATACGTTCACCTGTCTCCGATCGCTGGTAGCTTGGGCAGAGCAGGATGTCGACATTCTCACCGGCAAGAGCGGCGAACGCCTCGTCAAAATAGAGATCAAAACAGGTCGCGGCGCCGTATCTCAGACCATCGACTTCCCCCACCCTGAGCGAACCGGCTTCCGACAATCCCAGCCGCGTCTTCTCCACATCGGTCAAATGGATCTTTTCCGCCGTAAAGACCGGGGTGCCGTCCGGCCCGAACATCCGGACTTCATTGACCCATTGCAACCCCTTCGAGGTCAAAACACCCGCGGCCACCAGGCAGGAAAGCCGTGTGGCCTCCTGCGACATCCCACCGAGAAATGCCCGGCCATCCAAGGCGGCAAACTCGCGCATCAAAGCCGGATCCTCCAAGCCCGGTGCATTGGAGTATTCGGGCAACAGGATCAGATCCTGTTCGCCGGGCGCAAACGAAGCGACCGTGTCCGTCATCCAGTCGAGACAGGCCTGTGCGGCGTCCCGGGTCGCAGCCGACGGATAGGGAGGTTGGAGAACGGTAATTTTCATCGTTTCTGAACGCAGAATAAGAGAGCCAGGGTCTGCACAGGGTCAATTCTTTAGGGGCAGTTGCCCAAAGCAAGGTGGCGTTGCCTAAACCCGAAATCGGAGGGCTGATTTCCACATCAGCCACCACAATTCGAGGCCGTTCTCATGGAGACGCGGTCGACGTGGAAGTCGACCCTCCGATTGGAACGATGAGGTCTCAAAGTAAACGGATTCCCCTCGTAAGGGTGCTTGACTTAGTGCCATTCAGGCTTGACCCCTTCGATTCGCTCCCGGAACCGATCAAATCATCCTTGAAAAAGAGTCGTTCCGGCGAAGTCAGGTATTAGCGTTCCTCCCTCTGAAAGACCGCAGTATCAGCCCACCTTTTCCTATTTGACATTTTCTTTTTAAATGAGGAAGTCATACCTTCGGACCTAACAATTTTCCTTAAACACCTAATAAGATAGACCACAATGCCCGTAGCCACACCCAAACAATACGCAGCGATGCTCGACGCCGCCCAGCAGGGCGGATACGCCTACCCGGCCGTCAACGTGACCTCGATCACGACGATCAACGCGGCGCTCAAAGCATACGCTGACAGCAAGTCGGATGGCATCATCCAGTTCTCCACCGGCGGAGGTCAGTTCGCATCCGGCCTGAACGTCAACGACGCCACTTTCGGTTGTATCGTGCTGGCCGAAGCCACCCATCTTCTGGCCGAAAAATACGACATTCTAATCGGCCTGCACACCGACCACTGCCAACCCGAGAAGGCTGCTGGATTCCTCAAGCCACTGATCGAAGCCACCGCCGCCCGTCGTGCCGCGGGTAAGAACAATCTCTTCCAGATGCATATGCTGGATGCCTCCGGTCTCCCGCTGGACGAGAACATGAGGATCTCGCAGGAATACCTGAAGCTCTGCGCAGAGAATGAAATCATTCTCGAGATCGAGGCAGGTGTCGTCGGCGGAGAGGAAGACGGCGCGGCCGGCACCGAGGACACGCCGGCCGAAAAACTCTACACCACCCCGGAAGACATGGTCGCGGTTTACGAGGCCCTCGACGGTCTCGGTCGCTACACCTTTGCCGCGACTTTCGGCAATGTGCATGGCACCTACAAGCCCGGGGCCGTAAAACTCCGCCCGGAGATCCTCAAGCAGGGCCAGGACGCCGTGATCGCCAAGTATGGCCAGGAAGCCGAATTCGATCTTGTTTTCCACGGTGGCTCCGGAACCGACCTGAGCGATATCCGCGAGACCCTCGACTACGGTGTGATCAAGATGAACATCGACACCGACACCCAGTATTCCTTCACCCGTCCGATCGTGACCCACGTCTGTGAGAACATTGAAGGCGTCCTCAAAATCGACGGTGAGGTCGGCCTGAAGAAGGTCTACGATCCGAGATCCTACCTCAAGAAAGGGGAGCAGGCGATGGCCGACCGTCTCAAGGTCGCCTGCAACGATCTGCTGTCGGTGGGCAAGACCATCCACGGCACGGTCTGACCGCGGACTCGGCACTCACTCTTCCAATCGCCCCCATCCGCAATGGATGGGGGCGATTTTCGCTTCAGATCCGGGGGTCCTTCCGAAACCGCGTCATTCCCCTTCGGCTGGCCCCTTTCGACCACCGTCGATCCGTACCCGAAATATAACGACAACAAAACAAACCGTAGTGCACTACGTATTGTTTCGTGGGATGTCGTGGACGGTTCGACTGGAACAGACTCCTCAATCAGGATGCTCTTCGAGCGTGCGTTGCACCTCGGGACAGGCTTGCGCGCGCCCTCCCACCTTCGTTACCTTCGTTCCTTAACAGTTCAATGAGCTTCTCAATTCATGATTTTTAAGTCATAATTTACTTCCCCCTTCCTCCCACGGGACAACCATGACATCGAAAGAACGAGTAAACACAACCTTGGCTCGCCGGGAGCCCGATCGCGTTCCGATCAACTACTCGGCCAATAAAGGAATCGATCGACGCCTGAAGCGACACTTCGGCCTTGCGCCGGATGATGCCGAGGGACTGAGGCAGGCCCTCGGTGTCGATTTCCGCAGAATCGCCGCACCTGACCGGGGTCCGAAGCAGCACGAGAACATCCCGGAGCGGGGAGTCAAGGTGGACAATTGGGGAGTCCACCGGTGCTGGATCGAGCACGATACCGGTGGCTATTGGGACTTCTGCGATTTTCCCCTTTGCGATGCCGATGAAGAGACCATTGCCAATTGGCCGATGCCTTCGCCGGATAATCATGACTATAGCGCCGCGCGAGAAGCCTGTGAGAGATACCGGAACTATGGTGTATACGTCGGTGGGGCGGGCCTTGGCTGCATCATCAACACCGCGGGCTTTTTCCGCGGAATGGAACAGGTATTCATAGACCTGGCCACCGACGATCCCGCAGGTTTGTTGTTAATCGACCGGTTCCTGCGGATTCAGCTGGAAATTGCCAGGAGAACGCTTGAAGCGGCCCCGCCGGGTGCCGTCGATTTCATGTGGATGGGAGAAGATCTGGGAACCCAGGGCGGCCCGCTGATAAGCATGGAGATGTTTCGGAAACACATCCTGCCGCGGCACAAACCGTTTTATGAACTGGCGTCGGCTTACGACTTGCCCGTGATGATGCACGCCTGCGGCTCAAGCAGTTGGGCCTACGAGGAATACATCAAGTTGGGTATGAAAGCCGTCGATACCCTTCAACCTGAAGCGAAAGACATGTCTCCGGAGCACCTCAAAAACACGTTTGGCGGGAGGCTTGCCTTCCACGGGTGTATCAGCACCGCGGGGCCGGTTGCCAACGGCACAGTGATGGAGACGGTCGACACCTGCCGTCGTACCCTGGAGATCATGATGCCTGGCGGCGGATACTGTTTTGCACCCACCCATAGTCTTCAAGACAACTCACCGACCGAGAACGTGATCGCCATGTATGAAACGCCGGGAAATTACGGAACCTACTGATCAACCAGGCAAGCGTTCAAGGCGGCTCTGAAAAGCGCACCCCGGGCCAACCGATGGAATGGGAAAAGTGATGATTGAATTAGCGGTAAACGGAACATTGATGAAGGGGCTTGAACTCAACAAGAACCTGGTCGAGGTCGGCGCAAGGTTCATTCGGGTAGCAAGAACGAAGAAGGAATACAGGCTCTTTTCGATAGATGAAATTCACCCGGCCATGTACAGAGATTACCAAGTGGGCGGGAACGAAATCAGCGTCGAAGTCTGGGAGATGGACGGTGATGGCCTGGCATCCGTTCTCCTGAATGTGCCGACGGCTCGGCTTTCAAGAGATTGATCGATTTCACAGTACCAGGAATGGCTGCGAGTATGTTATCATGACACTTGAAGATCTAACCGGAGAACAAGTCACTTGAGGCAGCCCCTGACAGCGCGTCTCGGGTTTGGACGTTCGTGGAAACAGAAGCCCGGCTGGCCAGCCAGTGGAACAACGAATAAGTTTCTTCCGCTTCGGTGAGAGCGTAGCGGATGGTGGGCAAGGTGGCTGTCGGCTTCGCGGGTTCAGAATTTACGCACATATTCCCATCGACCCCTTTTGCTTGAATTGGATGTTGAGATCACCTGCGTAGACCGCAACTTCGGGGACAGACCATGCTCGAATGTGATAGAGTGTCCGGAGAGTTTTCATGGAGCGGGAACGCTGACCTTAGATGGCGTGCCTGGCTGGAGGTGGACGGACGGCGTTTCGGGAGCGCTACAGCAGAGGTCACCGCGGCGGATCTGGAAGACGGCCGGTCAACTTGGTCGCTGAGCTTCACGGGATGCCCGGTGCGATGGGAGATTTCAGGCGTGGCAGAATCCGCCGGAGCCGCGCTGCGGCTCTGCTCGAGGATCCACAACGATGGCGACCGCCCGGTTGCCCTGGGCCAGGTGGCGCTGTTCGACACGGACCACCTGTCCCCGGTTGCTTCGGCCGGCGACGAAATCCTGGTGCTGCCGGGCCGTTCGAGCCAGGCCAGCCTGGGGCCGTATCGTTTCGGAAGTCCCGAGAGCTGGGGCCCGAGCCAGGTCCGTGCTCTCCTGTACAACCGGACGCGCAACCTCGCGCTCCATCTCGGGTTCTGCACGTTCCTGCGGGCGAATACCCTTATCCACTGGGAAGGGGATGCCGACACCGGTCCGACGCGTCTGTGGGCCACGGCTGATTTTGCCGGTTGGGAACTGGAACCCGGGAGCACCGACACAGAGGAACTGGTCGTCACAATCGGGGGCGACCCTTTCGCGCAGCTTGAGCTGTGGGCCACCCTCGCCGCAGAGCGCTGTTCGCCCAGGCGGTGGGGAAATCCCCCCATCGGCTGGCTCGGCTGGACCTGGGTCGATGCCTTCAATTGCGAGACCTACGAGGATGTGGTTATCCGAAATTGCGAAGCCATCAACCGGCGGTTGGCCGGGTTCGGCGTCGATTATGTATGGGAGAGTATCGGAAACCTGCCCAACGGGCAGCCCGGTGAGTGGCTGGACTGGAACAGCGAGGCGTTCCCCAACGGTGTGGAGTTCCTTGTGTCACGCCTGCGAGAGATGGGCTTCAAGCTGGGTTTCTGGTGCGGGCCCTTCTGGATCTCATCCCACCTGAAGGCGTTGGTCGAGGAACTGAGCGAGGCGCTGTTTCGTGCGCCCGACGGTTCCCTGTATGTCAGTCAAGAAAGCTGGTCTCATGGCAAGATGTCGTTGTTACCGCCCGAAGAGCGGCCCGTATTCCATGCCCTCGATCCGACCCATCCGAAGGCATTGGCCTTTCTCAAAAAGACTTTCCGAACCTGGCGCGAATGGGGAGTCCGCTATTACATGGTGGACTTTCTCTACGCCGGAGCCGGCAACATCTCCGGGCAGCCCAATCACTCGACGGATCGTCGGTTCGTGGGTGGACCCGAGGGTTTCCAGCGCGCCATGCGCGTCATCCGCGACGCAGCCGGCGACGACACTTATCTCCTCGCCAGCACGGGGCCGACTCTGCACACGGCCGGGGTCTGCGATGCAGTGCGCACCGGCAGCGACTTTGGTGAAGGACGCGCGCTGTTCCCCGGCACCAATTTCTATCCAGCGACGTATGTCATCAATGAAGCGGGTTCCTGGGTCGGGCCATTGAGAGCCCTGATCAACCAGGCAGGCACCTGGTTCACCCATCGTAAGCTGTACCTCAATGATTCCGGTAACGTTCTCTCCGTGGACAAGCCGATCCCGCTGGAAAATGCACGCACCCACGCCACAATCCATGCATTCAGCGGCGGTCCGAGCATGATCGGTGACGACGTGGATCGCATGGACAACCAGAGGCTGGAACTCATAAAAATGACCCTGCCCCGGCCCCATGATGTGGCAAAACCGGTCGATCTGTTCGACTGTCCCCTGCCCGACTACCCCAAGGTTTACCACCGCCAGGTCAGCCGGCCCTGGGGTGCGTTCGACGTGGTCGCGGTGTACAACCTCGGGGCTGAGTCGCTCGCGCAAAGGGTTTCTCTTGAAGGACTCGGTCTGCCCGTCGGCACGGATTATCTGGTCTGGGAGTTTTGGGACAGTCGCTATATCGGGCGCGTTCGAGACGGATTCGACGCCTGGATCCCTCCAGGTGGCGTGCGGGTGTATCGCATCGCCGCCGATCCGGGTCGGCCCACCCTGCTCGGAACGGACATGCACATTCTCATGGGCGAAGTGGAAGTGCCGGAGTGCGATTGGTGTGAGGAGACCCTCACCCTGACCGGGAGTGCGTCCAGGCCGCCTGGTGAGCGCGGCAATATTTTCCTGCATGCGCCCGCGACGGTCGCTGTGGCCAACCCGCGAGGCCATTGGATCGCAAAAGACGGCGGGGACGATTCCCTCGTCATCCGGGTGGCCCTGGATTTCGCGGCGGGCGCCGCCCGATGGGCTGTGAGTTTCAATGAATTATGACACCAAGACGCTAGTGTTGATCGGAATGTCCGGTGCAGTCTCTCAGAGGCTGTCTTAAAAGTGATGAAAACTGTCGTTTGGCCAGAAAAGGCCTCGCCGCAAGGCACATCCTAAATGGGGTATCCCCATAGGGCTATCCCTTTGGGATGGAACGCCGCGCCGGGGTCGTTTCTGGCCAAACCCTTCGGGCAGAGTTGCTTTGGGTCGTGGCCGGCGTTGGGCACTTTGGACCAAGGCCTTTGGGCCTGGGCGCCTCGCGCCTGCCTTGCCCAGCACCCCAAATCAATCTCTGGGACATGCTTCAGCACTTCTAAGACAGTCTTTCAGTTCGACCGGCAGGCTGCGGCGCTGTCGAAAATCTCTTCTCTGGTGAAACCCGCAGCGCGATACATGGCAAAAATGTTCTCGATGGGTGTTTCGGGCGGAACAGAATGAGAAGCCGCCAGGATAAACCCGCCTCCATCAGAAGTCATTCCTTCTATCAATTTGGCGGTTTCTCCATAGACTTCATCCACCGTTGCGGTGGGCAGCAGATATTGCGTATCCACGCCACCCATGAAGGAGATGTCCCGGCCAAACTCCTTCTTCAAATCAAGCGGATCCATATCGGGGCATTTGCACTGGACCGGATTGAGGACATCCATCCCGATTTCCACGAGATCGGGGATAATGGGGTAGAGTGAGCCACAGCAATGATAGGCAACCCACAGTTTGCTCCGTTTCCCGATGGCGAAGAGCTCAGCCAGCTTGGGTTTGATCATATCCCTCCAGCAGGCAGGGCTCATGATCATGGCTTGCTGGCCAGCCACGTCATCACCGGTCCAGAGCCAATCCAGTGGAAAGCGGGAAATAGCCTCCTCGGCCAATCGGGCTGAAAACTGCAGTGCCTGGTCCAACATGAACTCGGCCAGCTCCGGCTCTTCGATCAGGTTGAAGATCGTGTCCTCCATCCCGCGCAGTCGCCAGACCATCTCAAAGAGACAGGGAGAAATGTCACAGCCGATAAAGTAATCCTCCGCAAAGGGAATGAGAGGATCCATGTTCGACATCAGCTCATCTATCTTATGGACCGGATGTTGAAAGGCCCGTACCTCGTCTTCGGAGGCCCCCTGAAGCGGCGAGAAATTGATCTGATTGAAGGCGCCTTCCTTTATCCATTCGATGCCCCAATCATCGGTGTGGGTCTCGCCTGCGTTTTCATGAACAATCCCTTCCATCGCGTGGTTGTTTCCAACCCAGGCCTGGCGGACATCGTTTCCCATGACTTCGTCCACCTTATCGAGGGGAATTTCCAGCAATTTCCCCAGGATCTCGGTAGTGTCCGGATGAAACCACATGTAAATGGGAACACGGTCCGTTGGTTGGCGATTCAGAGCGGCATGAACACGTTCTTTGGGCGTCATTTTGGTATCCTCTATGACGTGCCTAGTGTAGGCCGCCGCACATATTG
>Ga0164313_10003386_pt1 | contig 14208 bp, 11 predicted proteins | sample GuaBasSedimGuay4_FD_113735 | JGI IMG/M metagenome (GOLD analysis project Ga0164313, IMG submission 113735) | Subseafloor sediment microbial communities from Guaymas Basin, Gulf of California, Mexico - Guay4, Core 4569-4, 0-3 cm | ecosystem: Environmental > Aquatic > Marine > Hydrothermal vents... | reverse complement strand
TGTGGGCAACACAAAAGCACTGTAGGTAAGTACATCTCCCACATCGATATCCTCGGCGACTGCCGTATAAGAATAAGCCGCATCCTCCTGCACACTGGTGATCGGTATAGATGTAAATGTCGGATCATTTTGGCCATAGCCGGCATAGGAAAGAACCAGCAGGCTAAATAATGATAGTATGAGCTTTTTCATTCTGTGTTTCACGGTGCAATTTGCAATAAAAATTGTCTACTTCTAAGTAAAAATTGACCAAATAGCGTCTATGGAAGAATCACCTTTAGGGTAATTGACGAATGGATAAGGTATAGATAATATTAATCATTTGAAATAGAGGTGAATAAAATGTTAAAAAAGGAATGCTTAAAGGGGCGCTGCTTAGCTCAAGAGCTGGAGAGAGGAGGCTTCAATTTTGACTAATTTTCAAACGGGATCCCCTTCAGGGCTCTGAACTTCTTCCTGCGGATCTGTCGTATCCTGAGCAGGATGCTTACCAGCAGAAGCAGCAAAATAAAAGCACCAATAATACCTGCCTGCCAGGTACGGGTTTCGGGCGTGGAGAGCAGGATGACTTCATGTTTGATCAGGTAGCCCGCCAGAACATTAATCAAGCACTCCGGTATGAGGCCGATCATCGTTCCCAGAAGGTAGGAGCGGGTAGTAATGCTGCTAAGGGGAAAACTGAAATTGATCAGGTTGGTGGGTATGATATAGATAGCCCTGCTAAAAACAACGCTCCAGAGCCCGTAATTCCCGATCCCCTTGTTGATCCGTTTGATTAGTTTCTTCTCCCCGTATTTTTCTCTGAAATACTCGGTAAATGCGGAACGGACCATGAAGAACGAGGCCATAACCGCAAGCACATTTACCCCCCAGCAGATCAGCATGGCCGGGGTAAAGTTTAGCAGGAAACCAATGCCCATGGAGAGGTAAAGGATGGGTAAGCCGGACAGGGTGCTTAGCAGGATAAGAGCACAGATTATAATGACCGGGAATACAATCCGCTGATCTGCAAGTACTATGCGTTCAAAGAGCAGGGATTGGGCATCCGATCCGGCAGTAAGCCAGATAAAGGCACCTGCGGTAAGCAGAATAAATGCGATTATTATAATCCGCAACTGTTTCACTCAAAACTTTTTAACTGAGTACTAAGCACTAGCTAACCATTAATACCCTCCTTTGTGTCGATAGAGGTAGAGCCAACCGGTAAAGAGCTGATTGAATCCTGTTTCAGTTCCATCTGGATTGGTACCTCCCGTAGATCCGCTCGATCCACTTCCCTTCCTTCGTTCCCAGATGGTGGGGTCTTTGTATTCTATGCCATCGTACCCCAGGCCCTCAACTACAAAATAGTATTGCCCTTCGGGTGCATTTCGGTTGCTTTCGTGCATATTACCATCCCAACCATCCCATGTATAAATATCCTCAATCTTTCTTTTATAGACCACCTTTCCGCGGCGGTCCACAATGGTTAGCTTGCAGGTTTTAAGCGACTGGTGCTTGAACACAAAATAGTCATTGATGCCGTCCCCGTTGGGTGAAAACACATTGGGGATGACCAGCTGGGAACGAACAACATGAATGGCTTCTTCCAGCCTGAAAGTATCGGTACAATTCTCTTCGCTTGTGGAGATCATGTATGGATAGTAGTACTTGTCAGCATTTACATAGGTATACTCCGTAAGTGTTTCCAGTTCGTAGGTGGTTTCGCGCTCCACAAGCCCGCCCACTGTATCCAGGTAAACCCAGTCGTAAGAGGCACCATTCAGCGATTGATTAATAAACCTGACCGTAAGCATGGCATCCGTGCTTCCCTTGTCCGCACTCCAGTCCCCGGTCAGATCCGTCACGTATTCGTTATTTATCTTATCATGGTACTCAAGACTGAATTCGGCTTTGGTCTGAATGCTTTCATAAAAGACATCATCCATATCGCTCATTCCGAATTCGTCGGTGACAGTCAGGTAGTATTCTGTATCCTTATAGGGTGGCAAATAGGAAATGTTGGGTCGCAACACAGTGGTATCATTGGGAATAATCAGATCATTATTGTCAGAGGTCCATTTGAAACTAAATCTGAGCGGTCTGCTGATGATCTCATGCGTGAGGAGGTCGTAATAAACCAGGGTGTCCGGGAAGACATATCCACCCAGTGCAATAATGTCGCAGGTATACAGATATCCCGGGAGTGTTCCTTCGGGAGTTTGTACCACGCTGTCACGAAGATGATCCAGCATGACCCACGACATCAAGATGGTATCTGTGTCCGTGCCGTTCCATATCCTGACTCTGTAACCCCCTTCATCAAGATCGCCTACAGATGAGGAAGGGATTCCCGATTCGCTGGAAAATGCCGGGTTAAATCCATTGATGGAGGGATTGTACATGCTCCATTCGAAATTGAAATTGCCGCCAGCCGCATGTGTGGCAGTCAGGGAACCGGGTTTGTATATGTTATCTGTCTGGTAAAAAACAAAGAGGGGATCCTCAGCTGTGTTCCCGGGTGGATAGCTTAGCGTATCCACGTGATCGGCAGTGGAGGAGCTAATCTGTGCCATGCTCTCCTGCAGGGAAAAAAGGGCCAGGATCAATCCCACTGCCAAAGCCAACAAATACTTTTTATCAACCGCTCCGGGTAGTGTCATGATCAATATTTATTCTATAAACGAATTATTCCCAAATTATTATACAATCGGCGCGGGCGTAAAAATGCAATATTTAGCTTAACTGTGCAATAATTTATGCTTTCGTCTTCGATTGCGGACGATTATAATCCATCAACATATACTATCTTAGTCAGCCAATAAAAAACCATGTGGGTGTGGAAGCAATCAGGAAGGATTTAAACGAGGCGCAGCAGGAGGCGGTATTGAACCATAAAGGACCTGCACTGATTATAGCCGGAGCAGGGTCAGGGAAAACACGGGTGTTGACCTACCGGATCGCCTATCTCTTATCCATGGGGGTAAGTCCTTCAAGAATTCTGGCCTTGACTTTCACCAACAAAGCGGCCAATGAAATGAAGGAGCGGATAGCCACCATGGTCTCTCCCGATCTGGCACGCAATCTTTGGATGGGAACTTTTCACTCACTGTTTGCCAGGATTCTGCGCCGGGAGGCGGAGGTACTGGGATTTCCATCCAACTTTACCATCTACGACACCATCGATTCACGCAGCCTGGTGAAGACCATCGTTAGGGAGCTCAGCCTCGACGAGAAAATCTACAAGCCTTCCGAGGTATTTGGACGCATCTCTACAGCTAAGAATAACCTGGTTACCCCTGATGTATATTTGAGTAGCGGCGAGTTCCAGGTACGAGACCAGGTATCGCGCCGTCCGCGGCTGGGTGAGGTCTATGACCGTTATGTGAAGCGATGCAAACATTTTGGAGCCATGGACTTCGATGACCTTCTGTTGCAAACCAATCTGTTATTCAGGGACCATCCGGCGGTGCTGGACAAATACAGGGAGGCCTTCGATTATGTGCTTGTAGATGAGTACCAGGATACCAATTACTCCCAGTACCTGATTGTGAAAAAACTCTCTGAGCTTCACCGCAACCTTTGTGTGGTGGGGGATGATGCCCAGAGCATTTACTCATTCAGAGGGGCACGTATCGAGAACATGCTGAACTTTAAGAATGACTATCCCGACTACCGCCTCTTTAAACTGGAACAGAACTACCGGTCTACGCAAACTATTGTAAATGCAGCAAATAGCGTAATTAAAAAGAACAGGGGACAGATTTCCAAGGAGGTTTTTTCGAAGAATGAGAATGGGGAACCCATACGTGTTTTGAAGGCACCGAACGACCGGGACGAAGGATTTATGGTGGCCGGTCACATCTCTGACCTCCGTTTCAGACAACAGCTGGAACACAAAGATTTTGCAATTCTCTACCGGACCAATGCACAGAGCCGTATTTTTGAGGAGAGTCTCCGCCGGATGAATATTCCCTATAAGGTCTTTGGATCGCTTTCATTTTACCAGCGCAAAGAGATCAAGGATTTGCTGGCCTACTTCCGCCTCACAGTCAACCCCAGGGATGACGAGTCCTTAAAGCGAATTATCAACTACCCCATGCGGGGGATCGGGAAGACCACCCTGGAAAAGTTGAATGGGTATGCAGAAAAGCTCGATTCCCATATCTGGGATGTACTTACGCATCTTGATCAGGTGAATCTGGGTTTCAATAAAGGAACCCTGACCAAGTTGCAGGGCTTCACGAAGATGATCAAAGGTTTCAGGCAACGCCTGCCGGAGATGGAGGCATTCGACCTGGCTTACACCATTGCCAGCGAAGCAGGCATCATCAGGGACCTGCAGGCCGACCGAACTCCGGAGAATGTGAGCAGGTCTGAGAACATTGAGCAGCTGCTTAACGGGATCAAGGATTATACAGATAATACGGAGCGGGAGGGAGAGATGAACCTGGGCAACTACTTGCAGGAGGTGACCCTGATGACCGATATGGACCAGGAGAAGGATGAGGACCGGAACAGGGTGACCCTGATGACCATTCATTCGGCTAAGGGACTTGAATTTAAGCACCTGATAATTGCGGGAGTGGAGGAGGAGCTATTCCCTTCTCCGATGAGCACCGATAATCCCAAAGACCTGGAGGAGGAGCGCAGGTTATTTTATGTGGCGCTGACCCGGGCCGAAAAGAGTGCTATTATCACCTATGCGGCACTACGTTATAAATGGGGCATTCAGAATGCCTGTTCTCCCAGCCGCTTTATTAAGGAGATCGATACCAAATACCTGGAACTTCCACCCGATTTCTACCCGGTAGTTCCTGGGATCGGAACCGAAGGAGGAGAAAAAGAAAAATTTGTTCCCGAAGCTTCCCGCAAACTGGTCAATGTAAACCAGGCTACCCGCAGCTCACAATCCACTTCCACAAGCGCTGCCTCCTCACAGCCACCCAAAGATTTCACACCATCCGATCCGGGAATGATCAAAGTGGGGACCCGGGTGGAGCATCCTCGTTTTGGTATAGGGGAGGTACATCAACTGGAAGGTACGGGCTCCAATATCAAGGCAACAGTGCTATTTCCCATCGGAACCAAGCAATTGCTGCTCAAGTTTGCCAAGCTCAGGGTGGTGGATTAAAAAGAAAGAAGTACTTTTGTAAAAATTTCAATCAATGACATACGATTATAATTCAAGCCGAAAGAAGTTGATCCTGCCCGAATATGGAAGGAATATCCAAAAGATGGTGAACCATATCAAGACTATTGAGGATCGTGAAGAGCGAAACAAGGCTGCCCAGACCGTGATAGGCGTGATGGGAAACCTCAACCCTCACCTGAGGGATGTGAACGATTTTAAACATAAACTCTGGGATCATCTGGCCATCATTGCCGATTTTGATCTCGATATTGATTCCCCCTACCCATGGCCGGAGCCTGAGTCCTTTCAGAGCAAGCCTGACAAGGTTCCTTATCATCAACACAGGATTGCCAAGAAACACTATGGCCGCTCCATAGTACTGATGATCGAAAAAGCGGTTGCCCTGGAAGCAGGCGAGGAGAAGGACGACCTGGTGAAGATGATTGCTTACCATATGAAAAAATCTTATCTCACCTGGAACAGGGAGGCGGTAAGCGATAGTGAGATTTTTACTGATATGAAGACCCTGTCAGGGGGCGTACTGATAGCGAACCCTGATCTAAAACTGCCTGAAACGAAGGATATTCTTGCTAAGAACCGTCCCATCACTCCCAAGAAAAAGGGAGGCGGTAAAAAGGGCAAGCACCATCACTATCACAAGCAATAGTCAGTTTATATCTGATCCATGGGGAAGTTTCACATTGAGGGAGGAAAACGCCTGAAAGGGGAGATCACCCCCCAGGGTGCCAAAAATGAAGCACTTCAGATTCTTTGTGCCACTCTGCTGACTCCGGGACCTGTTACTATTGAAAACCTTCCACGAATCAAGGATGTGCTCTCGCTAATCCAGCTGCTTCGGGATCTGGGTGTTCATATTGAGCAACTTTCTGAGACTTCTTATCGATTCCAGGCGAAGGAGGTAGACCTGGACTATTTTCAAACCGATGCCTATATACAGCAAAGTGCATCTCTTCGCGGATCTGTGATGATCCTGGGTCCGCTACTGGCACGCTATGGGAAAGCAGTGCTGCCCAAGCCCGGAGGGGATAAGATCGGAAGGAGAAGGCTCGATACCCATTTCCTGGGATTTCAGGCACTGGGAGCCACCTTTGATTTTGATCATGCCGAGAACTTTTACAAGGTAAATGCTTCCAGGCTGAAGGGGGCCTACATGCACCTCGATGAGGCATCGGTAACCGGAACGGCCAATATTATTATGGCCTCTGTGATGGCAGAGGGAATAACAACCATATACAATGCAGCCTGTGAGCCCTACATACAGCAGCTCTGCAAGATGTTGGTCAGGATGGGAGCCACTATTGAAGGCATAGGATCCAACCTGCTTACCATCCATGGAGTGGAGTCCCTGGCGGGAACCGAACACTGCATATTGCCCGATATGATCGAGGTGGGTAGTTTTATTGGCATGGCGGCCATGACAAAGTCTGAGCTCACCATCAAAAATGTGGCCTATGAGCAGCTTGGCATAATTCCTGGCTCCTTTCAACGCCTGGGCATCGCAATGGAAAGGAGAGGAGATGATCTTTATGTACCAGAGCAGGATCACTATACCATTGAGACCTTTATCGATGGTGCAATTATGACCATTGCAGATGCTCCCTGGCCCGGACTGACTCCCGATCTTTTAAGTATTATCCTGGTTACTGCAAGCCAGGCTAAAGGCAGCGTACTTATCCACCAGAAGATGTTTGAGAGCCGTCTCTTTTTCGTGGATAAACTGATCGATATGGGAGCACAGATTATTCTGTGTGATCCGCACAGAGCCACCGTAATCGGACTGGATCATGCCATCAGGCTGCGGTCCACCACCATGTCCTCACCAGATATCCGTGCAGGTGTGGCCCTGCTGATTGCAGCCATGTCGGCCGAAGGAACCAGCACCATTTATAACATTGAGCAGATCGACCGGGGCTATGAAACTATCGATGTCCGACTCAACCGCCTGGGGGCCTCCATTCGCCGAGAAGCGTAATAAACAGGATTTTCCTAACTTTGCACCAACCCTAAACCTGAGCTATGAAAACTTTATTGTATCTCTTCCTGGCCTCCCTGTTTCTCATTTCATGTAGTTCAAGGGGTGGAAATGGAACGTTTACCGTGGCTCCGGCAGAGGTGCAGAATGGAGTTAAGACCGGGATCAATATCGGTGACCGGGCACCCGAGCTGGTATATGAATCTCCCACGGGTGAAAAGATTTCCCTCTCTTCCCTGCGCGGGCAGATGGTTCTGATTGATTTCTGGGCTGCCTGGTGCGGCCCCTGCCGCGCTGAGAATCCCAATCTGGTAAAGAGCTACCATCATTTCAAGGACAAGGAGTTTTTAAACGGAAACGGATTCACCGTCTACGGAGTATCTCTGGACAGGAGTAAGGAGGCTTGGGTCGCTGCCATAGAAAAAGATAGCCTGGTATGGGAATCACATGTAAGCGATTTGCAATACTGGCAGAGTGTTCCTGCCGCCCAGTATGGGGTGACTGGCATTCCTGCAAACTTCCTTATCGATGGCAATGGCCTCATCGTTGCCAAGGGACTCAAGGGTGCATCCCTGGATAATAAGCTAAAGGAGTTCCTGAAATAAACCGAAAGTCTTGAATGGGAGAACCATTCTTGCTATAAAATCTGAAATATGAAAGTTGCACAATATATGATTCTGGCTACTATCTTTCTTTTGTCCTATGGTGCAAGAGAAGTTAAGGGTCAAATAAGCGAGGATCTGCTAAAGGTGCGAGACGAAGTGGAGATAGGCATCCATATTGGAGAACGTGCACCTGATCTGGTGTTTGAATCCCCGGCAGGGGAAAAGATTTCCCTCTATTCCCTACGCGGGCAGATGGTTCTGATCGATTTCTGGGCCGCCTGGTGCCCCCCCTGCCGCAGGGAGAACCCCAATCTGGTGAACACTTATCACCAATACAAGGACAAGGAGTTTGTAAACGGCTCCGGGTTTACCATCTATAGTGTCTCCCTTGACCAAAGTAAGGAGTCCTGGGTAGCAGCTATTGAAAAGGACAGCCTGGAGTGGGAATCTCATGTAAGCGATCTGAAAGGAAGGAAATCCGCCCCAGCCATCGAGTATGAGGTTGAGTCCATCCCTGTCAACTTTCTCCTCGACGGCAATGGCATCATTCTGGCAGTAGGTCTGCGTGGGCATTATCTGGAAGATAGGCTGAAGGAACTATTAAAGTAGGCCTGGCTCTAGGGCTCAACAAATGATAAGCAATAGAAAACCGGGATGCCCATTTCAGAAAATCGGGAAGTCACCATCCTGTGACTTTTTCTCAAATGAGTGACTTCTAACGTCAGCTGTATGCCAAAGTTGTTATTTTAATGAATTGAATAACAGGGATATACAGGCCTGAATATTTTTGTGATCATTTTTTATAAGTCACTACCTTGTGACTAAGTCACCTACCAGTGACTTACAAGAACTTCGAAAATAGGATAGGCAGGAAGTCTGAAACTAACACCGCAAGTGCTTCAATACACTTCAATCACAGGTATGTAAGACAGCAATTTACTTGACTGGTATACTGCTTCTATCGTACCTTGGATCTGCATCCAATCCCAATAGTTATGAAGAAACAGAAGAACATTTCCCGACGGGAATTCGTCATCACGAGTGCTGTTGGCACCCTGGGCATTGCCTCTGGTTTCACTCTGGCTGGTTCGTCTCCTGTGGTCAGTGTGGTAAGAATAAAGGATGATAATATAGCTGGGGCCGTTGAAGAGGCCATTGAATGGCTGGGAGGGATCGAAGAAGTATGCAGGGATAAGCAGCGAATTATGCTCAAACCCAACCTGGTTGGTCCCGATCCCAATATCACCACCAAACCGGAAGTAATTCGGGCACTGGCGGAGTTGATGCTTAAGGCCGGGAAAGAAGTTAGCATTGGAGAGGGCTCTGCTTCTGCACCCGGATTCAATGCCGATGAGGAGGGTGTTCACTTCTCAAAGGATCCCGGAATCTTGGACCCCATGCAGCAGTATGTATTCGATCAGCTGGGTTATACCGATCTGGCGCAATCCCTGGGGATCCCCCTGATCAATCTTCATACAGGGGAGATGGTAGAGGTGGAAGTGCCAGATGCCTATGTATTCAATAAAATCGTGGTGCATAAATCCTTATCAGAAATAGACCTGCTCTGTACCGTGCCGATGATGAAAACCCATGTGCTGGCCAGGGTAAGCCTTGGAATGAAAAACCTGATGGGATTGTATCCTGGCAGTGCCTACTGTTCGGTAAGGTCCTGCATTCATAATGAATCGTTTGAAAAAAAATCTCCCTGTGTCTCCTTTGAGATAATGGACATGGTCCGTGCCTGTCCCCCTGGTTTGACGGTCATTGACGCATCCACCTCCATGGAGGGGAACGGGCCCACCGATGGCAACTTGGTCAAAACCGATCTGATTATTGCCGGGACCAATCCATTGGCTACCGATATGGTGGCCGCCAAGATCATGGGTTTCCATAAGAATGAGATAGCCACCCTGGCCATGGCCATTCGTGCAAGGATGAGACCTTCCTCCCTGGATGCCATTGAAATCAGAGGAGAGCAACTGGAAACGGTGCAGATGGCATTCAAGAGACCCGATCTGGTCCCCTGGAGCGATATTAACAGCTGGTACGGAGTCAAGGAAATCCATTCCTCCACCTGAAATAGGTAAAGATATTTATTTGATATTCTATTAGAATAGGATTATATTTGCAAAATAGAACATGAGATTCTAATTTACAAAGTTTGATTGATCGTCTGTTATATAACAAAACTATTGAGTTCCAGGGAATTTTCCCGGTAGTTGCTATTCTTGGACCGAGACAGTGTGGGAAATCCACGCTGGCCAGAATGATTATTTCCAGCGATGATTCATTTGTATATCTGGATCTTGAAAAACAATCAGATCTAAACAAGCTTAATGATCCTGAGCTTTTCTTTAAGAATAACAGGGATAAGAACATATGCATTGATGAGATCCAGCTTAAGCCCGATCTGTTCCGGGCCATGAGGCCCGCTGTTGATGATGAGAGAAAGAACGGAAAGTTCCTGATACTGGGTTCTGCCTCCAGGGACCTTCTGAAGCAAAGTGCCGAAACGCTGGCAGGCAGGATTGGCTACCTTGAACTGACCCCATTTGGTGCAAATGAATTGAAAAGCACAAGCGAATTTTCTTTGAACAGGCATTGGTTGCGCGGTGGATTCCCGCAAAGTTACCTGCAGCGCTCAGATAAGGCAAGTGACAGCTGGCGGGAGAATTTCATTCGTACTTTCGTGGAAAGGGATGTTCCACAGCTAGGTATGAATATTCCATCCATTACTTCAAGGAGGTTGCTTTCCATGTGTGCACATAACCAGGGTCAATTGCTGAATAGTTCAAGACTGGGAGAATCGCTGGGGACCAGTTACCATACCGTCCAGAAATATCTTGATCTGCTGGAGCAATTGTTTATCCTGCGATCCCTGCAACCTTATACTCCCAATATCAGAAAAAGGGTGGTCAAGTCGCCCAAAATCTATATCAGGGATTCAGGAATACTACATGCTATCCTGAATATAGAAGACATAAATGCATTAATGGGGCACCCGGTATTTGGGCCATCCTGGGAAGGCTATTGCATAGAGAACATTCTAACTCATCTACAGGGATGGCAACCCTACTTTTACAGGTCTTCCTCAGGAAATGAAATTGATCTGTTACTGGAAAAAGGAGATAGAAGAGTGGCAGTTGAATTCAAAACCTCTACTGCACCAAAACCAACCAGAGGACTGTACCAGGCATTGAATGACCTGGGGATAGAAGAAGCATGGATTATCGCACAAACTGAAGATTCATACCCTTTTAACAAACGCGTTCATATCTCCTCCCTGCCAGATTTCCTGGAGATATTGGTTAAGCATAGAGGGTCAGGTTTGACTCATAAAGCATAAGGTCTTAACTTGCAGATAATCAACTGCACCTTCAGATGTCTGAAAATCCGAACAAGTTATCCCAATTCTGGCAGGAGCTTAGGCGCAGGAAGGTTATCCGTGTCATCAGCATATACGCAGCGGCAGCTTTTGTGATCCTCGAACTGGCTGATATTGTGATTCCTTCCCTGGGGCTCCCTGACTGGACCCTCAATTTCATCATCATCCTGCTCATCACGGGATTCATTATTGCAGTGATCTTCTCCTGGATCTTCGACATCCATCCTGGAGGCGGGATCATAAAGACAGAACCGGTAGAGGGTGCAGGGCCCGGGAAAAAACAGGCTGAATCCGGCATGTGGAAGATAGCCAGTTATATCAGCCTTGCAGTGATTGCAGTTCTGATCATCCTCAATGTCCTTCACCTCCGGGACCGGAGGGATGCAAGCGGGATTCTTGACAAATCCATTGCGGTCCTGCCCTTTCAGAATTTAAGTGAAGAAGAGGGAAATGAGCATTTCGTAGACGGACTGGTGGAGGATCTGCTCAACAGGATCTCTGTCATAGAGGAGCTGAGAGTCATTTCCCGTACCTCTTCTGATATGTACCGGGAAAGAGGAATGAAAAGCGTTCCCGAGATAGCCCGGGAGCTGAATGTATCCTATATCGTGGAAGGCAGCGTGCAGCGGTATGGCCACAAGGCCAGGATCACCGTGCAGTTGATCGATGCCATGCATGACAACCACATCTGGGCCCAAAACTATGACCGGGATGTGGTGGATGTGTTTCATACACAAAGCGAGATTGTTATGAAGATTGCTTCGGAACTGAATACCATTCTAACTTCAAGTCAGGAGGCCCAGATCCTGGACAACAAAACCAGAAGTGTAGAGGCTTTTGAATACTATCAGATGGGACGGTTTTACTGGAACAAACGTACAGGGGAGGGATATAGAAAAAGCATTGAGTACTTCGATAAAGCCATTGAAACTGACCCGGATTATGCTCTTGCTTATGCAGGGAAAGCCGATACCTATAATCTGATGGCATTACAGGGTTGGATGGATCGTCTTGAAGGAAGAGATATAGCTGTGGAACTGGCTAACAGAGCATTGAAACTGGATGAAAGCCTGGCCGAAGCGTATACTGTCCTGGCAACACTTGGGGACTTTGTGGATTTTGATTGGGAAGCTGCAGAGAAAGCTTTTCAACGTGCTTTGGAACTGAATCCCAATTATTCCACTGCTCATCATTATTACGCTGAACATCTGAGTATAATTGGAAAATACGAGGAGGCTCGCCTGCATATAGAAAAGGCAATTGAACTTGATCCACTCTCTTTTATAAAAAGATATGTTAGTGTGAAACTCTATTTGACCCGGGGCCAGGTTCCTGAGGCCCTGGAAGAACTTAGCCGGGCCAATGAACTGCATGAAAATCACCCCTGGATTCCCTACAAAGAAATGGATTGTTACTGGGCGATAAAAGAAGATGAAAAAGCTTTTGAGGCTTTCAAAAAGTATTTTGCGTCAGATCCTGCCTACGATATGGAGACGGCAGACAGCATTTACAATGAATCTGGTTTCAAGGGGGTGTTGGAGTGGAAAATAGGGATCCATCTTCTGCTTGTGGAACGTGAGAAGAACTATTTTACTCTGGCCAGTTACTATGCCATGGCAGGGAGGGATGATGAAGCACTCGACTGGCTGGATAGATCTATTCTTAATCAGCAGGGTGCAGAGATGGGTGTAAGAATTCAGTTTCACCACCTGCACCAGGATCCCCGGTTCCTTGCCATCCTGGAGAAGATGGGACTGGATAAATACCCCATTTACGGTCAGTAGTCCTGCTATCCGGCCATCTTGTACGCTTTCCAATCCAGCTTGATCATGGGTTTTGGTTCGGTTGGCATGTTTCAGTCAATGCTCAGAAAAAGATCGTAATTTCCGGGATTCACAACAGTAGTGCTGTTGACAGGATAGTTTTTGGTGAAGGTGAGAGGGAATTTTGCTTTTTTATCAGGATTCCATTTGAATTCGAATGCGTTGATTTTGCCATCTGCCTCCTCCAGATAATCAATCTCTTGCTGTTGCCTGGTTCGCCAGAAATATTTGTAACCATGAAAACCCAGGAATGCATTACGTTTGTGTCTTTCTGATACCAGGTAGTTTTCCCATAGTGCTCTCACGTCACTCCTGTTTGCCAGAGGGCCCAGGTTTCCGATCAGGGCATTGCGGATCCCGTTATCAAAAAAATATATCTTCTTGTTCTTTTTTATCTCGTTTCTCAGATTTCTGGAAAAGGCAGGCAATTCGAAGATAATAAATGCTTTCTGTAGCAGGTCGATATAACGATCGACAGTGTGGGATGAAGTTCCGGCTTCTCCGGCTAATTCCGATGTATTCACTTCACTTCCAACCTGCCATGCCAGCAAAGTGACTATTTTCTCCAGTTCTTTAGGTTTCCGGATGTTCCCATATTTGAACACATCTTTGTACAGGTAGCTGCTGGTTAGTTCTGTTAACAGCTCTTTCTCCTGCCCTGGATTCATAACAATCTCAGGATAGGAACCAAAAATTAACCTGCTCTCAATCTGCTGAATCTCCTTTCTGAGGCCATGATGTACCGACATTTCGGAAAAGGCCATGGGATACAGAAAGAACTCAAATTTGCGCCCGGTCAGAGGCTCATTCAACTTATTTGCCAGTTCAAAAGCTGAGGATCCTGACAGGATCGGGCAAACACCAGGTAGGGAATCGATGATGATCTTTATCTTTTTTCCAATCTCGTCTATTTCCTGGGCTTCATCAACAATGAGGTATTTATTCTTACCAATAACTCTTTTTAACCGCTCTTTTGAGTTGTCCGAGAGCAAAGCTGCATCCGCATGATCATCACCGTTTAGCCACAGATAGTTCCCATCCAGTTGAGGCGTGATCATCTTTAACAGTGTTGTTTTCCCGCATTGACGGGGGCCATAGATGACAATGGCCCTGTTGCGGTTAAGCTTACTGATGATTTTATGGAGAGGTATCCGCGGAATCATATACGAAATATAGCAAAAATCAATATAACTTCAAAATAGTTATAACAATTATGAAGATAACATGAATATAATTAGGTTTCTATTCTTTCGTATGGGCTGATTAGGGTTAGAGGATAGTAGAGTCGG
>Ga0164313_10003385_pt1 | contig 14209 bp, 12 predicted proteins | sample GuaBasSedimGuay4_FD_113735 | JGI IMG/M metagenome (GOLD analysis project Ga0164313, IMG submission 113735) | Subseafloor sediment microbial communities from Guaymas Basin, Gulf of California, Mexico - Guay4, Core 4569-4, 0-3 cm | ecosystem: Environmental > Aquatic > Marine > Hydrothermal vents... | reverse complement strand
CTGATGAATCCCACCATGGCTGTTCAAGCCTGAGCAGTAGAGTTAATCGAGTACAATTCGACAAGGTGTCCCAATGACGAAGACAGGACAGTGCTTCCATCATAATATCTAAATTATGCGTGCCAATGTTCTCTTAGCCCTGTCATACCTGTATTAAATTTCCTTATTTAGATTGATTCTTAGCTCGATCATTCCAAAATCTCTCCCGGTCACTATTCTGATATTCCCGTTAAATACATAATTATTCTAAAAATTGAATAGAAATAGAATCGGTCGTAGTTTTATTTCTGGGTATTACCCAAGCTATGTTCCCCACTATAATTGGAAGAAAAATATGGTTAAAAAAAACCTAATTGAAAATGATGCTTCGATATTATGAAGAAGAGATTGATTTCTCAGAAGATGACTGGTTTGATAGCTTAGACCTATTAGTCGGGCAGTATTATCCAGATGCCTCTTATGAAGAATTAGAGGATTATTTGGACGAAATACTTGAAGGAATGAGCGACCAGGAAGCCGAATCATTTCTGAAAAGTTTCGGTAATGTGGCGAGCTCAATAGGAAAAGGCTTATTAAAAGCTGCACCAAAAATTGCCAAAACAGCAGGCACAATAATTGGAGGGCCAGTAGTCGGAAATTTGATTGGTGGTGCAATAGGTGGTCTGACAGGTGCTAAAAAAAGTACTGGAAATTTGAGTTTAGCCACACAAGTTAATCGTCTTGCACCAAATTTCTCTACTACTCCTGCAACAAACCAACTGATGATTCTAATTAACAATCCGAAGTTCCTGGTCCCGCTACTAAAAGCGATTACCGGACAACGAAACGGCCTAAAAGAAGAGATCTTATTAAATAATTTGAGAGACGAAGTTTCAATTTCAGATATGCTCGAAGCTCTATCTGTTTTGTGTAAAAAATCGTCATTGGAACTCGCGGATAACGAATTGGCTAACTCAGAATCCTTCTTACAAGATGAATCAGATACCTATATGGTGAATGGATCGAATAATGAGGGGAGAGCAGAGCTGGTATTGAATAAATTTTATCTGCATGAAGAACTCGTTAGGAATAGCCAGGAGATATGAATAATGTATGACTTAATTCACTGAGAAATTATGGACAATGATCCTTATAATTTGATGAAAGATCAAATATTGAAAACACGTCCTGAAATGGCGCCCATGTTGGAACTTATTGAAAGCAATAGCCAATCAGGCAATGAGAAAGCTTATCAGGAAACGGAACTGTTATCTGACAACCAGAAGCTCCTGAAAGCAGTAAAGCGTTCTAAAGCGATAAATAATAAACTCCTTAAAGTCCTTCAGGAGGTCGAGGCAGATATCGAACACCAGGACAATATTATGGAACAGCTGGCAAATACCCTGGGTGCTTGTCCAATGTGTTTTGGTTACGATTCTGAGTGCGATGAATGTAAAGGAGAAGGAACTCCAGGTACCTATTCGCTCAATTACAATAAGCTTGAAATTCTAATTTCCAAACTACTGGATAAACATACACAACTAAATAATTTTTTAACTAAAAACTAATAATCATGAGCTATTATGATGACTATGAAGTTGATTATGTCGATGATATAATAGAAGAGGATATTATTGACGAAGATTTCGAAGATGAGAGTTATGATGAAGTAGAAGACTTTGATGATGAAGACTTTGACGACGGAGATTTTGATGACGAAAGCCTTGACATAGAAGGTATGGATGAGGAAGAGTTGGCAGAAAGAAGACGAAGGAGAAGACGCAGGAGAAGCAGAAACAGAAGAAGACGAGTAAGTCCGTCTGGAAGAACTAAAAGAAGAGCTCGACCAAAAGTTGCTCGTAAACTCAGTAGGAAGTACGTAACTGTATCGCAATTAAGTAAAAGTCTTTCGCCTATAACTCAGCACATCAACGGATTGAAGCGAGATCATATTAAACTCACCAAGTTTGTGAATGGGATTGATCGGAAATATGACAATAGAACAAAGGTATTGGATAATAGAACAGCTAGAAATAAAAAAGATATCGATGGACTACAGCAAAATTTGCTGATGAACACTTTACTTGGAGGACCAAAATTGCAGAAAATTACCTTATTAGAGGATGGTGAGAAGGATCCTGTCGAATATGCAGTAACAGGTTTGGAGCAGGACAACATGATGCAGATGATGATGGCTATGATGGGAGGTGGAAGCTTTGGGAAAGATAAGAGCATGTTGCCACTTATTATGATGACGCAGCAATCGGGTGATTCCTCAGGATCTGATAATACTATGTTAATGATGATGATGATGATGATGAACAAATAGGTGAAATTATGAAAACAGATAATCTTTTAATGTCATTCTTATTGGCGGATATAAAAGAGAAACAATTGAAGAAGTCAGGAATTGATGTTCCTGCTAATTTCAAATCCCGTGCGCTTCTTTTTTCATCATTTTCTCAGAATCCTCTTATGGGCTTCGTACTGCTTGATAACGAATCTAAAAAGCTTCAAGCTAAGGGCATATTGAAACCAGAATTAGCCAAAGAGTTGGCGACAGGAGAAAATGATGAGAACCTGAAGATTGAAGGAAAGGTAATCGATGGAAATGGTGACCCGAAAAAGGACATAACTGTTTTTATAAAGGGAGCAGGAGATGTAGCTCGTTCAGATTCAGATGGGAAGTTCAATATATCCGTACCGAAAACAGGGGGGTTTACGCTCTACTATGATGTAGAATCATCGAAATTGGAAAAAGATATCAGGAAGAAAGTATATTCCAAAGCCCCTACAGGTGGACGGTTTGGAGATTTTGAACTACTTCTTGAATAAATCAAATTAGATGGATCCGGCCCTTCAGGAACTACTAGAAGGTGATAAACACAATGAAATTGAAGTTTTAATTAAGCTTAAAAATCAGGAAATTATTCCTGATGGATTTCGTGTAATATCACAGATGGGTCAAATCATCAGTGCCAGAGCAAAAAGAGGCGATCTAAGGGATATTTGGTCAAATGCAGATATTGAAAGTATAAAGGCTCCAAGATATCTATCTATATATCCAAAGGAGGATATTCTTGAGACCTCTTCAGAAGTTGCTATAGCAGATCAATTTCCAGAATCGAATCCAGGCAGGAAGGCAAATTATGGATTGACAGGAAAAGGTGTTTTCATAGGTATTGCTGATTGGGGATTTGACTTTACCCATCCAAACTTCTTAAATGATGATGGCACAACAAGGTTCCTGGCCATTTGGGATCAGGGTGGAGCATATGACAACAAAAATAAGTATGGTTATGGAACCATATATTCTTATGAAGATATCAATAAGGCTCTAAGTTCAGAATCACCATTTGAAACCCTTGGTTATCACCCTTCACGGGGTGGCTGGTTTAGGAATGGTACACATGGTACACACGTACTTGATATAGCTGCGGGAAATGGAGTGATTGGAGTTAGTGGTATAGCTTCCGAATCTAAATTAATTGCGGTGCATCTCTCTACCGGCAAGATTCAGGAACAATTCTCCCTGGGAGATTCAATTCGAGTATTTGAGTCCATCTCTTTTCTCAATGATTCTGCAGGAAACAATCCTTTGGTATACAATTTCAGTGTTGGCAATCATGGTGATGCCCACATGGGCAGGACACTATTGGAACAAGCGATTGATTTTATGGTGAATGAAAGAGCTGGTCGCGCATTTGTGCAATCAGCTGGAAACTATTTTGAAGCAAATTGTCATTCAAACGGCACGATTATACCGGGCAGTAGTGCTTTTTTAAAATGGCAAGTGGAGCTGTCAGATTATACACCAAATGAGTTGGAGATATTTTATGAGCCAAAAGATGTAGTGCGAGTTATTCTCTCTCATGAGGACAGCAACTCATTTATAGAATCATTACCGGGTGAAAATAGAATCATTGAGCACAATGGTGAGACTATCGGGAAGCTTTATCACCGTGTAAACGAACCTAATTCTGGTAAAAATCATATAGATATATTCCTTTATACCAATGCATTACCAGGGCTCTGGAATGTGGAGTTAATTGGAGATTCAATTGTAGATGGCCGCTTTTTCTCCTGGATTGAACGTGATAGTGGAATGAGAAACAGTCAATCTAAATTTGAAAAATCTAGTGCTGAAACCCATCATACAATAGGAACTGTTGCAAATGGTTTTTACAATATTGCAGTAGGTGCGTACGATGGTACGAATCCGGAGAGAATTATTGCTCCCTTTAGTAGCCAGGGGCCAACAGTTGATGGACGAAGAAAGCCTGACTTAGTGGCTCCAGGTGTAAAAATAGTTGCTGCTAAATCAGCATCCGAAAGTAATGTAAAATCATTAGGAGAATTGTCTGAGAAATCGGGGACCAGTATGGCTGCACCACATGTAACAGGAGCTTTGGCACTATTATTTGAGTTGGCTCCAGAAGCCTTGACAATCCAGGAAACCAGATCAATTCTTATGTCAAGTCTGGATACCCCACCGGAAGATGTTGATTACAATGATATTAACAGGTATGGTCATGGTTATTTGAATATTTCAAAAATGATAAGACAATTCTCTGAAAAGTTGAAGAATAATCACTTCTTATCTGATAATAACAATCTTGAAGACCGTGAAGTTTTTCTGGAAGAGGTCCAGAATTTTCCTCCTACTACGAAGCATGAACAGACAACGAGTCCACTTATTTATATTGTTGTTAAAGGTGATACGCTTTACAGCATCGGCAAGAAATATGGATTAGAAATAACCGCTATTAAAGATGTTAATCATCTTTCAGGAAATACAATCAGGGAAGGACAAAAGCTATTTATCCCTTCAAAACCCTATACAGTTGTGAAGGGAGATACATTGTATTCGATAAGTAAAAAGTTTAATGGGATAGATATTGGCATAATAAAGAAAATCAATCATCTAAATTCCAATGAAATAAAAATTGGTCAGATACTAGTTATTCCGCAATCCACAAGAACCTTTAGATCAATTTTTAAACCTCATAATACTCCCAGGATAATTAGGACAACCACAGGTAAGAATAAACTTCCAGCCGTTTTTCCAGGACATGCAATAATGTTCGATTACCATGGAGGTACCATTCTAGAGCAGAGCTGGTTAAGGGAGGATGATCTGATAACACTTAAAAAGCATAAAGGCATTAGTATATCTATCAGTAAAGGGACCAGGATTAAACGAATAAAAAACCATAAAGATAAGAGATGGATTCAAGTTCGCGGGAGGGCCTTTTTTGGAGGGACCATCGTGTTTACCGGTTGGATTCTGAGAGAATGGACTGATATGACACTTGGTCGATTTAATAACCTGGATATCAAAGATGAATCTCATCCTCTGAATAAAGGAGGAAATATTATACACTTTGGGACAGATAAATTGTTTTCCAAAGAGAAAGTTAGTCGCATTGTGTTACATCAAACCAACGACACCTCCCCTAAGGCAACACTAAGAACATATATTCGCCGGGCATTAAAAAGCCCAAAAGAAACCATCGGTGCGCATTACTTAATATCCCAAAAAGGAGAAATACTAATAACAAATAGTTTAGACCGTGTAGCATCCCATGTTAAAGGTTATAATAGCACCAGCATTGGGATAGAACATAATGGATTGGCGAATTCGATCCGGAAGCCCACAGCAAGAACAAATGTGGAGATGCAACGTGTAAGAGAAGAAATTGATAACCTGGAAATAAGCCCAAAGCTAAAACAGGAGATATTAGAGCTTAATGATCGTAAGTTGTACCAAAGAATGAATGATAACAATTGGCAGATATATAGTGATATCAATGGGATGCAGAAAAGAGCTTCATATTTGCTAGTTAAGAATTTAAAAGATGAATTTGGATTAGTTGTTGCGGACTTGAAAGCTCATGAATTGATGGTAGCTAAAACAATTGGTGAAGGCGAGAATATTCTGGAATTTCATAAGGCTATAGAGAAGTATCCAACCACAGTCCTTGTATTTTCCAAATTGTTTGGTGGAGTCCCCGCATTGAAGAGACTGGTGCAGAATGAACAGAGTACATTAGTTGCAATACAGGTTGATGGCTCTCATAATGAAAATAGGCTTCTTGCAGATAGATCACCAAACGCTTTGTCAAGAGAGCAATTAAGGATTGAGTTTTATAAGAACTTTTATTCAAGAATCAGCCAGATGGAGAAAAGAATGAGATCACAAAAGCCTTAAAGTTAGTTACGCCGTACAGCATCTTCTGCCGTTATACCACCATCTTCATAGGTCCATACGATCTTTTGATACACGAAGGATACATGTTCATGTTCTTTTTGTCGTAGATTCTCTGGAGTCTGGTTGTTTAGCATTTCGAATCGAATATCTGTAATGCGGGCATTTTCGAGTTCAATGGTGTAAAACTGTTTTTCCTGACCTGCGGGACCTGGTTGCCAGAACCTCAGTTCAAGTTTCCTGATATTCTCATTGTTCAGGAGTGCATTCATAAGTAAAGGGGTAGACTTGTCTATATCTTTGGTGACAACCAGGGGCTCATGTTTCCTATTGCCGGAGGGCAATCTGGAAAGCTTGTCTGTGGGATATCGGACTCCATGATTTACAGCATTCACTGTGATAGAATCTTCATGTCCCTGTTTGGTTTCTGAGCCATGGATTTCTCCTTGACTATCTCCAATGAGTTTCATATATGCGTCCATTGCCATTTATATCCTCCTTTTTCAGTTTTATTTCTCAGACAAATTATAACCTGTCCCTTAAGTTACAGTTGATTCATCAGTCAATCAATTCCTGGGATATTTATGTTATTGAAGGGAAGGTTCTGAAAGTATCCGGCATGTTATTTGAAATAATCGGGCAAATTTTATGGGTTCAGGGAAGAATAAAAAAAAATGCAGCCCCATGGAACTGCACCTTTTTCAATATGAAGATTATATAGAGTCGATTACATAGGAGTAATCGTGATTTTTATTGCGCTGGAAACAGCAGGGTAGGTGAACATATCATCTACGGTTCGCACATTGCCGTTTTCGTCCATTCCTCCGTTTAGTCGTGCAGGTTGGTGAATCCCTACACCCGGGAGTTCATTTATTTCCGTTCCGGCATCGTAAAGCATCACTTTTGAGGTAATATCACCACTGATTGGGGAATCGCCTGAGAAGAGTGCAATACCCATTTCGGTAGGGGAGAAGAAGACATCGTTGGTATGCACCAGCATGGTGGCAAAACTCAAGTAATCTCCTTCTTCGGCATCGAAGGCGAACTCATAGCTGCTTCCTGGCATCAGCGGTCCGGGTCCCGATGCGCCTGATGGGGTATTGAATGCACCACTGCTGAGCACTCCGGTTTTGCTGTCCAGTGAGGCGGCCAGACCGGTTGGATTGCCATTCTCGGCCAGATCTTCAAGGCCTTCACCCAAGTCAGAAGAGTTGGCCATGAAAATTGGCAACACATCCGGGCTGTGAACTGCCCAGGCACCGGGAGCCAGGGGTGAAACATAGCCACTGTTCATGTCAAGGTGGCCGGCCAGGCCTGAAGGATCACCATCCTCTGCCAGCCCTTTCAACCCTGATCCGAAGTCGGCCACGCCCACCTCAAACAATGGATTATCTGTGCTATGAACCACCCAGACACCCGGTGCTACAGGCGTTGTGCTACCTTCAAGATTTTTTATGGTCAATGTAAAATGGGTGGCCCCATCGTTCTCAATTGTCACCATAATGTTTCCATTTACAGCAGGGTAGGTGAAGCCATCATTGACCATGCTAATCTCAGTTACACCGCCATTTTCTGCTGTGCCCACACCCGGTCCGCCAATCATGGGCTGGTTGGGTCCGTTGCCAGGCTCTTCATTCACTTCTGTCCCTGCATCATACAGCATCACGTGTGAGGTAAGGGTACCACTGATGGGCGTTCCCCCGTCAAACAATTCAATGCCTTCTCCCGAAGGGGCATAGTAGAGGTCATTGGATGCCACAAACATGGTGGCAAAAGAGAATTTTGTACCAGGACCTGCGTCAAATGAGAACTGGTAAGAGTGTCCGGGACCCGCTCCTCCGGGTTCGGTTGCACCTACCGGGGTATTAAATACACCGGTGGATAAGAAGTCTTTTCCATCCATCACATTTTCGATGGTTACTTTGAACATGGAGGCTGTTTTCATGTCACCTTCGTCGTCCTTGTTGCACCCGGTAAATACCAGGGCCAACAGAATTGCACTAAGAATCAGAGTTGTTTTCATCATAATATGGTTTAATAATGTTTCTGATTCAAAATTCCCCTTATGGAATCACAGGGGTATCACGGAAGTTTAACAATTGTGTAAACTTTTTGCCGGAGAGGCCGCATATCCTGGGAATATTTTTGAAATGCATAGTTTGTATGCACGATATGCGATAATCTCATCTTCAACTCATAAACAGTTGCAATCAAATTGTGATTTATTTGATGTAAGTAATAAATATATTACCATTTGAAATGGTAAAGTATAATGAATTATTCAGGTTGTTAAAAAAGGGACTGCTGAATGCTATCCTGAATCAGGCTGATATCAAGCAAAATCGATGATAAAAAAAAGAAAAGCCCATGTGACGGTGATAAAAGAGGGTGTTGGTTACAGTGCCACATCAACCGTCGAAAATCAGTTTATAGCCACAGAAGCAGAGACCTTCGAAAAACTTAAATCAGGGATACTGGATGCGTTGAATTTTACCTTCGAGGAGTTTGATGCAGAATATACATTAGACGATCTCAGGTTCAAATTTGATCTGGAAAGCTTTTTCGATTTTTATAAAGTCATCAATGCCAAAGCACTATCAGAGCGCATTGGTATGAACCAAAGTTTGCTTGCACAGTATATTAAAGGAATCAAGAAACCATCCCCAGCACAAACAAAGAGAATATTAAAGGGTGTTCAGCAAATCGGCAGGGAGCTAACAGAAATAAGCTTCTTGCTATAGTTCAACCTTCTGACTGGTATGATCAACCGCGATTTTCCATTCCCCTTTGGTCTTCCTCCAGATCAGTAAAAAATGTCCACCCGGTCTGTCCTGTTCCTGCTGAAATAAGATTTTCTCAATCTGGGCAAAGTCTTTGGAGCCTTTCTGTGCCAGGGTGAGGGGGTGTAAGCTATACCCAGGCAATACACCACGCCATGATCAGTCGCTTTGTAAAAGAAGATGAACTGGTTGAACAGGTGATGGATGGTATGCGAAAAGCGGACATGAAGGTATAAATCAAAGAATTATCGTGATTGCATGTTTCTCCCAAGCTTATAGCCCAGGGCAAGTTTTGCTCTTATTGCGTTATACAGAATGCTGTTACCAAAATCAAGGCTGGTTTTATATAAAGAATAACCCATGGAAAAATTGATGTAATACCTATCGCGACTGTATCCAATTATACCCGTCAGATCAAAGTGATACATTACGGGATCTTTGGGTGATAGGAAATCGATTCTGTCTCTACATACTTGTACATCAATCCAATACTGGGAGTAATGGTTACAGATGCTAAAAAGTACTTCATAAATGGAAATGATGCACTGAAATTGGTGTGAATTCCTAAACCAGTAGCTGGAAGATTAACGATCCTGAGCTCATCACTATAATCCGGGAATTCGTCATAAGATAAGATGGAACTATCTGAGGATATACGATTCCTGAATAAGAAACCTCCTATCCCATAATTAATTGCGGGTCTTTTCTGCCTGGCTAATCCAGACTTCATTGCTGCCAAAGAGTACTTCCCCGTATTGAACGTATACAGGTAGCTAATTGCAGATGAGAAGGATCGTATGTCCGGTCGAAAATCAGAAAGATCTTCAGCAATCACATTATAACCCCGGTAGGATTGAATGACTAAGTTTATGTAGTGATTATTGTGCATTAGTATTCCCTGGAAATCAAATCGTTTAGTGGGCTCTTTATCCTTTTGTTTAATATTAAATGCAAGATCAAATATGACTTTTCTTGTACCTAAGCCAAATCCAAATCCGATGGGATTATTAGGCTTATACAATATTTCTCCATCAGCAGTTTTCAGTTGAAATCTGTTGTCCTTGTAATTAGTAAATAGTCTGATTGACCAGTTGTTTCGGTCGCGGTCAATAAACATGGTATCGATAAACGACGGTATTTTAATTTTTTCAATGAAACTCGTGTCCTGCGAAAACAACGGTCCTGAAAGGGGAAACAATATGAATATCAATAAGTGTTTATACCTCATAACTTAAATCAGTGAAAACTACCTATTTTCTCTTATGGCGTTTCATGAAATTTTTGTCCCCCCTGGTCTGGGGTTTTTTGTATTTCTTCTTTTTCCTTAAGTAGGATCCGCCCTGGTTGGTTTTTTTGTTTTTCTCTTTCTTTTCGTGAAAGGCACCCCGTCCGGTATTTCCTTTATCAATGGCACGCTTCACCTCTACTTCGGCATGAACCGGTCTCTCCTCGGGGGTTAGTTCATGGGAGACTTTCACCTCTTTAGGGAAATCAATCCCTGGAATCTTATAATTCATGAGGGTTTCGATGGCCTCTTTGGCAGGGGCTTCCTTTTCGGTATAAAAGAGTATCGTTTTACCAGGTTGTTCTGCCCTGCCTGTCCGTCCAATGCGGTGCATGTAGTTCTCAGGATAGCCGGGGGTATCAAAGTTGATTACATGGGAAATTTTATCCAGGTCCAGTCCACGGGCCATCACATCGGTGGTGACCAGGATTCTTTTTTCACCCTGGTCAAACTGTTTAATGGAGCGGATCCTGTAATTCTGTGACTTATTGGAGTGGATTACGCAAATTTCTGATTGATGGGTTTCCTCCAGTGTTTCAAATAGTCGATCTGCTTCCTTCTTGCTGGCAACAAAAACCAGTACTTTAGCATATTCATTTCCATCCTTCAGGAGGTGGGATAAGAGGTTTACCTTGGTATAGAAATTTTGTGCCTGGTAACATCCCTGATCAATATTATGTAAAGGTGTCCCGCTGACTGCAATTGAGATTTTGACCGGAGCAATAAAAAAATCATCAATAAGCGCATCCACCTCCTCAGTCATAGTGGCCGAAAACATAATATTCTGCCTGCGCTCAGGGAGAAGCTCCAGGATGTTCTTTAATTGATAGCGAAATCCAAGATCGAGCATCACATCCACCTCATCAATCACCAGTTTTTTTATCTCTTTTAAGCGCAGCATACCTTTCATGACCAGGTCAAATAATCGTCCGGGTGTGGCCACCAGTATATCTGTACCCTGAGATACTGCCTGAATTTGTGTATTGATATTTGTTCCGCCATAGACCCCCAGTGAGCGCACGTTCATATAGGTAGTGAGACTCTCTGCCTGGGTCACTACCTGCAATACCAGCTCACGGGTGGGGACCAGTACCAGCACTCTCGGATGTATCTGATCAGAGAACTTTAATTCTTTCAAAATAGGGAGCAGGTAGGCAAATGATTTACCTGTACCCGTCTGTGATATACCCACCACATCTTTGCCTGAAAGAATGACCGGGCAGGCGGCTGTTTGTATGGGGGTTGGACTATCAAATCCCAGGTCGTTAATGGCCAGATTCAGTTGTTTGGTGAGATTCAGATTTTCGAAAGAGTTCATATGGAGGAAATAACAATGCAGCAAAGGTACACACTTATTTTAAGTCTTTTTTGTCCCTGCGCCGAAGACTATCCTAGGCCCTTATTGCGGCCCCCGAGTATTGAAGTGACTCTGTTGTTTATTTTACCTTTTGCGCAGGATATTGGATTTTCTCATAAACCAGGTTAGTTTCTTTAAGCTTCTTTCCCATAAGCAATTGAAGAAGATTGTATCTGGCTCACGGGTACAATCCTACGATTATAACGAAGCTGTGGTCAGATTTGGGGAGGATGCTACTTTTTATGGAGTAGTTATGCATTCACTTTTGCTACTAAAAATTATCTTTGCATTAAAAATTGAATAACATATGGATAGTTTGTTTAAAACACTGAAAGAGAGAAACATAGATTTACCATCAAACATTGTGGATCTGCTTGATGGCTGTAAAAGCTACACGGTTTTTAATTCGACCGATGATCTGATGGATGCAGCAACCATCAGCAAGGAGAATGTTGAATTTAATGTGAGTTATGAGGTGCCGGGAAAAGGGAAGGTATCGGAAGCCATAGTCCGTAGGGTAAAAAATGGTATTGCAGCCAATTACATTGAACCCTACATGCGACGGAGGGATCCGGATACCATGTCCATTGCTGATGATCAACCCACGGATAAGCCGCTTTTCAGGGATAAATACGGGTATGAGTTCAGCGATCTTCAAAAGGAAACCTTTGACTGGTTAAAAAAGCAGGATCTGTCCCTATTCTTCTACTTCGCGGGGAGGGTGAGTATCGGTTCACTGGGTATTGCCATTGTACCAGCTAACGCAGCGTTTTTTGCCATGGGCCTTTCCATGTTACAGGAGATTATACCTGTGACCGAATTAAAACGGAATGCCAGTTTGGATTCATCTATTTTTGTTGCTCCGGTATTCAGGCATACCCATTTTGAAGGCAAACAGGTGGTGGTTCATAAAAGAACTCCCCAGGTACACGAAGTTTATGCTTATAACCTCTACCCCGGACCCAGTGCAAAGAAAGGTCTCTATGGAGTGCTGCTTGATCAGGGTGAAAAAGAGAACTGGCTCACTGCACACTGTTCAGTGGTTCAATCGGTGAGTCCCTACGACAACCTGACCACCTTTATGCATGAAGGGGCCAGCGGTGGTGGCAAAAGTGAAATGCATCAGCACATCGTGAGAGAGCCCGATGGACGGGTGGGTCTTGGAAGAAACAGTGTGACCGGGGAGGAGAGATTTATTACCATCCCCAGATTTTGCACCTTTAATCCTGTAGCCGATGACATGGCCTTCTGTCACCCCGGATTGCAGAGGCCCGATGGAAAACTCAGAATCATTGATGCGGAAAATGCCTGGTTTGTACGGGTGGACAGTGTCAGACAATATGGGGATGATCCCTTCCTGGAGAAAACAACCATCCATCCAGGCAGACCCCTTTTGTTTCTCAATATTGACTCAGAACCTGAAGCCACTGCACTTATCTGGAACCATATTGAGGACCAACCTGGAAAGCCCTGTCCGAATCCCAGGGTCATATTGCCCCGAGAAATAGTACCTCAAGTGGTGGATCAGCCAGTATCCATAGATATCAGAAGCTTTGGGATTCGCACTCCCAAATGTTCAGCGGAGAAACCCTCCTATGGCATCATGGGGATGTTTCATATTTTACCTCCTGCCCTGGCATGGCTCTGGCGGCTGGTTTCACCTCGCGGATATAACAATCCCAGTATCATTGGTTCCGATAACATGGAGAGCGAAGGGGTTGGTTCCTATTGGCCCTTTGCCACAGGGAAAAGGATCATCCATGCCAATATGTTTTTAAAGCAGATCATTGAGACTCCCAGAACCACATTTACACTGGTCCCCAATCAGCACATCGGGGTATGGGAAACAGGATTTAAACCTCAATTGCTTATGCGTGAGTATCTGACCCGCCGCGGAGTGGCAAAATTCAAAAGCGATCAGTACCAGCCCGCAAGATCTCCGCTATTGGGTTATGAGATGAATTATCTGACCATTGAGGGGGCCAAAATACCATCCCGTTTCCTGAAGGTCTATAAGCAGACGGAGGTAGGTATTGAAGGGTATGACGCCGGAGCCGAGCTCTTGCAAAAGTTCTTCAAAGAGGAGCTTCAGAACTACCTGCAAAAGGATCTTCTCCTCACCGGAAAACGCATCATTGATGCATGTCTTTCTAATGCAAGCGTGGAAGAGTACAATGAGATTGTTCCCATGAGTTACCGTTATTCATTCAACAACATGGATGATTATGAACTCGGGAATGAGCAGTCTGTTTAAGGAGCGAGGTATATCCAAAGTTCGGGAGCATATTAAACTTCAGGTTGGCAATCCCCGGGGCATCTGCGCACCACCGGGCAGTCACTGATCTGGGCTTTTTGATGATTCTCAGAAAAATTCGGATGGTTGACCCGTAGTTGCCAGGGCAGCATTCCAACCAATGCCTTTTACATCCATGGTTTTCTTTCTGCTTGTGAGCAGTTCGATGGGTACATGAATAAAGTGGTTGTGGAGGTATCCGATCACCAATCCCGTCTTTCCAGCCATGGCTGCGTGTACTGCATTACGAGCGAAGAGATCACATAGGACTGAGTCATTTGCATTGGCAGGACTACTTCTTACAAGG
>Ga0164313_10003384_pt1 | contig 14213 bp, 17 predicted proteins | sample GuaBasSedimGuay4_FD_113735 | JGI IMG/M metagenome (GOLD analysis project Ga0164313, IMG submission 113735) | Subseafloor sediment microbial communities from Guaymas Basin, Gulf of California, Mexico - Guay4, Core 4569-4, 0-3 cm | ecosystem: Environmental > Aquatic > Marine > Hydrothermal vents... | reverse complement strand
TTCCCCAAAGGGTGCAGTATTAAGTCATCTTCGTTTTACACTCAACGCAACTCTGCAGTCTTATGTTAAAAATAGTATGATTTGAACATACGACTCTCTGTTTCAATAACAGATGCTCTACCAACTGAGCTATACTTTCGAACTTACCCCGCCGCGTGCGTTCAGCAGTTTCATATCCCTTTCGGGTTACGAGATGCTACACATCGAATGCCTTTCTGCTACCGCAGACATAGACTGCTCTTCAAGACCAATGGAATGACACCTTAACATTAAGCCCTTACGGGCGGTGACTGTTCCGAAAACCTTTTGAACTGAAACAGCGCCCTTGCTTGTAGGCTCGGACTATCTGTCTCTACTCTTTACCAATCATGGTTCGTTTTATTGGTGTGTCTGGTGCAGGCTACCAACCCGTCTTCAATCACTTGTGTTATCCCCGAAGGGCACATCAGCAATCGTTCTTTACCATACTAAAACTTCACACACTACATCCGCCGCTTTTGTCAACGAACGTCCCCTCGCGGGGCTGGTGGAGCTTGAATGATTTTACACTACCGAAGTAGGTAGACAGGTATAGTTAGGTCACTGCCTCTTCCCGCCTCACGGCGGATTATTAATTCAAACATAAATTCTTTGAAGACCGAAGTCTTCGTTATTCTTTAACGCGGTATTATTTATTCACGTTACATTAAAACTGTGTTTTAATTGATTGTGGGTATTATACACACTTTTCAGTTAATGTCAACACCTTTTTAAAAATAAATTTCAAGTAAATTATTCTAACACCATATATACATATACACTATAAATATTTATGGTGTTAGAATAGGCAACAAAATGAAAACTAGAAATAAAGGAAAAGAAATCAGAAAAATGCTTTCCAATGGTAATTCGTATGGCGATATTACTAGAAAAGTTGGTGTGGCAGCATCTACAGTGGCATATCATGCTCGTCAACTAGGTATCACTAAAAAACCCGGTGGTAACCGATATAATTGGCCAAAAATACAAAATCATATCGATAATGATAAAAGTTATGAATCCTGCATTAAACTTTTTGGTATTACGAGTAGTGCTATGCGATATGCGATTAAATACGGATTATTAAACATACCAGATGAAAAATTACCAGCACGTGGTAATAATGGTATTATAAAAAAACCAATGTGTGAAATATTGGTAGAGGATTCAGCATTTAGTTGTAATTCAAAGTTTAAGAAAAGATTAGTAGAAGAGGGGGTTTTAAATTATCACTGTTACAATAAATCATGTATGTTGCATAGTATGAATACAATGGTGTGGTGTGGTGAACCTATAGTGTTACACTTAGACCACATAAATGGAATAAGAAACGACAACAGAAAAAAGAATTTAAGGTTTTTGTGTCCGAATTGTCATAGTCAAACAACAACATATTGTGGTAGAAATAAGTAATTGGTTGCCATGGCGGGACTCAAACCCGCGCGTCACAAAGATTTAGAATCTCCGGCTCTATCAACTGAGCTACACGGCAATTATCTATGTTGCTTAGTGCGGGGTGGAAACTTATTCCGTTGTGCCTGTAGTTCTTTCTGGTGTCGTTTCTTTGCCGCAGCTTTCTTGCGTTTGCGAACGGCAGTTGGCTTTTCGTAGAAGTCTTTCTTGCGGATATCTTTTATAACATCAGCATTATCCACCACCCGTTTAAAACGGCGGAGTAATGCTTCGAAAGATTCGTTTGGGTGTTTAGGTTTTACTTTTGGCATGAGCTTATTTATGTTTCCTGCGGCGAGCAATACCAATCATACCAACAAGACCTGAGCCAAATAACCAGATAGCTGGCGGAATTGGAACTTCTGGTGTAATACCCTTTATAGTGTAGTCGAGTTCAGCAATGTAAAACTGATAATTATTTGAAACATTAGAGCCACCTAGAAAATTTGGATTATGGAATTCAAATACAGTACCCACACCATTAGCACCCGGAACATCAAATATGTTAATAAGGCTAAATGTATCACCGTTTAAAACAAAATCTGCATCGTCAGCAAAATCAATACCGTGAATACCGTTTTTAAATGTAACTGAGTTGAGTGTAACAGTCTCACTGAATACAAGTCGTAACGTTTCGTTATATGTTACATTATCATCTGAATTTGGGTCACACTGAGCAGCTCCTTTAAGTTTTTGACATACACCAAGTCCTGCATTGCCTGCGTCGAGATATGCATATCCGCTATGGGTAATATCTACCCAACCAAAGGCGTAGTCATCTGTAATCTGTTCATAGTTGGCTGTTATATATGTACCAGTTGCTGTTACAGTCGGGCCAGTTGCTGGTGTGAATGTTACTGAATCATATCCACGTTCACCAGCTGTTACACCATACACAGTACCAGTGCCATCGGCGACTGATATGAAGTCAATTGTTGATGCACTTACATGATAGCTAAATCCAACCATGCAAGTAAAAAGTAAAGCTGCTAATAATTTTTTCATTTTATTTTCCTATTTTAAAATTTGCGACGTGCTACTGCAAGTAACGCAATTAAGCCAGTGCCGAATAACCATACAGCAGCAGGGATTGGGACTACAGTATAGTCACGAACCATGAATACGCCATAGTTAGTGTATGCTTCATCTCGGCTAGTAACCCATTCGCTATAATTCGGACCGTACAGTTTAGATTCAAGCGGGGCACCAGCCAGTGTGATACCTAGTTCTTGAACAAGACCGAGGGAATCTAAATAAAATCCACGGGAAGATATTGTTATACTTTCGTCGGTATGGATTGTAGTTCCATCGGGTGGTACTGGTATATCAGTTCCAAAAGATAAGAACCAGCTATTACGAGCCATAATCAATTCTGAATTTTCGTCTTCGGGTAGTGACATCGAACCATCACCATCATCTACAAAGGTAGGGAAGAACCAACTAAACAAGTCATACACTTCTGTATGTGTAGCCAATCGCCAACCCTGTGGACCATATGCACCTTGAGCACTGTTAATTGAATGCCCAAATGTCATTGGGTCGCCAACAAAAGCACCAAAGTCCAACCATTCTAGTCCGCCTTCTCTAGTATCCCAATGAGACACACCAACATCAAGAAACGTTGAATCCAACCTTGCTAGAGTCGTTTCATTGTAAGTGGTTGTTGTCGCACCGACATTAAATGCCAGTGCGAACAATATCGAAGAAATAAAAGTTTTCATTATTTTCACCTTTTAACGAGCCGTTTGTCCGTCACCAAGAACTTGGTCTGTTGGTTCACTTAACGGACCATCCTGAATACCTTCGATGATGTTTATGGTAGTTGTGTTGTTGGAGTTTGAATTATCGTTATTGATAATTGTGTCGCCAACTGGTGGTTCTAAACCACGGCTACCATCATCTACTTGTGCATCAAAGTCACGCACACCTAAGCCAAATGTAATGAAGTTTTCGCCTTTACGTTCGTATTCACCAGCAATCAAGCCGTAGCGTGCGATAGCAACTTCACCATTAAAGTCTTTGTTACCACCACCAACTGCAACACGGTTATACATCTGCCAGTTGTCTTTCAGGCGCCAGTTTGTATTTGTGTTATCTTGTACGTTGAAGTCTTTATTGCCTCCCCAAGTATAAGCGACACCGGGCGTCCACGAAGCATAAATATCATCTACGCTTTCTTGACCAGTACCAGTTTGGGTATCAATTACATAACCTAAACCAACAGCCCATGAAGAACGTTCACAGCGTGCTTGGTCGGCTGAACTAACCCAACGTGCAGCATGCACTTCTACATCATCATAACGATAACGTACAGCGCCATATATTGAGCTACCTTGCGAACGGTGATAACAAAATTTGTTGTTGAACTTATTGTCCAGCTCGGCTTTGGTCTTGGTTACTTTACCAGACCCACCGAAGCCGAAACCGACTTCAAGCATGATAGTTTCATCGGCGGCATAAGCCGTTAATGGCACCGCCAGCATAATTGTAAGTAGTATATTTTTCATAACGTTTTCCTGTTTAATTAAATTCGGTAGTCTTGCCTTTTCTTAATAAGTAGGCATCGCTAACACTCTTCAAAATTACACGACCAATAATATTATTGCGGCGGTCTTTTGTCGGCCTAATGACGACACCTTCGCGCATATGTAATTCTTTTCCAGAAACAGTTTCTTTACCATTTGTAAATTCTTCTACTGTTTCTTTTGAGTACGGACCAGAGTATAGCACAGGTACGGTATCAATGTCAAGCTTTTGGCAAATATCTTCTACTTCATCTGCGTCCAAATAATGACCGCCTGTTGGTTCACCTACATATATATCAAAGACGCGGAAGTGTTTTTCATTACCGTCAACGTAAGCCAAGTCTTGTACACCCTTGCCGTAAATTTCACCCAAGATGTAAAATGGTTCTTTATCGTGGTGTAATTCCAGACGACAAAACCGTTCCATAATATCTTGACCAATACCATTAGTCAATTGATGATACATTTGTACATAAAGGTTACTTTCGTTTTGTTCGTTCAACTTAAATGCAAGACCACGACCAGACAAGCCCTTGGATGTGATAATACGCCCAACAGTTTCTTCGGCTTTTGGGTGGTAACCCATGCAACACCAAGTACCATGTAACTTTTCAGTAATAGTGATTTCTTCACCTTCTTCAAGGATGTCAGGATATTTCTTGATGTTTTCAATATCAAAGTGGAGTGTTTGACCCATAGCATTGAATACTTCACCAGACATAGAAGATGGAATTGGTGGTTCGTACTTTTCAATGTTAAGAAACTCTGTAACATCATCACCGACCATAACACCCATTGTGTCCTGTTCATTTTTAATAGCAAACGTACAAGCATCGGGGAAATTAGATTTGTCACCGATAACGGGATAAATCAAACCTTGTGATACGATACCGCGAAGCTTCATAGCCTTGACACGGTTCTTAGCTTTACCAGCCAGCCTACCAACAAGTCCAATTTCTTCGAGTAACCATTCGGGTACGATTGCGGCTTCGGGGATGTATACCCCAAAGTCGCCAGTTTTAAACTGACCCTTGCCTACAATACATAGGTAGTCGCCCACGCGCGCGAGTTCAATTGCATCCGCATTAGGATGTTCTTCAATTGTTAATTCGTAAACTTTACATTCAAATGTCGCCATCTTCTTTACCTTTTGGGTTTTTAATCAACGTTGGATATAATGAAGCTAAATCATAGCTACCTAACGGGTAACGTTTCGGCTTGTATATATCGTCTGATGGATAATATAATGGTTGTGTTCTGTATTGATGTTCTGTAAACTGATATAGAACAAAAGCAATGCCACCTAAATCAACCTTTCGTCTTAATATATATTCATTGAATAATCGGTACGGAAATACCAACACCAATGTAATGAGATTTGCCATAAGCGCACCAAGATACCACAAAGGATATCTAAGTGTCCAATTCCAAAGCTTTTCGCGGAAAGTGTATTCGAACATTACTTTAAAAGCTCGTTAATGAGTTGTCCAGCAGCCCTACCGTCATACAGTCCATTGAAACCAGTTTTTAATTCCTTAAAAACAACACCCTTATCTTTCGGGGATGATAGCCCGTTATCTTGTATGATAGCTTCAATTGCTACACGTAGTTCTTGTTCAGACAATTGGATTGGTATATACTTACTAAGCACACCAATTTCAAAACCAGCGGATTCATAGCGCAAGTCCATGTCGTCAAGATTGTCCATAACTTCCTCTGCGTTTTTAATGAACTTTTTCGCTAAGGCGGCTACTTCGTCGTCGGTGGTGTTGCGGCTACCGTCATTTTTACCAATCATTACTGCTTCCGAATAAAACGTGGTAAGTAGTGTAGCAAGTCCCGCATCGCGGTCTTTACGTGCCTGTAGTTGGTCTGCTTTTATTTTGTCTATTAACATTAGTTTTTACCTTTTAATACCTTTTGTAAATCTTCTGGTGTGTCTTGAAACGTTGTTGCTTCGTAATCTGTTAATTGTTTCGCCAGTGCAATGATGTTATCATACCTGCCGTTCTTACGGTGATACGTATAGCGGAGCATCCACTGAAGGTTTTCTTCTGTCGGCATCCACCTGACTACAGGAAGTTCGACATATTTAGCTAAATCCATGTACCGAAGTTCCAATTTGTTTCTATATTTAGGTTTCATGGGGAGACAGTATACACCATTTATAACCTAATGTCAAGTCCGATTTGATTACTCGCCCTATTTATGATATGATAAATAGTATAATAAAAAGGCATATAAATGTTTACACATATCGACATACCAGAATTACCCAAAATAATACAAAAGAACAAGGTTGGTGGCTTACGCTACTACGAAACCCCCGAAGGTAACGAATATCCGTCCGTCACCACCATATTAGGTGCTAAGGAAAAGCCGCATCTCGACCGATGGCGTAAGATGTTAGGGAGTGAAAAGGCTAATAGGGAAACCAAACGGTGCGCAGACAGGGGCACGGCGGTTCACGAAATGGCAGAAAGGTACCTTAATAATATAGAAAACTGCACTAAGGGCTACAAACCCGCACATGTTGGCGATTTCAACAAGCTTAAATTCGCGTTAAACCGAATAGATAACATCAGGCAACAGGAAGTCGGGTTATATAGTGATGCATTGAAGTACGCTGGTACAGTTGACTGCGTGGCGGAGTATAATGGTACATTGTCTGTAATAGACTTCAAAACGTCCACAAACAACAAAACCTTCGATATGGTGCACGACTACTTCAAACAGTGTACAGCCTACGCTATCGCATGGCACGAACGCACAGGGGAAGCCATAGAAGACATTGTGGTGCTTATTGCCGTCGAGAAGGGTCTTACCCCGTTGGTTTTTAAAGAAAAGATTGAAAACTGGATACCATTACTTTTAGAAGATATTGACAAGTTTAATGCCAAGTATGGATAAATAGAATAAACACAAGGAATTATTATGGAACCGGAAAACAAACAAACTCAAGAACAAGGATTTAATAGTATTGAAGATATTAAACAACGATTTATGCAGGGGAAGAATTTTAACTTCGCTGATGAAATTGATGTTAATGGATTACCATTCAAACTATCACAAGGTTCAGAATATGACATGCGTGAACTCATTAGCAAGGGCGTTAAGCAGATGGTAGCATATGGTACCTTTAAACGGAAGGAAGCGGTTGATGCAGGTATGAACCAATTTCTTGTATTCCTTTGGGGTTACCGCAACAATATGATGGTTCCACACGATGTACGCTTTATGTCTGCCGCGCGCATGGGTGGGGATATATACGAATCCGTTAGTATGGATAAGATGAATATAGATAAGAATAAAATCCTTGGAACATCAACCGAAATAACAATTTCTAATATTCCCGGCTGTCCACCAATTAAAGCGAAGGTTGACACTGGTGCCGACATTTCAAGCATCCACGCAGAAGACTGGTCCACACAAAATGGTCAAGTAACATTCCAAAGTGATGACATTTCACCAAACCGAATTACACTACCCGTTATTGAAAAGCAAGCAATCAAATCATCCAATGGCGATATTGAATATCGTCCTGTTGTTGAACTAGATGTTAAGATAAATGGCGTACCGATGTCTGGTGTCATGTTTAACTTAAACGACCGTGGTACCATGGAGTATTCCGTTTTAATTGGTAAGAACATTTTAGAACGCGGTGGTTTCTTAATTGACCCTAAGATGGACGAAGATATTGATTTAGACACATTTGAATTTGATTGGGATATGTTAGCGGAAGAATTTGCCGAAGAAGAAGTTAAAGCGGGGGCTGAACTATCAGAAGCCGACGTTATAGAATATATTAAAAATAATACATAAAGGTTACAGATATGGCAACACCAAGAACACCATTTGTAGTGGTGCAGAATTTCATCTCTCCAAAACAATGCGAAATCATAGTAGACGACTTAGGATACTATGAACCCGACACTGATACGGAAGGTAAACCTATCAAGATGATGCGGGGGCATACGGATTCAGAGGCATTAGTTTATAGTAAATTTCAACCAATGATTCCCACACTTGAAAAGTATTACGGTTTTGAGCATCGTGGTACAGAACATCTATCATTTGAATATATGGCTGCTGGCGTAGAACCAGAAGCAGTATGTGACAATGCTAAATGGGTTAGCAAGAAGTGGGTTAAGACCAAAGACCGTGACTTCAGTGCCGTATTGTTCTTAAGTGACTATCAGGAAAAGCTGCCGTTTGATAACGACTACGAAGTCTATGGTGGTAAGCTCGAATTCTTACAACACAAATTTGGATTCAACCCCGAACGTGGTACCCTTATAATATATCCAAGTGGTCCACACTTCATTAATGCGTTTGCTGACGTTCATGCGGGTGATTTGTATGTTGCACGATTCTTTATTGCAGCACAAGAACCCTTCTTATATCAGCCCGACCAGTTTCCCGGCAACTATTTATCGTGGTTTGGTAATATAGATAGTTGACAGTATTAAAAACGTGTGGTATCATGTCTACCGAAATAATAACAATAATAAAAAGGTAAACAAAATGACAGACGAAAACGAAACCGTTACCATAACGGCGGAAGCCAAACAAGCACTCTTCGACAACTTAGTCGAAATCACACACCAACTTGCCAAGCAGGATGATGCTAAAAACCGCGTAAAAGACATTGCGGCTACGGCGCAAGGTAATTATGGGGTTAAAGCAAAGTACATTACTAGGATGGCTAAGGTTATGTATGCCAAAACTTTTAAAACCGTTCAAGAAGAAGCCGAACACTTTGAAGGTTTATACGAACTCATCGTTGCAGACAAAGGCGACAACTACGCAAAGGAATGAAAAAAGGGGCTTTAAGCCCCTTTTTTAAAATACTAAATTAAATCCCCAATTTAATATTGGTTTAACAACAAACATCATTGCTATGGTAAAGGCAACTACCGTTAAGACCCCACCCCAAAAACCAACAAGAAGGCGAATAGCTTCTTCTTGTTCATCGTTAAGATAAAGTATTGCAGGGAAGACAGTGAAGACCACCGTCAGTCCTCCAAATAGCCACGTGAACGAATCCATAACCATTAAATCTCCGTTTTTACTTTTACTAACAACACTCGTTCTTCATCTGAGATATCGCATTTTGTACTAATTACATCCACGTTATGCTACTGTAGCGCCTTCTACTGCAATAACTTTCCAGAGAGCGCCATTGCTTCGAACAACACTTCTACCACCAGATGCATCGGTTGCGAGTGCCCAACAATTTGGGTAAGTTCCAGCAGCAGGTAAGCTTGCTATTACATATTCACCAAGGTCAATACCCAATGGGTCGTTTGCAGTTTGTTGTGCCTCTGGGATTGTCCAAAGAACTGAGGTACCAACAGATGAAGGAGATTGTAAAGCAACGGAATTTGTTCCGTTTCCGCTTGCTTCCATAAAATGAACTTCTGCTACCGATGCACCACCGCCAATCTGCACTATTCCTGCGATGCCTGCTCCTGAACCTTCAGCTGGTGTCAATACTATGTTTCCTGCATTATATCCAGAACCACCTGAACCACCAATACCCGATGTAAGAGTAACATCACCACCGACAGCACTATTGGTTTGTCCTGCACCTGCTGTAAGTAGCAACCTACCTCCAGCCGCCGTAGTGTGAGCGGGCTCGGCAATAACAAAAGCAGCACCTTGGCCACTATCAAGAAATACTCTGCCGCCTTTTAGTGTTGCTATAGCCCCTACAGTTGTTCCCGTGCCGCCATACACACCAGCTTTGCCTCCGGTATTCCCTCCATCGGCGCCCGTCATGGTGGCGCTGCCTGCTGAAAAACTACCTTGTCCTCCAACAATTGCTACATTGCCCCCATATTGGGTGCCACCATCACCGCCAGTGATGGTTATGGTACCGCCTGCGGCAGCATTGGCAAGCCCGCCTGTGATGTTTATATCGCCGCCATTACCAGAAGGATTGGCAGCGCCACCTGTGATGTTTATGGTATCAGCATCTCCTGAAGTTACATCAGCGGTTATAATATTGAAATTATTTACATCTAAATTACCACCAAGTTGTGGGGTTGTATCTTCTATAATATCTGTAAGTATACCCTCGCCACTAAGTCCTTGTGCAACGTCAGTTAAATTTAATTGGTTACCTAATATTTTTTCTTGTGCCATTTCTAAATCTCCATGTTATAATTTTTATACGAAGCCTAAAGCTACATTAATGGCGTAGTAAATATTTCTACGTGTAACAACAGGTGAGCCTTGTGTAATTGTTCCATCATAGAAAAACGTAATAATATCGCCGCTGGCGCTTGATGTCCATGTTGGTTCCGTATTGTTTTGCCATTTAACAGCCTGCCAAGAAGTTGGTGGGTATGTACCACCATCTACAAGTCTAAGTTGATATATGCCAGTATCAAGCGCACCGAATGTAGAGAATGCAATAGAATTGACGTTTGTCAAGGTGAGGGTTTGGAATGTATTATTGAGGAATGAAATTTGATTCGAAGCACCGGGTGGTGAACCTATGGGAGTAAGAACATTTTCATCTTTGTAAGTAACAGTACCCACATCCCTAAGATTAAAATTTTGTAAACCTAAATCTTTAAATAATAAAACTTCACCTGCGCCGCCACTGCCAGAACCGGGCTTTAATTCGATGTTGCCGCCTGTGCCGCCTGCGCTGCCAGTACCACCCTGAATTGTAACAGTACCACCATTGCCACCATTGCCAACGAGACTGCCGCCAAGACCGCCTTTAATTATAACTACACCACCATGTGCCGAAGTATCAGTACCACCAGACCCGCCACTGAGAAACACACCACCCGCTTCGACATCATATTCCCCCGAACCGGGGATGAGTATCGGTGAGCCTTCTGTTGGTAATTGTATATTACCACCTCTTAAGGCAACATTACCAGCGGCGCCGGTGCTGTCGGCGTATGCATTATTTGTACTGTTACCACCAGATATATCAACATCACCAGCATATCCATACTTACAATCGCCACCTTTGATATCAATATAACCACCTGTTGAAAATGCGTAAGTAGAATTATTTGCTTTTGTGGTGATAAATACATTACCGCCGACGCCGTACACCGCGTGTGTAGGTGCACCCGACATGATAGTTATATCGCCACCCTCACCCCAGTACGCACCACCATCATCGCCTGCGATTATTTCTACACCGCCACCATAACCTGAACCACTACCACCTAGAATGCTGATGGAATTGCGGTCTGGTGGGGAGCCAGTAGCAACAACACCAGAATACGTGCCATCGCCGTATGCTCTATCACCGCCTTTGATTGTTACCTTTCCTGCATACGAACCTTCACCGCCAGCATATGTACTTGAACCAGATATGATATTAATACCAAGGGCGCTGTCGGGTGGACTACCAACTCCGACAGCATCTGCTGTAATTAAAGCAAACCCACCACCATCTAAATCGGAAGTCATTGGGTTGGTAACGTCACCACCGCCGCCAGATGCGTCTTGTGGCGTCCAGCCAGCGGGTGAGTTGCTATATGTAAGAACTTGTCCTGTGGTTGGTGAACCAGCAGAAACATCACCTAATTCATCTAGGTTCATACTACCCGCAACAGTCGCTGCTGCTGCTGGGTCGGCGGCTATCTCATCCGCTACCGTTGTGATGTTTAATTGATTACCTAATATTTTTTCTTGTGCCATGGTTTATTATCCTATATAGCCAAAGCCGTAGAATTCTACATCAGCGCCCGGTGTTGGGATTGAATCAAGCGCAAACGTGACAATTACATTACCTGTATAGTTTGGTATAGCATATGCTTTACCTTCAATTTGTTTAATACCGTTAACAAAAACTTGCAATGCCGCTGTTCCGGCTATTGGTGTTTTGACTTGGAATCCTAAATTGAATATGTCTTGACCTACTACTGGTGAACCTACTGGTGGTGAACCTGCACCAGCCGTTTGTATTTCGTAGAATGGTTGGAAAAGTGAAACACCGTCAAGGGCGATAACATCTTCCAGACCATTAAGTCCCGCTTCCCAACGACCTGCGGTATCATCCCAAACAAGCATCGCTGGTTGGTCTGTTCCTACATTACGGTCTAATTGTAAACCACCACCTGTACTTGTAGTGGTGGCTCCAACAAAACCAGCATTTATGGTGATGTTTTTATCATCTACTGTAAGGTTCTGAGCGCCCAGTGTCACCGAAGATGGTGAACCACCACCAACGGTAAGATTACCATTAATGATAATGTTGTCGCTGAATGTTTTATTTCCACCAACAGTTTGTGGAGTCGATAAGTCAACGAAACTTCCAGTAAGTCCTGCAATGCTGGTACCGCTGTCAACTACCTGCCCAGCAGCACCAATTTCCGTTATGTTACCAATCGAACCAGCTACAGTACTAAGTTTAGTAGCTAATTCCGTTGTAACTTTTTGTCCAGACCACATATCAGTAATTGTAACTACCGCGTCGTTTAATGTCCAAGTAGTATCTGTTAAGTTACCAGTTCCATCTAATCCTGCAATGTTACCTACAGCAGCAGGAACAATCTTATCTGCTTTAGTGCCGCCAAGCGTAGCGACTGCCGAGCCTATCTCTGCGTCGATTTTATTCGCTGACCAAAGGTCGGTTGTTGAATATGGACTACCGCCACCATCATTCAATGTCCAACCACTGTCGGACAATTCTCCGGCACCATTTAAGATAGCAATATTGCTTGCAACACCAACAACGTCATCAAGTTTGGCATCTAATAATGTTTGCACATTACCTGCGATACCAATAAGCTGATTTACATCTGCTGCTGCTAATGCTGGACTACCAGTTAATGTTAAACCATCAAGGAATGTGTTTTGGTCTGCTGATATGTGAAGTACCATATCTGCAAGGTGAGTATCGAATTGCCCTTGAACGTTTCCAGTAATACCAATAAGTTGATTAACGTCTGATGCGGTTAATGCCGGACTACCAGTTAATGTCAATCCGTCAAGGAATATATTTTGTGGTGAGCCTAAATGAAGGTCAGGGTCAGTTGCATGTGCAATAGGAGTATATAATGCGTCAGATTCGGTTTTCGTATAGTAGTTGTCGCTTGCTACACCAATGTGGTCCCATGCAACACCATCATTAGAATATTCCCAGTGTGGTGTGACAACTGGTGGACTGCCTGCGACTGCTGTTTCATTGAAACGAATTCCAACTGAAGGAAGCGTATCGCGGTCAACTTCAATACCACTGTAATTAACATTGGCTGCGCCACTATTAAGGATGAATGTTGGTTCTGGTGTTCCACCAACGTCCGCTTTTGCGGCTAATTGGTTATTAACCCAAACGATTGTTGCAAAGTCATCAAGTTCCGATTGACTAACAGAATCAGCTTGCACTACCCAAAGTGGACGAATGTCAAAAACCATATCACTTGTAATCACGGTGTCTATGCTTTGCAATAAGTAAATTGCCGCAATTGGAAGTTCACCTACATATTCTGATGGGTCGGGTAATACTGGCGAAGCGGTTGGAAGACCTTCAACGACATTTAATACACCATCTGGTGTTATTGTTATGATTACCCATGCTGCCGTACTTGGCAATGATGGTGCAGAGATTGCTGGTGATGTTCCACCAATATATTCTTGGTGAGTTTTGTCTGCAAGCCAGAACGAACCCGCTGAGACTTTAACTGTATTATTCGGGGTAGCCTGTGCTTCGGCTTTTAAAGGCGAAAAGTAAGAACCTAATACTTTTGCGTCATTTCCTTTTGGTGGTTGAGATATCATTTGATGCTCCTATGCATAAATTTCCTAATACTCTTATTTATATCAAAAGTGATAAAAACATGTCTTGACGGGGGATTTGTGATATGATATTATATCTGGTGAAAATAATAATAATAAAAGAGAAATTTAGTAAATGAGTTATATCAACGCAATAAAACGCAATAATGACGTTTTGGTGTGGGAACGGGTTGACGGAAAGCGCAAATTAGTGATGCACGATGCCCCGTATTATTTCTATACCAAAGACCCCGCTGGTGAATATACCAGCATGTTTGGCGACAAACTTACACGACACGACTTCGATACAGGCAAAGAATTTAACGATGGCAGGAAAAGACTGTCCTCGTATGGTTCTACGGAATTGTTCGAATCCGACATCCCCATTGAATTAAAGGTACTTTCTTCAAAGTATTACGAAGCCGATTTGCCAGTATTACATGTAACCTTATTCGATATCGAAGT
>Ga0164313_10003383_pt1 | contig 14215 bp, 17 predicted proteins | sample GuaBasSedimGuay4_FD_113735 | JGI IMG/M metagenome (GOLD analysis project Ga0164313, IMG submission 113735) | Subseafloor sediment microbial communities from Guaymas Basin, Gulf of California, Mexico - Guay4, Core 4569-4, 0-3 cm | ecosystem: Environmental > Aquatic > Marine > Hydrothermal vents... | reverse complement strand
CCGTCGCCGCCGTAGGGACGACGACGCTCTTGCACTGGCGGGCGACTACCGCTCCCGCCACCGCCGCCGCCGTAACCGCCGCCACCGCCGCCGCCGCGGTAGCCACCGCCGCCGCCGCCGCCGCCGCCGCCCTCACGGGGAGCCCTCGGCCGGGCTTCGCTCAACGCGAGGCGTCGACCGTCGACTTCCTTTCCGTCGAGAGCAGAGATCGCACTCGCGAGCACCTCCGATGACTCGACTTCCACGAAAGCGAAGCCTCGCGAACGCCCGGTCTCTCGGTCGGTCATGACGTGAACGTCGGCGACCTTGTGACCACTATCCTCAAACACCTGTCGTAGCTCGGCATCTTGAGTGCCGTACGACAAGTTCCCCACGTAAATCCTGTTGCCCATTCCAATTCTCGCCGCGCCCTTCGAGACACGATCCACTCCTTCTCGGGGACTAATCTACGAAGGATCGAGCCCGCGGCCAAGCCGATCCGACCAAGTGGGGTGAGATTCAGTGGAGTCCCCCGTGGGGGACAGGCGGGCTGGAGGCGGGTGCGGTAGAGTTTTCGGCTCATGATTGGCTACGGGGTCCGCACCACCGACCTGGAACGCGCGGGTCGACAGATCGTTCGCTCGGCGCTGCGCCCGGGGGCCGGAGAGGGCCTCGTGGTCATCGGCGACGAGGGCTCTCGGGCGATGGCGACCGCCGTAGCGAACGCTGCCGAGGCCGAAGAGGTGAAGGTATTTCCCATCTGGCTCGAGGAACTCGGACGCCGTCCGTTGATCGCCGTCCCCGACCGGGTGGTCCGTCGATTGCAAAAATCGAGCGCCTGCGTATTCCTCGCCGGCGCTCCCCACAAGGAGGCGCGCATGCGGCAGCACCTCCTCGGCCTGGTAGCCAACATGGGGATCCGGCACGCCCACATGGAGGGCGTGAGCGAGCTCGCGTTCGTCGAAGGCATGCAGGCGGACTACCGCGAAGTCTCACGCGTCGGGCGCGCGATCCTCGAGCGGGTGAACGGCGCATCGACCGTACGCTGTGACTCGCGGTGGGGGACGTTCCTCGAGGTGGGATTCCGCGGCGCTCCGCACTGGTTCTCGCAGTTGGGCGAAGTCGCGTCAGGCACCTGGACCACCCTGCCATCGGGAGCACTCTACGCGAGCCCCGACGACGTGGATGGCGTCTTCGTTGCCAACGCGTCGCTCGGAGAATTCTTCGGACATCGGGAGGGCTCCCTCGTCGAAGCACCGGTCCGACTGAGCATTCGGCGACGCCGGGTCGTGTCGGTCGAAAGCGAATCTCGAGAGCTTCAAAAAGACATCGAAGAGACCCTCGCTTTCGGCGAGAACTCGGACCGCGTGGGCCTCGTCGCCATCGGCGTCAACCTCGGCATGACGACACCGACCGGCGAGTCCGACACCGATCTGAACCTGCCGGGGTTGCATCTCATCATCGGTGACCCGGCCTCGAAGATCACCGGGGCCAAGTGGAGCGCCAGGACGTCCTTCGCCGCCTGCCAGGCCGACTCGACGGTGCGGGTGGGCAACGACGTGCTCATCCACGAGGGTGTCGTCGTGCTCAGCTGATTTGCGGCATCGCCCTACGATTTGGGCGCCGAAACGCGGATCAGGCTTCCTTGGAGAAGGTCGCGGCGAGTTCTTCGAGGAGTTCTCGGGCTCGAGGGCTCAACTCTTTGGGCACGTCGACCTGAATGACGGCGATGAGGTCGCCCCGTCCGCGTCCGTCGAGGCGGGGCACGCCGGCGTTGTTGACGACCATCGTATCGCCCGGCTGAACGCCCGCGGGGATCTTGATGCGCTCCGGCTCATCGTCGAGGGTCGGCAGCTCGACTTCGTCTCCGAGGGCGGCCTGGGGATAGCTCAGGTGGAGTTCGTGGATCAGGTCGTAGCCGTCGCGATGGAAGTTGTCATCGGGGGCGACCTCGACCGTCACGTAGAGATGACCGGGAGGCCCGCCGAGGCGCCCCGCCTGACCCTGGTTGGTGAGCCGCAAGGTCTGGCCGGTGTCGACCCCGCCGGGCACGGTGAGGGACACCGCCCGGGTCGAAGGAACCTCGCCGTGGCCGCTGCACTCTTCACAGGCCTTTTCGGCGGTCGCGCCCTCACCACCGCATTGGCCGCAGGTCGTCGACAGGACGAAGGGCCCGCGGGCGTGGGCCACCTGACCGCTCCCACCGCAGTTCCCGCACTGCTGGAGCTTGGCGTCCTCGGCGCCGGTCCCTCGACAGGGCTCGCAGGGGGTCGGGTGGGTGACCTCGAGCTCCTTCTTGGCGCCGAAGGCGGCCTCGCGGAGCGAGAGCAAGACGGATGCGCGCACGTCGGCACCCCGGGAGGGGGCGGTACGTCGGCGACGTCCGCCCATGCCACCCATGCCACCCATGCCGCCCCCGAACACCCCATCGAAGATGTCCTGGAAGTGGCTGAAGATGTCCTGCATGTCACCGAAGCCGCCGACCCCCTGACCCGAGAGCCCGTCGTGGCCGTGGCGGTCGTAGATGGCTCGTTTATCGGCGTCGTTGAGGACCGAGTAGGCCTCGGAGGCCTCCTTCATCTTGTCCTCGGCTTCGGGGTCGTCCGGGTTGCGGTCGGGATGGAGATCGAGGGCGACGCGCTTGAAAGCCTTCTTCACCACGGTGACGGTGGCGGTGCGCTCGATCCCGAGGACCTCGTAGTAGTCGCGTCTAGCCATGGCGAAGGCCGGCGAAAGATAAGACCTGGGGCATCGCGGTCAAGGCCGGTCTCACCGCAATGGGCGGGGCCGGACGGGCGCTCGGTCGCCGGAAATCACCGAGAATCAACAGGAGAGCTCGATCGCGCGCCGAATCGGCTCGTAATCCTCGATTCGGCCGGGCTCGAATCGCTCTGCCCCGAAGAGCCCCAAAATGACCTCGGCGCCCTCTTCGGTGGCGTGCATCGAGAGGAGAGCCGCTGAAAGGTCCTCGCGCACCTGAGCCGGAACGTCCGGGCGAACGCTGATGGTGTCGGCGGGGATGGGGTCGCTGACCATCAGGGGACGCATCTCGTCGAGCTCGACTTCCATGGTCCAGCCGGGGTGGCTTTCGCGGGCGTCCTCGCCGGGAACCTGGTCGATGTAGGTCGCCCCAACCGAGGCCGTGCCGACTTCGACGGCCCGCACGACGGCCTCGTGACTGCCGAGGACCAGCTCACGGCGGAAGTGGGTCCGAGGGTCGACGCCGCGGTCAAAAAGCGAAATCCGCGGGAAGAGGTACCCCGAGCACGAATTTTGATCGACCCACGCGACGGCGTGCCCGGCGAGGTCTTCGATGCTCTGAAAAGAAGCGTCGGTGCGCACGAAGAGCGCGCTCCGGAAGACCGAGCCGCGAGCTCGGATGGTCTCGAGGAGCAGCTGGACCCCGTCGCGCTGACAGCTGCGCACGTAGACCGCAGGCGGCAACCAAGCGACGTGGGCGTCGCCGCGGTGAACGAGGCCCGCCAACTCGTTGTAGGTGCTCGCCACGACCACAACGACCTCGAGGCCGAGGGCCGCCGAGAGAAGCTGGGCAAAGGCGCGCCGCGGCTGCCTCCTGGTGGGGGTGCGGGCGATGGGTCCGGTAGCGAATACGATCCGTTTCATGTGGCGCTCAACCGCCCCTACCGGCCGGCGGCACGGGTTGTAGCGGCTTTTTCGTCTCCCGGCGACCCCCCGGGGAACCATCGAGGCAATCGCAGGTTCGTGAGGGGGCTCATGAGGGCCTGGATTCGGAGAACAGTCCCGAGGGAGAGGGGGTTGAGAAAGAGAAGCGGCACATTTTCAGGAGACTGACCTTGCCTCCGGTGAGTGGAGGAGGGGGGCGCCGCGGAGGAAATTGAGGCCGGCGTGCCGGGGCGGGCGCAATGCCTGGCCCTGATCAGCGTTCGGTGAACGTGACCGGCGTAGCGATGGTGCACCTGCCTGGGCAGCTCTGGGGGCGCGCAGTGTCGCACTCGGTGTAGCGGTAGGTGCCGCGGAGTTCCGTGCAGCCGGTCGCCGAATTCACGAAGCGCGCGTCGATGATCTCGGTGACCGTCCAGGTCGAGCCAAACTCGTGGTCGGAGACGCGCCGGAGCTGAACGCGGTCCCCTCGGACGACGCCGCTGAACGTGATCCGCGACCCGAGCCGGGCGGTAATGCGATCGCCCGCGCGGGTAAACACGGCGCGGGGTCCGAGGTGGTCGTCTCGACCGAGCTCGTAGGGACCGCTGAAGAAGAAGCAGCCGTTGGTCGCCGTGGGCTGGCCCCACTCGGCGTGAACGCTCAGCTGGGCGGCCTCGAATGGCCGGCACAGGTCCTGGGCCGGAGGCTTGGGGCGGGCCGACGCGCTAGCGGTCGAGAGCAGCGCCACCGCCGCCGTCACCCACATCCATTCCGCCACCCGCACGTACGTATTACGCGGCTCGCTTCTCGGATGTTCCCTGCCGCCGTGATCCCGAGGAGCAGCGCACACCGGCCCCCAACGAAGTCAACGCCAACGTCGTTCAGGCGGCAGCTCCACACACCGGGTCAACTCCTCCGCAAACCGTGTCTCCATTGGAGTCAGCTCACCACAAGAGCTGGTCTCCTTCTCGGGCTCCTGACAGCCCATCATGCCCGTGCAGTATTGGAAGACCGCGATGTGCCTTCCCTCGAGGCAGTCCCACAGATAGACGTCATGACCTGCCTCATGCCCAGTTCGGCACTGGCGGTCGGGCGGCGTGGAAGTCGGGTAGTCCTCCCAAGGAGCCGACGAGCAGCCGGTGAAGATCATCACCGTGAACAGGATGAGGAGAGCACGCATCGTCGCATCCGATGATACGCGCCTGGCGGGCGGTTCTTCCAGGCCGAAGGCGCGACTAGCGGTAGCGGAGGTGCAAGGCCAGGGCTGTGGCCTGCATCTTCAACTGCAGGATCTTGTCCTCCGATAGTCCGCCCAGGGGTCGCATGCTGATGAGAAGGGTTGGCCCCTTCAGCGTCACGTGGTTGCCGACCAACTCGTTGACGCGCACGTGGGTCAGGAGGGTCAGGAGGGCGCGCCGCACGCCCTCGTTGGCGAGGACCTCACCGGCGACCGCGGGCTTGGAGGTCTGGACCCATATCTGATCGTCGAAGGAGGCGTCTCCGACCTCGAAGTCTTCGCTGACCACCTTCCGGACCTTGTGGAACCACAGCTCCGGGGTGCACTTCAGATAGAAGTCGGGGTCTTGGTCGGCGATGCCGAGCCCCGCCGAGAAGCGCGCCATCCGCGTATCCCACTCGCATGCGATGTCACGAGCGGCGAGCTCGTCGGTCGGGTCGGAGTTGCGGCACTTCGAGCAGAAGTCGAGGCCCGAAACGGCGAACAGGTCATCGTCCGCGGTCTCGATGCGGCATAGGGCGCAGGGCTTCATTCGGGACTCCTCCGGCGGAAGCTACCACGGACCGAGAGAATCGATGTCGTGACGCACTGCGACGGGCTCGACGAGTTTGACCAGGAATACACGAACACATCCGGGCTTTGCATCGACGACTTCGAAATCAGAGTGCTCGCACTCAGCCGGATCACCACGAGCAAGGAGGCCGCCAACCGCCGCTGAAAGGAGCCCTTCGGTGGTCATCGAATCGTCCGTCGTTGTCGCGTAGGATGGGGTCACCGTGCTCTTCCGACCCGTACTCATCGTCACGATCGGCCTCTGCCTCGTCGCCTGTGGCGACAGCACGCCGGCTCCCTCCGACTCCTCGACGTCCGACAGCGCGACCGACAGCGCGACCGACAGCGCGACCGACAGCGCGGTGGACAGCGCAGCCGACGCGTCGGTCACGGATGGCGGTGCGGTCATGTGCGACGCGCCCGCGATGCGCAGCGGCGAAGGCACCTACTACGACTTCGCCGATGGCACGGGCAACTGCAGCTTCCCCGCCACGCCCGACGACCTGATGGTCGGCGCCATGAACCACACGGACTACGCGGCCTCAGCCGCTTGCGGTGCCTGCGCAGCGATCACCGGCCCGACCGGGTCGGTCACCGTGCGCATCGTCGACCGTTGCCCCGAGTGTCCGGCGGGCGATATCGACCTGAGCCCCGAAGCGTTCTCCCGCATCGCCGAGCTCTCGGCGGGCCGTGTGCCCATCTCGTGGACCCTCGTGCCCTGTGAAGTCACAGGCCCCGTCGTCTACCATTTCAAGGACGGCAGCAACCCGTGGTGGACCGCGGTGCAGATCCGCAACCACCGTCACGCCGTCACCCACTTCGAGTACCTCGCCGAGGACGGCTCCTACGTCGATGTCCCGCGGGTGGACTACAACTACTTCGTGAAGGATGACGGCATGGGCGAAGGCCCCTTCACCTTTCGCATCACGGACGTCCACGGTTCTGTGATCAGCGATACGGACATCCCGCTTCTCGACGACGCGGACGCACCGGGCACCGTTCAGTTCCCCGCCTGCGAGTGAGTCTCGAAAAGCGCCGTCCGTTTCGCGCGGGTGTGGTTGAAGGCGTGTGGATAAACTCCGAGCGCTCCTCACTCGAGCAGAGCCCGGGCCAGGGGTTCGGCCCCGACCGGCGCGACCGATGCCGACTACGACTACGTCGTCGCTCACGAGGTGGAGGTCCGCTAGTCTCGCGCGTTGTGGCGAAAGCAATCTCCCCGGACGCTCCATCCCGCCGAACGTCGACCCATACCACGGGTGACACCGCCGCCGATCTCCAGGTGCTCCGCGACCTCGATGACGCACTCGAGCGTTGGGGGAACGGGCTCGAGCGCGACTGGCGCTTCCCCAGTCGAGCCGCCGAAGAGGCCCTCGTGGAGGCGCACCAGCAGGTCAAAACCCACTACGCGCGGTTCTCAGCTGGCTTTCTAACCAAGCACCCTCAGCTCCAAGAAGACTATGCCGTTTCGAAGCTCTCGGACGACCTCCGGGGCGATGCTGGTGGACACTTCAGCAGCGCAGTCCAAGAGCTGCGCAAGCGCCTGGCTTGATACCTACCTGGGTTCTTTCCCACCGGGCGACTCGGGGACGTTCATGGCAGCATTCGCGGGGACCCCGGCGAGCGTAAGACAATTAAGCAACCACGCGTCCCCAGGACCTGTCTCACGCGGCCCATATCATCCTTGTCGCTGAGGCTCAGCTCAGGCGGGCTCGCGCCACCACCCTAGAAGAGCAGCCACCACAAACCGAAGGTCGCCCAGAGGCCGAAGACCGTGCCCCGTGCGACTTCGTACGCCCGCGTGCGGTCGGGGCGTGGCGAGAGCGCCGGGCTGTCCCGGTCACCCATGACCGGGCTCGAACTCGGCCACGCCGGCTCTTTCGCACCCACCATCCACACACCCAAAGATTAGAGCCGACGAGACCCGCGTGCCTCTAGGTAATATCGAAAGGCTATATCGCAACAACCTATGGAATAGAGCATTCCTATGAATGCGGCACAAGGTGGTGCCCAATCAGATAGAAGAACACTATGGCGTTTCGAGGCTCGCGGACGACCCCCAGGGCGACGCGCGAGACGAACGCGTCGGCGTTCGCGGGGACCCGGGCGGGCGTAAGACAATTAAGCAACCACGCGTCCCCAAGACCTGCGGGCAATGAGTTTGCGTCCGCCCCGCAACCGGAGTACATGTGAGCGCCCTGAAAATGACAGTCATTATCAACAAGCATTCAACCCGCCGGGTCCGCAGGCTCTGGGGCCTCGTGAACCTCGTCCTCCTCGTCCTCGCGAGTTGGGGCACCGTCCACGCGACCAACTGCGCCACACCGACGACCGACCTCGGGGTCGACCCCGTCGAAGCTCGCCGGGTCCTCGACAGCATCGCCCACCTCGTCGCCGTGCCCACCGCGACGGCCTCCGCTTCGGTGATGGCCGACCTCGCGTCGGCCACCGGGGCATACGACCTGTCCGGTCTCGAGGATGACCGGGTCGCGAGCCAGGACGCATGGCTCGCCGCGATGCAACCGTGGGAGCGGGTCGAGATGCTGCAGTTCGGCCCAGCGGGGCCGCATACCACCCCAGGGGGAATGAGCCTTCGGGAGCAAATCTACTCGTGGCCCCTCACGAACCGCTGCAGCATCGACCAGGGGTTGGTGGCGCAGTCTTACGCCGACACCGCGATGTTGGCGGCCGATCTGGTGAACGTCCGCGGCCTCGACGCCATGGAGTACCTGCTCTTTCACGACAGCCCCGACAACGGGTGCTCTCCGCTGAGCCCGATCAACGCCGACGGTACCTGGGCAGCCCTCGGTCTCGACGAGCTCCGCGTCCGCCGCGCGGCCTACGCCGCGACCCTGGCGACCCTGGTGAAAGACCAGGCGGACGCGCTCGCTGCGGCGTGGGATCCCGCGGCGGGAGATTTCGCGGGGGAGCTCGCGACGGCGGGCGATACGAGCGAGACGTATTCGACCACCCAGGAGGCCCTCAACGAAGTCATTCGGGCCATGTTCTACCTCGACCTCGATGTAAAGGACGTCAAGCTGGGGCAGCCCCTGGGCTCCGGCTCGTGCGGGACACCGCCCTGCCCCGAACTCGTCGAGTCGCGCGAGGCCGCAGCATCCAAGGAGCACCTCATCGCGAACCTGCGAGCGTTTCAGCAACTCTTCCTGGGCGGTCCCGACGCCGAGAGCGGTGCGGGCTTCGACGAGCTCTTGGCCGGCGTCGGAGAGCAGCCCCTCGCCGCGCGCATGATCGACAACATCGAGGCGGCCATCGCCGCGGTAGAGGCCATCGACGGAACCCTCCAATTCGCGGTCGAAGCGAATACGCAGTCGGTCGCCGACGCCCAAGCGGCCATCGCCCTCGTCACGGACGATCTCAAAGGGCCCTTCGTCACCGCCTTGAGCTTGCGTGTCCCGTCCGAAGGCGCCGGGGACGCGGACTGAACCGTGGACAATCTAATCTCATGGCTCGGCGAAGTGGGCCTGACGGTGCTCGGCGATACGGTCGGCATGCTCATCGACCCCGCCCGCCGTATTTTCCTCCCCGGCCTGGTGATTACGCTCGTGATCGCCATGGCGGTGACTCTTCATCGCCATCGGTCCGAGGGGCTCCGGGGGGCACTCCGGCGATGCTTGTCCCCCCACGTCTGGCTGCACGGATCGGCGCTCCTCGACCTGAAACTGATTTTCGCCAACTCCCTCTTCCGGCTCATCCTCGTCGTGCCCTTCGGCATCACCGCGATTGGCTTGGCCCACGGTGTCGTCTCGTTCTTGGACGCGGCGCTCGGGACCCCCGACACGAGTGGGTGGTCTGACACGGTCGTGGTCGCGGTCTACACGGTCGCCCTCTTCGTCTGCTGGGACCTGAGTCGCTACCTCGTCCATCGCCTCGCGCACGAGGTTCCGTTCCTCTGGGAACTGCACAAGGTTCACCACTCCGCCGAGGTGCTCACTCCGCTCACGCTTTACCGCGTCCATCCGGTCGAGCGCATTCTCTTCTGGGTGCGCGGCATCGTCGTGACCGGGCTCGTCACCGGTATCTTCTTTCACGTGTTTCGAGACCGCTCGGTGCAGCTCGAACTCCTGGGCATCAACGTTCTGGGGCTCGCCTTCAATGCCCTCGGCGCCAACCTGCGCCATAGCCACGTGTGGCTCAGTTACGGGCACTTCATCGAGCACCTCTTCATCAGCCCAGCCCAGCACCAGGTGCATCACAGCGTCGAGGTCGACCACCAGATGTCCAACTACGGCTCTTGCCTCGCCGTGTGGGACTGGGCCTTCGGATCTCTCTGGACAACGACCCCGAAGTCGGTGGCCTTGCGATTCGGCCTCGCCCCCGAAGACCAGAACCACGACCCCCGGAGCCTCGTCTCCGCGATCCTCGAGCCCCTGGGCACGCGGGCATCATCGCCGCCCGCGTATGTCGAAGAGCCGTCGAGCCCGGCGTAACGCTTCCTCGCCCCAGTCAGGGGCGTAAGACAATTAAGCAACCTCGCGTCCCCAAGACCTCCCGGTAGGAGGCTCCCCGCGCGCTACCCTCGCCCCATGCGTTGGAGAATCGTTGGCATCGCCACCCTCATCATCGCCTGCGGATCGACCGACCCTCCGGCCACGCGGCAGCCGATTGGCGACCCCGCCGCGGAGACGGAGGCCCCGCCCCCCCCAGAGGCGACCCCGTCGCCCGAGCCGGCACCCGAAGCGGTCCCCACACCGGAACCCGAGCCGAACTGCTCGTCCGACGGCGACTGCCACTTCGACGACCCATGCGTGCCGGCCACCTGTACAGCGCGAGACGTCCCCGCGCAGGTCTGCGAGGAGGCTGCCCCTGTGCCCGGCTCCTGCGTGTGCGTAGCGGAGCGCTGCGCGCTGAGGCGCGAGATGCCCGACGGGCACCTGATCTCCGAGGGGACCTGCGCCTACGGAGCCGGCCGAACCGGGTGCGGGATCTCGATGGCCGAGGGCACGTGCGAGCCGGGCCGCGGCGACGAGGTTCGCGCGGGCGCCGACGAGACCCGCCCCGTCTGCCGCTGTCAGGGTGCGCCGCCCAACGCGCGCTGTCGCCTCGAGTGGCACGAGCCGGTGCCGTGCGAAAGCGAGCGCGACTGCTGGTTCGACAGCGACGGACCGATCCTACGCCCGATCCGACGGCCTCGCCGGCTCCGCAATCACCTCTTCGAGCCGTGCGTCGACGGGGAGGTCGCGCCAACATGCATGGGCGGCTTCTGCACCGCCGACCCGATGCGCGCCTACGGGTGCTGAGCTTGCGAGATGGTAGGACCCCTCCTGGCCGCAGGCCTATCGCATCGACCCAAGCACCTCGAGGAGCGTGCCCTCATCGCGGCGTTCACGGGAACCCGGCGGACATAAGACAATTAAGCAACCACGCGTCCCCGCATCCCATGGGAGTATGGCTCAGGCATGCGACGGCACTTGTTCTTGGGCTTGTTCTTTCTCGGGTGCGGCGCGTGCTCGGCGAGCGAGCCGGAGCCGACGGGCGGCGGTTGCGTGTCGAACGGTACCGGCGGGTACGAATGTTCTTCGTCAGACGGTTGTGAGTACCCGTGCTGTCAGGCGGGGGTCGTTGGAACATGCGTCATTCCCTCGGGCAGCGAATGCGGAGCCGCCGCGCCGGTGATGTGCGGGGGTGACATGTGTGTCGCACCGGGAGAGACGTGCCCAGACGCGGCCGTTCCGGGGACGGACGCGGGCAACGGCTGCGAATCCGACGGTATCGTCGGGTCGGTATGCAGCCGACCGGCGGGCTGCCCCTATGAGTGCTGTCAGGAAGGGGTCCTTCGAACGTGCCTCATTCTGTGGGGGTTCGAATGTGGAGTGCGGGCACCGGTGATGTGCGGAGGTGGCACGTGCGCCGCGGCGGGGTCGACATGCCCGGACGCGGGCGCTCTGCCGGACGCACCGTGACTATCCTCTTTTCGAGGAGTTGCGCGTCGATTACGGCGAACTCGCAGCCGTTCCGCCCGCGGGCGCCATCGCGGGCGAGGGGACCGATGGCCACCGGCGCCCTTTCGGGCTAGAAGGTGCGCGAGATGAGCAAGGACGAGCGACTGGTCTGGATGGACCTCGAGATGACCGGCCTCGATGCCGACAAAGAGCGGATCATCGAGATCGCCGTTCTGGTGACCGAGGGGGACCTCACCCTCGTCGCTGAGGGCCCGGACCTGGTGATTCACCAGTCCGATGAGCTGCTCGGGGCGATGGACGAGTGGAATACCACCCACCACGGAGACTCGGGCCTGACCGACAAGGTCAAGGCGAGCGAGCTCGACGATGAGGCGGCGGAGACGTTGATCATCGACTTCCTCCGGAAGCACTGCGTCGCCAAGCGCGCCGTCCTCGCGGGCAACTCCATCCACCAGGACCGGCGCTTCATCCGCAAGTACATGCCGCGCCTCGACGCCTTCCTCCACTACCGACAGGTCGACGTCAGCTCCGTCAAAGAGCTCGGGCGGCGCTGGTACCCGAAGGCGATGGCGAAGTCCCCACGCAAGAACGAGTCGCACCGGGCCATGGACGACATCCGCGAGAGCCTCGCAGAGCTGGCGTATTATCGGGCGGCGATCTTCCGCCAGCCGCCCACCGAAGAGTAAACCCCGAGCGTGAACTCGACGATGAGCACCGGGACCGACACCTCGGTCTACGTGCACTTTCCGTGGTGCCTGAAACGGTGCCCCTACTGCGACTTCACGACCCGAAAGATCGATCGTGGTGACGTGCCCCACCGGGCTTACGCCGACGCGATCATGCGGGAGCTCGAAGCACGCGGTGAGGGCCTCGGCGAACGACGTTTGACGAGCGTGTTCTTCGGAGGAGGCACGCCCTCGCTCTGGGACGCGGGAGAGCTCGGCCGGGTGCTGCGGGGGATCCGCGGCGCATTCGGGTCCCCAGAGCGCCGCGGCGGGCAGAGCGTCGACCCGGAGGTCGAGGTGACCGTCGAGTGCAATCCGTCATCCCTCGACGAGGCCCACGCCGCGGCCCTCGTCGAGGCCGGCGTGAACCGCCTCTCGGTCGGCGTCCAGAGCTTCGACGACGAGCGCCTGCGCTTCCTCGGCCGCTTCCACGATAGCGCCGGTGCCGTGAAGGCCCTCGAGTGCGCCTTGAAAGACGCCCCGCGGGTGAGCGCCGACCTGATGTTCGGCACCGTGAACCAGGACACCGTCGACGACGACCTCTCGCGGGTCTTAGACCTCGGCATCGAACACGTCTCGGCCTACGCCCTGACCATCGAACCCGGGACCCAGTTCGGGGAGCTGCATCGAAAAGGCCGCCTCCAGGTCGCGAGCGAAGAGGACTACGCGTCGATGTTCCGGGCCGCCGGGGAGAGGTTCTCAGCCGCCGGCTGGGGCCACTACGAGGTCAGCAACTACGCCGTTCCCGGCGAGGAATCGCGGCATAACCAGCACTATTGGCGCGGTGGAGCCTACCTCGGCCTCGGGGCCGCGGCGGTCGGATGCCTCGACGAAAGCGAGGGCCGGGCCCGGCGCTGGAAGAACGAAGGTATCGGCGAGGATTATATCGCCGGCAGCCAAGACGGGCGCTTCGAGGCCGAATCCGAGGACCTCGACGGTGAGATGATCGTGCGGGAGGCCATCATGCTCGGCTTGCGCACCGCCGAGGGCGTCGACCTCCACCGCACGGCGGCCCGGTCCGGCGTGGACCCCCGAGCAGGCCGGGGGGATGCCATCACCCGACGAGTCGCCCGAGGCGATCTCATCGACGACGGCGACCGTCTCCGGGTCCCCCGGGAGCGGTGGATCCTCCTCGACGGGATCATCGCCGACCTCTTTTGAAACGAACGTGGTGCTTCGGTGTGGGGCTGCTAGCATCGGCGCCGTGGCGCTCGATTTCGAACGAGTCACGACGACGGGACTGACCAAGATGTTCGGCCTCACCCGCGCCCTCGGGGGAGTCGACCTCTCGTTCGAGGCAGGTGCCGTGACCGTCGTCGAGGGACCAAACGGCTCGGGCAAGAGCACGCTCTTGTCGATCCTCGCCCAGCTCGCCCTACCGACCCGGGGCCAGGTCCGCTACGGCGACATCGGTGAGCGACGGGCCCGCCGGGAGGTCAGAAAGCACCTCGGGGTCCTCGGCCACGCGGCGATGCTCTACCCCGACCTGACCGGCCGCGAAAACCTCGAGCTCTACGCCCGGCTCTACGACATCGAGCCGAAGGCGCGGATCGAAGAGCTCACCTCCCGCTTCGAGCTCGGGCCGTTCTTCGAGCGTCCGACGCGCACCTACTCCCGAGGGCAGCTCCAACGCGTCGCCCTCGCCCGGGCCGTGCTGCACGCCCCGCGGCTCCTGCTCCTCGACGAACCCTCGACGGGCCTCGACGTGAAGGCCGTCGAGAGATTGGTCACCGTCGTCGAAGAAGAGCGAGCGCGGGGGGCCATCTGCATCCTCGTCACCCACGACATGGGCCTCGCCGACCAGCTCGCCGACACCCGGGTCCGCCTCGAACGGGGCCGCGTCGCCCAACCGGAGGCGTCATGAGCGTGCTCAAAGCCGCCGCTCTCATCGCGGGCAAAGACCTACGCATCGAGCTGCGCACCGGCGAGATCCTCATCACCGTGGGCCTCTTCTCGTTCTTGCTCACGGTGCTCGCATCGCTGTCGTTCTACATCGACGTCAACGCGTCACGGCAGATCGCGCCCGGGGTCCTGTGGATCACCGTCACCTTCGCCGGCCTCCTCGCCATGGGCCGCAGCTGGATGCGTGAGCGCGAAAACGACGTCATGCGCGGCCTGATGCTCTCTCCGGTCCCGCGGGCCGCGATCTACCTCGGCAAGGGCTTCGGGGTGCTCTTCTT
>Ga0164313_10003382_pt1 | contig 14217 bp, 11 predicted proteins | sample GuaBasSedimGuay4_FD_113735 | JGI IMG/M metagenome (GOLD analysis project Ga0164313, IMG submission 113735) | Subseafloor sediment microbial communities from Guaymas Basin, Gulf of California, Mexico - Guay4, Core 4569-4, 0-3 cm | ecosystem: Environmental > Aquatic > Marine > Hydrothermal vents... | reverse complement strand
CATCACATCCCCGGCTGCACAAACCTGGAACCGGTCCTGGAGATCCAGGCCCTGGGGAATGAGCTGATCCTTCTCCAGGGGAAACCCATCTCTGCCCCGGAATGGACCAAACAGAAGACCGTCCGGGAGCTGTTCTTTTACATGCTCAGCCAGCCTGAGGGGTCCAGCCGGGAGGAGATCTGCCGGGTCTTCTGGCCCGGCAGCAGCCCGGAGCAGCTCAAAAAACAGTTCAAGAACGCCTTTTACCGCCTGCGCCGGGCGCTGGGCAAGGATGCTGTCCTTTATCACCAGCCCACCCACCTCTACCATTTCAACAGGGACCTGGACTACCGCTATGACGTGGAAGAATTCCGGGCTGCCGTGTTGCGGGGGGAACAGGAAACGGACCCGGAGCGGAAAATCCACAATTTCAGGGTTGCGGTGGATCTCTACCGGCATCCCTTTGCCCCGACCATGGACGGCATCTGGGCTGAGCCCATGCGCTACCAGCTCTATGTCGCTTATGAAAATACCCTGCTGACCCTCGCGGTCCTGCTGCTGGCCCGGGAAGACTACCGCGGCTGCCTGGAAGCCAGCAAGAAGCTGCTGGAAATTTCCCCTGGTCAGGAAGCTGCCTGCCGGCTGGCCATGCGGGCCCACGCCGCCCGGGGAAACAGGGCAGAGGTGGAGCGAGTCTTCCAGGACTGCCGCCGGGCCCTGGACCGCGACCTGAACGCAGCGCCCTCCCCGGAAACTCTCGCCCTCTACAACCGACTACTAGGCTGATTTCGGCACATTATAGTATCCCCAATATCATACGAAGTGTCCCGTTTAAAAGAGACCCTTAGGGAGACCCCTCTGGTTGATAATTACCGTGTTCCTGATAAAAACTAGTCAAAAGGTGGCAAAAAATGAAGAAATCCATCTCCAAACTCACCCTGTTCTCCAGCAAGATCGACCGCCGCCAGGTGCAGGTCCTGTTAGCCCTGGTCACCCTGGCCTTATTGGTCCTGGGCGCCGGTGCCCCCGGCGTGGACGGTGGAACTGGCGGCTGGTAGATGATCCTACTCCTGGCAGTCGCTGCCGGGGGTCTGGCCGGACTGGTCCGGTCCTGGATCGCCAAAGAACCCTATCGAGTACCGGATCTGTCCTGGGTAGGACTGGCCCTGATTGCGGTGCTGCCGCAGTTGCTGGCCTTTCATAACAACTTCACCGCAGGCTGGTTTTCAGATAGCCTGGCTTCCTGGATCCTGGTGATCTCTCAGGCCGCCCTGCTGGTCTTCGTCTGGAAGAACCGCCGGCTGATCGGCATGTGGATCTTCGGGCTGGGTTTGATCCTCAACCTGCTGGTGATCTCCCTCAATGGCGGCTTGATGCCCCTGGCGCCGGAAACTGCCGGAGCCCTCTTTCCAGACCTCCCGGCCTCCACCTGGGAGATCGGATCCCGGATCGGCCGCAGTAAAAACATCATCCTGCCAGCCGGGGAGACCCGCCTGGCCCTCCTGTCGGATGCACTCCTGCTGCCAGCCTGGTTCCCCTGGACCCGGGCATTAAGTCCGGGAGACCTGTTCATCGCCCTGGGTGTATTCTGGCTGCTGGCCATAGAAAACCCGGCAGAGAAAACGAAGGGGAAGAATGAGCTTAAGGAGTCCTTTTAATTCCGTGTAGACCTAGAGGAATTGATCATGCATACAAATTACGCCCTGACACAACCTAGGAACCCTGGTCTGGAGAGTGCCCACCCTCTCACTTCGGCTGCGATCAGCCGCCTGATGGCAGCCGCTGTCGTCAACAAGAACTTCCGGGACCTGCTGCTGACTTCCCCCCAAGACGCTCTAGAAGCGGGATTCCAGGGAGAAGATTTCCACCTGGACCGCGCCGAACGCAAAGCGATCCTTTCCATCCAGGCTGGTGATCTGGCAGATTTTGCCCTCCAGTTGTACACCCACCGGGAAGAAAAACCCCAGGAGCCAAGTGGTTTCTGGCTCCCGGTTGATCATCAAGCAGTTGTCCTTGATGCCGAATAAGAAAACCCCCGCTTCCCTCCCGGGCAGTCCCCCCTTCCCCTTCCCTGCCATCCCCCCGCGGATGCTCTGGAGCCTGAACCGGGAGGGGATCATTGACTGGGTTGACCCCGGCCGGGACCCCGATCCAGCCTGGATACCAGCCGGCTTGATTGGCCGCTCGGTGTTCACTGTGCTGGAGGACCACCCTGCCCTGCTGGACCAGGTCTGCCTGGCCCTTTCCGGCACCAGCGCCCAGGGGGAAATCCAGCGCGCTGACAGATCCTGGACCTGCCAGCTGATCCCCATCGCTCCCGGCGGGGAGAACCACCAGATTCTGTGCCTGTTCACGGAGTCCTCTCTGCAGGGGCGCCTGTGGATTCAGGAAGCCCTGACAGGGACTGCCGCGGCTCTTCGGAAAGCCCGGAGCCATGAAGAGATGCCCCCCCTCATCACCCGCCAGCTGCAGGTGCTGCTGGGGGTGGAACAGACTGCCATCTCCCTGGGGAACCCCCCGGAGACGCCCTATAAGCTGTTGTTCAGCTGGGGAGATTGGCAAGGGAAAGGCCCCAGCAGCCAGGCGTTGGCCGACTATTTTATCGACCCCCGCATCATCCACAAGCTTAACGGCAGGTGCAGCCCTCTAGAGGAACTGGCCAGCCTGGAAGCCTATCCCGGCCCGGTCTATGGCACGGCGCTGACCGCCAACAACCAGCAGCTGGGCGCGCTGTGGGTTGGCCGCTCACAACCCCTGAACGACCTGGAGCGCCAGCTGGTCCACAGCGTGGCAGAAATGGCTGCCAGTGCCCTGCAGCGGGCCCGCGAGCATGAACTCACCCGGCGGCGCCTGGAGCGCCTTTCCGCTTTACATGCCATTGACCAGGCTATTTCCGGTTCTTTCAATCTCAGCCTGACCCTGCACATCATCCTCGAGCAAGTCATCTCCCAGCTGGGCGTGGACGCGGCGGACGTGATCCTCTTTGACCCCGACTCCCTGGAAACCACCTACGCAGAAGGGTTGGGATTCCGGCGCTACCAGCCCCAATCCGGCACCTCTCAGTCCCATCATAACTTGATCAGGGACGCGCTGTACAAGCGCCAGCTGGTAGCCCTGCCCGATCTGGCGGAGGAGCGGCCTGATCTGCTGGGCAGCGGGTTGTTTTCGATCGAAAATTTCCGCTCCTATCACGGCGTGCCGCTGATCGCCAAGGGCAAGATCAAGGGCGTGCTGGAGGTCTTTCACCGGGCACCCCTGCAGGTGGACCGGGAATGGTACGAATTTTTACGCACCCTAGGCGCCCAGGCAGCCATCGCCATGGACAATGCCGCCCTGGTGGAGAACCTGCGGCGCACCAACCTGATGCTGGACCAGGCCTACAACACCACCCTGGAAGGCTGGGTGCGGGCCCTGGACCTGCGTGACGCCTGTACCGCAGGCCACACCCAGCGGGTGGTGGAGCGCACCCTCAAGCTGGCGGGCGCGGTGGGCATTTCCCCCCAGCAGCTGGTCCATATCCGGCGGGGGGCGCTGCTGCACGATATCGGCAAGCTGGGCATCCCGGACCGGATCCTCAACAAAACCGGCCCTCTGACGGATGAGGAGTGGGACCTGATGCGCAAGCATCCGGTCTACGCCCGGGATATGCTGGAGCCGATCGAGTTCCTGCACCCCGCCTTACCCATCCCCACCTCGCACCATGAGAAGTGGAACGGGGGCGGCTACCCGGACGGCCTGCGCGGGGCCCAGATCCCCCTGGAAGCGCGGGTCTTCGCAGTCATCGACGTCTGGGACGCGCTGAGCTCGCCCCGCCCCTACCGGGACGCCTGGCCGGCGGAAAAGGTCAACAATTATATTAGAGAGCAGGCCGGCGCCCATTTTGACCCCCAGGTGGTGGAGATCTGGGAGAAGGTGTTTGGGATTCCTGACTAGGGATCTGGTCAGTTTTTCGCGTTATGCCGTTTTTTGACCCGGAAAGTCTAATATCACTATAGTAGTTTTTATGAGTTATTCAATACTGTTAACACCTGCTGGCAGGTGTGTTTTCGCATCTATAAATAAAACCAGATCACATGGATGAGCGATAAGTATGAATGAGGAAAGAGTCCAGGAAATTCAGGCAAAAACGATGAAAACCAAGACTGAACAGGAACTGACCAGCATCATCAACGCTAGTGCAAATAAATGGGAGCCTGAAGCGATTGGCGCTGCAAAGAGAGAACTAGAGGAACGGAAAACATTTTCTGAACTTCAGAAAGAAGTGGACATCTCAGAGCTTAGCAATGATGAGATCATCCGCGAGCAGCTTAAAGAGCTGAGAGAATTAAGAAAGGCAATAGATAAGATTAGCTTGCCAGCTATTACAAATGAGCTAAAATATCAATCCACGAAATTGAAAAACATCTCTAGTGCGGCGACACTTTTTATTGTCCTCACAATCATTAGTATTATTGTAAGTTTTTGCAGTTTTTCTTATTAATCAACTGTCCGTAAGGGAGAAAGCCAGGAGGTTATCTGGATAAGCGCTCTTGCCCTTGGCACCGGGGTATCTGGATAATTTGTTATCCCGCAGGTTAAAGACAATTTAACGTTAGCTAAACTTGTTTTTTATTGGCATAGCATGGCATCCGTGCTATCATGCTACCCTGGTTGTTAGCTTCGCAAACCAGGGTACAGAAGATGTTTTCAACGGCAAGAACAGTTCTTCTGCCAGGAAAAAAGTCCCGATCAGATCTGGAACGTGGTCTTCAGAAAGCTTGACCAGCTGGATTCCGCTGTAGAACTGGCTGATCTCGCCACTCCCCTGGTAATCGACTGGAAGGATTATCGGGAAACAGAAAAGGGCAGCACAGTATCAGAATTAACGATCAATACAGAATATGTTTTATTTGGACTCAATCTGGTCTAGTAAATGTTGAGATTACTGATTATCATTAGCGGTTTTGGAGGATAGATACATGGTTCGCATTCCAAGTAATCGTACACCAACTCACCCTGGCATTATGCTCCGGGAAGAATTCCTTGGTCCATTAGGGCTAACTCAGCGCGAGCTTGCTGATGCCATTCTTGTCCCCTACCAGCGGGTGAACGAGATTATCAATGAGAAACGGGGAATTACTCCGGATACTGCCTTACGTCTGGCTAAATATTTCGGAAACACACCGGGGTTCTGGATGAATCTTCAGCTTCGATTTGACCTTTACCAGGCTCAGAAAGCGAATAGCGAAGACATCAAGAAGATTAAAACCCTAAAACTCGACCACGCATTGGTATAGAGTCAAGTTTCCTAACCTACGCTCCACCTGATAGCTGGTAAGGTTCGCTTCGCGAACGACCGGGAAAAAGAGACCGAGGACCGGGGTAAAAAGACCGGGAAGAACCGGCCGCAGGTGAGCTCATCCGTTAGCTGCCAAAACAAACCACTTCAAGTCCTTGACAATCCTCCTTCTTGTTATATAATTTGTACATAATTCGTTACTAATTATGTACGTTTTGCGAGGCAACTATGTTTAGAACTACTACTGTTTCTAAGCTAAGATCAGATTTATCATCTCTTCTTTCCACCTTAGAAGACGGACCTCTCCTGGTACTTTCACACAGTAAACCCAAGGCGATGTTAATCGATCCCGAGCTTTTTGATAACTTGGTCGAACGTGTTGAGCTCCTGGAAGATCTACTTGATGGTCGTCAGGCTATTGCTGAGTACATGGAAAATCCCGATATTGTAATAGATGCTGAAGAAGTATTTTCCAGGCTGGGTCAATGACTTCAAAGTATTCATTAAAGATCCACCGGAAAGTAGAAAAGCAGCTTCAACGCATACCTAAGAACAAACTTGAGCGCGTGGTCAATGCCCTGCGCTCTCTTCGCGAAGACCCAAGGCCTCCAGGGTGTGTAAAACTTGAAGAACAACTATACCGGGTTAGGCAAGGTCAGTATCGGATTATTTATGCAATATTTGATAATGAATTAGTTGTTGTCATTTGCAAAGTCGCTAGAAGGCCAGAAGACACTTACAAGAACCTTCAATCTCTATTGGCCCGAGCAGAAAATGTGCTTGGCAATAAGGATTGATTATATGTCAGCTACCGATGAATAACAGTGTCAAGGATAAATAGCAAAATTTATCAATAAATCCAGGAAAACAGAAAAACCAGAGTTCTCTCCAGCAGTATCAATGTTGGTCAGGGCTCTTTTTTTATTGTGCAGTTATAACACTTCTCACCTGCCAGCTCCTTTGGCCAGCAAGCACAAACTTTCAATATTTCTAAGAAGGAAATAACTTGCGCGGCGGTGCCAGCTCGGGTTTTAAACTCAGTTGGAGCGATCCGGGGTCCGACTGCACTACCCTAAGGAGTGGTGCGGCTACCGGGGGCAGGCCAGGATTTCAATTACTGGCGAAAGAGGTCTGCTGGGGTTCGACCCTGCCAGCACTCCCCCGTCCTGTTTCCAGTACCGGAGCGGGCACATCTTCCTCCAGCAGGTCAATAAAAACCTGAACGATTTCCGGATCAAAACCCTTCCCGGCCTCATCCTTGAGGGTCTGGAGAGCTTTCTGACGAGAAAAGGCTTTGCGGTAGGGCCGCTCGGAGCGCATGGCATCCCAGACATCGACCACCGTGAATATCCTGGCAAGATAGGGGATGTCCTCCCCTACCAGCTGATAAGGGTAGCCGGTCCCATCCCAGCGCTCATGATGGTAGAGGGGAACTTCCAGGGCTGATTTCAACCCCGCGACTTCCTTGAGCAGCTCATAGGCGTCAATGGGGTGTTTTCCAATCAGCGCCCGCTCATCCGCTGAGAGGGGGGTTCTTTTATGGAGCACTTCATCGGGGATGGCCATTTTCCCAATATCATGGAGCAAGGCTCCCCGCCGGAGATTGACCAGGGATTCCCCTTTGATGCCCAGTTTCGCGCCTACTGAGAGCGTTAATTCTTCAATTCGGCGCCAATGTCCCGGGGATTCAATTCCCCGCAGCTCCAGGGCCTGAGCCCAGCCCTCGATGATGGCATCCAGGGCGATATCCAGTTCATTCCGGGAACGCTCCAGGTTCTTGTAGATATTTTGATGATCGATGGCAATAGCAGCCAACCCGGCAATCATCTCCAGCAGGTCGATCCAGGATTGATCCGGGTCCAGCCTCTCACGGTGGAACAGCTCCATCACGCCCACTAATCTGCCCTTGGCGGTCAGCGGGACGCCAAAATAGGACACGAACCTTTCTGTAGAGAATTCCAGGTCCCGGGAGATCTGCTGTGTGGTGTGTTTCAAATCAGGTATGTGGATCATGGTCCTCGATTCAGCTGCTCGACCTGCCAAACCCTCACCAACCTCCAAATCCGTGTGCTGCAGGATATTCTGCCGGAAACCAGTCTGGGTGATGAACTTGAGCGTCTTTAATTGAGGATGGAAGTACAGGATCGCCGCTGCGTCCACGGCTAATTCTTTTACCAGCTGGTCTACCAGCATATCCAGGGTGGTGGGCAGAGAGAGGTTTTCCAAAACGGTCTGCTCGATGCGCTGCAGGCTGGTAAGTTTGTCGAGATGGGTCTGAGTTTCCTGGTAGAGATAGGCCTTCTGAAGTCCAATCGCTACCAGATTGGCGATCCGGGACAGCAAGACCAGATCCTCCCCCTGATAAAGGCCCTGATCCGAGTGAAGCAGCTGCAGAGCAGCGATGACCCGATTCTCAACAACCAGGGGAACTGCCAGCATTGAGCCGGACAGAGTGCTTTTTGCCGGATCCGGATCCGTCTGGAAAGCCCTGAGATCGGACGACCAGACGCCCTTTTTTTCCTCCAGCAGTTCATCCGCAAAGGAGGTGTTGGGGTTCTCCAGTTCCAACTCTCGGAAATTGTGTCTTTTGGATTCCCTGTCCTTCCGCCAGGTAAATTCGATCTGGAACCCGCCTTCCTGAGCAGGAATCCTATAAACATGCAGGGCTTCCAGCTGGAACAGCTTTCTGATCTGGACCAGGATGTTCTGATAGATGTCCTCGGGGGTCAGGCAGGAGGTCAGAGCCCGGGATAGTACGTCCAGCGCTTCCTGCTGCTGGATGGTTTTCTGCTGCTGTTCGCGGACCTGGAGCTCCCCGGTGATATCCCGGATAAATCCCTGATAGCCGATCGGTTGACCGCCCACCTCGTAAGGGGTGGCTGAGACCAGGGTTTCAATGCGGCTGCCGTCCTTTTTTCTGAATGAGACGGGGTACTCTTTGATGCTCCCCTGTTCTTCAATGATCTGGAGATATGAGGTCCTGTCATCTGGATCCCAATATAAATCCAGCATACTGTCATGCCAGATTTCTTCCCGTCCTTGATAACCAAACATCTCCAGAGCCGATTGATTCATGTCTATCCAGCGTCCATCGCATGAGGCAATGAAAACGGCATCCCGGGATGTTTGAAAGAACCTGCGGTAGATCTCCCGGCTTTCCTTCAGGCGTTCCACCACCTGGACCCTCTGGAGTGTTTCCTGCGCCAATCTCTGGTTTGATTCCCGGAGGACATCCGAGTGTTGGGAAACGCTGTTCTCAAGCTCCTGCCGGTAGCGTTCTTCCCGCTTCTTCTCCTCCCAGATACAAACCGCGTTTTTCAGTATTCCAATCAACAGTGGGAGATATGATTGCTGATCGTCTTTGACAATGTAATCAACCGCGCCGCTCTTCAAGGACTGGACAGCGATATTTTCGCTCCCCTGCGCGGTTAAAATCACCCAGGGGTAATTATTGAACAGGTCCAGATGATCGAAGATCGGCTCCTGGCCAATTTGATAGTCCGTGATGATTAAATCCACTGGATGGGACGTGAGATGATCCAATGCTGCGGAAAAATTTACCGCCGTATGGATCTCTGCCTGAAGATCTTCCCCCTTTAAAAAATCAGCCAGGATCTGGGAGTCTGACTGGTCTTCTGAAATTAGCAATATCCGCATTTCTGAATCCATAATTAGCTATCCCTGCTAAACAAATACCATCTGCTATGGTCTATCAAACCAGCATCAGGTTCTGATCTCTTCTAGTATACGGATTTTTTTTCGGGAGGGTCCCGGTCCAAATTACAATTTTGCAAGTTTACCTAATAATGGTCCTTAAACAGCTTACAAATTACGATCAAGCCCAGGAAGCCGTTTTCCTCCTGTCATCTGGGAGCGGATCCCTGTTCACCACTGCGCTTTGCTGTTAGAAAGCGGAAGGTGTCTCCTGGATTGCAATCAAATTGAAAGGGAAAACGACTGCTGGATTGACCCGGGGGGATTCCCAGCACCTCCCTGAGGATGGCATTCTCCAGTGAAAATTCCAACGGTCTGTCCCGGCACTATTTCCCGCAAGGAAGCGCTTTCTCACTGATCACAGACCAGGATACATTATTTGCTGAAAAGCGGCTCAACACCAGCCCCAATAAATGTCTGGATCTAGCGACATCTGAGATGGTGTTTTTTGAACCGAGTGATGCTGCACTTGAAATATAAATCCAGGAGGATATAATAAGATATATCACCTTTGAGAGGACCTATGTCTCATACCCCCCCTTTCCGAATTCTGATCGGCGAGCGTGATACCTTCATGCAGCACATGTTGGCGCACAGCCTTGGGAAGCATTTTCAAGTGTCTTTCGTCGAAGATGGCCTGTCCCTGTTACGGCAGACGCGGGAAATCCTTCCTGATCTGGTGATAATGGAAGGGCTGCTGTCCTCCCTGGATGGTTATACAGTTTGCCAGAAGCTGAAGAACGACGCGGCTACTGCCCACATCCCGGTCCTCTTCCACACCCTGCTGGCTGACGAAAGCCGCGCCCGCCAGGCCGGGGCTGATGGCTTCCTGCTCAAGCCCGTTCTGCCGCAGGAGATAGAAACGAAAGTGGAAGAATTGTTGAATGTCGAATCCTGATCAGGAGCCTGGAAAACGCAGCCCTGAGGGGATTCGTTCAAATTATAGAAGACAGGTTACACCAATGTATCTAATAGAGCGCTGAAGTGTACTGAGGATGAGGATTCTCGAAACCCGACTGCCCGACTGAAGGAATACAATACGATCCTTCGCCTGCAATCAGACAATCCATTGGAGAAAAAATGCTCGAGAGAATACCCACTCACATTCCTAACCTTGACGTCATCCTGGGGGGCGGCTTACCCGCCAACAGCGTGGTCTTGATCAGCGGTACGCCGGGCAGCGGCAAAACTTTGCTGGCTAACCAGATCATCTACGCCAACGCAACCGCTGAACGCAAAGCTTTATTTGTGTCTACGCTCTCGGAACCTTTTTCACGCCTGATCCGTTATACCCAGGAATTTCAATTTTTTGTCCCCGAGAAGGCTGGAAATGCTGTGGTCTACGAAGACCTCAGCTCCCGGCTGCTGACCGGGGGCAGTGAAACCGCGTTGGCCCACTTAGAAAAATTGTTGCAGGAAATGCAGCCTGCCTTTCTGGTCGTGGACAGCATCCGGGCAGTCCACGACCTCAGCCCCAATGCGGCCGCCGCACGGCGGGATTTCTTCCGTCTGGTCGGCACTTTGACCACCCTGCCCTGCACCGCCCTGCTGGTTGGTGAGTATCACCCAGACGAGATGACCCGCACCGTGGAAGCCTCCATCGCCGATGTCATCCTGCATTTGCAGCACCGCAATCAGGGCATGCTCGAGCAGCGCGTGCTCAAGGTCTTTAAAATGCGCGCCAGCGATTACCTGCACGGAGAGCACACCTTCAAGATTTCATCCGCCGGGCTGGAGGTCTTCCCGCGTTTCACCACCCCCCGGGAGCCGATCAAATACACCCCCAGCCTCGAGCGCGCCGCCACCGGCATCCCTGGCTTCGACGATGAGTTATTCCCAGGCGGCATTCTGCGGGGGACGACCACCCTATTGGCCGGCGACCCTGGCGTGGGTAAAACCGTCACCGCCCTGCACTTCTTGCTCAACGGCGCCCAAAATAACGACTCCGGGGTGTATATCTCCTTCCAGGAAGCCCCCAGCCAGCTTGCCCGCATCGCCGAGAATTTTAAATTCGACGTGGAATCCCTGGCCAAAATCAACCAACTCAAAATGCTTTATGCCTCCCCCATCGGCCTGGATATCAATGAACATGCCCTCAAAATTGTAGCCGCCATCAACGCGGTGAACGCCCGCCGGGTGGTGATCGACAGCATTTCAGACCTGGGGGCCAGCGCGGGCAGCAATCCGGAGAGCTTCTTCAATTACGTCTACGCCCTGGTGCAATGGTTCAAGGACCGCGGCATCACCGCCATGCTGACCGCCGAGATGAGCGACATGTTCGCCAATGAACTCACCCTCACCGGCCGCGGTGTCTCGCACATTGCCGATAACCTGCTGATGCTGCGTTTCACTGAGATGGAGGGGGTTATTCACAGCGCCATCACCGTACTGGCGGCGCGCGGCAGCGACCATTCCAGGCAGGTGCGCGAATATCTGATCTCCGAGGAAGAGGGCCCCCGTCTGGGCGGCCCGCTGACCAGCGCCTTTAATCTATTCACAATGACGAGGAGAAAGGAATAAGGAATTGCGAATGAGGAGTTGGAAGTCAGTACTTACCATTATCGCCTACTTCCTGCTATTTAACCCGCAAACCTCTACTCCTCCACAGCACCCATGCCTGAATTTTCGCGTTTGCGCTCGATCCTCTCCACACCCCGCCGCATCTCCCTGCTCAGCGCCCTATTTGCCTTCTTGCTGCTGACCCCGCTGTTATGGTTCCTGGTGGACCGCCCGGCAGCAGACCGCCTGGAAGCAGCGATCCGCGCGGATGTTGAAAAGCAGTTGAAAGCCTACAGCCATAACCTGGGGATTTCCCTAGGGCAGAGGCTCAACCTGGTGCACGGCCTGGGCGCGTTTGTGAAAGGCGAGCTGGACAACCAGGGCGATGTCCCCGTTTCGGAATTTGAGATCTTCGCGCAGGCATTAAATGATGTGAGCGGTGGAATCCGCAATATCGCCCTGGCTCCTGGCGGGGTGATAGTCAATGTCTACCCCTATGAAGAGAACAAAACCGTGCTGGGCTACGAACCGGCCACAGATGAACGCGCCTTCGTGCGCGCTGAGGTGCTGCGCGCGGTCGAGACAGGTGAAATTATCGTCAGCCGCCCGTACGAATTGATCCAGGGCGGTCTGGGGATCGTCGCCCGGCAGGCGATCTTCGTCGGGGATGAATACTGGGGGCTTGTCAGCATCGTGCTGGACGTGCCGCCGATTTTGGAAGAAGCCGGTTTGCTATCTCCCCCAGATGATTTACGGTTGGCGCTGAGCGACCAGGCGGGGAATATTTTCTTCGGCGAAGCGGCCGTTTGGGAAGCTGACCCGGTTAAACTGACGATACCCCTGCCGGAAGGCGAGTGGACCCTGGCAGTGGCACCCCGTGAGGGCTGGGCGAACCGCTTCGCGAGCCAGTTGGCGATCTTCCGGCTGTTGGAAATCACCGGCATGGCCTTCGCCACCCTGATCGCCTACCTGATCGCCAACCGCCGGGCACGGCTGGAATCCCTGGTCGAGAAACGCAGCGGACAGTTGCTCTACGCCGCGGAGGAGTGGCGCGCCACCTTCGACGCGATGAGCGACATGGTCACCATCCACGATGAAGGGTTCCAGATCCTGCGCGCCAACAAATCCGCAGCGGAGGCCTTTGACTTCCGCCTGGAAGAGATCGCCGGGCAGCCCTGCTACAGCGTTTTTCATCACCAGGACTATCCCATTGAGGACTGCCCTTTACGCCGTTCGCAGCGCAGCGGGAAGGTAGAGGAGATCGAGATCTGGGAGCCCGTCATCGGCAAGTGGCTGCACGTTCTCTGCAACCCCATCAAGGACAAGGGGGGTCAAGTGATCGGCGTGGTTCATGTGATGCGGGACATCACCGAACGCAAACGCCAGAATGAGACCCTTGATCTGCTCTATCAGGCCGGGCAGGCGCTCAGCCAGACATTGGACCCTTCCGCGGTGTTCACAGTGCTCACCGGGTTGGTGAAGCGCAGCATGCCCTGTGAGGGGATAATTATCTCCTCCTATGACCCGGGGGAACAGCTCATCCGCTGTGAATATGCCGTCGTAGAAGGCAATCCTCTCGCCCCGGAGAAATTCCCTGCCATTCCACTGGAGCCGGAGGGGACTGGCATCCAGAGCGAAGTCATCCGAACGGGGAAGTCACAGCTTTTCAACGATTATCAGGCCCGACTTCAAGAGACCACGACGGTCTACAACGTGGAGGCTGATGGGAAATTGCATCCCCGGGATGCTGTCCCGGATGATGGGCAGGTCACTCGTTCCGGTATTGTGGTTCCCATTAAGCTGGCCGGAGAGGTGACTGGTGCGATCCAGGTGCTCAGCTACCAGGAGGCGGCTTACAGGGAGGAACACCTGCGCCTGCTGGAATCCCTGGCCATCCCGGCCGCGGCTGCCTGGAACAATGCCCGGCTCTACCAGCGCACCCTGGACGATGAGGTCCGCTACCGCACCCTGTTCGAATCCGCTGCCGATGCCATTTTCATCATGCAGGGCGAAACCTTCATCGACTGTAACCCGGCCACCCTGGCTCTGTTCGCCTGCTCTCGGGAGGAGATCATTGGCCAGACGCCTTACCATTTTTCCCCACCTCAGCAGCCTGATGGGCGCGACTCGATGGAAAAGGCTCTCGAACAGATCAGCGCCGCCCTGGCGGGGGAACCGCAATCCTTCGAGTGGACACACAGCCGTCTGGACGGCACGCCTTTCGATGCCCATGTCTACCTGAATCGCTTCACCCTGAAGGGGGAGGATCATATTCTGGCGTCGGTGCACGATGTCAGCGAGAGCAAGCGGATCGAAAAAGAGATCACCCGCCTGAAGGACTTCAACGAAAGCATCGTCCAGGGCATTGCCGAAGGCATTGTCGTGCAGGATGAGGGTGGCGTAATGACCTTCGTTAACCCGGCCCTGGTGCAAATGCTGGGCTACACCGTCGAAGAGATGACCGGAATGCACTGGACCGAGATCATCCCGCCCGACCAGCAAGAGATCATCAAATCCGCTGACGACCGGCGCGTCCAGGGCGAAACCGACCGCTACCAGGTGGAGATTTTACATAAAGACGGAGAACGCATCCCGGTGCAGGTCTCCGGGCAGCCGCGTTTTGATCATGACCACTTCATCGGCACGATGGCGGTGATCATAGATTTGAGGGAACGGGTGCAGGCCGAGGCCGAGCGCGCCAAGATGATCCGCATGCTGGAGCGGAGGTTGAACGAATTGGGAATCAT
>Ga0164313_10003381_pt1 | contig 14218 bp, 15 predicted proteins | sample GuaBasSedimGuay4_FD_113735 | JGI IMG/M metagenome (GOLD analysis project Ga0164313, IMG submission 113735) | Subseafloor sediment microbial communities from Guaymas Basin, Gulf of California, Mexico - Guay4, Core 4569-4, 0-3 cm | ecosystem: Environmental > Aquatic > Marine > Hydrothermal vents... | reverse complement strand
TGGCGCACGACCACCTTCAATGAGGTCAGACACGGCTCTGAAGGGGCAATAAAAACCACTGATTCATCATCGCCGCCCTGGAGTTGACCCTCTCCATCGATTATTTCCCAGCGATATACCAGATTCTCCAAAACGGTCCGTCGTGAGCGATCCCGGCACACCGAACGATATTTCTTGCGATTGTCAACCGGGACTACGCTTGACTTGGGCGAAATCAGCACACTGAACAGCGGTCCGGCAAACTCAAAAAACTCCATCTGCCTTCTTTGATCGCCGTCAAGTTCCGGGGCGTCTTTGTGCGCATCATCTTCCCGGCCATCCCCCTCACGGGCAGTCCCAATCATGGGTCCCGAAGAAAAAAGAGACGCCTTCTTTTTTTTGCCTTTTCCGCCATGAATATCGAACCAGTCATATTCTTCCTCCGGAAGACGCAAAAACGCCTCCCTGAGAGCGCGTTGCACCTTGCGCAAAATTTGCCGACTGGACCGTTCCTCTTCCGCCTTTCGCTGCTCTTCGATCACCTCCTGCAAACGCTTTTCAACCGGCTCCATGGCCTTACAAAAAGCGTCAAACCGTTCATCCTGAATGATTCCCTGACGAGTCCCCGGCGTAAGATTAAGGAACGAAGCATCAATAATCCCCTGAAGGTACCCCGCGTTCCACGGCTCTTTCTGAAAATGATCCAGTTCGACAATGGACGGCAAAACCCGCGTACCGCGTCGATACAATCCCACCTGGTTGGTGGAAGCGGGATCGCTGAGGTACAGTTCCAGATAGATATCACCCGACTCGGTCTCGGCAGGTCTCAGGTCATGGAGCAAACGCCCGGTATACTGTCTCGGAACCACAAGATGCTCTGTCCGGCTTGTCCGGTCCACAACCTCTATTTTTACTCCCGACTCCTTGATCCGGTCCCTGAGTTCGGACGCGAGGTAGCGCTGGATCTTCTCCCCGGTCAAGAGCCGCAGCCCCGGCAACAGGGGATGGACCATCAGGTCCGTCCCTTTGAAGGGGATCAATACACGTTTCTTAAAAACCGAGAATTCCGGTGCGTTCTTGGCCATGGTCATTTCGTATGTACTTCCATCGGCTCCACAACAGGTAATACTGAGGTTCTGGCCAACCGTCCAGAAACTGAGAAGACCGATGCCGAATTCGCCCTGAATTCCCTCTGCGCCCTTGGCCTTTAACCGTCGCTTCACGGAATCACAAATGTGCGTTGCCACGTGCCGAAAATCGGGCAACCCTTTTCCATCTCTGGGTATTCCTTCACCATTGTCGCTGACCTTGAGATAGAACTCACCTTTCTTCTTTCCTCTCGTGATCACGATGTGCCTGGCCCGTGCATCAATGCTGTTTTCCACAAACTCGGCGACTGCTTTCAGCGGATTGGCCTGGGAACTGGCGATGATGCTAATCGCATTCCAGTGATCCGCTATGCGTAACTTTCCGGCACTTGCGCCTTTTTTTCTTTTTTTTAGAGTGGATCTGGCCATTACTGATCCCTCGGTTCTTGTTTTTTGTTGTTGCTTTGTTTCAATGTTATAGACTCCATCAGCATAAAAAATGGATTGGATTTTGCTTAGAAGTAGGTTCAAAACCTTTAATCAGGTTCAAAGTTAAGGCGGAGCGAGGGATTCAACCGCAGGAATATATTTAATATTTCGAGTATTGAATCCCTCGGTCCAACACAGAAATTGGGCCTGAGGGAAGGTTTTTAAACCACTTCTAGAACATTTTAAGAAGATAATGTCAAACCAATGCGTTAATCCAAGCTTGATCCAAGCCGAAAATAATTTTTTCTTTGTTGGTGGTCCTACATCAAGTATGATGATGTAGTTTGGGAAAAGGAATTTGCTTGACTTTCAACGGACTTCTGTGCCAGAATGTCCAAAATATGACTCCAGTGCCGTACAAATTCAATACACTTTGATAGAACATACTGACTTTCGCCAGCTTCCTGTATCGCTCCTGACCGAATATTTTGACCTCTACCTCTATTGGTTTCCTGTGAATCATATTCGACGATTCAAACCTTTTAGGAGGTCTCGCCATGCCGAAAACTTTCTTTATTCCTGGGTATAGAAGAACGGAAACCACTTTTTATGATGAGCAATTCCTCACCAAAGTCTTTGACAGTGTAACCGACCCCTTCGCCATTTATGATCGTGATCTTCATATTATTAAAGCAAATAGAGCCTTTATGAATATCTTTCAAATCTCTGACCAACAGCTTATCGGCAGCTTTTGCTATGAAATCTTTTATAAACGCACCGAGATTTGCGAAAACTGCCATGTGCAAAAGGTCTTTCGCACCGGTGAGCGGCACATGGTGGAAAAACTCATTTCACTGCCGGATGGACGGAAATGCGTTTGGGCAGTGCACTCTTACCCCGTAAAAGATCCTAACGGCATAACCATTCAAACAATCGAGCATGGAAGAGATATTACCGTACGCAAAGACCTCGAACACCAACTGCGATCATCGAAAAAATTCAACGAAAAAATTATCAGCAGTATTACAGATAGCCTGGTGGTAATTGACCCCAGGACCCACACAATAGTTCAGGCGAACCAGGCCTTTCATTCTCGTGTGGGCCTTGAACCTACAACTGCAATTGGGAAAAAGTGTCACGAGATTATGAGAAACACTCCTAAACCCTGTGGCACAACCGGGATACATTGTCCCCTTGAAGAAACGTTTCACACGGGACTTTCGGCCATGTCGGATAAAGATTATCCGAACTCTGAAGGAGAAAATCGTCTGCTGGAGATTTCGACTTATCCCATTCTCGATAATCAGGGTCAGGTTGACTTAATCATCCGATACGAGCGTGATGTCACCGAAAAGCGCAGAATGGAGGAAGCCCTGGCGTTTCGTTCCAAGGAATTGCAAAAAAGTCAGCATCAACTGGAAACACTCTTTGAATTTTCCCGGCAGGTGAGCGCTAAAACATCCCTGGCGGAGGTGGTTCATTTCATCCATGGAATCACGCGAAAAATCTTCCCCGACTCAGAGCTTCTGCTGTTACTCATGGATGATGACGGCCAGAAATTCCTTGACTTGAAAGAATGCAGCCTCAACATATTTGACCCCTTGTCACACGCTTTACAAAAACTCAAGCGGTCGGGATTGCTTAAAGACTTTGTCAGATATCTGCAAAAAAACATACAAGACCGGACAATCAGTTACCAACAAGCCAAAAACATTCCAGATTTTCTGAAAGTCATCTCGGAAATTTATCCGAGTTGGTTCGGATTGCCTGTCTCTATACCTGAACGCTGCATCGGTTATGTGGTGCTGGGTTTTCCTTTCTTCTATGAGGTCCCCCGAAAGGACCTGAACTTTCTTCAAACCTTCTTTAGCCAAATCGCCGGAGACATACGTCATTTGGTTATTATCCATAAGGCGGAAAACAACCTGCTCCAACAAGATACCGTCCAGAGAACCTCTCATCCAGAAATTATCGGTCAGAGCTCGGAGATGCAGAAAATTTATGAACTGATCGATCTGGTCTCGGAATCCAACGCCACTGTTTTGATAGGCGGTGAAAACGGCACAGGCAAAGAACTGGTCGCAAGGGCCATCCACCAGCAGAGTCATCGCAGAGAGGGGCCCTTCATAGTAGCCAATTGCTCGGCCTATTCGCCGACCTTGCTGGAAAGCGAACTTTTTGGCCATGAAAAAGGGGCGTTCACCGGTGCCATTAAAACAAAAAAAGGAAGGGTCGAACGGGCGATAGGCGGCACCTTGTTTCTCGATGAGATAGGCAATATTGTTCTGGCCACTCAGATTTTGTTGCTCAGATTTCTCCAGGATCACTGTTTTGAACGGGTTGGCGGAGAGGAAACCCTTGAGGCGGATGTACGGGTGCTGGCTGCAACGAACCGGGATCTTTATCTTGAAATGGAAGCAGGTCGATTCAGGGATGATCTCTATTATCGCTTAAATGTTATCAGCATCGTCCTGCCGTGTCTACTCGAACGCAAGGAAGATATTCCGCTGCTCTGCAAGCATTTTCTTAAAAAATATAACCTGAAAGAAAGAAAAGAAATCCAGTTCATCTCCCCCGATGCCATGCAAATTCTGATGGACTATGAATGGCCCGGCAACATCCGTCAACTGGAAAACTCCATTAGGCATTCCGTTATCCTTGCCCAAGATCAAATCATCGAGAAAAACCATCTGCCATACTTCCTCAAGCAAGCCAAGGTAGCTTTGCCCCTCACCTCTCTGGCCGAAAATGAGCGGCGGTTAATTGCCGATGTACTCAAGAAATCCAACTGGAACAAACATGAAGCGGCCCGGCGTCTTGATATCAGCCGCAGCACGCTTTACAGCAAAGTCCGCCGCTATGGTCTGAAAAAAGAGATCTATTGTGTATGATTTATGAACAGAACCGGGTCCTTTTTACGACAGATGGAAAAACCCTATTCAGGGTAGGCAGTTACCTGCTTTTTGCTGACGCCTGGAGTCTGATTTCAGACAGTAACCCCGATTTCTTCTTTTAATTGCCATTGGCCACATCCCGCTGGTTCCATTATTTTTTTTACCGGACAACTATTTGATATTTAATTGGAATAAGCCATGGAATCTTAAATATTCGTGGCTTTTTGGTTTTATGGCAAGGATTTTGAATACAATTATATTTTAGCAGATTTTCAATCAAAAGCTCAAATATGCTTTTGCTCTTAACAGTTAAGTAATCTCCGATCAAGAAATAAAAATCGATAAAATTTTGTTGTATAATCGTTCAAGGAGTTCAAACACGCAGGGTAGTTCGTTTTTTGGAAAAAGGGATTAAAGGCGGTCAAATCCTTTTTTTTCATCAAAGGGAAAAATGGCGAAGTAAAGGGGCATTCTAAAGGGTATCCCAACCCCGTCAAGGTGTTTAGCCAAAAGCTGCCCACAATAACAGAAAGGAGGTGAGACGCTGCAGAAAAAACCGCCTCTCCCAGAGAGTATTACGTGTTGCGAAATTTTTTGAAGTGATGGAATTCGCATTACGGGTGTTGTAGGCGGGAGGAGGTGGCTCAAATCAACATCACAATAACAATAGATTGGAGGTAAAAATATGGCGACAAAAAAGGATGTGGAAATAAACAGTCGGGCTGACACGCTTGATATGATGCATCCAGACATCAGACCCTGGCCGGTAACACCGCCGCCTTCTTTTGAAGAAGTCATGGAAAAGACCTATGCCAAGCGCAAGGCGGAAGACTTCGGCAAGTGGTGTGAGGACAACCTCAGGTATGAGTATTGCTGGGGCAAACCCGAGGCCCTTCAGGGATTTAAGTTTGTCTGTTGCGGGCAGTGGAGAATGGGCAACATGTTTTGCGCCGGACTGCTCTGCGAGGCCGGTGCCGAGGTGATCAAAGTCGAACCGCCCGGAGGCGACCCCTTGAGAAAACTCACCCCCTTCGGCCGGGAAGAGTATATGCTCGAAAGCAGGATTACCGGCGAAAAATGCGGGCTCGATTTTATCCACGAGATGAGGGGACAAAAATCCGTAACCATTAATCTCGAGACCGAAGAAGGCCGGGCAGTTTACAGGACACTTTGCAGCCAGGCCGACGGTGTGATCGACGAGATGCCCCCGGGCTACATGGACAGCATCGGTCTTGGCTACAGAGATCTTTGCGAGGAAATGCCCAGGCTGGTCTATATTAATATCGGCGTGCGCGGAACTTGGGGCCCCTACAAGGACAAGATGTCCAAGTTCGGTCAGTGGACCCTGGAACCCTTTGGCGGCTGCTCCAACGCGTTTGTCCACAACACCGGCTTTCCCCAGGACCAGCTCCCCAGGGGCAAGGGCGGCGACCCCACCCGGTCCGGTGTATGGTTTGCCGATTTTGTGGCAGGAGAGCAGGCGGCAAACACTTTACTTGCAGCCCTGTACTGGAGAGATGAAATGAGCGGCGAAGGTCAGTTCTGCGAGGTGAGCGGCGCCGAGACTCAGAGCGACATTCTTGACTTTGATATCAGCTGGTACGGCTTTAACGCCAGCATCAAGGCCAGGACCGGCGCCTGGGACCCCAACCTGAACCAGTATGAGTGGAATCCCTGCCGGGACGGATACATGATGATTGGCGGCCAGACCGACAGGCTCTGGTACCGGATCGGCATGTGCATTGAGCGAGACTTCCCGCAGTTCGGAAGGCTGATTCATGAAGACCCCATACTCAAGGAGATGGGCGGCAGGAACGCTCTGAATATGCTGGTCAAAACCTATACCTTGACCACCCGATGGCTCAGGGACATTAACAGGATCGAGGCCGAGCAGAAGCTTCTGGAATACGAGATTGCGGCCGGACCGGTTCTGTTCATCGACGAGCTCTCCGAGTTCCCGCATTTCAAGTACCGTCCCTGGGTGTGCACCATTGACACCGATCATTACGGCACCATACTATTCTCTGTGTCGCCCAACGCCTATGCGCAGGCCACGCCCCACAGGACCAAAGTGCTGGGCAGACCGGTCGGGTATGATAACTACGAGATATTGCAGAAGTGGTGCGGCATCGGTCAAACACAAGTCAACGAATATTTTGAAAAGGGGGTGATGTAATGGCGAAAGACCCACGTGAAACAAGAATTGAGGATCTGCCAGGCCCCAAGAGCAAGGAAGAGCTCGAAGAGATGAAGATGCCTTACGAGGAATACTGCAAGGCGCAGTTCGATCCGGGCAATGAGTTTTCAAAGCCCCAGTCTCTAAAGGGTATCCGGTGGATGAGTACCACCATGTATATCTTCACGCCCCACTCCGTGTCCAACCTGGCAGAGTTGGGGGCTGATGTAATCAAGGTGGAGATGCCGAGAATGGGCGATCCCATGCGGCACTGCGCTCCGTTCAACGAGACGTATCTCTATCCGTTGCATGACTCCAGGCCCATGACCGGTACGGGTATGGGATATCTGAACGCAAATCCCAACGAGTACCACATCACCATGGACTACCACCTGCCCGAGCTGAAGGAGGCCTTCTACTCGCTGGTCAAGATGTCCGACGGGCTCACCGAGTGCTACCGTCCGGGTACCTTTGACCGGTGGAGCCAGAGCTTCCGTTTTCTCCAGGAGATGAACCCCAGGTTCATCTATGTATGGGGCGGCGGCTTCGGCTACGGACCCAAATGTTTCGGAGGTTCTTACGACATTCTGGGCCAGGCCCACGCCGGGCTTGCTTCGGTAACCGGTATGCACGAGTATATGGGCGGCCATGCCACCAAACACTCCAACTGGTGCATTGACTGGTACTCCGGCACCCAGATCACCTTCGGGATTCTGGCGGCCATCCACTGGCGCCGCAAGACCGGACTGGGAACCATGATCGAGTTCTCCCAGGTTCAGGCGGCCACCCGGTGTCTGGGGTATGCTGCTCCGCTTTACGGCAGGTTCGGCGTTGTGCGCCAGCGCTGGGGCAACTGGGATACCCAGCTCTGCGCCCACGGCATCATTCTGTGCGGCAAGTCCGACTACCCGGATGCAGAGAACCCGCAGGACCGGCTTGAAGCCAGGTATGCGATGATCTCCGCGTTCCAGGATGAAGACTGGAAAGAGCTGTGCGCCATCACCGGCATGAAAGACCTGATGGACAAATACAAATCCCATAATGAAAGGGCCGAAGGCGAGGCTCAGATCGAGATTTACGCAGCCCTTGAAAAATGGGCCGAGGATAAATCCCGAGGAGAGGTTGTAAAGATCTGCCAGGACGCAGGTCTGCTGGCCGAGCCGGTGTGTAATGACAGGGAGTACTATGAAAACGATCACTGGAGAGAGCGCGGTACGGTCCGCTGGATGGATGACCCCATCTTCGGCGATGTGTTGCAGCACGGCAGTTACTCAGCAGGCCTATTGTCCAAAACTCCCAGACGACTCTTCTGGATCTGGCGGCCGGTGGGTGCTGACAACGTAAAGATCTACCACGAACTGCTCGGCTACCCAACGAGCACAATTGAAGAGTGGTATGAAAAGGCCTGGTTATAAAAGGAGGTATAAATTGTGTGTGATATAATTTGGTGTAAAAAAGATTTTGAGGGAAAGCCCTGTAACACCATTAATTATCTGGATCCTTATTGCTTTTGGAACTGGGAAGGCACCATTAATTGTGCCGAATGTGGAGCGGTCTACTATATCCACATGATTCAGGGCAGGATGTATAAGGGCCCGGAGGACAGACCAGGGGCAAAGCCTGACACCAGCCCGCTTTATGCGGATAAGCCCCTGGATGGGTACAGATTTTACGGGGCGGGTATCGAAGGCAGGACCAGACCTTTTGAGTGCCTGCCCAGGCATATCTACCTGGGAGTGCCAGACATGGTGAAGTTCAGCATAAGAGGCAGGCCGGTCAGAGGCCATAGGCCTCAGCCTCCGAGCGCCGGCATAGCTGGAAGCTACGGTTTTAACTGGGACATTGAGAAGCTATCTCCGGATCTTTATGAAGAGTATCAGCAGAAGTTAAAGAACGGCGAAGTTTCCGAGTGGTAACTAAAAGGTTAATTAAAGAAAGGAGTGTCATATGGCAGAACTAACACCTCAAGAATTTCTGGATGAATGCTTAAAGCCGGACAAAGAGTCTGACCATATATGCTGGGACTGCTTACATCTGAAACCGGTGATACAAGGCTCCAGTTTCCCTCCGGCAGACATTATCGGCTGGTGCAAAAAGATCCATTTCCCCCACTACTGGTGCGTAGCTGACTTCAATGTGGTCAAAAAATGCTACGCCTTTGAATCAAAGAAGAAAAAATAACATGGAGAAAAACGTAAAAAAGGAACTCGATACCATCAAACAGATGGTGTTGAGATGGCAAAAGAGCTATCTTGGATGGGCAAGAGATGACGGGGGAAACGATTACCTGATTGAAGAGTTCTCGGAAGAGATCTCCATGTACGTCTCCCCTTTGGTCCGGAGGCTGTGTGAAAACGACTTCCTAACCTCGTTCGAGCATCACGAGTTCATGGACTCTTGCTACAACCAGTTAAATGAGCTTCACGATCTTATTAAGATTAAGGAAGCTGAAACCAAAACAAAACCAAAAGGGATTTGGGCATAGGCCTGTGTAAACCACAGGCTTATGCTGAGATAAAACCAAAAGGAGGTAAAAAATGCCTGAACTTTGTCGCGTGGGCGTCTGCGGGTTTGACCCCATGCTCGTCAAGGGATACGTCGTGACCGGGTTTAGAGGTCTCTGGTGGCACATATCAGACGAGATCTATGAGGAATATGACGTAAAACCGAATGACAAGATTTCCGGCAAGCTGCTCAAGGTTTATGCTGGCCAAACTGGAGAATTGACCCACGAGCCCAATGTAGACTTTGAGTGGGATCTGTCCAAGGAATCCGGTCTTGCGGTTTTGCTGCCGGGTAAGGTTATTGTTGATTATAAGCTCACAGAATTTCACTTCCTGGAGTTAATCGTCAATAAAATCAATGACCGGGAAGTCTGGCCAGGCGAAGATGTGACGAGCGTAAAGATGTGGCCCGAGGATAAGATGAATCTGGATTTTACTATTGATTTCATTCCTCCCGTCATGTAATTTAAATTATCTCTTCCCCCAGCCTCTGTTAGCAGGGGCTGGGGGAAGAAAAGAGTTCTGATTTCTGTACCAGGGAGGTAAAACCATACCACTTCAGAGTCTTATCCTAACTCCCGTAAGCGGCGGGGGCCTCCACCTGCCACCTCCGCCGCTTATTTTTATCGATTTCCAGGAATTTCCCTTTTAAAAACTTTGGGCATTTATTTCCCTGATTGGTGACGAATTGACATATTAGCATAAAAATCGAACTGCCGCGGAAATTAAGCGGGGTCGAAATCTAAAAAACTGCAGTACATTGAATACTAATAACAAACAAACGGCTATTCTCGTGTTTGTTGGCAATGAAGAAGTCCGCAATAATATTCTAGAGTTATGCAAAAAAAACAACTATTATCCGATAATAGCAACTGATCCGGAACAGCTTATAAAAAAAATAAGGGTCATGAGCCGTGCAATCGTTTTTATGGACCACGAGGTAGTAAACAATTATGGTGCGAGGATTTATTCAAGAATCAATGTTGCTTGTTCCGGCTGCGATGTCCTTTTCCTTTGTGATCAAGCGCATCGAGACCTTATCAAGGAGGCCATGGAACTTAGTGTCTACGCGTGTATCCTGGAACCCTTTGAGGAGTGGGAAGTTTTGACCATGATTAGGAACATTCTCGCAAAAAAGAAACCGATAGGAGAAAATAAATCCTGAAACGGTCAAACCTCATAAAATATCCGGGCCGAGCTGCATGGGGGCATCGCATACCGCCAACCATTAGCAAGGAAAAGATGCGCCGATTTGCCGAACGGCTCACACCAAAAAGCTGGAATATAATATTACATGAAAAAGATGCATTAGAAACCGCAGGTGTGTTAAATATCCTTTTAAGCATTCAGGGACAAGATCGCCGGGTTTATGCGGATATTTATGGAAATAAATGTTATGAATGCAAAGGAACAAGTGGTGAGAATTATTTTGAGAATAGATATGGTGACATTTTTTATAAAAATCAGGTTAAGCCGGTTCTGGGTATGGTTCGGGGCCGAATGATATTCAAAGAGCTGAAATCCTCTGGAGGTGACAAAACGGGTAAGGTCGCGAAAATTATTGTGCAGTTATGGCCTGACTTAGTGGGCTGGAGAGTTACTTTGATTCACGAACTGGCGCACGTTGCCGTATACCGATGGCGAGCTTTCGTAACCAAGGATTATAAAAATCAAGGCCCATTTAAAAAGTACGCAGGTGAATATTTAAGGACGAATATAATTAGGAAACAATTGCCCATGGAACATAATCATGGGCCAAACTTCCAAAAAGCGCTTGTATCTTTAGCTAAAAGAACCGTTAGAGAATTCGGAAAAGAAATTCCCGAAAATGATGTTTTCTGGGATAATCTGAAATTTGAGTTGGAATGGTTTGCTTTTGCAAAATATGGACTGAAATACCAGGCCAATAAACATGAAACGCCTGCCCGGAGAAAATCGTTCCGGCGCTAGTAATTTTTTTCCGGTTCCGTCATTTTTTGATCCGAGCCGGCCTATGGTCAAGCCTTCTCCATCCGGCGTGGCAACTCCCCGCCATGTATACACCACAACAAGAATGCGACCCTATGCGTCCATTACAATTGTGACAAACCTTTCTTCAGTATGCTCATTATCATATCTAGTGCCCAAACGAAAACTAGGTTTTTTCGTTAAGATCAAGGACAAACCTGCAGGATAGCAGATTTGGACAGCTGTTAAGCTGCCTGCAAGAGCGAGGGGCATGGATGCCCCGAGTCAACACGAAAATTTTAACCACCCCAGAGAAATAGGCTCCGCATTTCACGGGGCAGGCGCAGATATTGGCGAAAAAGACAGTTTTCGTTCAGGCACTATCTATAGTAACCGCATTGGAATCATCAAAAACAGTCGCCGCATCGGCAAAATCAATACCGTGCTTATCCAGATTTGTTTTGCCCTGAAAAACCCGGTCCTTTGGGCCAGAATTCTTTTCAGTTGTCTCATTGTAATTCCATTCCAAACTCATATGATAATGATATGTACAATCTGTGCACAATTCAGCAAAAAACAGAATTTCTTTTTTTTTACTGCAAAGTTTTGCTATAGTGATTTTATATGTGGTCAAAATTCAAATCTGGATCTGGTACGAAAAGTCCTTTCGCTTTATTATACAAAATATAGAAAGAGTCAGAAATATGATGCTGAATTTCGTGCTGTGGAGAAACATTATTGAAAACCAAATCTAAACTCATTGAAATTGACGGTGTCGGTCAGATTTTGTTTGAGCGCAGTAACCGGGCAAAGCATATCAGTATTTCCGTGAAACCATTCAAAGGCGCACGAGTTGCCGTTCCTTATGGAGTATCATTTGATAAAGCCAAGCAGTTTGCTCGATCCAAGAGCAACTGGATAAAAAAACACCTGGATAAAATGAAACAGGTTGAAAAGGAACATGAAGCCTTTTCAAATGAATCCACTGAAATCAACAGAGCCGAAGCCACAAAGCAACTTGTTAACCGCCTCAATGAATTATCCGAGCAACACGGTTTTAGCTATAACAAGGTATTCGTGAGAAACCAAAAAACCAGATGGGGGAGTTGTTCTTCCAAAAATAATATTAGTCTTAACATGATGCTGGTGAGATTGCCCGATGAAATGATGGATTATGTCCTGTTACACGAACTCGTTCATACCCGGATAAAAAATCACACCCATGCGTTTTGGGCGGAATTAAATAAGTTTGTGGGAGATGCCAAAGGAATGAGTAAAAAAATGAATGAATATAAGGTGGTTCTGATGTAATTTTATTTTGCCCGGTGTGTAAAAAGAAATTAACCCCACCCCCTCTATACTTTTGCGAAAGATTGGGTAGCAGAACAAATGAAAGGGGGTAGTTGAGTAAGGAAGGTTGGTGAGACAGCGCTACACGGAGGTTGGCACTCCTGATAACAGGATTACTGGTCTTAAAACCAAGTCCTGATGCCCCGGACAAAGACCTCTAAACCGGTATTGAACTTCGTAGTCACCGCTCACCGAAAACATATTTCATAATAGTCCGTTTAATCAAATCATTTTTTAGAAATAAAATGCCAATGCGATGTTATTAAGCACTGAAAAAGGCTTGTCAGGGAACTGAAATTGGTGTATTCCTGAATCAATCAATATGGCCCCCGTAGCTCAGTGGATAGAGCATTGGATTCCTAATCCATGTGCCGCAAGTTCGATCCTTGCCGGGGGCACCAGTAAAGTCAAGGGGTTATGGCGCATACCGTAACCTCTTTTTTTGTGACCAAATTGTGACCGGTTAATTTAGAGACAGTAATATCAAACCTTCGCACAGAACAGACTCCTGTTTACCATAAAAATTTATGACATTCGGACTTTGTTTTTTTACGATACAACCCACAGCTCCTGAAGATATAACCGAGTTTTAAGGAGGATCTCTCTTATCCCAACGCCGCCTGTTATAATGATTCATCTTGATTTTATGGACCTATTCTTTTAGATAATCAAACATAAACATGAAAAAACGCGAAGGTTTTTTCGCTAAGAGCTTTCTTTTTTTCCAGATCGGAACGAACGATCTGAAAAATTAACATGCCCCAGATAAACAAAAAACAAAACGGTTTAACGGGGCAAATTAAATGGTTAAATGGTTTCATCTTCCGGCGGAAACGTTTCAAGTCCTTCCAACTGCGCGGCGCCGGTGAGTCTCTTCTCGAAACAGGCAAATACGAAATCTTCAGAAAGCCTTTCATGGATTACAATCGCCGATGCAAGATGGATTGCGTCGAAACCTCTAAGTGGATATTTTTCAACAACCCGATCGATGTATCCATTGAGCTTATCGTTTACTTCCACACGTATAAAGCTCTCCCAGTCATGGTGAAATGAGTCTGCTATTTTACGGATCAACGTATCCGCAAGAGCTGACTCCCGTTTCTTTCGATATATAGAAGCCATGGTTTCTGCGTAAGCAACGAAAGATGTAACGATTTGCGTGGCCGATTTCCATCTGGAGATGACATCATCGGAATAAGGCTCATAGAAGTATCGCTTCACCAGTGCGCTCGTGTCGAGGTACAGAATCATCAGTCGATCACCGCCGGTTCTCGATTACCATTTCCGAAACAGGCTTACCCGAGGCTTCTACCACCGAGATATGGTCTTTCAGGATGCTCCGGCTCGGCAACGTGACCAGCCCTCCCTGGACCAGGGGCTCCAGTGCTGCGCGGATGGAATTATACCCGTGGTTTTCCTTCACAATGCGGGCAATGGGCTTCCCCCTTTTGGTGATCAAGATTTCTTCTCCGGCTTTCACCCGTGCTAAAAGCTGACTCAGGTTGTTCTTGACCTCCTTGATTCCCGCATGGATCATAATAACCCTCCTTTTTTGTAGCTACTTCATATGTCATGGTAGCTACTTTCAGTCATACAGTCAAGTATTTTTTTTAAGACCCGGGGTCAAAGCCTGAATTGTGAATTAAGGTTGGTCTATTTAACCCCCGTACGATCTTCCGGCCTGTCCCGGCAACCTCCACACGGTGATCTAAGGGGCGCGCAGGATACAAATTTCACTGGGCAGGCAGAGGTTCGGGTTTTTTTTACCAGATAGTAGTCACTTTTTTTGATTGTCTTAATTTTTTGTCAGCAGTAACCAGTTTGGCGTTTTCGATGATTGACGTTGCAGCG
>Ga0164313_10003380_pt1 | contig 14227 bp, 12 predicted proteins | sample GuaBasSedimGuay4_FD_113735 | JGI IMG/M metagenome (GOLD analysis project Ga0164313, IMG submission 113735) | Subseafloor sediment microbial communities from Guaymas Basin, Gulf of California, Mexico - Guay4, Core 4569-4, 0-3 cm | ecosystem: Environmental > Aquatic > Marine > Hydrothermal vents... | reverse complement strand
CTCCGCGACCAGTGGCGGCGGATCGACGAGTTCAACCGCGATGGCAGCGGGATACGAATTGTCAAAGGGCTCGAGGCGGATGTGTTGAGCGACGGCACGCTCGACATCCCACCCGGTTGCGAAGCCGGGCTCGAGTACGTGGTGGCCTCGGTCCACTCGGCCTTCCACCTGGACCGGGAGGCCCAGACCCGGCGGATCCTCGCCGCGGTCCGGGACCCCCGCTGCCGGGTCCTGGGTCACCCCACGGGGAGGCTTCTCCTGGCCCGGCCGGGCTACGCCCTGGACCTGGAGGCCGTCCTGCAGGCCTGTGCCGAGCACGGCGTTGCGGTGGAGATCAACGCCAGCCCCTACCGTCTCGATCTCGACTGGCGCTGGTGCCGCCGGGCGCTCGAGCTCGGCGTCCGATTGGTCATCGACACCGATGCTCACTCGACCGAGGGCCTCAACGATTTTCGCTGGGGTCTGGCGGTGGCCCGCAAGGCCGGCGCCACCGCTTCAGACCTCGTCAACTGTAGTCACATCGATGAGTTCTTGAAAAGCCATAGTGCTCGTTGATGTTCGTGCTGAATTCTCAATTCTCAATTCTCAATTCTGAATGACCGCCATGACTCTCAGGGTGGGAGGGTCGGTGGAAATTGAGAATTAAGAATTAAGAATTGAGAATTTTCTCTTCCGGTCTTCGATGGACCTTCGGTGGAGTCCGAGCTAAAGTCACTGGAGGAGGCTCAGTGACTGACCTGGTGCTGGTCGTCGAAGATGATCCCGCAAACGCGGTGTTGGTAGAGGCGATTCTCACCGCAGTTGGCGGGTTCGACGTGGTGTGTTCCGACGACGGCGACGAGATCATCAAGGTGGTCCAGGGGCGTCCGGTGAAGGCGGTACTGATGGATGTTTCTCTCGGCAACACCCGGATCGCGGACGAAAAGGTGGACGGGGTCGAGCTCACCCGGCGCCTCCGCGATCTGCCCGAGGGAATCAATCTGCCGGTGATCATCCTCACCGCACATGCCATGAAGGGGGACCGCGAACGGTTGCTCTTCGAATCCAGCGCCAACGACTACGTGGCGAAACCGATCATCGATCAGCAGGGTCTTGTGTCGTTGGTGAAACGGCACATCCGCGCCGCCGAGGCGGTCAAGGAAGAACTCGAAGCACGAAACAAAGACAATTCTTAGTTTTGAGTTCTTAGGTTTGAGTTTCCACCCGCCCCCGCGGGTCCAAGGGCGGGCGGGCGGGAACTAAGAACTCAAAACTCAAAACTCAAAACTAAAGACGTCAGTCGCCATCCGCCTCCCTCAGCATCCGTGCCGCATCCTCGGGCGGTGTGGGGTTGATGGCGATACCGGAGCCGATCTCGAAACCACCTGTGCGGCTGATGCGAGGCACGAGCTCGAAATGCCAGTGGTAGTCGTGCCCCAGGGTCGACCAATAGTCCGGGTGGCCGGGACGGGGGTGGGGATTGGGGGCGGTGTGGAGCACCAGATTGTAGGCCGGGTCGTCGAGGAGTGCGCGCACCCTTTGCAGGAGATCGCGGAGGATCGCCGCCAACCCGAGGAGCTCGTCGTCTGAGGCCAAGGCGAAATCATGATGGTGCTCTCGCGGGAGGATCCAGGTCTCGAACTGGGAGGTCGCGGCGAACGGCGCCAGGGCGAGGAAGCGGTCGGTCTCGATGCAGATGCGCTCGCGCAGGCGAAACTCCTGGCGGATGAGATCGCAGAACAAACAGCGCTCGCTGCGATTGAAATGTTCGCGTGCGGAGTTGAGCTCCCGGATCACGACGGTTGGGATGATCGGCGTTGCGATGAGCTGTGAATGGGCATGAGCGATCGAGGCGCCGGCCTCGCGGCCCTTGTTCTTGAAGATCATCACGTACCGCAGGCGGTGATCGCGGCGCAGGTCGAGAATGCGAGCGCGATAGGTTTGGAGAATCGGCAGGATCTCCTCGATCTCGAGGTCGGCCAGCTCGACATTCGTCTCGGGCGTCTCGACAATGATCTCATGGGCGCCAATGCCGCTCACGCTGTCGTTGAGCCCCACCGCTTCCCGAATCACGTCGCCCTCGACCCTGAGAACCGGAGACGAATCGGCAAATACCCGCACCTGCCAGCGGCCACCGCCTTTCGAGGAGGGAACCCGGTAGATCTCCGGCGGTGTCATCGCCTCGTTGCCCGGTGCGAAGGGATCATTGTCGGGGGACGCGCTGTCCGCAGGATCCGGGCTGTCGTTCGTACCCGGCGATTGCTCGCGATCGGGGGCGATGATTGTCCAGATGTGTTTGATGGGGCAGCGACGGAGTGCGGATGCGGATACCGGCGATCCCTCCAACGGGACAGGGGCGTGGGCCTTGAGCGCGGTGTCGAGATCGAGGGGCGGCTCTATGCCGGCCTGATCGCATGCATCGGTGAGGTGTTGGCGGAAGATCTCGTCATACAGGGGCGCGAGCTCGGTCGGATTGTCGTCTCCGAGCCACCAGAACCAGTCGGAGCCTTCGGCCAGCAAGAGCGAGGGCGGCCGCCCGTCGTCCGCCTCCCCGATGGCGTTTCGGACTTCGGTCAGCACTTCCCAGGCGTGGGTTTTTTCGGGGTGGCCGATCCAGGTGGCAAAGACCGAGTTGATCCACGATCCGGGGTGGAGGCGATCGAGGACGGCGGGCTTGCTGCCTGCAGCCGCCGTGGTGAGAGTGGCGGGCGCCAGCTCCGGCGGGGCGTCGGCGAGGCGCTGCATCAGTTCGCGCAGAAACCGGCCCCCGCCTTCCGGATAGTGAAGCCACGGGTTTTCACCATCCAGGGCGATGACGATGTTGGCCTCTTCGGGAAGCTTGCGGGCAAGATCTTGCAGCTCCCCGACAAGAGCCGTGGCTGCTTCGCCCTCGTCGTCCCAACGACCGTATTCAAAACCGATGGCGTCCGACAGCCGACGGTCGCGAAAGAACAGCGTCGGGCCACCGGCTGCCAGCCGCCACGGACGGTAGAGGTCGGAGGAGGATTTGCTTCCGTCGCGGAGGGGCCGATCGAGGCTGCGTTCGAGGATGCCCTCGTCGGTGACCAGCCATTGCACGCCCTGGTCGCCGTAAACGGCCACCGCATCCTCCGAGACTGAGCCTTCGGGCGGCCAACAACCGGTGGTCGGAAAACCGTGATCGCTCATGAACTCGAGACCGCTGGCAAGCTGCCACCGGGCGTCCTCGGGATGGCGGAAGACCGGCACCTGCGGCGCCGGGTGGGGCGCCCAACTCGCGGCGATGATGCCCGAGTCGATCAACAGGGGCATGATGGGGTGGGCGTATGGGCTGGTTGCGATTTCGACATTCGGTTGGGCGGCAATTCGGCGCCACAGCTCCACGAGCTCACCGGGTTGGGCCTGGAGCCAGTCGACCATCCGGCGGTGATCGGCGACCCGGAAGTTTCGGCCGCGGTCGTAAAGCGGCTTCAGGCGATCGTCGGTCCACGCCTGTTCACCGGCCTGAGCAAGCACGAAGAGGACCTGGAGGTCACGCAGGTCGGCGGTACCGAAACGACCGTCGCGATGTTGCCTTGATCCGGCGCCGGATCGAGAACGGGCGAGCTGACCGAGCCTCGGGTAGCGGGCGAGCTGACGTGGGTTGACGTGGAATGCCCAATCCACGAGTACTTCACGCTGGCAATCTGCCAGGTCGGCGGCCGGCGTCATGATCGCCTCCAGCACCGGGTCGGTGACGGCGCCGTCGACATATGCCAGGAGTTGTTCGAGAAGCGTGGGGACGATGTTGACGACCTGACCGGACCCGCCCGTGACCTCGATGGCCCGCGCCAGGGTTGTGTAGGCGCCGCCGGCATGCAGCGCCACCCACGGTGCGTGTGAGACTCCGTCCGCTGTGCGGTAGGCTGGTTGGTGGAGATGCCAGAGAAATGAGACGGTTGCCATGAATGCCTTACTCGGACTCGTCGTAACGGCTTTCCGACGCCATTTGCTCTCCGTAATCCTCATCGGTCGTGAAAAGGGCCGGTTTGTCGTTACCGCATGAGGTGCAGAGCGCCTCGGTGATCCGTCCGTCCTTCCATTCGAAAACATAGACCGGGCTGTCGCACTCGTTGCAGATGATGAAATCCGGTTCCGCCATGTTGCACCTCCCGCTGCAGAATCCATTGTCCAAGGGATCGCCGCTGATGTCACGCGGTGGTGAACCAGTTAAGAGTAAAGAGTTAAGAGTGAAGCGAACAATCATCGCTTCCCGGGATATGGAGGTGGCCACGGTCCTTAACTCTTAACTCTTTACTCTTCACCCTTTACCCTCGACTTCTTTCTTACGACATCGATGTCTAGCAGATCGATCAACTCCGTGCGGTCGAGCTTGGCGATCACGTCCTCGGTTGGCGCGACGACGCGTTGGATGAGGTCGATCTTGGACCGAATCAGCTCGTCAATCCTCTCCTCGATCGTATTGCGGGTAATGAGCTTGAAAACCTGGACGAAACGTCGCTGCCCGATGCGGTGCACGCGGTCGGTGGCCTGGTCTTCCTTCGCCGGGTTCCACCAGCGATCGAAATGGAGAACCACCGATGCGCCGGTGAGATCGATGCCCACGCCGCCTGCAAGGAGGCTCGCGAGGAGCACCCGTTCGTGCTGCTCCGAATTGAAGCGGCGGACGATGCGACCACGATTCCGGGTTTCGCCAGTGAGCACCAGATGATCGATTTTCCGTCGCTCCATGTGTTTGGTCAGAATTTCGATCATCTGAACGTACTGTGAGAACACCACGACCTGAAGCCCCCCGTCCAGGGCCTCGTCGAGGATCTCATCGAAGATCTCGATCTTTGCCGATTCGCCGGCGGCGCCCCCATCGTCCACCAGATTGGTGTGGTCACAGATCTGTTTGAGGCGGGTGAGAAGGGCGAAGATGTGCATGTAGGGAATGTCCGTCTCTTCATCCTCAAGGAGCTTGACGATGTCGGCGGAGCGTTCGCGGTGAATGCGGCGGTACAGTGCCTCCTGTTTGGGCAGCAGGCGGCAGTAGCGGATGTCCTCGACCTTTTCAGGCAGGTCGGACAATACCTGTTCCTTGATCCGGCGCAGGGTCAGGACGCCGAGCTGCTGTCTGAGGAGATGCAGCTGGTGGTGGGTGGGATCGCGGTGGGCTGCCCTGAACTCACGCTCCGATCCCAGGTATCCCGGCACGATCAGATCCACCACCGACCACAGCTCGAGGAGCCGGTTTTCCAGCGGCGTTCCCGTGAGCGCGACCCGGAACCTCGCGGGCACCTTACGCGCCGCTCGTGCCGCCTTGGTGCGGGGGTTCTTGATCCGCTGGGCTTCGTCGAAGACCGCGACCGCCCAATCGTGCTCGATGAGCTCGTCGGTGGAGCGAAAGAGAATATCGTAGGTCGTGAGAACCACGCCACCGTCGTCAAGATCGTCGAGCGAGCGTGACGGGCCGTGGAAGAGCCGCACTTCGAGGTCAGGCGCAAATTGCCCGAGAAGGGTGTGCCAGTGTTCGAGAACGCCACGTGGGCAGACTACGAGGCTCTGAGCTTTCGGATCTCGGTCGGCCAGCAGACACAGCAGCCCCATGACCTGGTGGGTTTTCCCGAGCCCCATGTCGTCCGCCAGGAGGGCGCCCACACCGACAAGGTATCGGCTCCACAGCCATGAAACACCGGTCGCCTGGTAGGGGCGGAGCTGCGAGCGCAGACCAGGCGGGCTCTCGATCTTCTCCTCGAGCCGGCCTTGAAGAATCGCCGCGAGCTCTCGGAGCTCATCGTCGGGGCCCTCCACCGGAAGATTCGACTCGGCGACGAGGCGTATGAAGGCGACGCGGCTGCCGAGGATTCCGAGATCTTGACGCCGCCGTGGCATTCGGAAGCCAAGGTCTTCCATGAACTGCATGTCGGGGGCACGCACGATCGTTTCGCCGATTCGCGTGAAACCGCTTTCGAACAGCAATAGCGCCTCGCCCCAGGGAATCTCCGTTCCGGCCGCCGAAAAGCGCGGGCGAACCCGAACCTTGCCGTTGGGTGTGTACTCGGCCTCGAGGGCTACCGGCTTCGGCGTTTCGGGTTGGCGGAAGGTCGCGAGCTGGCCCTGGGGGAGATACCACGAGCGCGAGCGCAGCTGGGGGTGGTCGAGATTGAGGAAGCGCAAGGCCTCTTTGCCCTTGAGGAGACGGTGGCCCTGGCGATGAAACGGCACCAGCGGTGTAGCCGGATCGAGTAGCCGGCAGAGATGGTTCCCGATCCGCGCCCATCGCCCGTGGATGCGACCGTTGAGGTCCTCGCTGGTAAAGACGTGGCCGTTGCCGAGGCGGTAGCCGGGCTCGAGCACGATGCCCTGGTCATTCCATGTGGTGATGAGCACGGGCCGCAGCCGCGCCTCCGACAGCTCGAGGTCGGCCAGATCACCGCTGAGACGAATCGTTGGCAACGACCTCAGCATCGGAAGGGCGCCGGGGAGGTTCGAGGCGGTGAAAAACACCAAACGCGTGTCCCCCGACGGCAGCGCAATCCGAATCTCGACATCGTTTCCATCCAGTTGCGCAACTGCGGTTCCGGTCTTCTGCAACGACAGCTGCAACTCGAGCGCTGACCGTAGGTCGTGACCGGTCAGATGGCTGAGATCCACCCGTTCGGCTGCCGAACGGCCGGGTGAGATAAACGGGTGGCGGGAGTTGGCGCGCCACATTGCGCCGGGACCGAGTCGCTGCATGGTCGATCGAATATCGAGCCATTGGAGGAGGATGGCCGTGGCGTGAAAGCACGGTGCATCCTGCTCCCCACACACCGAGCACCGGCAGGATGGAAATACATCGTTGCCGATATCGGCGATGCGAACCGCACATGCAGGCGAGGAAAGATCGGCCTCGAGATCTTCACCGGTCCAGGTGATCCTCTCCACCCGCCTGTCCTGGTACAGGTAGTAGCCGCGTTCCGCGATTCCACGCGGTAGCTTTCCAAGCACCTCTCCGACGTGAATTTTGAACAGGCCGGACCGGGCGCTGCGCTTTCGGCCGGGGCTGGAGTCCGAGATCATAGCCCATCAATATAGCAGGATCGAGGTCAAGGGTCTCTCGAGTTTCCGGGGATTTGCTGAGGAGTGATCGAATACGGCGATATCTGGATACAACATATTGAAAATGTGGAGTTTGTGATTTATATGATATCAAAGCACTAAGTTTTTGGATTTTCCTGAGAAAAATACTTGACAAAGTATCGATCAGATCATAAATTTGAATTGTGAGGAAAGAATCATCTGAAGGGAGGATTCAAAAATGGTTATGTTGACTCGATGGGATCCGGCGGCCGAATCAGCGAATCTGAGCCAGAGGATGGAGCGTCTTTTTGACGAGGCGGTGGGGCGTGGTCTGTGGCGCCCGGCTGAGGAACGCCCCCTACGCGGAGCGTGGGTGCCGGCCATCAACATCCTCGAGAAGGACGATGACATGGTCATCAGCGCCGATCTCCCCGGCCTCAGACCCGAGGACGTGGAGGTGACGGTTGACCAAGGCGCCCTGACGATCCGCGGCGAGCGCAACCTCGAAGAGGCTCAGGAAGGAGAAACCTACCACCGGGTGGAACGGCTCTACGGGATGTTCGAGCGCACCTTCACCCTGCCCAACTCGATCGATGTCGAAAAGATCGAGGCCAGGTTCGCCAACGGCGAGATGGTGCTGACACTGCCCAAACGTGAGGAGTCCAAGCCGCGCTCGGTCAAGATCAAGGTTGAACACGACTGAACGATTCGTCGACGGAAACCCGAAAATATCGAAAAGCCCGGGATTGCTCCGGGGCTTTTCGTTTGCAGAGGGGAAAAGGGGAAAAGGGGCAGGGGAGCCTGGGGAGGGTGGGCGGTCTCCTTTTGTCCTTTTCCCCTCTTCTCCTCCGCTCCATTCCGTTACACTGCGTCAATGGACGAGAAGCGGTTATCGCTCGCGCTCGGTGGTGGCGCCGCGAAGGGGCTCGCTCATGTCGGTGTGCTGCGAGGGCTCGAGGAGGATGGGATCGAGGTCGCGGCCATTGCCGGTACCTCCATGGGTTCAATCGTCGGCGCTCTCTTTTCGCGCGGTATGACCGCGCGCGAGATGGAGGGATTTTTCTCAGCCGTCGACTGGTCGCGTCTGGGACGAATCATGGTTCGCTCACCGGGCGGGGCCGCATTTTCCGATCTCCTCCGCGAGACTATTGGCGAGGCGTCTATCGAGGAGCTCGATCTGCCCTTTGCCGCCGTCTGCTGCGATCTCGACAGCGGAGAAGAGGTGGTCCTGAGAACCGGCGATCTCGCGGATTCGGTTCGCGCTTCATCAGCGATTCCGGGGATCCTATCGCCCGTCACTGTTGACGGCCGGACTCTCGTCGATGGGGCGATGGTGACGCCGGTTCCGGCAACCGCCGCCGCCCACCTCGCGGATGCTCCCATGATGGCGGTCAATGTCCTGCGTCCACCGATGCCGGGGCGACCGACGGCATGGATGATGAGCGGGTTATTCGAGGGATCGGCGCCGGCCCATGTCCTCGAACGGGTGGATGCGATGCTCAAGCGTCACCGGGTCCGCCTGTGGCATCGAAAGAGCGATTTCCCGAACCGGCTCGAGGTCATGATGCGGTCGTTCCACATCATGCAGTACAACCTGTCAAAGCTGTGCGAAAGCGATCTCCACGCAGTGGAGCCCGAGGTCGGCGAGATCGGTTGGTTCGACTTTCACCGCGCCCGCGAGATCATGGCGGAAGGGTATCGCGCCTACCGGGAGGCGATGCACTAGCCCGTTCTCGTCCAGAAACGGCGCTTTTTGGCAATTTCGTCGTCAGACTGCGGATTCCCTTGTGCGGCGTACTCGAGTACGCCTCCGCGGAAATTCTTGTCCTCCTAGAACTTGCACAAAAATCGCTCGTTTCTGCATCGAGAACTGCGCGGTTCCCACCAGAGTTTCCGGATGGGTACGGGCTAGAGGTTCTCGGCGACGAAATCCCAGTTCACCAGATCCCAAAAATGCGCGAGGTACTCCGGTCGGGCGTTGCGGTAGTCGATGTAGTAGGCGTGCTCCCACACATCGCAGGTGAGGAGCGGTTTCTCGCCATCGCGGAGCGGATTACCGGCGTTGCTCGTGGTGACGATCGAAAATTGGCCGGAGGGCGAGCTCACCAGCCATGCCCATCCTGATCCGAATCGGCCCGCGGCCTCTGCGGTGAACCTGTCCCGGAACTCCGCGAACGAGCCAAAGGATGAGTTGATACGGGTTGCCACCTCGCCGGTTGGCTGGCCGCCACCGCTCGGGCTCATACAGCTCCAATAGAAGGAGTGATTCCACACCTGGGCGCCGTTGTTGAATATCCCGCCGTCGGCCCTGCGGATGATGTCCTCGAGCGACGCATCCGCCCACTCGGTGCCCTCCGTCAGCTTGTTGAGATTGTTGACATACGCCCGATGGTGTTTGCCGTAGTGATACGCGAGTGTTTCGGCCGAGATATGAGGCATGAGCGCGTCATCGGCGTAGGGGAGAGGCGGCAGTTCAAAAGCCATGATCCATCCTCCTGATCTGGGATTTTCTAGATTCTACACCCGAAAGGTGATTGAACGTTAGAACGTTACTTTTTGAACGTTCCAACACTCTCTCCCGGGGAGCTGGAGAGACCCTCAAAACACGGGCGTTTGGGTGGAAACGTTCAACGTTCTAACGTTCAACGTTTAACCTGCGCTCTGCGCGTGGCGGAGGCCACCCGCGAACCTGTCGGGGACCTCCGCTGCCGGGCAATGGGCGTTGAATCCGCACCACGCGCAGAGGATTCCCGGACGCGCGGGGAAGTCTCCGGCGGACTCGGTTTCGCCGACTAGCTCGAGGACGCGTGCCCACAGGCGCTCGGCCTGCTCGTCGTCGACCCGCCGCCATCGGGTGGTGCCGTGGCGGAGGTAGTGGTAGCCGGCAAGCGCTATCCTCTCACCGTGGAGTTTGAGGATGCAGGCAGCGTAGAGTGGGGCCTGCAATCCCTCTGAAAACTCGGAACCGTTGCCCTCTGAGCGGGAGGTCTTGTAGTCGACCACAAACAGGCGCCCCTGCTCAGTGCGCCCCACCCGGTCGGCTATGCCGGTGAAGATGACCTCATCGGAGAGCGGCGCCGATAGCCGCTGTTCGAGGGACACGGTCTGCGATCGGTCGCGCGTGAATGTCTCGCGGTGAAACCGGTCGAGCATCTCGCGGCCGGTCCGAACATAGGTTTCCTGGTGCTCGTCGATCCGAATGATGACGATGTCGTCGTTCCAGCCCTCGATCCAACGAGAAGCAAATTGATCGAGCATCTGTTGCACGTCGGGGCTGGAGCCTCGATCACGTTCGCCGTACAGCCACTCAAGAACATCATGGACCGTGTTGCCGAGATAGGACTCGATAGATCTGAAACTCTCCTTGAGCCCTTCCAGATAACGAAACCTGTACTGCATCGGACACTGATTGAACGACTTTAGCCGCGAGAAGGAGTAGGCGTTCGAAGGAGTCGGAGCGCGCGAGGAATCAGTCATGGACTGGAGTGTAACGGAAAGAAATTTCGGATTTCGGATTTCGGATTTCGGATTTTCCAACCACACCCCTCGAGACAACACTGACCGACAGTCGTAACGACTTCGAACCGGATTCCTGCCCTTGAGACTGCCGCGGGTGGGCGCGCGAAAAATCCGAAATCCAAAATCCGAAATCCGAAATCAAACCGGGTTCGGCAGGTCGATGAACTCCACATCGAGGCCGTGTTGGTCCGCGATCCACCGCCCGAGGGCGCGGATGCCGAAGCGCTCAGTGGCATAGTGGCCCGCAGCCACGTAGTGAACCCGGTCCTCGGCCGCCTGATGCATCACCCACTCCGAGGCCTCTCCGGTGACGTAGGCGTCGAGACCCGCGGCCACGGCTTGGTGGAACTCTTTTTGGGCTCCGCCGGTAACGATGCCAACCGATGTCACGAGAGCCTCACCGCCTGGGAAGATCTGCGGCTCGCGCTCGCAGGCCTCGGCGATGGCGGCGATGAACTCGTCGACCTCGATCGGGTCGGGGAACACCCCGCAGACTCCGGTTGATGCGCCGCAGTGGATGCCGAAGGGCTCGAGCTCCTCGAGACCGACCCTCCCGGCGAGCTGGGCCGCGTTGCCGAGCTCCATGTGTCGGTCGAGCGGCAGGTGGTAGGCGATGAGAGACATCCGGTTTTCGATCAGGACCCCGAGGCGGTCGCGGAATGATCCCACTATCCTGGGCGGTTCGGATCCGCTCCAGAGAATGCCATGGTGGACAATCACGGCGTCGGCTGCTCGTTCGGCCGCGGCTGCGAAGAGCTCGAACGAGGCGGAGACCCCGGTCACGATGGTGCGGACGTCGAGGGTTCCTTCGACCTGAAGGCCGTTGGGGCAGTAGTCGGCCAAAGTGTCGGCATCAAGCAGCTCGTCGAGCTCGGCCACCAGTTGCATGAGATCCACGCGCCGATTGTATCCCAGTTATGATAGTGGACGCGATGCGCAAAACCGGATATGTGGTCGTTGCATTCTTCCTTCTGATGACGGTGCTCATGACAACGTGCGGTCGGGAGGAACCGGAACCGGAGAAGAGGTTCACGGTGCGCATGCTCTCGACCCGGTCTCTCTCGGGTCGATGGGAGCGTGCGGCGGAGCGCGGTCTCGGACTGATCGCCGCCGAACTCGACGCCGACGTGGCGCGGATTCGTGTCGAAAACGATAGTGACGCACGGGCCCGACTCGCCGAGCAGGGGCGGGCCGGAGCCCACCTCGTGTATTTCGTCGGCGCCGGCGTCGAGAAGATGCTGTACTCCGAAGCCGCCGCCTTCCCGGACACCGCCTTTGTTCTCCTCCCCGGTCGTGTTCACGGTCCCAACCTGGGCTCGATCCGGTTCCTGCCTGAGGAGGCGGGATACCTGGCAGGTGCGGTCGCCGCTGAGATCGTGCCGGATAGCAAGGTCGGACTCTTGCGTGGCGTGGGCGGGTCATGGCTCGAGTCTCTCGAAGACGGGTTTGTCGCCGGCTTTCGCGCGCGGCAGCGGCGTCGGAAGGTCACGGTGGAGGCAGCGGAGGGCCCCGACGGAGTGTGGAAGCTGAAGTCTGCGGGCATCGGCGTTGCGCTGTACGCCAGCGACCGTTCCGATCCCGCGGTGCTCGCCGCCGCTCACAATGCCGGCATACTGCTGGTGGCCTCAGATCCCGACTCCATGAATGTCGAGCCGGAGGCCGTGATTGCGACGGTCAAGGTGGACCTCCCCGAGGCCATGGTACGGATAGCTCGCGAGGTCCGGGACGGGACGTTCTCGGGCAGAGTATTCTCCTTTGACCTCGGGTCTGGAGTCCTCGATGTCGTGCTCAGCTTGAATCTCGGAGCGGACCGGGCGGCGGCTGCGGCCGTCGCTCTCGAAGACGCCCGATCGGAGGTCACGGCCGGGCTGGTCGAGTTCGACGGGCTAGGCCTATAAATTTCGAATTTCGAATTTCGAATTTTCCACCCACCCGCCCCTCCCAGCTCAGAAACAGCCTCCCGAACGGTGAGCGGAAACTCAAAACTAAAAACTCAAAACTAAGAACTTAGGCTGTCTCTGTCGCCGAGAGATCGCAGTAACATGATGCTCGGCAAAAAGGAGGAAGTACACCATGTCCATCTCCGTCTGGTTTAACCCCCGCTGAAGCAAGTCCAGGCAGGCGGTCAGCCTGCTCCGTGAACATGGTGTCGAGCCGGAGATCGTGGAGTATCTGAAGATGCCCCCGACCGCGGCCGAGTTGGACGCCGTCCTCCAGATGCTCGGTATGGAACCGCGCGAGCTGATGCGGAAGAGGGAGGCGGAATACAAGGAGCTCGGGCTGGACAACGAGTCGCTGACCCGCGATCAGCTGATCGCCGCGATGATCGAGCATCCGAAGCTGATCGAACGACCGATCGCCGTATCCGGCAATCGTGCCGTCATGGGGCGGCCGACCGAAAGGGTGTTGGAGTTGATTTAACCTAGAGACCTCCAGACCGCCTCGACACGGCCGAAGACCCGCGCCCAGGTGAAGTAGGTGAGGGCTTCCGGCATGGAGTTCATCGGGTCGTCGATTGGCGGCGCATCGAGGGCCGACTCGATGGCGGTTTCCATCCGATCGACGAAGGCCGGCAGGTCATCCGGATGGGGCCGGTCAACGGTCTCGAGACGCGGCAGCTCGACCAGCTCGAGAGAATCGCCGAAGCGAGTAGCGAGCTCGACCTCGACACCGGGAAGCCGGGTGGCCACCAACCGGCAGCCGCCGGCCAGTGCTTCAACCAGTACCAGCGGCAGGCCTTCGTAGAATGACGGCAGGACGCACACGGTGCTCTTCCGGGCGAGGTCGGCGAGCTCGGGTTGGGCGAGCTGACCGTGCTGCACCACCGCCGGCGCCATCCGGTCCATCCTGGAGCGCAGCGCGTCCGCCTCATCCCCGGCGCCGCCTCCGGCTACGTGGAGCCGGATGGCCGGGCGGCGGGCCAGAACTCGTTCGAAGGCGTCGAGCAGCCAGGGCACTCCCTTGGCGGCGCTGTACTTGCCGATGTAAAGAAGTGCCGGATTCCTCTTGGGATCACGACCACGGCAGTGAAAGAGTTCTTCTCGATATCCGGCGCCAACGACATGGATGCGGGCCGGGTCGATACCGAGCCTTTTCTGAAGCTGCTCCGCATGACCGGTGTGAAGGGCAATGAAGGCATCGTTGCGCGAGCAACCCGAACGGACATCGTCGGCGAGGTGTGGACAGAGCTCCATCTGCCGCAAACCCGTCGCGTGACAGTGGGTGACGATCGGGGTTGCGGGGGCGAGGTCCTTGAGCAGGGCCGACATCAGCCACACGTGGTGGGAGTGGATGAGGTCGGGCTGGAAGTCGTTGAGAATCGGCTGCAGGTGTCCGGCCCAGGCGAGGCGGTAGGCATCGATCTGTTCGTGGTTGAGCTCTGAGAACCGGGTGCTCGCATACGGCATGACGTCGCTCATCCCGGGAACGGGGAAGTCGAGTGGCGGCACACCGAAGGGCAGCGGATGGATACGCTCGGCCGCGAGCCCGCCGACCGGAGGTATGGGGTCGTCAGCGGGCACGCCGACGACGACGCACTGCGTGAGTCCGGCGACCCCGGCATGTCGGACAAGTGCATCGAGGGTGATGCCGCTTCCGGTCAGAGACGGTCGCTGGGAGAGGAGATGGAGGATGCGCATGGGAGCTATCCTAGCCCCGATTTCGGATTTCGGATTTGAGATTTCGGATTTTCCAGGATTCGACCGAT
>Ga0164313_10003379_pt1 | contig 14227 bp, 21 predicted proteins | sample GuaBasSedimGuay4_FD_113735 | JGI IMG/M metagenome (GOLD analysis project Ga0164313, IMG submission 113735) | Subseafloor sediment microbial communities from Guaymas Basin, Gulf of California, Mexico - Guay4, Core 4569-4, 0-3 cm | ecosystem: Environmental > Aquatic > Marine > Hydrothermal vents... | reverse complement strand
GGAAATTTCCAAGGATATTGAAGATATATTTTTGTTTTATTTATCATTTTATTCCCCTCAGTTCATCTCTAAAAAGATTTTTAATTCTAATCCAAAAGAAAATTATAAAGAAAATTATTAAAAAATATAAAAGTAAGATAGCAAGTAAATTTAATCCACAAAGAATTAAAATTAAAGGTAAAACTATTGTTATAACATATCTTCCAGAACCTCCAATTCCTCCCTCCCATCTTTTAATTTTTAGAAGAGAACTAATTTTGTGAAAGCCTTTAAATAAAAGCTCTAGCCCTGTTGCTTTAAAAGCAACATTTCCTGAAAAGACTTTAGCATTCTTTTCTCCTTTATCTAAACCATAATAAAATACTTTTGTTATTACCATCATATGAAATGTTTTTAATATAAATAAGAAACATGAACAACATAAAATAAGAAGATCTTTAAACCACAACCCTACAGAAAATATTAATGTAAAAAAGATTATTGTACTAAACCTGTCTGCAACACTATCTAAAAAAGCTCCTTTTTTTGAAGTTTTATTTAGCCCTCTTGCAAGCTGTCCATCTAACCAATCTGAAAGTAAAAAGAAGTATGATAAAATTATAGCTATTAGATAAAATATTTTAAGTTCTAATAAAGGTGCTAAGAATAAACATAAAATAATTAAAGGGGAGAAGAAAAATAATCTTGTGAATGTAACTTGATTAGGAGAAATGTTTAAATTCCATTTCTTAATAAGATAAGCAATTCTAACTGTTATAAAATTTAAAAAGAGTAGTGCAAATAAATCATCTTTGGCATGCACTACTCTTTCCTTAAATTCTTTATAAGTTTCTTTTATCATTTTTATTTCGTACCCCACTTAATCTTTTTCCATATTTTATCATAGATAAAATACATAACTAATTTTACAGCAGTGTATGTAATTGTTATAACTGATACAGCTTTCCAACTTCCAGTTAACATAAATACAATTAATCCTCCTAGCCCCATGCCTAATACTATTTCATAAGTAAACATTTTAGCCCAGTGATCATTTCTTTTTAGTTTAATCCATACTCTTTCATGTAAATAAAATACAACTAAAAATGTGCTGTGGTGTATTAAAGTTCCTGCAAGAGTGATTCCCCATTGTTTAGTATATAAGTAGAATATTGTTGCATAAACAAATACACCCAGTACTCTCCAAATTAAACTTTTAAATAAAGATCTCTTGTGTTCTTCTTTAGTTTTTTTTATTACTTTTTTTTCCATTTTCTTTTACTTCCTTTTTAATGCTTGTGGTACTTTGAATTCCATAATAAGGCATAATCATTATTTCGCAATTTAGTTCATCACAAACCTTTTTTGTTTCTGCTAAATCTTCTTTTGAATGACTATCACTTTCCATTAATATATTTGGTTTAATTTTTTTAACATTATCTAAAGGAGAATATGTATTTTGTATTACTGCTATATCAACACACCTTAAAGCTTCAATCATTTTTATTCTTTGTTCAAAAGGAATTATTGGGCATTCCTTTTTTTCCATTGTTGCCAAATCTGACAAAACTCCAACTATTAACTTCCCATCTTTTCCAGCAACCTTCTTAGCATTTTCTAAAGCATGCAGGTGTCCTACATGGATTAAATCTGCAACAACATAAGCATAAACTATTTTACTCATTCTTTAACCTCTTTAAATCTGCTTTTATCATAGACCATACCAAAGTTTCAAAGTTTGTTTTTGGTTCCCATCCTAATTCTTTTTTGGCCTTTGTTGCATCCCCTTGTAACAACCTAACTTCATTTGGTCTAAAATACTTTTCATTTATTTGTATAATTTTTTTACCATTCTCATCATATCCTTTTTCATTCATTCCTTCGCCTTTCCAAGTTATTTTTATTCCAATTAAATTTGAAGCAGTTTCAACAAATTCTCTAATTGTTCTTGTTTTACCTGTTGCAATTACATAATCATTTGGTTTTTCTTGTTGTAACATTAGCCACATTGCTTTAACATAATCTCCTGCAAATCCCCAATCTCTTTTGGCTTCAAGGTTCCCTAGTTCTAAATAATCTTTTCCTGTTTCTCTTTGTGGTAAACCCAATTTTATTCTTGCTATTCCATCAGTGAACTTTCTTGTTACAAATTCTAATCCACGCCTATTTGATTCATGATTGAAAAGTATTCCTGAACAAGCAAACATTCCTTTTTCTCTTTCTCTTTTTACTGCTTCATGAGCTTTTAATTTTGCTGTAGCATATGGGCTAACAGGATTAAAAGGAGTGTTCTCTGATTGAGGAGTTTCCAAAACATCCCCAAACATCTCACTAGTTGAAGCCTGGTATAATTTAGCATTAGGAACATACTTTTTAATACATGAAATAATTCTTTCAACACCTAACCAATTTACTTCTTGTGTATATGATGGTACAATAAATGAAACTCCAACATGTGATTGTGAAGCAAGGTTATAAACTTCATCTGGCATAGCTTGTTCAAATGCTTTTTCTAAAGAGTTTAAATCTGTCAAATCTGCACAAATTAAATTTATCTTTCCAGCAAGATGTTTAATTCTATCAAAAATACCATCTGTACTACTTCTACGATATAAACCATAAACTTCATACCCTTTTTCTAAAAGAAGTTCTGCTAAATAACTCCCAGCTTGTCCAGTAATCCCAGTTATTAATGCTTTCTTTTTCATTTTTTATTTTCCTCTTCTTTATATAAGGCCATGTATTTCTTAGCAACCACTGTCAAATTATTCTCATCAAAATACCTTTGACATTCTTTAATCATTTTTTCATAATTTTTTGGGTTCATTACTTTATTTATTGTATGTGAAAAGGGTTGAGTACTTTCTACTGTTTTTATACAACCATATTTATTAGAAATTTCCTTAAAGTATTTTATATTACTTGCTACAACAGGTTTTCTTACTGCCATAGCATCAGCAAAGATCCCGCTTCCTATTCCTCCTTTATAAGGAAGAAGAACAAGGTCAGAAGCATTAAAGTATTTCCACCATAAATCATTTGGAATTTTCTTAAAATCAAACCTAACTTCTTTCTCAAATCTATTCTTTTTAACTATTTCTTCACATAACCTTACATAATTTTTTCTTTTCTTAGAATTTCTATCGTTAGTTGTAGAAAAAGGATTTGAAACAACTAAAATAGTTTTTCCAATTTTATCTGCTTCTTTTAAAACAATATCCATCCCATGATCTGGAATCATCCCACCAATCATTAAAAAAACATTTCCTAAAAGATTTAAATCTTTCTTTGCTTGTTCTTTATCTAATTGTGAAATGTTTTTTATAATTCCATGAGGAATTACTTTTATTTTTTCTTTAGGAATATTATATTCTTCTACTAAAATATCTTTAAAAAATTGAGCATGAACAATAATTAATTTAGAATTTTTGTTTATACATTTATTTTGTTTTTTATAAAGAAGTTTTCTCAAAAAAGTTTTCAATTTACTTCCTGTAAATTCTTGTGATTGAGAAAGAACAGTATGCATTGTAATTATTATCTTTTTCCTAAAGATTTTTCCTAAGATATTTAAAAGAAAAAAGTAAGGAGTCCCATATAAACCAAGTAAATTATATTCATGTTGTAAATGAATTATATTATATTTTAAAAGATTAGGTATTTTCTTAAATAAAGAAAAGAACTTTCCAGAAATAAATGTTTCTTCTTTTATAATTAATCCTTGTTCCTTTAAACTTTCTATCAAGTTTATTGAATATGCAGAAATTCCTTTTTCAGTTTTAGGGTGGGGGTAAACCATTATTGTGTCCATTTTATAATAAATCCAAAAAATCTTCAAAAGATTCTCCTTTTATTTTATAATATATTATTAATATACAACCAATAAAAATTGTAAATGGAAGAAATAAAATATATATGGCAAAAACAAAACCAATTAAAAGATTATCCAAAAGATTACTTTCCATTTCTTTTCTCTTTACTAACAACTTTAAATTTAGGTAATGGGAGGATAAACTTTCCGCCTTTCTCAAGAAAAGCTTTTTCTTTATTTTGTAATCCTTCAAATAAATGCCATATTAAAACTAATTGATAATCTGGGTTTAGTTCTTTCATTTTATCAATTGAAATGATTGGTATAAAACTTCCAACAGTTTTCTTACCCCACTTGTCTGGGTTAGCTTCTGCTATACAAGAAATTAAATTAGGAGTTATTCCAAAATATTGGAGAATAGTATTTCCTCGTGTGCTTGCCCCACACCCTGCAATTGATAATCCTTTTGCTTTTTCTTGTTTTAAAAAGTCCATAACCTGTTTCTTAACAGAACTAATTCTTGAAGCAAATTCCTTATATGGTTGTGCAGTGTCTAAGAACATATCCTTTTCTTTCTTTTGTTGAAGAAGTATTCTTTGTTTAGCTCCTTCAAAACCCTTAATAGTTTTATTTTCTTTCAATTTAATATAAGTCCTTATACTCCCACCATTAATATTATTCAATTCAATATCAAAGATTTCAAACCCATGTTTTTCAAGGAGAGGCATAAAAGATTGTAAAGAATAATATTCTCTATGTTCATGGACAATATTACAAAAAGCATTTTGTTCTAACATCCCTAAAACATAATTTTGTTGGATTACAAATAAACCCTCTTTATCTAAACATGCTTTTATATCTTCTAAAAATTTATTTGGGTCTTCCAAATCATAAAACATAGAAATAGCTGTAATTATTTTTGCTTTATTATCCTTATATTTTTTTCTAAATGATTTAGCATTAAAAAAGTTATTTATAATTTTATAGCCTTTCTTCTTAGCTTCTTCTGCTACATTTTTACAAGGTTCAAATCCAACAAAGTTTAAATTTCTATTTGTATAATAATCAAACATTGTTCCATCATTGTTTCCAATATCAATAATATAATCTCCATTAGCGAGTTTTTTTATTTTCTCAGCCTTTTCTACAATATCTTGTAAATCGTTTCTTATAATGGGGCTAATCGCTGATTTATACCAATACTGTTCATTCCACATCAAATTTGGTGGGGCATTATGCTCAAGCTGAAGTAATTTACATTTATTACATAAAACAAGATTCAAAGGAACTTTCTTTCCTTGTTCTTTCTTAGAATTAATAAAATTAGAAACATATTGTTTCCCTAAAGAAATAATTGGAATTAAATCTTTTGAATTACATGCCCTACACTTATTTATTTTATATTTATTCATTTCAAAAACTTCTAATAAACTTTTTTCTAATAATTATTAGTTAATTTCATTATAAAGTAATAAGAAATAGATTTTAACCTTTATAAATCTTTCTATTAACTTAAAAGTAGTTACAAAAGAAAAAAAGAAAAAAAGAAAAAAAGTTCTCTTTTTTAAAAGAGAACCTTAAAATAAATCAAAACTATTGACTAATTAATTGATTAACTCCAGCAGTTGTATCAGCAGCAGAATAACCAGCAATTAACATAGCTACTTTTCCAGCAGTATATGGAGAAGCATATTCTTGAAGAATAAATTGTCCTTCACCAACACCTAACAAAGTAGTAAAATCATTTCCACAAGTCTTTTCTGGAACACCTAATAACTTTGCAGCAACTTTATTAATACAGCTTCCACCAACAACAATTAAATTTCTATCTTTAACTGATTCAATTTCTGTATCTAAAACATACATAACATCAACAATTGGTGTAACCTGTGGTGTAACTACTGTAGAATTTGTGCTATTTGTGCTATTTGTACTTGAACCATCTGGAAGAGTGTTCTCTAAAACTTCTTTACCTTGACCTAAAACACTAACTGAAGCATACACTTGCTCACTTGGAACACTGAAAAGAACATTATCGTTCTCTGCATTATTTTCTGGATTTTCAATAATATTTCCATAATTGTCCATCACATCTTCTTCCCTAGTTCCAATACTTTTACCATTAACAACTAAATCGCCTGATTCTGCATCTTCTTCAAAATCACCTAAACCATCAAATTCCTTATCACTTGAAATACTTAAAGGAATTTTAATATCTACTCCTTCTGAATTTGTTAAAGTTAAAGCCATATTGTCCCATTTAACTTCAATTTCAGTATCATCAACAATTAAGGTGGCAATATCCTTTTGGGATGAATCAAAACTAAAAAATTCTTTAAATTGAATTCTTCCTTCATGTTCATCATCAACATCTCCATTAATATCTTTAAAAAAGACTTCTACATTATCTGAAACTGAGTTTCCATCATAATAAAAGTAAAGACTATCTGTTTCAAAATTCCCAATTTTAAATGAATCATCTTTTTCCCCTTCTAAGATTACCAAATCTCTTTTTGATCCATTTTCTAAAGTAGGTGAATTGTATAATTTTTCATTATCAAAGGATAATTCAAAATCATTATAAGTCACTTCAGTAAGTCCATTAAAAAAGACACCTGCATAATTTTCTGGGAAAACATATGCTTGACCAATTTCAATTGCATTATCTTCTATATCATCTTCATCATAACTTATGCTTTTTCGAACATACTTTACTCCAACATAACCTCCTTCTTTACCAGGATCTTCAATTGACCATTCCCATGTCTCATCACCAAAATATTCTTCTCCATCTTCAAAAGTTTGTTCAATATCTTTACCAATATTTAAAATAACTTTACTTGTTGATAAAGAAGTACTTGAATGATAAGCAATAGTATCCACATAAACTTCCATTCCACTTATGACTTTTCTATGTCCTTCTTCTACAAGAACACCATTTATTTCAACATGTTCTTCATAAACATCATTTACTTTAAATGTAACACCATCTACAATAACTGATTCTCCAACTTTTACTATCTTTTCATCTGAAATAGAAACAGTAATTGAATTAGGTTCCATATCTAAAATTTCATATTCTTGACCTAAAATAGTTAAATAAAGTTCATCAGCATCAATAGTATTGATTGCAGAAATATCTAACTCATCATCAAAAACATACTTATAGGTAAGCCCTTCATCATTTGTTAAAATTACTTTAGAATTAAGTTCTTTATCCTCAAGATTAGTTAAAACTTCCATTGTATTTGATCCAATCAAAATTTCTTCATGGACATCATAACTTTTATCCTCTGTTCCATCATCCCAACTTATCTTCCAATCAAGTAAAGTAGGAATTTTGTTATCAAAAATAGGTGAATTAATCTTACTATTATCTAAAATCGAATCACCAAGTGAAATTTCATCTTCTGTAACTCCTAAAGAATCAGAAAAATCAGATGAAGAAACAACATTTGAACCTTCATCATTATCCATTGCCCAAGTAGTATCATTCCAATCAATTAAAGGTTTAAGATCAGAATTAATTGAATGTACAGCAACTAAATCGCTTGGAGCAGAACCACTACCATAAACAATTGCTGTTCCTAAAGCACCATTATCCACATATGAAGTTGGATATACTGCTGCTGCAGAACTAATTGTTAAACCAACAAAGGCTAAACTTCCTAAGATAGCTGTAATTTTTTTAAATCTCATTATTTATAACCTCCTTTCAACTTTATAAAAAGAAAAGACATCTTATAAAAACCTTTTAAATTTATTTACTTTCAATAATTCCCAACGACAATGGCCAACTTTTGTTTTGTTTTTCATCTTAAAATTTTAGGGAACCTGTATGTTAATCTATTACAAGTTCCCTAATATAATTTTGGGAAATTAACTTTTCAGAACTTTTTTTGCGTAAAGCAAAAGTTATCAAAGTATTTTCCCGATATTTATAGTATTTTTGAGTTTATAAACCTTTCCCACCACTTTAAAGTAGTAACAATTTAATATTATTTACATTCTTTAAGGCCTTTTGAATTTTCTTGTTCTTTTTCTAATTTTCTTCTCTGCCTTAACATTTTCTGATATTTTAATATTTTCTCTTTATTCTTTTTATAATACTTTTCCCTTTTATCTTTACTATTTTCATAATACCTTTTTCGAACTTTTTTAATCCTTTCTTTATTCTTTTCACAATATATTTTTCTTTTATCTTTATTATTTTCATAATATTTTTTATAATTTTTTCTCATTTTCTCTTTATTCTTTTCATGATATTTTTTTTGATATTCTAATACTTTATCTTTATTATTCAAATACCATTCCCTTTTAAATTTTAATAATTTATCTTTATTTTTTTTATAATATTCTTTTTTATATTCTTTTATTTTCTCTTCATTCTTTTCATGATATTTTTCATTATACTTTTTTATTCTTTCTTTTACCTGTGGTTTTAACCTATAAAAAAATTGGTAATGAGCTGAGCAATAACCAGATTTATTCCAATGTCTAAGAATTTTCCCACATTCTTTACACCTTTTAGCCCGAATTAATCTCCTTTTCATTTTATAAGTTTTACAATTTTTAGTTTATAAAAATAAATTTAAAAAAATTATTCTTTTTTAAGTAACTTTTCAAATTCATTTCTTGTCCAAATTAATAAACCATCTAAACCTTTATTAAGCTCTTCAATATTCTCACTTAACTCACATAACCTTTGATAAATATAAGAAGCACCAAGAACAATAACTCCTATACTTATACCTAAAATAGCTTGACTTATATCATTGTAAATCACAAACCACCTACTAATACATGCAACAATAATTATCAATCCTGTTACATAGCCTACATTTGTCATTTTTTTATTTTCCACTTTAAAATCCTCTTTGATGTAAACCATATTTCATTGGCCCACCAACATCATTTTTTATGCGTTTTTTGTTTTCTTCTGGAATATAATAAGTTATTTCACAAACATGTTCTTTACCACAACAAGAACAAACACCACTTATCTTTTTCTTTTGTTTTAATTCAATAAAGCCATCAATTCTATTTCCATCATCATCAAACGAACCATTAGTTATATCAACCATATTTTCCCAAACATGTTTCTTTCTACAAACAGGACATTTAGGATAATCTTTTTGGTCTAACCAAGATAACTCATTACAATCTACTGTCCAAAGATGCCCTTTAGAACAAAGAAATCTACTATACCCTTCATATGACATTTTCAGGTTCTCCTTTTCTATTCATCTTAAAAACTCCCTACACTCTTTTGAATTTAATGCTGATAAAAACTTTTCATTTGGAACACAAAATATTGTTTCATAACAAACTGCATCTTCAATTTCATTTCTATACCCATCATAACAATTAACTTTCTCATTTGTTTTATATTCTTCTAGATTAAAATCATGAAGTATTGTAAATGATACCATTATTAAAAAAAGTATAATTGAAATACCACAAAATATTTCTACTAAATTTTCTTTATTCATTTTCAATCTCCCAAGTATCTGAACATTTTGGTGTTTTATTTATTATATTAACTAACCATTTTTTATCAAAATCAACTACCTTATCTACATCTAATTCTAAATTAAATTGTCTTGTTTGCCTTTCTAAATCATCTGCTAATTTTCTTAATTCATTTACTGATAAGTTTAATCCTTGTCTTTGTATTTTATTTTTCTTTTTCATAATTCAATATCTCCAATTTCAAGTATTCTTTTTAACTTTCTTCTTAGTTGATGAATTATTTAACTTAATAGGATGTTTTAATTCATACGCCTTTAATTTATCTTTAAGTAATGTTACCTCACCTGTTTTATAAAGAGGAGTAAAGTCTCCCTTTTCATTAAATTGTCTTAAACATAATTCTATTGCTCCTTGTTCTTCACCATCTAAATCAGTGTATTCACAAACAACAGCATCTTTGTCATATTGGAAAGAATGGTAATACTCATGATGGTCCCCACATTCAGCACAAAAAATATCTAATCCTATTTCAGTAAATCTATAATTTCTTTTACTTCTCCAACCGATAACACCAAAATCCATTTCTTCTGCGATTACACCAAGTATTTTTTTCACATAAAAAATCATTCCGCCACAAGATTGGCAAGTAATCATTTGTTCTTCTTGTCTTAACCCCCAACCCTCTTCTATTTGGTCTGCAGTTATTATTAATTTTGGTATTCTTTTTTTATTCATTCTTCACCTACTTTTCATCCACATTGCTAATTAAAGAGATAATTAATTTATTTATTCCAAATAAGAATACTATTATTCCTATGACTATAGCTTCATAGAGAAGATGGATGTAATTTGGATCTGTAAAGGTTACTACACTTTCTTGAGTACCAGCAAATACAATCATACACTGAATAAATATAAACAACCCCCCACCAAAAAAAGAAATTATTTTTCCTTTAACCCATTCATCTTCATCATATAAAAAGAAATATCCAACTATAAAAATAATCTCGCTAACTACAACCCATGCAATTAACCAAAGTAAAAGTTCTAATGTCATTTTAAATTATCTAATCTAATTCATCAAGTTTATTTAATTCATCTAATTCCTTGCCATATATTTGGCGCAACTTAATATCCATTTCCTTATAATTTTCAACATATTTACATTCTATTGCAACTGGTGTTTTACTAAACAATCCAATCCTTGAAAAGCTTTCATAAAAATCATAACCTTTATCTTGGCATATTTGATTTGCTGTTTCTGCGGCTTGAGGTCGAAAGTAAAAGTCATTTATTATCGTTCCTCCTATTAATGCCACCAAAATAAGAAGGATTGCTGTTCCAAAAATAAAATCATTTAAATCCATAAACAATATATGAAATAACCCTTTATAAATCTTTCTATTAACTTATTAGTGGTTACAAAAACTAAAACAAAGGAAAAAAGAAATGGCACTTTTGGCACTTTGGCACTTTTAGAAATAATTTTAATTTAATAGTTATAGTTTTACGACGAGAAAAAAATATTTAGTATGTATTTCAAAGAAATATAATGTGGCACTATTTTGGCACTTTGGCACAATTTTTATACCTTAACTCTCCTTCCTTTAAGAAAGTTTTTTTTATGTCTATAATATGTTCTTTTACTTCTTCCTGTTTCATCACACCACTCCTTAACATTCATTTCTATTAAATCAGAAAGATCTTGGTTTTTCTTTAACATTTCTTCTGCAAAAAGTTTAAAATCATGTCCTGCCTTTTTTAATTTTGATAATGTTATTAATGTTCTTAAACTTAACATATTAGTTGATGCATTACAATTCTTTTTAACATACTCTATTACCTCTTTGTCTATATTTGCATCTTTTTGAAAAGATTCAAAAATCTTTATCTTTTCATCAAAAGAAAAATTAAAGTTTATTTGAACTCCCCTATCTATGATTGGTTCAAACCCAGAAACATCTTCATTAAAAATAAGAATTATACTTGCCCTGAATTCAAATGAATCTGGAAGACCTTCCTTTTCAAGAACAGGGGATGTTGAATAATAATTAATAACTCTTTTATTCTTTAATGATTGCCAACATGATGCTTTAAAAATTGCCTTAATCTTTGGGTCATTCATACTTTGTAAATCATCAAAAATAACAACATGTTTATTTCTATTTTCATAAAGAATTTTATAAAAAGAAAGAGGAGTAGCATAAGTATTTATAAATTTATAATTTAGTTTCTTAGCATCAGCATATTTCAATGTAGTAAAAGTCTTTCCAAATCCTGCTTCACCTTTTAACACAAGCAAATTAATTGCCTTGCTTTTAATTGCTGTTAAGCTTTCTTCTAATAATTTATATTTTTGTATTTGCATTTTTTATGTTTTGTCATTACAAATAATCAGATGATTTTTTATTTTTGTTTTTCCCTATTGTGAAAGCCCCTATTTTTTGGGGGGTGCTTTATTTAATGTGGAATTTAATATAAATGCCTTTTAAAGATTAAAGACAAACTACCCTACCATACCTGACTATACCTGACCCTACCTCGCCATACCAAACCTCACCGGACCCTACCTTACCGCACCTCACCGCACCCCACCGAACCTTACCTAAATCTACCATCAGACAAGATGACTATGAAGTTTAGTTTAATGTTTTTAATATCGTTTTTATAATTGTTTCAAGTTCTTTATATTGATGATATTTCTCAGTCCAATTTTTCAATTCTGTTTTTGCTCTTTCAATTATTTGTTTTCTATATTCTTTGTTGTTCATTCCTTCATCAAAAGAAACATAAACTCTTTCTTCTTGATTAATTGGTTGAACTGATTTAAAAGCACTAACAGAAACATTTAATTCAACAGGTTCATCACTTCCTATTCTAATAATTTCAATCTCAATATGTGAAATAATTTCTCTAACTCTTTGTAATTGGTATAATTCTATTGCTTTACTTTTATTCCATTCAAATAAAGAATAAATCTTACTTTTAGGTTTTTTCTTAATTTCATTTAAGATACCCCTTGTTGATTTATCCTTACATTTCTCAATAAATTCCCCAATTTCTTGAGCATCTTCTTCTTTAAATGGTGCTCCTATTCTTTTCTTATATATTTTTTTAGTATTCATTATTTTTTCCCTCCTTTCAATTCTATTTTACTATTACAATTTAAAGATTAATTGTGAACTACCTTACCGCACCGCACCGAACCATACCAGACCAAACCTTACCTAACCACGCCCAACCTTATGAATATGAAAAGCCCTAATTAAAGAGCTAATAATAATTTATTTTTTTACTTCGTATTGTCCAAAAGTTCCTGAATGTTCTGGTCTAAATCCACCAACACCCATTTGAAAACCTGCCCAATTAACTAAATTAATTATTTGTTCTGCAGATATATTTGTTGAATTATAAACTATTTCTAATTTACAACTCCAATCAACAAATTTTGGTCTAACTATTTTTCTTGGTGCTTTTGAAATTCCAGAAGTTTTACCCCACTTAACATCTGTTAATTCTTTTTTGTATACTATTGGAATAATATCTCCTAAAATTCTTACTGAACCACGAACTTTCTTTTTATCAAGTCCATCAATATATGGAGCAACTTCAACCATTCCTTTTAAGAAACCTGTTGAAGGAAAACCTATTTTTCCATCATCTGTAAAATGCTTCTTTGCTTCATATTTCTCTTCTTCAATTTTATCGTCTTTTGTTGATAACTTTTTACCTTTTTTTAAATTATATCTTTCTACAACATCCATATCCATTTTTTCCATAAGTAAAGGTGTTGACCCAACAATATGGATAATTATCTTTTCTTTTTTCAATTCTTGAAGTTGAACTTTTGTCTGATTTTTTTTTATCATCTTGTCTGATACCTCCTTGTAATTGTATAATTATTAGTTTCATTTTTATATTAAAGAGAGACTTCTTTATAAACTTTTCTATTAACTTAAAAGTAGTTAAGAGTATAAAGGGGTATTAGCCACAAATTGTAAGTCATCGAACTCAGCAAAATCGCCAGAGGTTCTTAAGAACTCCTCACGAAAAAGGATGTTTGAAGGATAATCTTAAAAAATAAAAAGGGTCTAAAGCCAAAGGAATACTATTCCCTGTTGTTTGGTCTTTTAACAAAGGTAAGTTTTGTAATCTAATTACAGAAGTTCCAACTAGAAGTACTAAAAACAATATTAGAACAATAATATTTATTACTTTCTTTTGCTTAAAAAACTCAATTGCTTTATTTAAACTCTTCATATTTAATTTTCACCCTATTTTTTTCTTTATATCTTGATGCTATTAAAATCTTACTAAAAATATTGTTTTGTAACAACCATTTACATTTTTGTTTTTCTGTTTTATCTAAATAACCATTTGATTTAGCTTCTACTCCTATTACTTCACAATAATTATGTGGTTTAATTGAATTTGATATTCTAAAAGCCACAAAATCTGGAAATCCTGTTCCAATTGCCATTGGTCTACCTATTCCACAGAATTTATGTTTTGCAGGAATTAATTTACCTTTTATTGGTGCGACATGTGAGTCAAAAGATTGCATGTCTTCATAAAATTCAATATTATTCATCCATTTTGAAACAATCCACTCTTTAGATTGTAAGTCTTTACGAACACGTCTTTCAAAATCTGATCCCCTTACCTTATTTCTTTTTCCTTGTTTAACAAAATCTTGTTTTGTTCTTTTTGTTTTAGTTGTCATTTTTATAACCTATTAATAATTCCTTTTGATTTATATCACACCCTAAAAAAACACCTTTTAAACCAAAACCAACTAAGTGCTTTTTATTGAAGTCAGTAAAAGCAAAGATATTTTTAAATTTTATTTTTAATTCTGATTTTAGTTTATCTTTATATTTAATCCTAAATCCAATATTTCTATCTAAAAAAAGAGGATTAGATAAATAATTTAAATAAGTTTGATTCTTTAAATCATAAATTCTT
>Ga0164313_10003378_pt1 | contig 14229 bp, 8 predicted proteins | sample GuaBasSedimGuay4_FD_113735 | JGI IMG/M metagenome (GOLD analysis project Ga0164313, IMG submission 113735) | Subseafloor sediment microbial communities from Guaymas Basin, Gulf of California, Mexico - Guay4, Core 4569-4, 0-3 cm | ecosystem: Environmental > Aquatic > Marine > Hydrothermal vents >... | reverse complement strand
GCCTGGGCCATACCCTACTTCTACGGTATGGAGGCATATGCTACCAGTAGCCAGCTAAAAGTTAACCAACAATCAAATAATAGCAATTTTCAAGCTGCTTCCATTCCCGCGAACGCCTATGCCTTCTTTTTCAGGTGGAATAGTATTGAAGACGCCAAACTTCTATCAAAACTTTTAAATAAAAACATTAAAGTACGTTTCTCAAAAGAAAGAATTCGTATTAATGGAAAAACCTTTGATCCGGGAACTTTAATTATAACAAAAAGGGATAATAAACAACTTGGTGAGACATTTGAAGCTTCGATAACAAAGATTGCTAATAATTCACAGCAAACTTTTGAAGTTGTTGCGACTGGATTTATGGACGGAGGACCGGATCTTGGCTCAAGAAATGTCAGCTTTATTAAGAAACCTAAAATAGCCATGCTTCGTGGTGAAGGTATATCAACAACTAATTACGGTGCCACATGGTTTTATATGGAGCAGGAAATTGGATATCCTTTTACTGCCATTAATACAACCTCCCTTAATCGTGTTAATCTTGCTAAATATGATGTGCTGATAATGCAGGAAGGGCGTTACGGCAATCTGGGCAAATCTGAAATGGAGAAAATTACAACATGGGTAAAGTCAGGTGGTAAATTGATTGCCATAGGTAGCAGTATTCGCAAGTTTGCTGATAGTGACTTTTCTAGCTTAAGCCGATATAACTCGGATGAAGAGAAAAAAGAAATTGAGAAAAAAGAAGAAGCTAAGCAAGAGGAGAATAAATTATTACCCTACAGTGCCGGACAAAGAGAGTATGCCAAAGAAATGATACCTGGGGCAATATTCAAGGTAACTCTAGATAAAACTCACCCGTTAGCCTACGGTTATGGAGATTATTTTTATACGTTGAAAACCTCTGCCAGTAGATATGGCTATCTTGATGGTCAAAATGTAGGTATTATAAAATCATCTAATGATCTTATGAGTGGATTTGCCGGGCAATATGTTAAAGAAGCTGTTGGTAAATCAATGGTTATGGGTGTTGAGAATAAAGGCCGTGGTGAAATCGTCTATTTTGTCGATAATCCATTGTTTAGAGCATTTTGGCATGACTATAAATTGATGGTGGCCAATGCATTATTCCTTGTAGGTCAGAATTAATAGCTATTTTTAAGCAGACAATAATAAAAATAGGAATAAAGCTTTAATTAGTGGCCAAGCAAAAGAGAGTTCAAACTGCACACGAAGAGCAACTTAACACCCTATCGCATGGTATAACAGCTATTGCTGCCATTGGTGGACTTATAATATTGGTTTGGTTTGGTGCTAAAAGCGAAAAAGAGTGGAGCTTAATTAGTGCAATACTCTTTGGTCTTAGTCTGATTGCCCTCTACACTTTTTCCTCCATTTACCATGGCTCGAAGGATCCGAAAAACAAAAAGCTATTTAAAATACTTGACCACTGTGGCATTTTCTTGCTAATAGCAGGCTCATATACTCCTGTTTTACTAATTTCAATTGGCGGAGAAACAGGATGGCTATTTGTTGGTATTCAATGGGGAATGGCGCTTGTGGGAATTATATTGAAAATATTCTTTACCGGCAGGTTTAAAGGATTGTCAACAGCTATTTATGCGGTAATGGGATGGGTAATCATTTTTAAAATAGACTTGGTAATGGAGTTATTATCCGGCCCAGCCTTCTTGTTATTGGCTTTTAGTGGGATGGCCTATACCCTTGGAATAGTGTTTTACACCCTGGACTCACGAATTAAATATGGCCATTTTATTTGGCATTTATTTGTAATAGCCGGAAGTGTGTTTCACTACATTATGGTAGTGAAGTATGTGCTTGTTTAATTAGGTAGATTAATAAATAGCGTGCCTTACCAGCTCTTTGCGGTAGTGCGAAAAGATACTTGACTTAGACACCAGACCAACATAATGATTATCCTTATCAATAACTGGCAAATTCCACGCTCCTGATCTCTCGAATTTTGAGATTACAGTTTGCATAGTATCATCATGACAAACAAAATCGGGTGGCTGAGTCATCAGATCACTGGCAGTTGTTTCATCATACTTGGATTGATCAAACATAATACTACGGATATCATTGAGCAGGATAATACCATGTAATGTTTGGTCTTCATCAACTACGGGGAAGATATTCCTCTTAGACTTAATTATAGCATTGGTAACCTCACGTAGTTTATCATCCGGACGAATAGTAATCAAATCTTTTTCTACCAGCTTATTTAAATTCAAGGCTCGTAAAACGCTGCTATCGCTTGGTGTCACTTTATCTTCATCCTGATCGCCAAAATTCATCTCAGATAGCTTACGATTATAGGTAAGTACCACATCAGATGATGTTATTATGCCTATCACTTTTCCTTCAGGTGAATCATCTAAAACAAGGGCCTCATCCATAAAGCTATCATTCATCAACTGGTTAGCTTTTTCGAGGTTGTCATTGAGCTTTACCTTCGGAATATGCGTATACATTAATTCTCTGGCAATCTTTATTTCTGTATTTGGGTCATGAAGTACATGAGTGACATCATCAATATTAAATCCACCAATTAATCCACCGTTTTCATTTACAACGGGGAAGACCCTTTGACGTGAACGATCTACTAACTCAAGAATTTCACTTATTGAAGCACTTTCGGTTACTGTTGAAAACTTTCTTGTTCTTTTATAACATTCTTTTACTGTAGTACCGGTAATTATTTGTGGCGAATACCTGCCAAAGTGAGCCTGTGAGTGGTTCATGTTTGGTACTTGACTACGGTAGATAGTCCATTTTTGCGATATAAAATAGGCGATAGTGACTACCCACATAGTGGGTAATAAAAGCTGGTAATTACCGGTAAGCTCACTTACCATTATAATAGTTGAAAGTGGGGCATTGGCGGCGGCAGCGAAAAAGCCTGCCATGCCTACAATAGTATAAGACACTGGGTTTAGCACTACCCCCGGCATGATTTTTTGGAATAAAAAGCCCAATGATGTACCAACAGTACCTCCAATCACCATAGAAGGGCCAAATACTCCAGCACTTCCTCCCGATCCTATACTAAAAGAAGTAGTTAATATTTTAAGAAGTCCTATGGTCAAAATAAGTACAATGCCAACATTCTCAATTCCATTATTAAATATTTCCTGTAAAATACCATAACCTCCTCCCATAATATCAACTACATAGGTCGTATCATTTAATGATAGAATCATGATAAGACCTAAAGAACCGGTTAAAAAACCACCGATGGCCGGCTTAAACATTTTATTGATATTAAGTTTTTTAAACAAATCATTAATGCCATAAAAAACCCTAATAAATAGATGCGATAGTAAGGCCAGAATAACTGCTAGTACCAGGTAAGGGATCAACTCTACCGGCGAGCTAAAGCCAACGGAACTTGTCTCAATAAACATATGGTGCCAGCCAAATACCATAGAATATACTGAGTAAGCAATAATTGATGACACAGTTGCAGGCAGTAACACTTCAGATTCAATTTCCGGATCGGAGTATAAAACTTCGGCAGCAAATATGGCTCCCGCCAACGGTGCATGGAAAATACTACCTATCCCGGCACCCATTCCGGCAGCCATTAACCATCTTCTGGTTTTAGTATTTAAACCTAGTTTTCTACCTAAAAAACTGCCAAAGCCGGCACCGATTTGGGCAATTGGTCCCTCTCTACCACCACTGCCTCCAGTACCAATGGTAATTGCTGATGCCAAAAGTTTTACAATGGGCACTTTGGATTGAATAATTCCACGCTTTTTATGATAAGCCTTAATTACTTCATCTGTACCATGACCTTCGGCTTCGGGTGCAAAAGTATAGACTATCCAACCCGCCAAAAGGCCGCCGAGTGTAGGAATGATAACAACAAGATAGGGTATAAAATTTCCAGTGCTAAGATGAAATAGCTCAGTTTCGCCTCCGGGAGATAAGGGTGTAAGGCCCATGAGTGAGCCAAACGATAATTGCCTTATGAATGAAAGTAGTAACTGGAAAACAATCGCTCCCGCCCCACTTACTACACCAATTATGCTACCATAAATCAGCCATTTGCCGGCGAGCATAAAGTCGAATTGCTCACGCAGGTATTTTAGACTAAACAGCTTAATTAATTTCATGACAACTATCCCCTCACTATTAAAGCTCAATACTAAGTAAACAGATCATTAGATTTCTGGAAATAGCTAATAATATTCCGGATGGCACAAACAATAGATACTCTATCCTCTTGTAAATGAAAACTTTCTATGCCGTCTTTTTCAGGGTTTCAAGTAAATAGCTCCAGAACTTCTGCACTGAGCTAATCTGTGCTTTCTCATCCGGTGAATGAGCGCCCCGGATATTTGGCCCAAAGGATATCATTTCTATATCTGGATAATTAGTTCCTAAAATGCCACATTCCAGTCCTGCATGAATAGCACTTACATGGGCTTCTTCCTTATACATCTCACTATAAAGTTGCTGCATTAGTTTCACAATACCTGCTTCGGGTTTAGGTTCCCAGCCGGGATATGAACCTGCTGTGCTAACATTTGCTCCCATTAGTTCAAATGCGCCGCGAATAGCATTTACCTCATCATTCTTCTCACTAGTTGAAGAACTTCTGGTTAAACATAAAATCTGATATTGACCATCCTTTACCAATACTCGAGCAAGATTATTTGAAGTCTGTACCAAACCTTCAATATCGGGACTCATTCTATAAATACCACTTGGACAAGCGTAAATACCTTTCAATAGTTTAGATTGAAATTCAGCATCCAAGGCAGTACCAACACCATCAATAGGCTCGGCAACTAATTCTGCGCCTGCATCAGTTGTAGCATATTCAACAGCCAGAATCTGGTTGAAATCACTAACAACATTCTGAAACTTGTCAAGATTTGATGTTGATACAGAAATCGTGGCACTCGACTCTCTTGGAATGGCATTTCTAAGTCCACCGCCATCAATCGCATGAATTGATACCTCAACGTCATTTGCCAATTCAGTTAAAAAGCGGTTCATCAACTTATTCGCATTACCGCGTCCAAGCTGAATCTCCATCCCTGAATGTCCCCCGGTAAGGCCTTTCATACTTAAAGTAAATGATTTATTATCTCCATCAAGACTAACCTGATTATAACTACCATCTGCTGTTACATCAATGCCTCCGGCACAACCAATTGTTAGCTCATCATCATCTTCCGTATCGAGGTTAAGCATCACCTTTGCATCGAGTAATCCTCCCTGCAAGCCTTTTGCCCCTGTCATCCCCGTTTCTTCATCCATTGTGAGCAATGCTTCTAAAGCTGGGTGAGGAATATCATCAGATGCCAGCAAAGTCATAATTGCGGCAACGCCAATACCATTATCTGCTCCAAGGGTGGTACCTTTAGCCTTCACCCAATCACCTTCCACATACATTTGGATACCTTGGGTATCAAAATCGAAATCAGTGTCAGCATTCTTCTGATGAACCATATCAAGATGGCTTTGCAAGGCAATAACGCCTCTATCTTCCATACCTGCAGTCGCCGGTTTCTTAATAATTACATTACCGGTTTGGTCTACCATAGTTTCTAAACCGAGGCTTTCTCCAAAGTTTTTGGCAAATTCAATTGCTTTTTTTTCTTTTTTAGAACCACGGGGAACCTCATTGAGATCAGCGAAATAATTCCACAACACTTGGGGCTCCAGAGCCCTTACTTCATCAGACATAAGAGTATATTTAGTACGTTTAAATTGTCTGACAAATATAGTTGAAAGGGCAGATATTGCCTATCAATTTAGCCCCATGTTAAGGCAACTTTATAGTAAATTATTATATTTCGAAAATTTCTGAAAGTCGTGGTCTGCAAAAACTTTCTTTATACCTTTCTGACCCTCCTGACTCTGACAGGCCCCATGTTTGGAAGCTTCATTTTTAAGGTAGTGCCTTTATTAATTTCTGACTCAAGAGAGATATTCCCCTTTAACTTCTCTATAGTTTCTTTAACTATATAAAGGCCTAAGCCCGAGCCGGCATTTTTGTCTGTAGCCCGGTAAAACATCTTAAATACATCCTCCTGGTATTTTTTCTCAATCCCTTTGCCATTATCATGAATATTAATCTTGGCATGGCCGTTAAGTACTTCAACATTAATATCAATTTCGGTATTCTTAGGATCGCTGTATTTAATTGAATTACTAATAATATTATTGAAGATTACCTTCATCCTGTTTACATCAGAATAGAAGTCTTTTTTCTGTTCGATGTTTAATTTTGGTTTTGGTGGTGCAGAATTCATCGAATGTTTCAAATAGTCAAAAGTCTCATCGACAATTTTCTTAAAATTAACTTTTTGTCGTTTTGGTTTAACTCTGGCATTTTTTGTTAGTTCGATAATATCTCGGATAAAATCATCCTGTGTCTGGGCGCTTTTCTCAATCTGGTCCATACATGCCAGCATATTTTCTACAGCATTATCAGCTTTGGCTATATTAACTAACCCTAATATTGAAGATATTGGAGCGCGCAAATCATGCGACACCTTATAAACAAAGTTATCAAGCTCTTCGTTGGTCTTGCGAAGCTCGTTATTCGAAACTCTAATTTTTTTTTCCGTTTTCTCTCTTATCTTGATCTCCTCAGCCAATTCATTAGTTCGATCATCAACTATAGCTTCTAGGTTCTCATTAAATTTTTCCAGCTTTTTCTTAGCATCAATTCTCTCATACACTGCTGCCGATAAAATAACTGTTGTTAAAGCTATAACGATTACAAAAAGCTGAAGTAATAATAATGAGTTCTGATGATCAGTAACGATAAACGGTCCGGAACCGTGAATTGTAATATAGATAGAAAAGAGTGCAATAATTAAGACCACCAATGATGCCGCCTGAATACTCGATCGAAATGCCACCCACAATAAAAATGGCAGAATTAAGAAAGGAAAAGATCTCTCTAAAGCAATAGATAGATCCTGTTGGTTTACTTCGTAAAGAATAAAACTAATCCCCACTATAAATAAAACAGCTTCTAAACCGGTAAGCCAGGTGATCTTCCAATGTGTTTTGCCTTTAGTCCAGGATAAAATAAGGTTGGTAAATAACCACAATCCGCTTACTTCAGCCAGATAATTAAAAAGGAATGAATCACTAAAAAAGACAGTATGTGATAGAAGGGAACCTGTAATGTTGAGTGTATAAACCAAAGAGCCGATCAACGCAATAACAACTGTAATAAACAAAAACTTAAATGTATTGGAAGTTCGTTCAAAAGGCGTTTCACCATTCGACATCAGCAAAGAATAAAGCTTATTACCAACCAGTGCCTCAGCAACATTGGCAACAGATATCGACACAATTGCTACCACGGCACTCGTATTCATAACCAAACCCTGATTAATAAAAACAATACTATAGGTGATTAAGGATCCAATAAGAATACCAGGCCATACACGATAGCCTAGTAGTATCATCAATGCCAGTGCCACACCCGAAGGAGGCCACACCGGATAATTACCTATGCCGGGGAAGGCCAGCCAAAGCCCAAGTTGTGCAGCTACAAGGTAAAAAATAGAAACTGCTACAATCCGTAAATCGTTATTGCCAACTAATGATGATGGGATCCAATCAACCTTCATTAAACTATTACTATGACTTATATATATAATTTGCTTTCTATGAGCAAGTTAACATTTTTTATATGTGAAGTTTACTATATTATTGAAAAAAGTGATCATAAAGCACTCATTATAATGAAATAGTACATTTTGATATGCTTTAACTATAATTTCTAATTAGCGTTTGGTAAAAACTTGCGCAATGTGATTCAATACTAATAAAAATTGTATTTTCGACTAGTTAAACCATGTCCGCTGATGCGAATACTAACCTTAATAACTACTTTACTAATTTCATCTTTAGCCTTTGCACAAACAGAGATCAGTGGTAAAATTATTGATAAAACCAGTAGTCAAACGCTTGCCGGTGTTAACATTAAACTGAAGAATAAATTCGTTGGCACCGTGAGTAATGTAAATGGTGAGTTTAGATTAATTACTTCAGAATCACTTCCTTTTGAAATCGAAATTTCCATGATTGGCTATGAATCTCAATCCTTGATGATTGAGAGAAGTATTTCTAACCTAAACATTACCCTTTCTGAACAAGTACTTTTTGGTGATGAAGTAGTTATATCTGCTTCAAGAATCGAGGAAAATATATTACTATCCTCTGTGTCTATTGAAAAAATGGATATCCGGGATATAAATTCTACCGGAGCACCTAGTTTCTATGATGCTTTAGCAAATATTAAAGGCATTGATATGAATACCCATTCACTTCTCTTTAAATTTCCCAATTCTAGAGGCTTTAATGGTGAAACAAATTATCGCTTTAACCAGCTAATGGATGGTATTGACAATGCTCCTCCGGGGCTAAGTTTCGCAGCCGGCAATATTCATGGACTGCCACAATTAGATGTTGAAAGTGTTGAATTGATTGTTGGTGCATCGTCGGCATTATACGGTCCCGGCGGCATGAATGGTACTATGCTCATTACCAGTAAAAATCCTTTCGAATATCCTGGTTTAAGTGCCTCTGTACAAACAGCAATGATGAATATTGGTTCAGATGCAAGTGGTGCAACACCTATGATTGACGCTAATCTTCGTTACGCTAAATCGTTCAATAATAAGTTTGCCTTTAAGTTTGTTGTAGGTTACATAAAAGCACAAGATTGGGCTGCAACCGATTATCGTAATCGATTGGATTTGGATGATCCAAACATCGATCCATATTTAAACCCGGGCTATGATGGGGTGAATGTTTATGGGGATGATGTAGTGGTGCCGGTTAATTTAAAAGACCAGGCACCACAAATTGCAGCTGGCGTTGCTGACGCACAAGGACTCACACCTGGCACTCCCGAATATATTGCGGAAGTACAACGAGTGATTGGCTTGATTCCTGATCAACTGGTTACCCGTACAGGATATAAAGAAAAAGATCTATACGATTATAACACATATAATGTAAGAAGCAGGTTATCTCTTAGTTACCGCATTAACCCTGATTTAGAAATTGAATTATTTGGTGGGTTCACCAAGGGCAGTAGTATCTACACGGCTCAAAGTCGATTCGCCCTCAATAATTTTCAAGCTTATAATGGCAAACTAGAATTAAAAGGTTCTGATTTTTTTGTCAGAGCATGGGCTACTAAAGAAAATGCCGGGGACACCTATGATGTTGGCAACACAACATCTCGGTTTAATGAAATATGGAAGCCAAGTGAAGAGTGGTACACGGATTATATATCATCTTTTGTAGTTAATTATATCTATCCGGGCTTTATAAAAGATGATTTGCCATTATCTTATTACTACGCTCGTGTTGCTGCGGACAACCGTACACCGGAAGGCAATATTCAAGATATTTCAAAAATAGCTCGACCATTGCCAGGCACACAGGAGTTCGATGATATCTGGCAACCACTTATTTCTAAGCCAATAAGCGAAGGTGGTGGACAGGTAATCGATAAAAGTAGCATGTACCATTTCGAAGGCATGTATGATTTCTCTAAATTCTTTGCGCACACAAAATTACAGGTTGGAGCCAGTCATAGGGTCTACAACCTTAATTCTGAGGGTAACGTGTTTTTTGACACTCCCGGAAAACCTATCATTCAAAATCAGTTTGGCGCTTTTGGGCAGCTCATACAACCGTTTTTTAATGAGCGGCTTAATGTTACCCTCTCAGGCAGGTATGACAAGAATTCAAGCTTCGATGGTCGGTTTACACCAAGAATGTCACTGGTATATTCATTAGATAAGGAAAAAACACATAATGTCAGGGCCTCTACACAAACAGCCTTTCGTTTTCCATCATCGCCAGATCAATGGCTAAATTTATCGCTTGGGCAAATGGACATCAATGGCAAGCAGTTTAATTTTAGAGTGATTGGTGGTAATAAAGAGGTTCATGAGTTTTATGATTTAAATTCTACTCCCGTTTATGCTTTATCTGGCAACAATCCGTTTATCGGGGTACCGGAAAATGAACCATTCGTGATCCCAGTATTCAGACCGGAAACAGTTACTGCACTCGAAATTGGCTATAAAGGACTCTACTTAGATAAGTTACTCTTTGTTGATACCTATTTCTTTCATAATACCTACGACAGCTTTCATGCCAAGCAAGCAATTGCGCAATATCCGGGCACTGCCAACGAAAACAGATATATAACTACCATAAGTGCCGAGAATGCTGTGGTTACTTATGGGTGGGCCATTGGCGCAGACATGGTTATGCCAGCCGGCTTCATGCTCAAAAGCAATCTGATGAATAATACCATAGACGTTGGCAATAACACCAATACCGGATTTCAATCACGATTTAACACCCCTCCCTATAAGATTAACGTTGGCTTAAGTAATTATCATATCTTACATAACATAGGCTTTAGCGTATCATGGAGATGGCAAGATAGCTTTAGATGGGAGTCTGACTTTGGTAAGGCTGATATTCCTTCTTATGCTACGATTGATGGCCAGGTAAGTATGAAGTTACCCCAGTGGTCTTCAGTAGTAAAAGTTGGTGGCTCAAATCTTCTCAATCAGTATTATACTACCGGTTTTGGCAACTCAGCAATTGGAGGCCTCTATTATGTGAGTGTTACTTATGATGAGTTCTTAAATTAGGTTAACCCGAAATATGCAATAGACCTTTCTATTCCGATCCAAAATAGCTGAGAATCAGCCACTTCGCTTCGCTGTTCGATTTATGTCTTTAATCATAGCGGTGCTATGCTTTTCATCCATAATTCGCTGATTCTGTGCTCTATTGAATCTCATAACGAAATCTATCGCATAATCCGGGTTTGATAAGGGCATAAAAAACCCGATCCGCCAGCTGGCGGATCGGGTTAATTCATTCACCTAAACCTACAACCTACGCTGCATGAGATTTTAAATAGTTGACGTCCATCCAGCCGCCAACATTATAAATATTTTCTACACCCTGCATACTTAAAAAAGAAGCAGCTTGTCCACTACGATTACCGGAAAGACAACAAACAAGGATCGTTCCCTTCATAGCCTTAAACTCCTCTACCCTATCAGGTACCTCATGTAAAGGAATATTAATTGACCCAGCAACATTACCACTCTGAAATTCAGATCCTGTTCTTACATCTACTAATATCGTAGCCGGGTTATTAATAAGATCTCTTAAATCCATATAGTCTTTAAATTATATCGTCGTTAATCCTGCAAATGAATATGTATTTTCGTAATACAAATGTGAACCTTATCACAAAGACTATGATTCTTACGATATTTTAAGATTTATTTTATCTTAACCATTAAAAATCACTTAACATGAGCCTGAATTTTGATGCTTACCCTGATATTGACCGCAGTAATTTTGTGAGATATAATCCGGTTTTTCTAAAATCTATTTTTGGACGTACCGATATTTTACCCTTCTGGGTTGCCGACACTGATTTTGAAGTAATGCCAGCGTTGCAAGAGGCTCTAGCTAAAAGAGCTGAATCAGGGATGTTTGCCTATGAAACTAAATCACCTGCTTTAAAGCAATCATTGGCTACCTGGTATGAGACCCGCTATAATATTCAAATCAATGCCAGAAGGTTGCTGTTCATGCCAAGTGTGAATGCCAGTATTGCTGCTATAATTGATGAATTCACCAAGCCGGGAGATGGAGTAATAATACAGCCTCCCGTCTATCAAGCATTTAAAAACATAATTGATGGGTTAGGTAGGGAAACGATAAACAACCAATTGGTCCTCGAAAACAATCAATACCAAATTGATTTTGATGATTTAAGAGATAAAGCCCAATTATCTTCAACCAAAATCATGTTATTATGCAGCCCACATAACCCCGTGGGTAGAGTCTGGAGTGAAAAAGAGCTTACTGAAATTGCCCAGATATGTGCAGAAAACAACCTCATAATGATCACCGATGAGATTCATGGTGATATTGTTTATAAGCCTCATCAGTATAATGGTATGACAAATGTTTATAAGCAGTTTGGTAACAACATTATTTTAGTTTCATCTGCCGGGAAATCTTTTGGTATGCCGGGGCTGGTAGATTCCTTTATATTCACACCTAATAATGATTATTATAAAATAATTAAACAAAGGATAGAAAGATTCCATCTGGATAAAAGTAATGGTTTTGCCAATGTAGCATGGCAGGTTGTTTATGAAAATGGTGGGGAATGGCTCGATCAATTGACTTCATATTTACATGAGAATGTAAAGCTTATTACCAGCTTTCTAGAGAATGAGGTTTCTGAAGTAAAATTACCCAACCCGGAGGGCACCTATCAGATATGGCTCGACTTTAGAAAACTAAATTTGAGCAATGAAGACTTGGCAAAATTTCTCTCACAAGATGCGGGTATTGCCTTAAACCAGGGATTTACCTATGGCCCGGGAGGAGATGGATTTGCTCGCATGAATATTGCCTCACCGAAGTCAATGATTACTGAGGCAATGGAAAAACTTAAGCATGCCGTTAATAGAATTTAGCTATAAAAAAAGACAGCCTCTTAAACATTTAAAAAATATGCTTAAGGGCTGTCTCAATCAAACAACAACCTAAATTGGTTATTTTAAGCTACTTCTTGTAGCAATTCTTTCTCAATAATCTCTTTTAGGGCATTTTTTGGTAATGCACCAGCCTGCATTTTAGGTTGGTCACTAACCGGAATGAACAGCATACTAGGTATACTTCTAATTCCAAATACTGCAGATAATTCCTGCTCTACTTCAGTGTCAACTTTATATATGTCAAGCTTATCAGCATACTCATTAGATAATTCTTCCAAAACAGGAGCAACCATTTTACATGGTCCACACCAGTCTGCATAGAAATCTATAATTGCCGGCTTATCACCTTCAAATTTCCACTCGTTATTTTTTGTATAGTCAAAAACCTTGTTCTTGAATTCCTCTGTTGTCAATTTAACTGTTGCCATTGTCTTTCTTTTTTTTACAAAGAAAGCAAGTGCCATTGGTGTAAATAGTGACAATGGTCACATAGTCAGTAATTATTTTTTTGCGATATTTGCTATCTTAAAAAATAACTAATCAACTAAGCAATAATAATATGACATCACACAAACATCAGGTTGTTGTAATTGGGGGAGGATCAGGAGGAATCATGGTTTCTGCCCAGTTACTTAGAGCCCGCAAGGGATTGGATGTAGCTATCATCGAGCCTTCTGAAGAACATGCTTATCAGCCTGCCTGGACATTAGTCGGTGCCGGGTTAATGACAAGACCACAAACAGTAAAGCCTGAGAAAAGGCAAATCCCTAAAAAGGCCACCTGGATTAAAGACTATGTTGAGTCTGTTGATCCTGATAATATGGAGGTGATCTTAAGAAGTGGTGACAAAGTAGCATATGAGTATTTAATTGTTGCACCTGGTATTCAGATAAACCTGGATGGTATTGAAGGTCTTAAAGAGGCTTTTGGTAAGAATGGAGTTTGTTCAAACTATGTTGATCCTGAATATACCTGGGAAGTACTAAAAAACTTTAAAGAAGGTGTAGCACTATTCACCCAACCGGCCACACCTATTAAGTGCCCTGGTGCTCCACAAAAAATAATGTACCTAACAGCTGACCATTTAAACAGAAATGGCTTAAACGATAAAACTCAAGTGGTATTTGCCACTCCCGGTACGGTTATTTTTGGTACTGAGCCTTTTAAAACAGAACTTAAAAGGTATGTAAACGATGTATATAATATAGCTCAACGCTATGGTTATAAATTAATAAAAATTGATGGTGAGAAAAAAGAAGCTCACTACGTTAGACTTGCCTTACCAGATGGAAGAACTGATTATGTTGTAAACGATGAACGTAATGCCGCCGGTTGTATAGGGTATGTATGGGATGATGGCCAGCAATATGTTGTAGAGGAAGAAAATAATGCTATTGATGAGCTTAAAGAAGGAACACATTATGTAATTAAATATGATATGCTTCATCTTGCTCCACCACAATCTGCTCCAGACTGGTTCCAGAAAACTAAGCTGGCTAATCAGGATGGCCCGGATAAAGGATGGATGGGAGTACATAAGCATACGCTGCAAAGTAGATTTTACCAAAACGTATTCGGTGCAGGCGATGTAACTGATTTACCAACTGCCAGAACAGGTGCTGCTATAAGAAAACAAGCGCCAACCATTGTTGAGAACTTG
>Ga0164313_10003377_pt1 | contig 14232 bp, 11 predicted proteins | sample GuaBasSedimGuay4_FD_113735 | JGI IMG/M metagenome (GOLD analysis project Ga0164313, IMG submission 113735) | Subseafloor sediment microbial communities from Guaymas Basin, Gulf of California, Mexico - Guay4, Core 4569-4, 0-3 cm | ecosystem: Environmental > Aquatic > Marine > Hydrothermal vents... | reverse complement strand
TTATCAAAGAGTGGTTTGAAATTTACCCCGCCATTCTCCGTCTTCCACAATCCGCCCGAGGCAGTTCCAATATAAAAGACGGCATCGTTCCGACGCTCTACATCTATAGCGGTTACCCTTCCACTCATACCCCCGGGGCCAATGCTCCGGGCCTTCATCCCTTTTAGCAATTCCATATCCAATGGCTGGGCGGCCATGGAGACGACAACAGATAACACAAAAACAGAGGAGAAAAAACGCTTCATATTGACAGGCTTAGATTAATGCATTCAAGATAATAATTATTCTCTCTCAAGGCCGATCGGAAGCTATTAATCATATTAAGAATTCACCAGGAAAGACTATTTTTAACAGGTAAAACCGCCTATATGGATCAAAACAAAAACAAGCAGAGCTTCATTCATTATAAGCGAAGCCCTGAGATCAAAGGTATACAGTACCTCAACCCCATCGTCAGTGCCATAGAGAACAAGGAAGTGCTCCGTCTTTATTACCTGCCCTTTTACGAGGATAAACCCTACTTTAATGAAGTGCACCCCTATCTGCTCAAGGAGCATCAATCCAGATGGTATCTGGTTGGACTCAACGCCTTCAAAGGGAAGATTCGGACCTATGCCCTGGATCGTATCCGTGACCTGCAGGTGGCTGCAGGTACTGAATACGCCCCATCCACTTTTGATACAGAAGCCTATTTCAAAAATTCCATTGGAATTATTGCACCTGAGGGTCTTCCTCCAACGATCAAACTTGCAGTCCAGAAGACCCAGGCGCAGTACCTGATTACCCGGCCGTGGCACGACTCACAAAATATTATGGAGGAAAATGAAGAGCAGGTGGTATTTAGCTTCAAGGTACATCCCACCTATGAATTCAGATCACTGGTACTGAGTCTTGGAAGGGATGCATATATTCAGGAACCCGCCTCTTTAAGAGAAGAGATGAAAAAGGAATTGGAGAAGATGCTTGGATATTATTAGAGGTTCTGAATCACTGAAGTTTCCTGCGCAGTATAGCCCGATGAGAACTCATCAAAGCTCTGGTCCTTATATGCTCCCTCAGCATAGTAGGCCAGGTAGACCCTGAACTGATCCGCCGTCTTATATCCGGGAGCTGCCTCCAGTACTTTGCCCTGCGCATCCACGTAGGAAATGGTGGGATAGCTTAGCCTTCCCCGGGTAACAACTGCAGCTATTTCATGATAGCCCCTGCGTCCATTGTCCACAAATTTAAAGGTGCGATCGCCAATGACAATATCATCTTTTCCTTCGGCATTCAGTTTTACAGGATAAAAATGCTTGTTCATAAGCTCCACCACTTCGGGATCCGAAAAGGTGGTGGCATCCATGCGCTTACACCAACCACACCAGTCGGTATATACATCTATCACAAGTAGTCTGGGCTCCTGACTGGTCAGTTGAAAGGCCTGATCAATGCTGTGCCACTTGATTGAATCCTGGGCTGACAAATTCAGTCCCAAAAATACCACTCCAAAAATTAATAAGACCCGCTTCATATCTACTCCTGTATATTTCATTTACCACATTGGTCGCGTTCTGTTCCTATTTCTTACAGCAAACAATGTACCACTCGCCACGAAAATAGGAATTTATTGAATATCTGAACGATAATCTTATTCACTATGTAAGAGAAAAGCCTTAAGGCCATGTAATTTTTCCTATTTTTAGGACTTGTTAAACTAAAAAAGAATTGATGGAAGCAATAAGAAAAAGCCTGAGGGATTCTGCATTAGCGAGATGGTCCGCATTGGCCATCGTAGCATTTACCATGCTCGCCGGCTACTACATTACCGATGTGATGGCCCCTCTTAAAGGTTTACTGGAACAACAACTCACCTGGAATAGTGCCGAATACGGTTTGTTCACTAGTGCCTATGGGTGGTTCAATGTATTCCTGATCATGTTGATCCTTGGGGGGATCGTCCTTGATAGAATGGGGGTCCGTTTTACAGGTGTGGGTGCTGCTTCTGTGATGGTGCTGGGTGCTGCTTTGAAATTCTGGGCTGTCTCCACCCATTCAATGGATGGAGTGGTCTGGCATATCCTGTGGTTCGATATCAAAGCACAGGTGTTGCTAGCTGCCCTGGGGTTTGCCATTTTTGGTGTAGGCGTCGAGGTAGCCGGAATCACAGTCTCCAAGATTATCGTCAAATGGTTCAAAGGAAAAGAGATGGCACTTGCCATGGGAATGCAGGTTTCTGTAGCCAGACTGGGAACGGCCCTTGCCATAGGTGTTTCTGCACCTATAGCGATCCGAATGGGACATGTTTCCAAACCTATCCTGCTTGGATTGGTGCTTCTGTGCATCGGACTGATTACCTTCATTTTATATACATTTATGGATAAAAAGCTGGACGCCTCTCAATTGGCTGCAGACGAGGCAAACAATACGGTCCCTGAGGAGGATAAATTTAAGATATCGGATATCGGGCATATCGTTAGCAACAGGGGCTGGTGGTATCTTGCCTTTCTTTGCGTTTTGTTTTACTCAGCTGTTTTTCCATTTCTGAAGTTTGCCTCCGATCTGATGGTGCAGAAATTTCATGTGGCGGATTCTGTTGCTGGTACCATTCCGGCTATGCTTCCATTCGGAGCAATCCTGCTCACTCCACTATTTGGAGGCGTATATGACAAAATAGGAAAGGGGGCCAACATTATGATTCTGGGTTCGGTCATACTCATTGTAGTTCATGCACTCTATTCAATTCCGTTTTTTGACAGTACGATTCTTGCGGTCATCCTAATCCTTTTTCTTGGGGTTGCATTCTCCCTGGTGCCCTCAGCAATGTGGCCATCCGTTCCAAAAATTATCCCATACAAATACCTCGGAACCTCTTTCTCCATGATCTTCTGGGTGCAAAACTGGGGTCTCATGGGAGTGCCTGCTTTGATTGGATGGGTGCTACAAAAGTACTGTATCACGGGATATGAAATAAAGGGGGGCGTCGAAGTAGCTACCTATAATTATACTCTGCCGATGATAATTTTTACCAGCTTTGGAGTCCTTGCATTGGTTTTCTCCTTGCTGCTCAGGGCAGAAGACAAAAAGAAGGGTTATGGACTTCAGCTCCCGAACATTGAGAAGAGTAAATAATCAAACATCCTTAGAATATGAGTAATATAAAAGATTTAGCACCAGTGGAGGTTTGGAAACACTTCCATACCCTTACACAGATTCCAAGGCCCTCGAAAAAAGAGGCTGAGATAATCGCGTATATGAAGAAGTTCGGGGAAGATCTCGGACTGGAAACCATCGTCGATGAAGTGGGTAATGTTATAATCAAAAAGCCCGCCACACCCGGTATGGAGAAACGTAAGGGCGTAGTTTTGCAGGGCCACCTGGATATGGTCCCCCAGAAGAACAGCGACAGGGATTTTGATTTTGAGAAAGATCCCATTGAGACCCTGATCGAAGGTGAGTGGGTGACAGCCAATGGCACCACACTGGGTGCTGACAATGGTATTGGCGTGGCCGCTGCCATGGGCGTACTGGAATCCACCACCCTCAAACACGGTCCCGTCGAGGCACTCTTTACCATTGACGAAGAAACCGGGATGACAGGGGCATTCGGTCTGAAGCCGGGTATACTGGATGGTGATATCCTGATCAATATGGATTCTGAAGATGAAGGTGAACTCTATGTGGGTTGCGCTGGCGGAATCGATGTTCTCGCCTCCAAAATGTATACAGAAGAGAATGCACCAGGCGGACATGAGGCCTACAAGGTGCATGTTCAGGGACTGAAAGGGGGACACTCCGGAATCGATATTCCCCTGGGCAGGGCCAATGCCAACAAGGTGCTGTTCCGCTTCATGATGCAGGCCGAATCGGATCTGAGAATCAGACTTGCCGAGGCAAGCGGGGGCGACCTGAGGAACGCCATTCCACGCGAATCACATGCTGTGATCCTGGTACCTGCAACAGAAACCGAAACTTTTGAAGCTCTGGTAGCTTCTTACCATGAGATCTATAGTAAGGAGTTTGCCGATACTGAGCCGGACCTCTCTTTTAGCTGTGAGCCTACAAATGCTCCTGCAAAAGTAGTTCCTGCTGTGGAGCAGGCCAGATTTATCAGGGCAATCTTTGCCAGTCCCAACGGGGTACAGCGCATGAGTCAGTCCATGAAGGGGCTGGTTGAAACTTCCAACAACCTGGCCATTGTCAGTATTAAGGAAGGAAGATTTGAAGCATACAACCTGTGCCGCTCCTCAGTTGACAGTGCCAAACAGGCATGCGCATGGAAAATCGCAGCAGTGTACCAATTAATCAGCGCAGATGTAAACCTGAGCGGAGAATATCCCGGATGGAAACCCAACATGGACTCAGCCATCCTGAAGACCTGCCAGGACGTTTACAATAAGAACTTTGGAAAGGTACCGGAGATCAAAGGTATTCATGCCGGATTGGAGTGTGGCTTGCTGGGTGGGGTTTATCCCAACTTTGATATGATTTCCTTTGGGCCTACTATCAGGTTCCCACACTCGCCCGATGAAAAAGTGAAGATCGATACGGTGAAGCTTTTCTGGGAATTCCTGGTATTAATTCTGGAAGATATCCCCGAAAAGTAGCGGGGATCGACCTATCTAGTAAATGGGTGCCGTAAGTAAATGTCCAGACTGGTAGATGGAGATGCGATGCGTGGCAAGTGCCTGCTCACCCAGCATTACTTTTAGTTCAGCCAGATCGGGAATTCTGTAAAGCAAAGCATTAGGGGGAACGGAGTTTGCTGAAAAGTAACCTCCTACCCTGATGGTTTTACCCATGGGATTGATCACTACCTCAAGGTCTTGGCCTTCATTCATCTCTGCAGGAACAAATCCAAGCTGATTCGAAAACACATCCAGTGAATATCTGGTCGGATCCACTCCTGTCTCAGGTACGATGAACCAGGTTCGCTTCATGACCCTGGTAATGGTCTTACCTGTAAACAGAGAGAGATAAGAGGCTTCCATCTGATCCAGCTTTTCAATGGAGGCTCCCATGGCCTCTCCGTCAGGATAAACTTCATATTCTCCGGTAAGCATCTCAAAACGACGGGTGCGTAATTCCAGGATAAAATTTGCTGCCTCCTTAGCTTTGGTAGCTGAAGATTTTTGTTCAACTACGGTGCGCTGAACAGGGACCTCCACAAAGGCGGTATCTGTCACAATGGTCTTGTACATAGTTTCGGTGCGCTCCTCAAAATTATTGCTCACCCCCAGGTCATCATAGCGAACAAAGTTGTCCCTGCTGGTGGATTGCAGACCATTCCCTTTGATTGATTCATCAATGGTTTCTGTGCCGCTTAATATAATCCCCTTTTCAAGGTAGGGATTCAGTGAAGCACCATCCAGGATCCCTTCTATCACATTAAGGGAATAAAAGTGCTTAGGATCCAGTTCAAGGTGTTGTCCGATGGCCACATCCCAGATATTCCACTGACTTGATTTGGTTTTTACTACCTCTTTAAGTCCAAGGTACTTCTCAGCATACTCCCAGTAAGGCCCGGGAATACTCCGCACCTCCCTGAGGGTCACTTCCACCTTCAATACAGTTTGAGGCAATACATATACATACTGGTCTTTGACCTTTGATGGTTCCTGCCCAATGGGAGTAACCTGAAGCTTTACTGGTTCGGTGGTGGCACAAGCACTCAGCATAGTTGCCACTGCTATATAATAAATAAGTTTTCTCATAGCTTTGATCTTCTTGTTCTGCACGAAATTAGCATATCGGGGCCTTCCATACAAAAAAACATATAAAGAGTTTGTTTTATTGCCATCAGGGCACTATTTCATTGATCGCAACTCCACGCCCAACTCCTTGTAAGCCTCCAGCATCTCAGCCATGGCGACCTCATCTTCAGCAATCACGGTCTCCTCGAAAACTATAAGCTCATAGTTCCGATTTGAGGCCGCCTGGATGGCAGTAAGCACACAATGTTCAGCGTCGAGCCCGGCTACCACCAGTTGACCAATCCCATTTTCCCCAAGAATTGCGTCCAGCGAGGTTGATATAAAAGAATCATTCTTCTTTTTAACCACGACCTGACCGGCAGAGGTATCGAGCCGCCCATCAAGCTCCGCTCCCACAGATCCCCTGGCCATGGTGGAGTTTAAGATATTTATCAATGGATTGGTCACTTCACTCCTCACCCAGATGATGGTCCAGCCTTTCTCGTCTGCATCTGCAACCAGCTTATTTACATGGTTAATCAGGGATTCGGACTGTCGGATATAGCCCTTGGTTATGGAAGTGCTGCCAGTGGTTCCTTCCTGGATATCAATCACCAGCAAGGCCACTCGTTCCGAATCTCGATTTTCGATGGGTACACCTTCGCTTACCTTCGATGCTGTAATATTAAAAATCACAAGGTTAACAATCAGGATCACCACAAACAATCCAAAAGCTAGTAGTAGTCTAAGAGCTATCCGTTTTATCATAAATCAAAAATATGAATTTAATTAAGTTTAACCATTTACTTCCCTGAAGGCTTCCCCCAGGTAGAGGAGCATATCACCGGCTATAAGCGCTTCTTCACTGGAGGCCTCTGCAGCCAGATCGCCAGCCAGCCCATGCAAGTATACCCCGGTAAGCGCTGCATCCAGTGAGGAGATTCCCTGGGCAAGTAGTCCTGTAATCAGACCCGTAAGCACATCACCACTTCCTCCTGTGGCCATTCCGGGATTTCCGGTGGAATTGAACCAGTATCTGCCATCGGGAGAAGCAATACCAGTACAGGCTCCTTTCAAGACTACCACCACCTTATGTAAGCTTGCAAACTCCCTCTGCTTCATGTGACGTTCATAGGTATCGGGGCTATCACCGGCCAGTCTGTCAAATTCTTTGGGATGTGGCGTCAGGATGGTCCCTTCCGGCAGCAGGTCATACCACTCAGGATGCTGAGCGAGAAGATTGAGTCCGTCTGCATCAATGACCAGCGGCACACTGGCACGCTCTAATAGCATCTTCAATCCTTTTCCCGAATTGGGTTTGCATCCAAGACCAGGTCCAATGCCGATGGCACTGTAGGGTGCGAGGTCGGGTGGCTCGCTAAATAGTATATCGGACTGATCGAGGCTTACAATGGCCTCCGGGAATGCGGTTTGTATAATGCTATAACCGAACTTTGGCACATGAAGGGTGAGCAATCCCGTACCAGAGCGGAGACAAGCCTCTCCTGCCAGCAGGGCTGCTCCCATCATCCCGTAGCATCCAGAGATCATCAGGGCATGTCCTAAAGTGCCTTTGTGTGCAAATTTACCGCGTTGGGGCAGCAGGCCCCTGATTGCCTCCGCTTCCAGGGTCCGGTAATCGGTCGCAGTATCCTCTATGGCCTTCGGATGCAATTTGATATCATGCACTCTCCATTGTCCCACATGGCTTTCATGGAGATCGAAGAAAAAGGAGAGAAAGGGAAACTGAAAGGTGATGGTATGATTTGCCCTAATCACCTGCTTATAATCATTGCCCGCGTTATCTTCCCCGAAAAGTCCGGAGGGAATATCAATGGCAATAACTGTTCCGGCCTTCTTATTGATATGTCTGATGACACTGGCAGGCAGACCCGTAACACTCCTGGAGAGTCCGCATCCAAAAATCCCGTCCACCACCACATCCTCTTTCGCAATCTCAGGAAGGGTACCTTCATCACTTACTTCATTAAGCTTTACAAGTGCCTGGTCATTGAGGCGTTCCAGATTGATGGAACAATTTTCAGACAATTTACCAAAGCGAAGCAGATAGCACTCCACACGGAACTGTCTATCTGCCAGCATCCGGGCCATGGCCATGGCATCTCCTCCGTTATTGCCTGGTCCTGCAAAGATCATCACCTTCCGGTTGGTGTGATAATGGCGTACATACCAGCCAGTAAGCCTCGTGGCCGCCCGTTCCATCAGGTCAATGGAACGGATCGGTTCATTTTTGATGGTATAGGCATCAATTTCCCTTACCTGCTGAGCCCTGAAAATTTTCATAACATGCTGTTTTAATCAAAATTAAGAAAAAACTATTTCTATATTTGTCCCCATCACAAAATTCAGATATTCATAAAAACTAAACTCTATGTTAAAAGGACATCCTAAAGGACTTTATGTTGCCTTCTTTGCAAACATGGGGGAGCGTTTTGGTTTCTATACCATGATGGCGATCCTAGTCCTGTTCCTGCAAGCTAAATTCGGAATTGCTGCAGAGAGAGCCGGTGATATATACAGCTGGTTCTATTTTGCAATCTACGCCCTTGCGCTGCTTGGTGGAATTCTGGCCGACGCCACCAAGAAATATACAGCGATCATCTCCCTGGGACAGGTGATCATGTTTGTGGGATATATCGCAATGGCCATCCCCGGTTTGCCCCTGTCTTTGACCTTAGGCGCTCTCTTTACCATCGCCATTGGAAACGGTTTCTTTAAAGGAAACCTTCAGGCAGTCGTAGGACAACTTTATGATGATCCCAAATATGATAAGGTGAGAGATAATGCCTTCCTGATCTTCTATATGGGGATCAACGTGGGTGCATTCTTCGCCCCCTTTGCTGCCATGGGAGTCCGGAACTGGTGGTTAAAAACAAACGGCTACCTTCACGACGGTAGCCTTCCCGCACTCTGCCACCAGTACAAAGATGGAATCCTCGAGGATACAACAGTTTTCCAGCAGCTGGCCGATGCCGTAAGTCTGAATGGACCAATAGCCGATCTGGGTGCTTTTGCCGACTCCTACATTGAGGTATTTTCACGTGGATATAATTTTGCCTTTGGGATAGCTGCCATTGCCATGGTAATATCCCTTGCAGCCTACCTGATTTTTCACAAGCACCTTCCCAAGCGGGAAAAAGCTGCCGGAGAAAAAACCATCACTCTCAGGGAAAAGCCCCTGGCGATTCCTATGGCAGTTGTAGCCTTTGCCATTACCGCCTTTCTGGTTAGTTTGTTCAAGGATTTCAAAACCGGAATGGCCATTGGCCTTTTTGCCGGATTTGTCACCTGGATCGTAATGATTGCCACCAAGGAAGAGAAACAGCGGGTGGTATCCCTGCTCTTGGTTTTCTTTGTAGTGATCTTTTTCTGGATGGGATTCCACCAGAATGGACTTACCATGACCTTCTTTGCCCGTGACTATTCAGCAAAATCGGTGGACTCATTTACCTATCTGTTCTTTACCCTGAAAAGCCTCATAACAATTCTTGTTTTCATTGCCGGTATGGTGATGCTCCTGAATACGAGATCTGAAGCAAAAAACCGTATAATAGGAGCGGTGATGGCTGTTGTGGGTGGTGGCCTTTCTTACTGGTTCTACACCATTGGAGCTGAGACTAATCCCATTGCTCCAGAGGTTTACCAGTCCTTTAATCCTCTCTATATTGTATCCCTCACCTTCGTGGTGATGGCAGCTTTTGCGTGGATGAATAAAAAGGGAATAGAGCCTTCCACACCCAAAAAGATCGGGATAGGGATGGTTATAGCATCACTGGGTTTTGTTATCCTGGTCATTGGATCCTTCAACCTTATCTCACCGGTGGACCTGCAGGTGCTTAACGATGCCGGCGAGGTCACAAAGGTATATCCGGTACCTGACTCCTCCAGGGTTATGCCCTACTGGCTGATGTCGACCTACCTGGTACTTACCTTTGCAGAACTTTTCCTGAGCCCAATGGGACTTTCATTTGTGTCGAAAGTGGCGCCCACCAGGTTCCAGGGTGTGATGCAGGGGGGATGGCTACTGGCTACCGCTGTTGGTAACAAGCTTCTCTTCATTGGTAGCTTCTTCTGGGAAAAAATTCAGCTGTGGCAATTGTGGGGAATCTTCGTGGTTACCTGTCTGCTCTCAGCTGCCTTTATTTTTTCCATCCTTAAGAGGCTGGAAAATGCTACCAAATAGCCGCAGACAGCATATTCAGACAGCATGACATAATAAAGCCGCTCCAAATACGGGGCGGCTTTATTTATTTTTCAGAAAAGATGTCAGCTACATTTTCAATATTGCCATCAGTAGCAGCAGGATCGAGTCCCAGGATTTCTGTAATTATACCATAGACCTCCACATTGGAGAAGGGGGCTGCTGAATAATTCTCCTTAAAGGCAGGTCCTTCTGCATAAAAAATGGTATTCATATCGGTAAATGCATTGTCGTATCCGTGAGCTCCTGTGTATCCGGGAGGATCCGTTCTGGTTCCAATACTCCATAAGCTATCGGCTAAAACCACTATTCCTGGAAAACGAGGACTGTTGCCGTAGTGAAGCCGTTCAGGAATATCAGCCTTTTGCCAGGCGCTGACTCCCTCAACTGCATTCAGGGTGGTGGTGATCGAATCGGCACAGCCCTCTTCGGGCTGAATAAGAATGACAGGATTCCCTCCAACAACACCGATGGTCCATTGCTCCTTTATATGCTCCCACAGGTTCACATATTTATCGGACGAAAAAGGCGCCATGCCATGGTCTGAAAGAACGATCAAATTCACCAGCTCCCCGTACTCCAGGCTAGCTATTTCGTTGCGGAGATATCCCAGCACAGAATCCACATAATTTACCACTTTACCGGTCTCCTGATGTTCAGGACCATATTTATGTGCGATTCCATCCGGTTCATCAAAATATAGCAACACCAGTCCGGGACGCTCGGAGAGAGGCATCTTCAACCACTTTATGACCTGATCCACACGGGAGAGATAAGGGATATCACCATCATAGGAATACCAGAAGGAAGGTGAGATCCCCAAAATATCGGCTTCGCTTCCCACCCAAAAATAGGAAGCCGCTTTCACTCCCTGCTTCTCGGCGGTCACCCAGATGGGTTCCCCAAAATAGGCATCCGGATTTGTAACCATATCCGTGTCTCCAATACGATAGATACCTCCCAGTTCGGGAGCGTAAAAACTGTTATTGATAATTCCGTGGTGATCGGGATAAAGTCCTGTGGCAAGGGTATAGTGGTTGGGAAATGTACTGGTAGGAAAAGAGGATATCAGATGATCCGCTTTCACACCCTGCAGTGCCATATCGTCAAAGTTGGGCGTTTCATACAGGTCCGAATAATCCCATCTGAATCCATCAAAAGAGACAACAAGCACATAGGTATCAAGTGTCCCCGATCCATTATCTTCCTCCTCCTTCTTCTTACCCGAGCAAGATGCTACCAGAATAAGCAGAATTAGTACATACCATTTAATGTTCATAGCAATCTTCCTGACAAGATATTAGTCGTTTTCATAATCCTTATCCAGGTACCTCCTTCTCATTGGATCGTCCACGGGACGGAAGAAGTAGTTCTTCTCCGGTAAGGGTGGAACCTCAAACTCCTGAATGCTCATATCAGGTAAGAAACGATAAAAACTGATGTGAGAATTCTCATAACCGCCCCCCCCGGACATACGCCTGAATGTATAGGGTCCCTGCACCAGTGACGGCTGGTACTCATCCAGCGACAGAATAAACCTACGCCCATAGACTCTAAGCGCATTCAGAAAGTACAGGGTCATATCATGACCCAGGATTCCATAGTTGATTCCCTTTTGGGAGGTAATGGCAGGTTGATTATAAAAATAGTTCCTGTACTTCGCCATAAAAGCCTCAATATCCGGATCATGATAGTCCACCCAGAATGAGTTATAAAACACCAGATTAAGCTTATGAAAATATCTGAGCTCAATGCTTGAGAATTCCGTCCAGTAGGGCGCTCCTATCACCTCAATATCGTAATGGTCCAACTGGTAAAAAAGAGTGGAGACGACACTACTTGCCAGTGCTTCATCGGCAGTGGGTACAAGCACGAGATTCTTTTTATCGGGCGATAATGAATAGATTAACTCGGCCGCACGGTCAAGTTTTTGAACCACCTCTTTAAAAACCACTGGATCGGAAGGATGGTAATCATCGAATCCATCAAAGATCAGCTGCTTGAAATACTCATGCCTCTCAATATCGAGCGAGTCCTCATTTCTCACATAAACAATGTTATACATATGCTTGCTGGCCACCAATTTGGCTACTTCCCTATACTCCCTTTCAAGGGATGGACTCAACTGAAAAAGGTAGGGATTGCTTTTTAGCAGTTCAAGGTCATTATGAAAGGGGGTGACCAGGGGAATCCGGTGCTCGCGGGCAAAGGCCGAAACAAGCTCCAGTGTGTATGGATAGAAGGGGCCAATAAAAAGATCGAAATCTTCAAACTCATCATCCTGTAAAATAGAGCGGATACGTGCTTCACTTCTCCTTGTATCCTTATAACGCACATCCAGTTTCATTCCGCTTTGCCTCATGGCATCGATGGCAAGGAGCGTTCCCTGAAAGAATTCAAGGAATTGCACTGATTGCGGAATTTTCGCCTCCATCATGTAGCGCTCAATAATCCGATTTCTGCGATTCTCCGAAGTTATATCCTTCAAGAGAGAGTCCAAAGGCTCCATCTCCCTGAAATCGAAAGGAATGAAGAATGCAACGTGATAGGTACGCCTTATATTTTCGTGCCTGTCATCAAACTCCTCATAGTGGTAATCATCAATCTCCTCATAACCAGTAAGATTAACTGAATCATCCTCAATACCCATATCTTCTCCCGCTTGATCCTGATCGCTTAGTTGTGGAGCCGGGATCCTGATCATCTGTCCATTTTTGGGTCCACCCCACCCCAATTCCGGGTTAACTGCCCGTATCTCTTCAATGGTAACACCATAGTAGCCTGCAATGGAGTAAAGGGTTTCCTTTCTTTTTACCTTATGATAGAGCAGTCCCTCTTCATTGTAGGCATGATCCTCCTCTACCACCACCTCTTCGGGAATCCGAAGACGTTGTCCAGGTTTCAGGGAAGCTGCAGAAACACCCCGGTTGGCCTGCTTAATATCCTTCTCTCTAAGCTTATAATTCCTGGCAATCCCATATAGGGTTTCCCCAGGCATTACCGTGTGATATCTACCTGTTCCACCAGGCTCTGGAAGTTCCGATGTATCGACCTCCTCCAATGGTTTCGGGTCAACCGGGATTTTAAGAGCCTGGCCAATCTGCAGTCCCGATATAACCCCGGGATTTTCAATGGCAATCTCCTTTTGGGAAATATGGTAGGCCTTTGAAATGGCGTAGAGGGTCTCCCCAGGTTTCACCACATGAATATAATAAACAGTTCCCTCAAGGATCACCTTATTATTGCTTCTCTTCACCGGAACGCTCTCCTGCGCCACAAGGGATAGCTGCAGTAAAAGAAGTCCCAGGAATGCTAATAATAAACGTCTATTTGGATATGAAATCATTGATGTTCTTTAGAATCCGCTCTTCAATACGGCTGGTGTCAGCTTTAACAAATTTCTCTCCGGTAATGCTTTCGTAAAGCTCAATGTATCGTTCCGACACCTCTTCCACAAATGCATCGGGCATGTCAGGTACTGTCTGGCCCTCTTTGCCCTGGAAACCGTTTGCGATTAGCCACTGCCGTACAAACTCCTTGGAAAGCTGCTTTTGCTGCTCACCAGCAGCCTGACGCTCTTCGTATCCATCTGTATAAAAATACCTTGAGGAATCGGGTGTATGAATCTCGTCGATCAAAACGATTTTCCCATCCTTTTTTCCAAACTCATACTTGGTATCAACAAGAATCAGGCCCATATCAGCTGCAATCTCTGTACCTCGCTGAAACAATGCCCTGGTATATTCTTCAAGCAGAACATAATCCTCTTCAGAAACCAGCTTGCTGGCCACGATATCTTCTCTTGAAATATCCTCATCATGCCCCTCATCTGCCTTGGTGGTAGGTGTAATGATGGGCTCAGGGAAACGGTCATGTTCTTTTAAACCTTCAGCCATAGGAACACCACACAAGATCCTCTTTCCATCTCTGTACTCTCTCCAGGCATGACCGGTCACATATGCCCGGATCACCATCTCTACCTTGAAAGGGTCTGCCATAAGGCCCACAGTAACATTGGGATCGGGCGAAGAGATTTTCCAGTTAGGAACAATATCGGAGGTAGCATCCAGGAACTTGGCTGCAATCTGATTCAAGACCTGCCCCTTGTAAGGAATACCCCTGGGGAGTACCACATCAAATGCGGAAATCCGGTCTGAGACTACCATGACCAGGTAGTCGTCCTTAATATTATATACGTCGCGAACCTTACCTGTATACAAGCTCTTCTGTCCTGCCAGCTCAAACGCTGTTCCTTTTAATGCATTGGTCATAACTGAATCTATTTTTTTTAAAGTTATATTTTTTCCACCAGGAACTATCTAACTAGGCATTATTGTA
>Ga0164313_10003376_pt1 | contig 14232 bp, 6 predicted proteins | sample GuaBasSedimGuay4_FD_113735 | JGI IMG/M metagenome (GOLD analysis project Ga0164313, IMG submission 113735) | Subseafloor sediment microbial communities from Guaymas Basin, Gulf of California, Mexico - Guay4, Core 4569-4, 0-3 cm | ecosystem: Environmental > Aquatic > Marine > Hydrothermal vents >... | reverse complement strand
GTTTGCCAGGATTGACCGTCGTTAAAGGACACATAGACACCAAATTCAGTGCCTGCATAAAGGAGTCCCTTTACTGCATTGTCTTCTAAAATTGCTCTTACAAAATGGGTCTTGGGAATACCATTAGTGCCTGTAGCTAACTGCTGCCAACTGGCACCATAGTCATTGGTTCTAAAGATGTAAGGTTTAAAATCTCCATCGCGATATCTGTAAACAGCAGCAAAAGCACGTCCGGGAGCATGTTTTGATATTGAAATCTTATTTACAGTACCCTCTGCCGGCATATTCTTAGGGGTAACATTTTGCCAGGTCTTTCCTTTATCCCTGCTAATATGAATAAGTCCATCATCACTTCCTGCCCAAAACAATCCTTCTTCAGTAGTAGAAATTTCGAAAGTAAAAATTGTTGAATAAATTTCAACGCCGGTACCGTCGTGCTGGATTGGGCCACCTGGTATATCATGATACTTATCTACTGCCTGGGTGAGGTCAGGGCTTATCACCTCCCATGTTTGCCCCTTGTCAGTTGAGAGATGCACATAGTTTGAAGTATGGTAAACCTCATCAGGATTAAATGGGTTGATGGCAATAGGATAGTTCCACTGCCAACGATATTTCAGGTCACGTTGTTCAGTACCTTCAGTATAGTGAGGGTAGGCAGTTACCTGTCGCGTATACGACTCATTGCGGTCCATGAAAGTAATTTCTCCACTATAGGTACTCGCATATATAACATCTGGGTTCCTTGGATCTACAGCCACATCTCCACTTTCGCCGCCACCGGCCTCAAACCAATCTTCGGATGGTGTTAGTTTATATTCGCTTGCACTTGGAACTGATATTGTTGTATTGTCCTGCTGGCCGGCATATAGTCTAAAGGGAAATTGATTGTCAACAGTAACCCGGTAAAATTCTGCTGTAGCATAAGTCTTTTGTGATGACCAGGTTTCACCTCCGTTTAGGGTTACGTTGGCGCCACCATCATTACAATTAATCATTATTTCAGTATTATCGGGATTGATCCAAACGCCATGATTATCGCCGTGAGGGGTGCGAATCCTCTCACTAAAGGTCTTGCCACCATCTATCGATTTATAAAATCCGGTATTAGAGGCATAAATTGTGTTTTCATCCTGTGGATCGGCGGTGATATGTGAATAATACCAACCTCTTTGCTTGAGCTTATGATGTCGGTTAATTTTCTTCCACGTTTTGCCGGCATCATCGGAACGATATAGACCTCCTGCATCTTCTTCCCGTGCCTGTATTTGCGCCCAAACTCTATTTGAATTGGCTGGAGAAACTGTTAGGCCGATTCTTCCTAAAAGCCCTGTTGGTAAGCCCCCTTCTAATTTTTCCCAATTGTCACCACTATCAACAGTTTTCCAGATACCACCTTCCTGACCACCGTCTATCAACGTCCATGGTTTTCTCTCAGCGCGCCACATGGCGGCATAAATTTCTCTGGGGTTATTCGGGTTCATCGCCAGGTCAACTGCACCGGTACTATCGCTAACAAAAAGTATTTGTTGCCAGGTTGCGCCGCCGTCTTTTGAGCGATAAACACCACGCTCAGGATTTGGGCTAAAGGCATTACCAAGAGCAGCTGCATAAACGAGGTCGGGGTTGTTAGGATGCACCTCAATTTTGCCAACCTGACCTACATTTTCTAAACCTGCTGCTTGCCATGATTGTCCCTCATCAGTAGATTTAAACATGCCTATTCCTGCAGACACATTACCACGGAGACAGGCAGATCCTGTGCCCACATAAACAGTATATGGATCAGAGGGGGCCACGGTTATGGCTCCTATTGAGCCGGCAGCTATCTGCCCATCGGCGATATTTGTCCAGGATGTGCCGGCATCGGTAGTTTTCCATACGCCGCCGCCGGTTCCTCCCATGTAGAAATCGAATGGTTTTTGATTTACTCCTGTCGCAGCTGTCGCCCGGCCACCACGCGTGGGGCCCAGGGAACGGTATTCAACGCCACTAAATAGTTCCGGGTCTACTGTTTGCACCGTTGTTTTAGATGATTTAGACGATTTTTTTCGCTGTGAATACCCTAAAGTGGATACAAAAAGGATTAATAAGCTTAGATAGACTGCTTTTTTCATATTATTTGATTGAAATATATTTATTCATTTTTTAATTCAGGAATGACAATATTAGGCAGATTATTATCTCCTAACTTATTATTTAGCTCTTTAAGAGCATCTTTTACTACAGAATTATAACTGCTGGTAATTTCTGCAAGTGTTGCATGATGTAGTTCAAAAACTGCTACTTGTTGGTCGGTAGGCTTAAAGTCACCTTGTTGTACCTGCCCGCCCAGATTCATTAATTTTGAATAGAGCATCGTTGGACCTCTTAAATCATCGGCAAAGGTTCCACTTAATGTTAGCTGAAATAGTCTTTTTTCAACACTAACGCAAGTGCTGTCGAAACTAGCAAGGTCAGCCGATAGATCACTGTCAACTTCATTACTTATCTGCTCGATATCATCAATTTGCTTGCGAATCCACTCCAATTGGTTAACAAGGTCGGCAACGCTGGAAATGTCAACTCTAATTTTAAGTGCCAATGCTGTTTGCTGAGCAATTTCTTCAATAGACCCTGAGGTGTTAGGGTCCTTCTTTACCTCTAGCTGAGTGGTTAATTCTTCTGTGCCATTATTAATCTTTACGGTGTAAGTCCCCGGATTAACCAGTGGTCCTTCAAAACCACCATAACCCCATGTTATAAGGGGTCTCCAGCCATCACTATCTTCTCTTAGCCTCTCAGGTACAGTATTTCCTTCTTGCTTCATACCCAAAGGCAGTGTTCTTAGCTTGGGCTCAGTAGCCCTATCATAACGAAGATTCCACATCGCCCTGTTTATTCCTTTGCCGGTAGAACCGTCTATCTCGTAAACGGTGTTATTATCTTCATCCAGAATAGTGATTTTTACGGAGTCAGCTTTTTCCTTTAGGTAATAATTAATCGAAGCACCATATTTCGGATTACGCCCGTCTGCCGGCGTAGTTCTTGCCCGGCCGGGGCCACTTATATTTTGAAATCGATATGCAGGTCTTTGCTCGAAGAGATAAATATCTTTCGCCAGTATATCATTATTCAACTGCCTGAGTGCCGAGATGTCATCCATTATCCAGAATCCCCTGCCATAGGTAGCGATTACCAGATCACTAAAATTTTCCTGTACGGTAAGCCAATGAACGGGTGCAGGTGGTAAATTGGCTTGCAGCGGCATCCAGCTGTTTCCATCATTAATAGAAAAGTAAATTGCATTTTCCGTTCCCAGGTAGAGCATACCCTGCCTTTTTGGGTCTTCCTTGATTACATGTACATAACTTAACTGAGATTTTGGAATACCATTGGTAATCTTCTTCCAGGTCTTGCCGAAGTCGCTGGTTTTGTAAGCAAAAGGATCACGATTATTCATTTGATGAAAATCTACTGAGATATAGGCTGTGCCGGCATCAAACCTGCTGGCTTCTATATTGCTTATTGTGCCCCATTCGGGAAGATTAGGAATATTGGCAGTTACATTTTCCCACGACTGACCATCATTTTTGGTAACATTTAGGAGCCCGTCGTTGCTGCCGGCCCAGATTAAGCCTTTTTCTATTGGAGATTCGGTAATGGCGAACAGTGTAGCGCCAAATTCAACACCAATATTATCAATAGTAAGCCCCCCTGAGGTTAGTTGTTTGCTTTTATCATTGGTAGTAAGGTCTGGGCTAATTTCTTTCCAGCTTTGACCGCCATCGGTAGTAACATGTACAAATTGGCTTCCCGCATATACTTTATTATGATCATGTGGAGAGATATGAACCGGGAATGTCCAGTTCCAGCGATATTTTAGCTCTGCAGGACCCCATCCCATTGGCTCATTCGGCCAAATGCGTATTTCGCGTGAATGACCTGTGCGAGCATCATACCTTGTAAAAGAACCATCATAACTGCTAGACCATACAATATTATTATCCACCGGGTCCGGAATAGAAAATCCACTTTCACCACCACCAACCGGGTGCCATAGAGCGGTAGATATGCCTCCCCGCATACGGCTATTGCTAGGGCCTTTAGTAGAAGGGCCATCTTGTCTGTTACCATAAACATTATAAGGTATCTGGTTATCAACAGCTACATGGTACATTTGTCCTGTTGGTAAATCAGGACGATGCCAGGATTCACCACGATTCATTGAAAGTGCGATGCCGCCATCATTGCCCACTAGTAATCGATCAGCATTGGTAGGATCAATCCACATATCATGGTCATCACCGCCTACACCACGCAACCTTGAGGCTGTCTTACCTCCATCGGTTGTCTTCCATACACCGTGGGCCATAAAATAAACCTCATCTGCATCTACAGGCGAAATTGCCAGCCGCGAATAATAATGTGGCCTTTGCGTATATTCCTGATCATGGCTGATGAGTTTCCATGAGTTTCCGCCATTATCTGAACGGAAAAGTACTCCTGCAAAGTCGTACTGTGCTGTCTCAATGAGGGCGTACATTTTTTCGCTATTAGAAGGTGCTATGCCAACAGCAATTTTTCCTAGCGGAGATGCCGGCAGACCACTGCTGAGCTTGCGCCAGTTTTCACCACCATCTTTAGAGATGTAGAGACCGCTTCCCGGGCCACCACTATTTCTTACATAGGTCTTCATTTCTAGTTGCCACATGCCGGCAAGTAAAATTCTCGGATTATTAGGGTCAATAGCGATGTCTGATGCGCCGGTGTTTTCATCAACAAATAATACCCGTTTCCATGATGCACCGCCGTCTGTAGTTTTATATACACCGCGCTCTTGTTGTGGACCATAACTATGACCAAGTGCGGCAGCAAAGACAGTATTTGGGTCACGCGGATCAATAACAATACGGCCAATTCTACCGGTTTTTAGTAAGCCCATATTTTTCCAGGACTTGCCCCCGTCTTCGGATTTATAGATGCCATTGCCAATGGATATATTACTTCGAATAAATGTCTCCCCGGTACCTGCCCAGATCACATTATTATCAGAAGGTGCGATAGCTAAAGCACCAATAGATGACACATCCTGATCATCAAAGATGGGTTGCCAGTGATGGCCGCCATCGGTAGATTTAAATATTCCGCCTGCTGCAGCACCGGCATAAACAATATTTGGCTTGCCGGGCACGCCAACAACAGATATTACCCTGTTACCATCAGGCCCTATATATCGATATTTCAACGAGGAGTATACCTCTGGTTGAATACTCACCTCAGGAGTTGAGCTTTTTGATTTTTTTCTTTTTTGTGCTTCACTCTTAAATGATATTGAAAGAACAATCAATAATGTAAGAATTAGCTTAGTGGCAGTAAAAATCTTCGTCATAATTATAAGTCTTGATATAATAGCTCAAAGTAAATAGTAATTGATATTAACCGGCAATTTATTATTTCAGCGGTTTAACAATATATTTGTTTATGGCTTATGATGAATTCTTAGCGGATAGGGTTAGACAGACATTCAATGACTTAAAGGTAACTTTTGCTGAAAAGAGCATGATGGGTGGCCTTATTTTTATGGTTGATGAGAAGATGTGTGTTGGTGTAGATAAAGATAAAAAATCAGGAGAAGATCGGTTAATGGCTCGTATTGGAGAGGAAGAATATCTTGCTGCCTTAAAAGAGAAAGGCAGCCGTGAAATGGATTTTACCGGTACACCAATGAAAGGGTTCGTTTTCATTGGTCCCGAGGGCTTTGACCAGGACGATGATCTGGAATATTGGCTCAAAATGGTCATAAAATTTAATCCGGAGGCTAAAAGAACGAAGAAATAGACCCTCAATCAGAAAACTTGGTTTATAGCAAAGCCCTTTTTAGACTTATTATTTGGTCCAATTTTAGCGGGAAAAAGGATCTAGAACAATAATTCTTTGAAATCGTTATCTTTATAGTAGTAAAAAAAGGACAATTATGGACTTACAGGTAGAAAAAGCTGCAATAATCAAACGTCTGGAGATGGTTAATGACGAATCTCTTATCAAAACCTTTAAAAGCTTATTAGACTATGCCTTAAAGAGTGAAGAAAAAGATAAATTATTAGAGTCTTCAATCGACAAGGGATTAGCACAATCGGCGAAGGAGGAGGGTAGAGCTCATGATGTGGTAATGGAAGAAATGAGAGAGAAATATAAAGGAGTTATAACATTAGATGGACAGAGGAGTCTGAAAATACATTTAATGAAAACCTTGAGTACTTGTCAAAATCCTGGAATTTAATTACAATTAATAAATTCTTAGACAGGGTTGATGAAGTTGTTGAGACCATAAAAAAGTCACCTGAATTATATCCATTATATAGAAAAAAGGAGCATGTTCGAAAGTGTGTATTGAATAAGCACGTTACACTTTATTATAAGATCGTGAGTAAGTCAAGAATAGATTTACTTTCGTTTTGGAATACACATCAAGATCCCGATAGTCTTGAGATTTAAGGTCTTTGAATTATGGACGTTCTCGTTTCAATCAAGGCAAGACGTTCTGTTATCACCGAGCACAAATCGTTTTAAAATCACAATACTTACACCTATCTGTATCTTCTGTCTGCTGGAATGGCACATTCTTGTCGAGAAGATTTTCTAGTAACATTCTGAGATTTTGCTCAAATTCATCTATAATTTCATTGGCTAAGGGGTTTGCATTACCGCGCAAATAGTCCACTCCTTTGCCAAGCTTTTTAACTCCTAAGATCCCACCGTTTATCGCTTGCTCAGGGAAATTTCGTTTATGCAGGAGTGTATAAAAATAAATCTGGAAGCCGGACTTGTATTTTGGATCATCGAAATGAGCCCGGATATAATCTTCTATGGGCAACTCCTTCTTATAATAGGTTCTTGATTTCAATTCCACTTTACCCGTTTTATAATCCAGCACTCGGGTAACAGGTTGGTTATCTACTATTATCTTATCCAGGCGATCAATTTTACCTCCCAAAGGAATGGTTTTGCCATTCACCAGGGGCAGTTCATAGATGAGAGAATTTTTCCTTGATTCAAGATCGACAATAGTTATTGGGGTATCTTTTATATCATTCTGGAGAAGTTTTTTTGCCAGTAATGAAATTACATGTTTAGTGAAAGATACTTCCCCGGAATTTTTATCATAACCCTTAAAGGCATCCTCAATAAGACCACTAAACTGATCTTTAATTATTGTCTCTAAATTGGTCTTGGTTACTTCTTTACCAAGCCAGGGCTCATAAGCCTTTTCGAGAATATCATGCAGGATATTGCCAAATATTCTTGCATCTATGTCTGCAGAAGGCTCTTCAGGCTCTCTAATGCGTAAAATTCTTGCAAAATAATACTTAAGCGAGCAAGTAATATAATCTACCAGTGCCGTTGGCGATAGCGGTCGTTCACGTGTAAATAAGGCAAGATGTTCCTCTAGCTTCGTGAGTACATCAGCAGTTTTAGAGTAAATGATGGGCGGTTGTGTTACTTCATCTGTAGGTAGCTGGGCCAGTAAATTAACATGCTTAATTTTTATCGGTGAATCCTCATTATCGAAGCGGTTGAGAAGCTGAAGGATGAATCTGCTTTTTTCGCCGGAGCCTATTACTGAAAGTTGTGTGCTATAAATTAAGGTTACATTTTTCGCTCGTTGAAGAAGCCTGAAAAAGTGATAGGCATAAATGCTATTATGCTCCAGGAAGGTAGGTAACTGAAAGGCCTTACGAATACCAAAGGGTATGTATGTGTTAGAGTTACCGGGGGCCGGTAACAAGTCTTCATTTACTGAAAGTAGAACAAGGTTGTCGAAATCCAGGGCCCTTGTTTCCAGGAATCCCATAATTTGCATACTTGCCAGCGGCTCGCCGGCAAATGGGGCGCTCATTTGCTTGAAAGACTCCTTAACAAGTTTCTCAAGAATGGCAAAGCTTATTTTCAAATTTGAGCCGGTAATAATATCTTGCAAATTTTCCAAGTACTTAACCACAGCATATATTATTCGCTCTTCCAGAATTTCATTTGACCTCTCAGCGTCCTTATTTAACAAGTATAAGTTAAGAATTGCTTGACTAAGAACGTCTATTGCTATGCCTACCTCAGAGATCGGGTTAAAGATTGCGTTTAAAATATGCTGACAGTTTTCATTGGCCAGCAGGATTTTTTCACCAATAAGCCTGGCACTCATAAAGCGTGACTTGCTCAGCGCCAACTTATTAATTTCTTCCGGCAGTAAGTTGTTTATCGCCGGCTGATCGAGTAATTCTTTTAGGGCTTCCAGTTCGAAAAATACCTGATTATTGGCGCCAATGGTCGCGGAGCTATGATACCTGAGGAATGCTTTAATAAGATTGCCTGTGGTAGACCCTGAAATAGGGTAGCCCATGGTAATATTTAGACTACCTTCATGGGGCGGCAGGGCATAGAGGACAGGTAGTAAAAGTGACTCATCTGCCAACACAACAGCGGTATTGCTTTTATTCAGGTCTAATTTTTCTGCTGCCGCACGCGCCTGAGCAGATCTTTGGGCAACACCTACAATTTCGATTATTTTTTCCTCTTTAAAGCCATCGGTTACTACCCATTTTACGTTGGCATTGTTCCGCCAATGCTTCTTCATTTTACGTAAAAAAAAGCCGGCTTCCTCGCCTTCATTATCGAGGTAGAAACGATCAGCATCGATGTAAACCAGGCCCTGCTTTTTAGCGAGCAGGCTGTCAATAATTTGTTGCTCGGCCTTCGAGAGAGCATTGAAGCCGGCGAACACAACTTGCTGAAAGGGTAGTTCCTTATTATTATTCTGCAGATTTTCAGCTAATACCCGATAGCACAGGCCATTATAGGCCCAGCCATCTTTTAGCAAGCTCGCTTTAAATTCGTTATAAACCTTACCAACCATGGTCCAGGTGGCACTAAACTCCTTATAAAGTTTTCCATCTTGTGAAGTATCAATTACTTCCTGAAAGCCTTTGATCGCATTTATTACTTCTTCATCAGGGCCAAATACATCTTCTATATTCTCAACCTCCTGCAAATTCTTGTAAAGCAAGTCGGCTTCTACAAGATATCTGTCGATCTCGTCAAAATCCTTTAGCAATGTTTGGCCCCATGAATAGAATGTATCAAAAGTTATTTCGGGGGCCTCTTTTTTATAAATCTCATAGAGCTTAAAAAGCAGACGAATTTCGTCAACAACAGTTAGTTCAGAGGTATTCTGCTGTACAAACTCCTCGATGCTAAGAACAGTGGGGCCCCAAAGAATTTTATCTTGAAATTTCTCTTGCAGTAAATTATTAAAATAAACACAGGCTCTTCGGGACGGAAAGACAAAACATTTGTCTTTCAGCACCTGTGGGCTTTGCGTATCGAGGTCATCAACGATATGTTGTAAAAATGCTTTCATTTACCTCCACCAGTGTTTGATCGTCAGTATAAACCAGGTACATCTCTATTTCTGTATAGCCCATTTCTTTTAAGAGATTGCCATAGTTTTTAATCTGCTGTTGATGCTTAATATCCTTTTGCTCTCTCTTATAATCAATAATTATAGCTTTAGTGTCTTTTATCATTACTCGGTCGGGGATAGATATTTCACCCTTGACTAGAATTTCTCTTTCGTTAAGTACTTCATAATCGCTGTCAAACCATTCTTTCATCTGCGGAATCTTGGCGAATAAATTTCTAATTTTTTGTGAGACTACAGTCTTCATCTTTGCATCAACAACTTGTTGTATTACCAGCTTATCAAGTACAGTGTCGATTGTATTAATGTCTGTTATCAAGGACATGGCCTTATGCAAGGCAATCCCTTCTTTTACCTTCGAAGATTTTTCAGATTTAAAACTCAGGAATAATTTACTCTGCTGCTGATCAACTGCAAGCTTATTGGAAAGGGCAGATGAGTGAGATTTTTGAGGAGAAGAAGGAATATGTTTTTTTGATTTTGTTGCAGCCTTTTTCTCAGGCTCCCCAAGTAAGAAAGTTCGTGTTTTCGGATTATAATTTGTGTGGAAGGAAAACTCCGGGTCCGTCATAACCTCAGTTATCAGCTTTCCTGAATTAGTTTTTGCGGAGTCATTATTTGAAAAGACAAATAGCCTTTCTACAGCACGTGTAAAAGCCACATAGAGTAAATTTAGGGCTTCAAGCGATGTTTTAAAATATTCTTGTAAGTAGGCATCGCCAAAGCTGGTTTCCAGTAAGCTTTTGTTAAAACTCAGGGGCAGGCTGCCCCATTCCTTATATTCATCGGGTAGTGGCCTGGCCCAAATAACGTCGTTGGTTCTGGGAGCCATAGAACTATCAATTAGAGGTAGAATCACAACCGGGTATTCCAGTCCTTTGGCTTTATGAATAGTCATTATTTTAATCGCATCTTCACTTCCCGGAAGGGTGATGGCCATTTCTCTGGAATTATCGTTGGCAGCCTCTTCTTGCCACCAGGATAAGAAGGTTGTTATCGAAGCATTTCCTCTCTTTGTTTGAGTTAAGGCGATGTCAAGCAGTTGTTGTAAGTAGATATCACCCTCATCAGGAACATTAAGCTGCAGAATGAGCTCTTCTATTATTTCATAAACAGGTCTTGTACTTAGGGATGTAGTACTACTTAAAATGTCGGTTAATTCTGTTAGGTTTTGACGTGTGGTGGTAAAAACCTTGGCAGAGAAAAAATTAAATTCAGCAATAGCTAAGACATCGGCTTTATTTCTGATAAATCGAAGGGCACTAATTACCAGCTGTACCTTCGGCGAGCTGGTTACCATGAGCGCTTCTTCTGAGATTGCAGAAAGCCCTTCACTTAGTAAAACACCTGCTATTTGGCTTGCTTCATCTCTTTTTCGGGTAAGTATTAGAATGTCACTAAGTGAGTAGCCATCGGTTTGGGCATTATTAACTTCTTCAATGGTAGCTCTTATGGCTTTTTCACTCCATTTTTCCTCCTCATCATCAGTAAATAGTTGAAGTTTAACATACCCATCAAATTCTTTAGTACTCTTTTGCTCAACATCTTTATAAGCTTTTTGGAAATCGGGGAGAAACTGATCAAGTTCGAGAGCTGGGGGAAGTAGTTCCGGGGCAAGTTTAAAAAAAGCATTATTGAAGGAAATGACGTTTCTTCCGCTCCGATAATTAGTGTCAAGAGTACGGGCATTTTCATCAGCCACATGAATATCCTTCTCTACCTGATGCAGCAGCAGCTTCATGTCTCCTCCTCGCCATCCATAAATCGATTGTTTTACGTCTCCTACTACAAATAATTGGCCGCCGTTATCAACAGCATTATTAAAAAAGGGTAGCAGGCTTTGCCATTGATAGCTAGATGTATCCTGGAACTCGTCGATTAGAATATATCGGTATTTCGCTCCTATTTTTTCATAAATAAAAGGCATTTCCGATTGGCCTATCACCTTGTTGAGGATGAAAGCTGTATCAGATATAAGTATCAGGTTATTAGTAGAGCGGTAATCTTGAATTTTCTCTGCCAACGAGGCTAGTACCCCGTACGAGTGAATATAGTTAAGGATGGCAGAAGCCTCAAGAAACTCAACGTAGGTCTCACCGGTAAACATTTCTACCAGGCGCTGATGAACATCACCCATACCGGCATCTCTAGCTGTTTCAATCAGGTCTTTTTTCTCGCTTGCCTTGGTATACCATTTCTCTGCCGTAAAGGCTTCAAGGAAGTTTTTGCCGGGGGGCTTTGTGAAGCCGGGTTCTTCAGCGGCAATCTTAGCCATGTTTGCATATGGCATACCCCTGCTAAAATCAGGTTTTTCTAATTGATGCGCACGGGCGATTTCTATTCCATGTTTAGCCTGTGAAACAAGCTCCTCCTTATACTCCCTAACAGTTTTATTAAGTTGTTTAATAAAGGACTCGAGCTTATCTGTATTTTGTCTGAGCTTTTCCTCAATGTCGAGATAACTTTCATGAAAAAGTTTCTTCCCTAGGGTGGCGATATTCTTCTTAATATCCCAGCCTTTATCACTATCCATTTGATCCAGAGCAAAGTCTTGCAGCCACTTCAATGTTTTTTTATCTGCCTTGGCAAAAAGTAGTTCAATAGCTTCGCCAAGTGCTTTTTTGCTATCTACATCTAGTTCATAACCGAGATTGAGGTGAAGTTCCTTTGCTAAATGGCGTATTAGCTGAGCAAAAAAGTGATCAATGGTACTTACATTAAACCTGGAATAGTCGTGCAGGAGAGAATTAAGTACTGTTTCTGCTCTAGAAGTCAGCACGTCTTCAATATTTACTACTTTTTCTTTCTTAAAATCGCTCAGAATAGCTTTGCGCATATCGCTGTTCTTGCCATCTGCAAGTAAAGTGAGCTCATCGATGATACGGTTTTTCATTTCATCCTTAGCATCGTTCGTAAAAGTAATGGCAAGTACTTCGCTGTATCGAGAAGTATCTAACAGTACGAGCTTCAAGTATGCTTTGGTAAGGGTAAATGTTTTACCTGATCCTGCGGAGGATCGGTAAATTATGGCTTTACCATCATGGGGTACATCGAAAAGTGAATAATTACTCAATAGATAAAAGGAGTCTTATATAAAGCAAATTGCATCAGCTAAAATAGCTAACCTTTATAAGAAATCTCAAAAATTATAAACCTGTCCTGTTAATTCTGTAACCAAAGCCAATAGTAATGCTTTGGAGTGACATTCTCATATTGTATACGTTATCGGTTTCACTATAATAAAAATCACGTTTCAAATCTGAGTCGAACTTAATATCAACGTACATCCCTTTGCCAACAACAATATATGCCGCCAGACGAAACCTCATGCCAATTGGAATATCACTATTTAAGGCAACAGGAGAAGTCCTTATTTCATCAACAGCAGCATCAAAGCCTTTGTTATCAGAAAGCGTAAAGTAGATAACGGGACCAAAGGAAACCCAAAAGTTATCAGATGAGATCACACCGAAATTTAAGGGTACTTCGATACGAGTATACGCTTGTAATTTTTGTGAAAACCTATCAGGATTATCCGGATCGTTTAGAATTCGATCAACTCTGATTTCTCCAGAGATGTAGTTGAAGTCAATTTCTGGCATAAAAAGCCAGTGCTTACCTAGCGGAATTGCAGCCTGTAAGCCTACATACCCTGTAAAACTATTGGTAGCAGGCAAAATTTGTGAACTGCTCGTGTCTGCAGGGTCAATAAGAAAAACTTTAGGCATTATAATCCACGACGTACCAAGACCACCTTTAACAAAAAATAATTTTTCATCTACAGATGGAGCTTCTTTCTGGCTAAACCCGGAAATAGATATTAACAAAAGAAGGCTAAGAAGCTTAATTATTTTCATCATTATTTCTTCGGTTTTCTAATACGGTAACCTAAACTCCATTCAATATACTCAGCCTGGCCAAAATTTACAGCCCTAATGCCAACACCAATTATCAGGTTATGTACATGGTATTTTAACCCCAGGTGCTGATAAAAATCTGTTGGCATACCTTTATACTCTTTGCGGATAACCCGATAGCCCGGTTGAGCAATTATGGATATATTATTTAACACAAACTCATAAGAAATGAATATGCCTAATTGTAAGTAGTCACTAAAAGGGTATTCTACCGCCTGAACGACATTACCCTGGCCAAGCTCGATATCCGGGTTGTATGCACCCCAATAGATAAAATCAACTCCGCCACCCAATTTGCCTGTCCAGCCAAATTGGTATTGTGCTCCCATTGAAATATTGTATACAGGGTAGCTTACTCCTTGTTTGGGAAGTAGAGTAGCTGTTGTTGAGTCCGGGGTGAAAAATATTTGCCTGATGCCATTACCAAGAGTAACATAATATTCCATGCCCTTCTCTGTAAATTCTGGCTTTGGGTACTTAATATATTTCGCCCTGTCACCACCATTAAAATCATATTTGATACCTATGTGTGGGGTGAGCAGGTTCATGCCGGCATTTGGCAACGAGCTTTGTCCATTAGAAAAGTGGGCAAACTTAACCCCAAAGGAGGCAGATAACTGTTCGCCAATTAGGTATTGTCCTTCAGCGCCGGCAGATATATATAAATTTCTATATGATCCTAATGCCAAATGAGAAGGGTTTGCTACCGGGTCACTGGGCTCCCAATTATATGACATGCCTAACCGAAGAATATAATTAAGTGAGAATTTATTCCAGCGCTTGAATGGGGCATTTAAAAACAAATAAAAAGCATTTGGTTTACCCAGAATTCCTGTTTGGGGAAATCCATAAGTTAAAAAT
>Ga0164313_10003375_pt1 | contig 14238 bp, 19 predicted proteins | sample GuaBasSedimGuay4_FD_113735 | JGI IMG/M metagenome (GOLD analysis project Ga0164313, IMG submission 113735) | Subseafloor sediment microbial communities from Guaymas Basin, Gulf of California, Mexico - Guay4, Core 4569-4, 0-3 cm | ecosystem: Environmental > Aquatic > Marine > Hydrothermal vents... | reverse complement strand
CGGTCGCACCGGCAGATCAGGATGTCGGGCTGGATACCGATCTGCAACAGGCCCTTGACCGAGTGTTGGGTCGGCTTGGTTTTGAGCTCGCCCGAACTCTTGATGTAGGGCACCAGGGTGAGGTGGACGTTGAGCACGTTGCCTCGTCCGGCCTCTCTCCCGAACTGGCGGATGGCCTCGAGGAAGGGAAGCGACTCGATGTCGCCAACGGTGCCGCCGATCTCAACCATCACGAAGTCGACGTCACCACCGAGAGCACGGATGCCGTCCTTGATCTCATCGGTGATGTGTGGGATCACCTGCACCGTCTTGCCGAGATAATCTCCCCGCCGTTCCTTCTCGATCACCGTCTTGTAAACCTTGCCGGTGGTGAAGTTGTTCTTTTTCCCCATGGTGGCCGAGGTGAAGCGCTCGTAGTGACCGAGGTCGAGGTCGGTCTCGGCGCCGTCGTCGGTGACAAAGACCTCGCCGTGCTGAAACGGCGACATGGTGCCCGGATCGACATTGATATAGGGATCCACCTTAAGCATGGTCACGGTGTAACCGTGGGCCTCCATCAGGGCCGCCAGCGACGACGCCGAAATGCCCTTGCCCAATCCTGAAACAACGCCTCCAGTGAAAAATACATACTTCGTAGCCATCTCGACTCCTCCTGCTCAGTCTTTGTTGATGATCTGTTCGACCCGCTTGAGATCCTCCGGTGTATCGACCCCGAAGGCCGGGTGCGGCGCATCCAGCACCTGGATTGGAATGCCGTTTTCCAAAGCGCGAAGTTGCTCGAGTCCCTCTGCCTGTTCGAGTTTGGACGGCGGCAGTGCGACGAAACGTTCGAGCACATTCCGTCGAAAACCGTAAACCCCGAGATGGAGCCGCCACAGGCCCCACGCCGCATCACGGTGTCTCGGGTACGGAATCGGCGATCGAGAGAAGTACAGGGCTCGTCCTCGCACATCCCGCACGACCTTGACCGCATTCGGGTCTTCGATCCGTTCCGCCTCCAATGGCCGGCACAGGGTCGACATCGCGACGTCCTCGTCCACAAGCAACCCATCCACCAGCACGTCGATGTTGTCACCGGAGAGCAGCGGCTCGTCGCCCTGGACGTTGACCACGATGTCCCAGTCGCCGCGCCCCGCTACCGCTTCGGCCACGCGGTCGGTACCAGACGCACACTCGCCTGTCATGACCGCCTCGGCGCCCGAGGCTGCCGCAACCTCGGCGATGCGTTCGTCGTCGGTGGCGACGATCACATGATCTACTCTGCGCGCTTCCGACGCTCGCCGCACCACATGCGCGATCATCGGCTCACCCGCGATCTTCGCCAGGATCTTGCCTGGAAATCGTGTGGAATTCCAGCGTGCCGGTATCACGGCAACGACGTTCAAATCGTTTTTGCTCATCCTGTGTATCGATCCTAAACAGCGGTGCTATTGAAGTCAAGGCAGGATCTCGATATTCATACAGTCGCTTGTTAGGAATTCATAACATTATAAAATTAAATGATTTAAGATCATTTAAGGATCATCAAAGTACCGATTCCTCTGCTGTCACACTCTCTTGAGAACCATCTCGCCCAGAGAAACACAGCTGCTTGTAGATTCCGTCACGAAATGATACAAACAACTGTATGAATCTCACGACCCGCGAACGGCTCCTTCAGGCCGCAACCCGCCTCTTCGCCGACAACGGCTATCGCGGCGCATCCGTGCGCGATATCTGCAACCTGGCCGGCGCCAACCCCGGGGCAGTCTCCTACCATTTCGGCGGAAAACGCCAACTCTATCGGGCTGTGTTGCGCCTGGCCGCTGCCGGTCTCGCCGACATGGGGCCCGCCGCCGATGACGACACCGGTGAACGCGAGCCGGTGAGCGTGCTCGACGCGCTCGGTAGAGTCTTCGACCGAATGCAAGCGGACGACGCCGCCACCCGCCTCCTCCTCCGCGATCTCGCCGACGGAGGCTCGGTGGCTGTCGAGTCTCTGACGCCTCCGCTGCGCACCGCATTCGAGCAGCTCGCGACCGCCATCGGCCACGGCGACAACCCGCAGGCCAGCAGCGAGGGGCGGCTACTCTTCCTCAGCCTGGCGGCGCCACTCTTCCTGCTCACCGCCGCATGGCCGGTAGTAGCAGGCGCCCTCGAGCTCCAGCTCGACCAGCGCGAGGCCCTGGCGATGGAGCTGGTGAGACGCACCCTCGCATTCCACGGCGGAGTCGAAAGCATCTGACACGGGGCGCGCAAGACGCAACAAACCGCAGATGGACGCAGATAAACGCAGATATTCATGGTGAGGATTATCTGCGTTTATCTGCGTGATCTGCGGTTTCTCCGGACTCGGCAACTACAGCGCCTCTTCGGTGATGTCGAATCGAACGCCGCGCTCGGCGAGGTAGTCGAAGATGAAGTCGAAGCAGGCCTGGTTTCGCCCGACGAGCTCGGGTGGCGACAGACCAGGCTCCGAGTAGAGCCCATCGGCGATCGCGTTGACCATCGCCGTGCAGGTGTAGCCGGTGGTGCGAGCCATCGAGGTGGTGCCGGTCTCGCGGTCGTAGCGGTCGAGGAGGTCGTACCTCCGCCTCACCCGCTCGCCTTCGACCACGCCGTCGATCTCGATCCGCATCACGGTCACATCCTCCTCACCCTCCTCGAGCTGCCAGGCCGGGATCAGGAGCTCGGCGGTGACATCGATCGGCCGCACATTGGCCCCTCCGACGTCGATCGGATCGGAGTCGAAGAAGCCGGTGTCGCGGAGCATACATATCTGCTCGCAATGGCCCGGGTAGCGCATGGTCTTTTCTTTCATCTCGGGAACCTTGGAGGTCTTGAGCAGGGTGCGCAGACCATCGGTGTTGAACGCCTCGAGGGTACCGACCTCGTCGAAGTCGAGCGCCTCGATCTCGGTCAGCGCCGGCCGTGTCACCACCTCGCCGCCCTCGACCAGCCGCGCCGGATGGGTGTACACGGCAATGACGTCGATGGGCGAGAACGCGGCCTTGTACTGATACGGCCAGTGGCGCGCGACCGGCAGCCCGCCGACATAGCAGCGGAACGCCTCGACATTCTCCCACGAAGCCTCGGCGCGGCCGAGGATCAGATTCGAGCTACCCGGCGCCACCCCACAGTCCATCACTGCCGTCACGCCGCGGTCCATGGCGAGCTTGTTGAGCGACCACGGTTCCTCCTCGAAAAAGGAAATATCGACCACGTTGACGCCGGTCTCGATGACCCGGCCCAGGGTCGCAAAACCCATCGGCCCGGGCACCGCGCCGACAACCAGGTCGTGACCCGCAACCAGGCGGGCGATCTCGCCCCCCGCCGCGAGGTCCGCTCGTACGGTTTCCAACCCTGTGACCGCCGCGAGCCGATCGAGCGCCGCTTGCGACACATCCGCGACCGTCAGGTCGAATCGATCGGCCGCCGCCAGATCCCTGGCGATGGCCTCCCCCACCCTGCCCGCTCCAAGCACGATGACCCGCATCGGCACCTCCGGGGAGCAGAGTACATCAGCTGCCCACTTACTCGATATTCGATGCTCGATGCTGGATGCTCGATACTCGATGCTCGATGGGTCGTCGGTTCCAAAGGGGAAGACATGGATCTGAAAGCTCTCAAGCAGTATCTGCTCGCCCGCCCAGGCGCTACCGAGGGGGCAGCATTCGGACCCGAGCACCTCACCTACAAAGTCATGGCCAAGCTCTTTGCCGTCGTCTCCTGGGACGAAGATCCCATGCGCATCTCCCTCAAGTGCGATCCGGCCGAGGTCGAGGCTCTCCGCAAGGTTTTCCCCGCGGTCCAGCCCGCCCCCTATTTCAACAAGGAGCATTGGAACGTGGTCATTCTCGACGGCACCGTTCCCGAACCTGAGTTTCTTGCCATGGTCGACGAGTCCTACCGTTTGGTGGTCAAGGGCCTCACCCGGAAGCAACGGGAGGAGCTGGGGGCTCTGGCGTGAGGATCATCGACATCACGACCGAGAACGTCTAGGAGACCGGCTTCTTCTGCCTCATGAGCCGGAGGAAGTCTGACGATATAGAATGAAAGAGATGATCCATGTATTGAAAGTGACCGCCACTGACAGCGACGGCGATGCGGCGGCTGCGGACGCGAGGCACTCCATGATTGTCTTCGTCAAATGTCCAGACGCCGGCTCCGCGTACGCACCGGCCGATGCCCATCTTCGCCGGACCGGCTGGGCGAATGTCGAGCTCGTCAACTGCAGAGCACTCCCGCCGGAGGCTGTCGAAAAGCTCGACGAGTCGCTTCAGAATGCCTATCGGGAGGCGGACACACACGGGGTTGCGGCGGTGCGCTTGAAATCATCGTAGGCTGGACCGGAGAGGTTTTATCCGATTTCCACTCTAAAAGACGATCCTGCGGCGCTGAAGAGACAGAAGCACTGGGAAAGGGTCTGGTCGAATGACCACCCTCACGAGGCGACCTGGTATCAGGAGTCGCCCGAGGTCTCACTCGGGCTCATCGAGACAACGGAAATCGGCAGCGATGCCTCTATCTTGGACGTCGGTGGTGGGCCGTCGACTCTGGTCGACGGCCTCCTCGACCGTGGATTCGAGAACATCTCCGTGCTCGATCTCAGCAACTCGGCGATCGGTCACGCCAAAGCCCGCCTCAGGGCGCGCTCAGAGCATGTGGCGTGGATAACCGAGGACGTGACAACCTTCCACGCGGACAAGCCGATCGACCTGTGGCATGACCGCGCGGTGCTGCACTTCCTGACGAAGAAGCGCGACCGGGAGCTTTATGTACGGTCGCTTTCGGAGTCGTTGGCCCCCGAGGGACACGTGATTATCGCGACCTTTGCGCTCGATGGACCGAAGAGGTGCAGCGGTCTTCGCGTGCTTCGATACGGCGCTCGGGAGATCAGCGCATTGCTCGGACCGGATTTCCTGCTTCTGGAGGTGTTGCGGGAAACCCACCTCACTCCCGGAAAGATCGAACAGCGGTTCACATACTTCCGGCTTCAGCGACGGCGTTGAAGGGCTGCGGTAATCTGTTTTCGAAAGCGACGAGGAGTTGTTGGGTTTTTCAATGATCTGTCCGAAGTGTTCGAGCGAGATGAGCGAAGAGAGCCGCGGGGGGGTCCGGTTGGATCTTTGCGGGGTGTGCTTCGGTGTCTGGTTTGATGGCGGTGAGCTCGAGGCCTTCCAGACCGGGGAGGGCTCGGCGCGTCTCAGCGGTGTGCCCGGGCCCGGAACCCACTATGAGCCGACCGGTGACTCGGCGCATGTCAAATGCCCGCGCTGCAAACACGATATCCTCCGCACCGGGAGGATATCGAAGCACGAGGTGATGCGGTGCACAACCTGCCGAGGGCTCTTCCTCCCCAACGCCAACTCTCGTTTCAAGACCTCTGAAAACGGCATCCTCGACTCGGCCATCGGCATCCTCGAGGAGATCGTTGGCGCGCTGTTCTGAACCCCTCACATCAAAAACCCTACCGCGGTTCCCGTACAATGCCGGTCATCGAGACACCGATCAACCGACAGGGAGGCATGGGGGCTTGGCTGAATTCACGCAAGCGGGCACCCTCCCATGATCACGAGATTTTTGGCCGACGTTATCGTCCTCGTCCATTTGGCGTTCATCCTCTTTGTCGCTGCCGGCGGGTTGCTCGTTTTTCGCTGGCCGCGGCTCGCGTGGATGCACGTGCCGGCGGTCGTCTGGGGCGCGCTCATCGAGCTCGCGGGCTGGATCTGCCCGTTGACGCCGCTCGAGAACAGACTCCGCGGCGCCGCCGGTGAGGCGACCTTCGACGGCGGTTTCATCGATCGATACATCATGCCGATCATCTACCCGGCGGGCCTGACGCGAGGCATGCAGCTGACACTTGGAACAGTTGTGATCGCCGTCAACCTTGTCGTCTACGGATCGTTGGTTTTTCGGCGAAAAAGGATGAACTCTCACGACGGCTGACGCTGGTACCATGGCGACCATGTTCTTGACCATCCTCAAAATAATCGCCGGATTGGCTGTGCTCGGGATCATCTCCATGGTCATGATTGCCGTCATTTCCGGGCTCGCGAGCTCGATCCGTGCACTTCGGAATCGAGGAGAGAGCGATGAATGAAGCAATTATCAGGGGATCGTGCCTGTGCGGAGCGGTGGCCTACGAGATGAGCCCGCCCTTCGTCTTCTTCCACCAATGCCACTGCAGCCGCTGCCGCAAGAGCTCGGGTTCGGCGCACTCGGCCAATATTCTTGTCAAGGCCGACCAGTTCAGATGGACCCAAGGCGAGGAGCTCGTCGAACGGTGGGAGCTGCCCGCGGCACAGTTCTACTGCACCGGCTGGTGCTCGGTCTGCGGCTCCGCCCTGCCGTGGAACTCCCGCAATGGAAAGGGCTATCTGGTGCCCGCCGGCACTCTCGACGACGACCCGGGCAGCCTGCCAGAGAGCAACATCTTCTGGGCGTCTAGGGCACCCTGGTATGCCAACCCCTCCGATCTGCCGACCATCGACGGAGGGCGCTGACGGAATAGCCCATCGCGCCGGGAGTAGTGTGGGAAAAGGAGGCAGACCATGAAACAGGATCTCGAGCAGCTCAAGCTTCTGGCGATCTTCCACTACGTGGTGGCGGGGATGGCTGCCATGGTCGCCTGCATACCGTTTCTCCACCTCTTCATGGGTTTGGCCCTCGCCACCGGCGCGCTCGGAGATTCGGATCCGGAGGCGCGGCCGGTCGGTCTCGTCATCATGGTCTTCGCAGCGTTATTCATCGTCGCGGGTTGGACATTTGCCGCACTGGTGGCCTTCGCCGGGAGGAGCCTGCAGACGCACCGGCGCTACACCTACTGCCTGGTCATGGGCGGTGTCGAGTGCATCTTCATGCCGGTGGGCACGGTGCTCGGCGTTTTCACCATCATCGTTCTCGTACGGGATTCGGTGAAAGAGATCTTCGGGCGCCCGGTCAATTCGTCCTGAACCTGTGCCGGATTCCGTGCCCGACACGGCCACGGTTTGTGCGGCCGCCCACCCATCCGCTTCACCACCAAGACACCAAGGGCACCAAGGAATCCCTTTGTGTTCGCGTCGGGAGAATTCGCCGATATGAGCGTTCACCAAATATCGCTTCAAGAGCTTCCGATAGGAAGTTGAAAAATCTCTTGGTGGTCTTGGTGTCTTGGTGGTTCAAAATGTACCGGGCATGGACGGCATGTATGCCGCCGTTCACAACTCGACGCTTCGGTCACGCGTTGGCCGGTTTCTCGAGGAGCTTGTGCAAAACCTCCAGCAGGGTCGCGCGGTCGACCGGTTTTCCGAGAACCCTGTCCGGACCGCGCACACCCTCGTGGGCGCCGAGATAGGACTGGCAGTCGTCTTCGAGGAGCTGGTCGTTGCCGGTCACCACGACCATGGGCAAGTCCGACCACTTCGGGTCGCTGCGAAGGCACACCAATAGTTCGAGGCCTGATTTCCCCGGCAGAAGGGCGTCGATGAGGATGACCTCGGGTTGGAAGTCCTCCATGAGTCCGCGCGCAGTCGAGCACCGGGTCGCCGACCTCACCTCGAAGCCCTCGTCCTCGAGAAAGGACGACAGGTAGTCGACGATGTCCGGGTCATCCTCGACGACGAGAACTCTAGCCCGATTTTTCACCGGGATGTTCACTGGACGATGTCCTCTGATTGGATGCTCGGGCTCGCCACCAATGGCAGCCGGATCTCGAACTTCGTCCCTCGGCCCGGCTCCGAGTCGACGCCAATTGACCCACCGTGCTTGTCGACGATCTTGTTGGAGATAAAGAGCCCGAGGCCGGTCCCCTTGATTCCCTTTGAAGAGAAGAAGAGCGAGAAGAGCTTTTCCCGAGTTTCCTGGTCCATTCCCATGCCGTTGTCTTCGACCTCGATCACCATCCACTCGGGGTCGCGGTGGATGCCGAGGCGGATCGTGTGGCTCTCCTTGTCTTTGTCCATCCTGCACGCGTCGAGCGAGTTTTCGAGCAGGTTGAGCAGCATGGCGCGGATCGCCTGCGGGTCGCCCGGAAACACGCCGGTCTCGACGGCAATATCGGTCTCGAAGGTGGTGTCGGCGTCGCTCGCCTTCTTCTCCAGCCCGTCGCGGAACTCAGCGACCAGCGCAGCGAGATCCACCTCCTCGACGGCGAGCTCACGATCCTTGGCGTAGTAGAGGATGTCGAGCACCATGGAGCGGATCCGCTCGACGTTGCGCTGCACCATTTCCCAGCCCTTCTCGACCCGTTCAGGCTTGTCCTTGGCGAAGCCCGTGTTGACCATGTAGATGCCGCCGTCGAGACCGGTGAGCAGGCCCTTGATGCCGTGCGAGATCGAGCCCACCAGGAGGCCGATCGAGGCGAGTTGCGACTGCAGCTCGCGGATCTGGGTGATGTCGAAGCACATCTCGATCACCGCCTCGACCTCGCCGTCGGCGTTGCGCAGCGGAGCTGTGGTGCACAGCCCATTGAGCTTTTCGCCGGTCTTGGTAAAGAGGATCTCCTCGTGCTCGCGGGTCTCGCCGGTGTCAAAGGTTTTCTGCATGGGACACACCAGACACTGCTCCTCGCGGTGCTTGTACATCTTGAAGCAGTTCTCGCCGACCGGGTCGCCGAAGGTCTCGCGGAACTTGCGGTTGGCGTGCTGAATCACGCGGTCGGGACCCTGGACGGTGATAAAGCAGGGCACCTCCTCGAAGAGCTGGCCAAGCCGTTCCTGCGAGCGCTGGAGTTCGGATTGCAGCCGTTTCACCTCGCCGATGTCGGTGTGCATTTCCATCACCGCCATGACCTCGCCGGCATCGTCGAAGATCGGCGTAGTGTGGACGACCACCGGCACCTCGACTCCTTCCCTGGTGATCAGGAGCTGCTCCGAGGGGTGGTTGCGACCGTCGGCGAATGTGGCTTCGACCGGGCAGTCAGGGCAGATCTCCTCCCTCCCCTTGTAGACCTTGTAGCAGTACTGGCCCATCCGTTCGCTGAAGTCTTCGCGGAAACGGCGATTGCCGTCGATGATGCGAAAGTCACGGTCGTGGACCGACAGGTAGCAGGGCATCTCCTCCCAGTACCGGTGGTACCGCGAATCCACCTCGGATTTTGGACCGGTCATCTGGACCTTTTCCACAGCGCGCTCCCGTCTTGGCCGGTCGTCAATTCGCCTTGTCGTTCCGATGGTCGAGGATGTGACTGGCGTATGCCACCAGCTTGTCCTCATCCACCGGCTTGCCGAGGTAGCCCTCCGGAGGTGGTACCGGACGGTCGTAGATCACCTGCCGGAACTCGGGGTGGCCGGTGACAACGCAAACCGGGATCTCCTGGGTCTCCGCGGTACTGCGCAGCTCGACAAAGGTCTCGACACCGTCTTTGCCCGGCATCGACAGGTCGAGGCTGATGAGGTCGGGCTGGTGCTGACGCGCCATGGCGATCGCCTCATTGCCGTCCGACGCCGAAATGACCTCTGCCCCGGCATCCTCGAAGACCGTGATCAGGAATGTGCGGACATCCTCCTCGTCATCGACGACCAGGATCTTGCGGCCGGCCAGCGGCTCGGCCTCCGCAGCCGGTTTGACGGAAATTTCTTCCGGCACGGATACCTCCTCGACCGGTCTCTCGGCCTCGTCGAGAACCAGTGCGTTGGCGACCAGGTTGACGAGCTGTTTGACCTCGCAATCGAGCTCGTAATGCTTGATCAGATCGTTGAGACCGTCGACGCAGTTGTGGCAGCTCGTGACCACCACCTTGGCGCCGGTGGCGCGGATCTGATCGGCCTTGATCTTGGCCGACTCGAGGCGCCGCGGAGTGTACTCCGACATCGACATGGCGCCGCCGCCGCCGGTGCAGCAATATCCCTCGGCCCGATTCGGATACATCTCCTGGAAATCCATCGACACGAGCCTCAGGAGCTCGCGCGGCTCCTCGAAAAAGCCGCCGCTGCGAGCATTGTTGCACGAGTCGTGGAAGGTCATCTTCTCCGGGTTCTTGGTCGGGTCGACCTTGATCTTGCCCTCCTTGACGTAGTTGAGCATCGTCATGACCGAGCTTTCCATCGGCACCGGCTCGCTCTCACCCGCCCAGTTGACGCCCTCAAAACGGGTCGAGCGGAAGCCGTGGCCGCATTCGGAGATCACGATCTTGTCAACCCCGAGCTCGCGCGCCTTCTCGTACTCCCTCTTCGCGCATGCCCCGCCGAGACCGTCATCACCCGAGAACAGCCCGAAGTTGGTGTTGTCCCAACCTTCGGTCGGCATGGTCCAGTCCTCACCGGCCGCCCAGAAGATCAAGGCCGCCTCCTTGATGGTCCGCGGGTCGTACTTTACCTCGCGGGGGTTGATGCAGTACATGATCTTGGCGCCCTGCTTTTCCATCGGGATCGTGGCCTCGGCGTGGCCGAGATCCTCCTCGAGCTCTTCCGACATCCACTCGATGGTGTCGATGTAGTCCTCCTTGAGGACGCCCATCTGGTTGCCGATCTCCCACTGGTCCTTGGAGACCACCCGCACGCCCTCCGGCATCACACCGACGTGCGACAGCAGACCGCGCATGATGCGGTTCAGGGTTGCGGTGTCGACGCCCATCGGACAGCTCAGGGTGCATCGGCGGCAGTTGGTGCAGGTGCCGAAAGCGATGTCCTTGAGCGTTTCGAGATCGTCGTCGCACAGGGGCACCTTGTCGGCGCCGACCCACCATGGGAAGACGCTGCCGGTCCAGTCGTGGTTGGCCTTGAAGAGCTTGCGCACCTGGTCGGCCTTGTACGACGGGGTCATCTTGTGGTCGTCGGGGAATGCGAGAACGTAGTGACACGACTCGTCGCACATTCCGCAGTGGACGCAGCCGACGAGCGAGCCCACCACCTGGCGGTTGAGCTTCTTCGCCAGTTGCTCTTCCATCATCTTGATCTTGTGGGTCTTTGCTTGATTTGCCATGGTTAACTCCTAGCGCGGACTACGGGATAGCTGCCGCGCTGACCGAGCGCACGGCCGATGTAGGTACGGGTGAATGGGTAGTAGAGGTAGTGTGAGATCTTCGAAAACGGCACGTAGAGCAGGAAGAAGCTCGTCAGGTAGAGGTAGGCGATCTGAAAGATGTCGCTGGTCACTCCCCATATCCCCATCAGGTAGGCCTGCGTGGCCGCCCCGATCGCGAACCACACGGTCAGCATGATGAGCGAGAAGTAGTCGTCTGGGGTGCTGATCAGCCGCATGAGCGGCCGCAGAATTCTTCGCGCGATTCGGTACAACGACACCAGGAATGCGGCGACGATGAAGAACATCACCGTCCACCCCACCGCCGGGACGCGCAGGAAGTCGGGCGCAATGGTGCTGACGAAGGCGAGGGTGATTCCGGCCACCACGCCGAGGTGGAAGAGGACGAAGCTGAGGTAGAAAACGAAACCCTTGGGCTTGCGGGTACTTTCCATCGACCACGGCATGGTGACGTTGAAGAGCGAGTATCGCGCCCCTCGTTGCTTGTCAGACTGCGCCGGGTTGCCGGGCGCTGACTTGTCCTTGGCCAGCTTGAACGAAAGCAGCCAACGGATACGGAGGGTGTAGACGATCGCCATCACCACGAGGGCGATCCAGTGGACGACCTCGGCGGTGTGCAGTGCTGGGCTTATTTCGTGCATCTCAAGCTCCTTCCTCGATCTGCGCCTTGAAGGGGTCGAACTCTCGGTTATCGGGCGCGGCGATCAGCACCTCCTCGAGAGTGCAGCCGTTGGCCAGGTGTTGGGAGATGGTGTCGACCATCACCCTCGAGCAAAGATCGAGCGGGACCTGGTACAGGCCGGTTCCCATGGGCGAGAACGCCAGGCGCTTGACATCTTTCTCCTCCGCTCGCGCCAGTGCTGACTGGATCGCCTGGCGAAGCTTGTCCTCCTCGTCCTCCTCGCGGAACTTGGGACCGTTGGCGTGGATGATCCAATCGGCTTTGAGGATCCCGGCCTCGGTCACCACTGCCTCACCGGTCGGACAGCTGCCGATTTCGTCGAGCTCCTTCTGGATCACGATGCCGCCGCGCTGCTGGATCGCAGCCCCGAATCCCGAACCCAGCTTGAGGTCCTCGGTGATGTCGAAGACGAAGGCATCGACCTCCATCTCGGTGATGTCCTCGCGGACCAAACAGAGACTCTTGTCGCCAATCTTTCGCCCCACCATTTTTCAATCCTCCCGATTTCTCATGCCTGTCGATCCTTGTTTCCCCCACCGAAGGCGACCAGTTGGCTCGTCAACACCTCGCCGGTGTCGCGCATCCAGCTCGGATCTGCCAGATCGGCCAGGGTGAACTCCTCCAACACCTCGCCGATACGCTGGTTGATCAGCGCATAGACGACGCGGCACTCGCAGTAATCGGCCCGCGGGCAGGCCTCCGGCTCGTCAATGCAGTCGACGACGCAGACCGGCCCGATGGTGGCCTCGATGATCTGCCGGATGGTGATCTTCTCGGCCGGAACAAACAGCTTGTAGCCACCGTGGCGGCCCGCCACCCCGCGCACCAGGCTGGCGCTGCGAAGCGCCAGCGCCACCTGCTCGAGATAGCCGTGGGAGATGCCGGTGCGCTGTGAAACCGAGGCCAGGCTGACCGGGGTGTCCTGGGCGCCGTGGCGTGCAATGTCGAGCATCATCCGGAGGGCGTAACGGCCGCGGGTCGAAATCTTCATCGCGTTTTGAAAATAAACCCACTATTCCTAGTTGTCAACTAGGAATTACAAAATGAATAGCTAATCTCAATCTCAAATCTCATTTTCGTTGCCGTCATTGGTAAGGGGTGTTATCGTGTTGACGCGGGGACAGCCCGCATACTGACCGGGGAGGAACCATGGCACCGAAGACCGCCGTGATCATCGACGACGAGCCGGATATCACGACCTACTTCGAGACCCTGCTGACCGACAACGGCTGGAGCGTGCGGACGGCGAACGATCCGAACGAGGGAATTTCTCTCGCCCAGGAGACACCTCCCGACGTGATTCTCCTGGACGTGATGATGCCGGAGCGCGGGGGTCTGAGCACGCTGATCGCTCTGCGCAAGGACGAGCGCACCGCCAAGGTGCCCGTGGTCCTCGTCACAGGCATCCAAGAGAGCCTCACCGTAGACTTCGGTGTTTTTCTCGACCGCTTCAAGAAGTACCACCCCGATGCGTACCTGCAGAAACCCGTCAACGAGGCCGACCTGCTTCAAACTTTGGAGTCGGTCACCAGCCGCAGCGGCCATGAGGCTGCCTCGCCCGCGTAATCGACGCCCACTCGCGGCAGTCGTCGCACCCGGTCGTCGGCGAACCGAAAGCCGTCGTCGAGCAGTCGCAGAGACGAGCCCGGGAAGCAAAGATCGATGCCGTCATCGGCTGTCGTGACGGCCAGCGTCTGGCAGAGCTTACCCGGACCGTCCGTCAGCGAGCCCTCCCCCACCGATCCGCGCCGCGCCCGTGCGAGCTCGATGCCATCAACGACCACACCCCCTCGAACCAGCACCGCCTCCGGCCGGCCCGGACCGACGGTCACGACGTTGAGGCAGTGGTGGAGGCCGTAAACCAGGTAGACGTACGCGCGTCCAGCCTCGCCCCACATGGTCTCGGTGCGCCGTGTGCGGCGGCCGCCGAAGGTATGGCAGGCGGGGTCGTCCACACCCAGGTACGCCTCAACCTCGGTCAGGCGGATGACGACCGTACCATCGGGATGGTCGCTGGACACGAGCTTTCCCAGCAGATCTCTGGCGACCTCCTCAGTGGTACGCTGGTAAAAGTCGCGAGCGAGGAGTGGGGGTTTCGACATGAAATCAAACACATTAAATATCTGCGTCACCGGTGGTGCGGGATTTATCGGCAGCCACGTCGCCGAGGCTCTGGTGGCGGCCGGCCACAACGTCTTGATTGTGGACGACCTCTCGAGCGGCCGCAAGGAGAACGTCCCGGACAGCGCCGAGCTCGCGGTCCTCGATGTGAGATCGCCCGAGGCCGGACGCCTGTTGGTCGAGCGCGAGGTCGAGATCCTGGTTCACCATGCCGCCCAGATGGATGTCCGGCGTTCGGTGGAGGACCCGGTCTTCGACGCCGACGTCAATATTATCGGCCTTTTGAATCTCCTGGAATCCGGCCGCCGCGGAAAGTTGCGGCAGGTCATCCTCGCCTCCACCGGCGGCGCCATCTACGGCGAACAGGACGTCCACCCGGCCGACGAGGACCACCCCGCGCGGCCGGTCTCACCGTACGGGGTCGCCAAGCTGGCCTCGGAACGTTATCTGTTTTTCTATCACCGCCAGTACGGCCTCGACGCCACCTGTCT
>Ga0164313_10003372_pt1 | contig 14242 bp, 9 predicted proteins | sample GuaBasSedimGuay4_FD_113735 | JGI IMG/M metagenome (GOLD analysis project Ga0164313, IMG submission 113735) | Subseafloor sediment microbial communities from Guaymas Basin, Gulf of California, Mexico - Guay4, Core 4569-4, 0-3 cm | ecosystem: Environmental > Aquatic > Marine > Hydrothermal vents >... | reverse complement strand
AATTACGAATTACGACAAGACCGCCAGAAAATCTCCCCTGGTTGCTACGCACATGGTCTTCCCTCAAGTAGGCAAATATGCGCAGAAACCTTTATATATCTAATCGTCTAAACCTCTGATTACACCCAAGTTCCCCGTTTGGTTATACTTTCATCTGCAAACCTCCTAACTCTGAACTCTGAACTCAGAACTCTTAACCTCTTTCCTACTCTTTTTCCTTAAAGTTCTGAATGGTATAAACAAACCCAATTCCTAAAGATTCACTAAACTGCACACCTGAATCCTGATCTATGTCATATACCGTGATCAGTGAGAAATTCACATCGATCAGCTTGGCTACCTTCGCACTCAATGTTAAATCCAAACGGTGATCCCATTCATTGAAACTTGCATGTTCATAATTAACAAACAGAATATAACGCCATTTCAGGTTCAGGTTTTCAGTAAGATCTTTGTCAAAATCGGCCATCAACTGAAATGCCAGCCATTCAGGTCGGATCTTTTTATCAATATCCACACCATAATTGCCTTCCATATTTGCTGCTACTTCATCGCTGAGCTGAAAGGTAAATCGAGGTGCAAGAGGACTTAACCTAAGTTTGAAATATTCCACCGGGACATATTCAAAACCCCAGCTGAACGTGAGATATCCCGGTGCCATAAAGTTGGAGATGATTGTTCCATGTTCTACACCGTTAACATCTTCTTCATATTTATATCCTTTGGCAAATTGGGAAAGGAAATTTGCGGCTATGAATGTATTCCATTTTTTCCCTATTCCAATACCGTATTTTGTGTCCAGGAATATCCGGTCATTACTTTTTCTAAGTCCAAGACTCGAAGTGTTGACCGAACCGTAAAGCAAATCTATTTCGTTATCCCAGGTTTTATTTCCTTTCGCATAATTAGCCTTGAAATTCAGGTACGTATTGAAACCTATGGAATTTTGTCCGCCCGCAGTCCAGTTTCCGGAAAATGCCGCCTGATTCAGGCTCAGGCCAACTTTAAATTTATTTTTCCAATATGTGGTATCTTCTTCCTGACCAAATGCAATTCCCGCATATAGTAGTATAATGACCAGAAAGGTCAGTTTTTTGATATGATTCATGTGTTAGTAGTTTAACTGTTTTGATTAAGCATTCTGATATAAATGGACATCATTTTGTGGGAATGGAATAGAAATACCGGCTTTATCAAAAGCTTTTTTCACATTTTCAGTCATCTCAAAATAAACGCCCCAGTAATCCTCACCCTTAACCTGAGCACGAACCTTAAAGTTTACGGAACTGTCTCCCAGTTCTGCTACATTGATAAAGGGATTGTCCTTATCTAACACTCTAGAGTCAGTAAAGATGACTTTCTTTATCACTTCTCTGGCTTTATCTATATCATCAGAATACCCAATACCAAAAATCCATTCTACTTTTCTTTTTTCTTCTGTCGAATAGTTAATGATCTTGTCATTTGACAACAGGGCGTTTGGAAGGATAATAGTTTTGTTGTCAAAGGTTTTTAATTCAGTGTGAAAAATACGAATTGCATGTACTGCAGCTATCACGCCTTGAGCTTCAATAACATCGCCCACCTTAAAAGGCTTGAACAGCAATATTAGAACCCCTCCTGCGAAGTTGGACAAACTTCCCTGAAGAGCCAGTCCAATTGCCAGACCGGCAGCTCCCAGAACGGCTATGAACGAGGTGGTTTGTATCCCGACCATTGAGGCAACGGATATTAACAACATGGCTTTTAACAGCACATTTGTAAGACTTGCTAAAAATGGAACGAGTGATTCATCAACTTCTCGTTTTATAAGAAATTTTCTTAGAAATTTAACAAATGCATTGATGATGATGATACCTACAATCAGAGTTATGATAGCAAGTGCTAATGATGGGGCATATTTCATTGATAGTTCAATGGCCTGATCAGTGTATTGGTTTAGGTTTTCCATAGTAAAAAGGTTTAGTTAAGAAATAGTATAAATAATTAATGAAATGATAATCGAATACATAAAATTACAATTAAAGACATATTAACACATAAACATCCATTTTGTTTTGCTTTGCAGGAGGGTATATATAATTCTTTTATAAAGAGTTGATTTCTACCTATATCTTTATATCTGATCTTCTATCCACTTTCGCGCGTTGATAAAGGCTTCCACCCAGGGGGTGACCTCATCCTGTAGGCGTTCTTTAGGATACCATGGCCAGTTCCATGGATAAACAGCTCTTTCAAGGTGAGGCATCATTGCCAGGTGTCGTCCGTCATTTGAACACAGTGCTGCCGCATGATAATCTGAACCATTTGGATTTCCGGGATATGCCTTATAGCTGAATTTCATAGGAATATGATAGCTACTTTCATCATTTGGAAAACTGAAACGGCCTTCACCGTGTGCAATCCAAATACCAAGTTTTGAACCGGAAAGGGTGTGCAGCATCACAGAATGATTTTCGGGAATATCAACATTAATGAATGCTGATTCAAACTTATTTGAAATATTGTGTAGCATTTTTGGACGATCATCTTCTTTCTGTGATAATACACCTAATTCCACCATAAGCTGGCAACCGTTGCATACTCCGAGACTAAGGGTGTCTTTACGGGCATAAAATTTGTCCAGTGACTCTTTTGCTTTCGGATTATAAATAAATGCGCCAGCCCATCCTTTGGCCGATCCCAGCACGTCTGAATTTGAGAATCCACCTACAAAAACAATCATATTTACTTCGTCCAAAGTTTCACGCCCTGAAATCAAATCGGTCATGTGCACATCCTTCACATCCAGGCCGGTGAGGTGCATCATCCAGGCCATTTCCCGGTCTCCGTTTACGCCCTTTTCGCGAATAATGGCAGCTTTTATTCCTGTTGCCTTTTTTCGATCTATACTGAGGCCATACTCGGAAAGCGTACTTTGGAAACGTTCAGGAAATCGGTATGACAGGGGTTGGTTTTTGTAATTTTTATACCGCTCTTCGGCCATGTTTTCTCCACTCTGTTTTTGATCGAGTAGATATGAAGTATGATACCAGACATCTCTCATTTTGTCGATATCAAAATGTGAAACCATATGAATATCACTTATTCGTATATGTCGTTGCTTAATTGCAGGTTGCCCGATATTATGGAACAAAATACCTTCCTGGTTAAGTAGTGTTATGGCATCGCTATCTTTTTGCACCTGTATCAGGATACCCGGATTTTCACTGAAGAGGGTTTTAACCAGATCAGACTCCGGAATAGAAGACAGGTTCAGGTTCAATCCTGTATCGGTAAGTGGGAAGGTCATTTCAAGTAAGGCTGTGATTATGCCACCTGCTGATATGTCATGGCCGGATAATATTTTTCCTTCACCAATAAGTTTTTGAACAACGCTAAATACAAGTGAAAAATACTCAGGATCCGTAACTGTAGGTGTATCTTCTCCTAAACTGTTGAGGGTCTGGGCAAAGCTGCTTCCACCGAGTTTAAAAGAGTCTTTTGACATATCAATGTACAATAGACATGTATTTTCATCAGGGATTAAAACCGGCTCAACGATCTTGCGAATATCTGACACTTCTCCTGCTGCTGTTATAATTACGGTACCAGGAGCGTAAACGGTATCGCCATCCGGATACTTTTGTGTCATCGATAGGGAATCTTTACCGGTGGGTATATTGATGCCCATTTCAATAGCAAATTCACTTACAGCTTCTACAGCATCATATAACTTGGAGTCTTCTCCTGGGTTTTTACAAGGCCACATCCAGTTTGCACTGAGAGATAAGCCACTTAATCCGCCTTCTATGGGCGCCCAGATAATATTGGTAAGGGCTTCGGCGATGGAGCGTACAGAACCCGAAGCCGGATTGATCAAGGCGGCAGCCGGTGCATGCCCTAGTGAAGTAGCTATTCCCTTTTCACCTCTGTAATCCAAAGCAACCGCACCGAGGTTGTTTAACGGGAGTTGAATTGGTCCGGCAGTTTGTTGCTTGGCCACCTTTCCTGTAACCGAACGGTCTACCTTGTTTGTAAGCCAGTCTTTGCATGCTACCTGTTCGAGTTGCAAAACCTGTTCAAGGTATTTTTGAATATCATCAGTATTATAATCCACCGGTTGGAACCGTTCATTTGATCGTTTGTCTTCCATTACGGTCTTTGGAGGGTTTCCAAACATATCTTTCAAACTGAGATTGAGCGGTTTTGCTTTGTCGTGAGTTCTTTCCACAACAAAAAGATGATCATCGGTTGTTTCACCTACTTCATACATTGGGGTTCTTTCCCGATCGGCAATTTCCCGGAGCATTTTGGTGTCATTTTCTTTCATTACGAGTCCCATTCGCTCCTGGGATTCATTTCCAATAATTTCTTTGTCAGAAAGGGTTGGATCTCCTACGGGTAGTTTATCAATTTCAATGTGTCCGCCCGTATCTTCAACCAACTCAGAAAGACAGTTGAGGTGTCCGCCTGCACCATGGTCGTGAATGGACACAATTGGGTTTTCTTCCATTTCCGTTAAAGCACGGATGGCATTTGCCGCCCGCTTTTGCATTTCAGGATTTGACCGCTGAACGGCATTAAGCTCTATGGCATTATCAAATTGACCTGTATCTACGGACGAAACAGCACCTCCTCCCATGCCTATTCGGTAATTATCACCACCTAGAAGAATGATTTTATTGCCAGGTTTGGGAATGTCTTTAAGAGAATCTTTTTTCTTTGCAAAACCAACACCGCCTGCCAGCATGATAACTTTGTCAAAAGCATACTTCTTCCCATTTTCGAAATGTTCAAACGTAAAGCAACTGCCACATATAAGGGGTTGACCAAATTTATTTCCAAAGTCGCTGGCACCATTGGATGCTTTAATAAGAATTTCATCAGGTGAGTGATATAGCCATTTGCGTTCAATTGTGCCTTTTTCCCATTCTCTGTCTTTTGTTAGTCTGGGGTAGGCGGTCATATAAACGGCTGTTCCTGCCAACGGTATAGAACCTTTTCCACCTCCAAGACGGTCACGGATTTCACCACCACTACCGGTGGCTGCACCATTAAATGGTTCTACGGTTGTTGGGAAATTATGTGTTTCTGCTTTCAGCGAAATAACTGATTCAAATGGAGTAGTTGTGAAATAATCCGGCTTATTTTGAGTTGAAGGGGCAAATTGTTCAACAAATGGGCCCTGGAAAAACGCACAATTATCTTTGTATGCAGATATTACACGGTTAGGATGTTTTTTGGTAGTAAGCTTGATGAGTTGAAAAAGGGACATATCTTTTTCTTTACCATCTATTATAAATTTGCCATTAAAGATTTTGTGCCTGCAATGCTCTGAGTTTACCTGTGAAAAACCAAATATCTCACTGTCCGTCAACAATCTCCCAAGTTTTTTACTCAATTCCTCCAGATATAGTATTTCGTTAGAATTTAAGGCTAATCCATCCTGATAATTAAATATTGCAATATCTTCAATTTCACGAATAGCCTCCGGTTTTTTATCTATGGTAAATATACTTTGATTTAAGGTTTCGTATTTTTCCCGCAGCATTGGATCGAAACCGGTATATTCTGGTTCAACTTCAAAAAATTCCTCAATGCGTTCTATACCCTGAACTCCCATGTTTTGAGTGATTTCCACAGCATTTGTGCTCCAGGGTGTGATCATTTCGCGTCTTGGCCCAATAAACATACCAGGAAGATCTTCACTGGCAATATGCTCGGCATTACCAAAAAGCCATAACAGGCGATTTATTTCATCATCATTCAGGGTTTGATTGGTTTTGATGGCCTTAATGGAGCTCGGAGATTTGAAGAATAATATCATATGTTTCACGGTTTTTCAATTAAAGGCAAAAATAGGGAATTTACAGGTAATAGAATTTGAAGACAGAAAAAATTATTTGGCTTTTATCCAATCATATGAAAATTGCTGTAACAATCGTTAACTTCCATTTGATTATAACAGGTGGTTTGTTTAGTTTTATTAGTAAAATGGAATATTGAAAGGATCTGAAAATTTACTAAAAATGAAAGCTAAAAATTATTATTTGTTTATTCTGCTGTGCTTAGTTTTAATAGTACCAATTAGTGCGATTGGGAAATATGATAATCCTCCAACACAAGATAAAGAAGAGGGGATCCCTAAATTACAGAACCCAATGTCGGTTCAATATCTCAAAAAGAATCTTCGAAGATCACAACCCCGACTTGTACTAAATTCAAAAATTGAAAGGAATCTAAAGAAAAAGCTGAAATCTGATCCGGTTATTCAAAACATGTATAAGGCAATTCAGCTCAATGCAGCTGAAATTCAGAAACAACCATTGTTGGAAAGAAAAATGATTGGCCGCAGGTTACTTTCTGTTTCAAGAGAGATGCTTTACCGCATAAATATGCTGGGTATGGTTTATGTTGTTGATAAGGATCCTAAAATACTTCAACGCATTAACGAGGAAGTGTTGGCAGTGTGCAATTTTTCTGATTGGAATCCATCACACTATCTCGATGTAGCTGAAATGTCTATGGCAGTGGCAATTGCTTTAGACTGGACAGCTGGACAGCTACCAAAATCAACCATTGAATTAGCAAAAACTGCTCTGATTGAAAAGGGAATTAAACCTGGCTGGCCTGAAAAAGGCAGACCGCATTGGGCATACGGAACCAACAACTGGAATCAGGTATGTAACGGTGGAATGATTGCTGCGGCAATTGCCATTGCAGAGAAAGATCCTGAATTGGCAGCTAAAACCATTAGCCGTGCACTGGAAGGGATGGCGCACGCTTTAGTAGAATATGGTCCCGATGGAGTTTATCCTGAAGGCTCAACCTATTGGGGATATGGTACAAGCTTTACGGTAATCACTGCCGCCATGTTTGAAAGTGCATTTGGTACTGATTTTGGTATTGCAGCCTATCCAGCTTTTATGGAGAGTGCAAAGTTCAGAATTCTGTGCAACGCTCCTTCAGGCTGGTATTACAATTATGCTGATTGTGGTGATAAAAGAAGTAAAAATGGGGACATCACACTTGGCTGGTTTGCAGCAAAAACCGGGAACAAAATCTATTTCGAAAGGGATCTGTTTTTACGCTCACCGGAAAAGATGGGAAAATTATCACGGAATGCCGGGGCAGGATTGGTATGGTTATCACAGTTTGAAGAAACAAACCGGGATTTAATGCCAACTGCCTGGAAAGGCGAAGGAGCTAATCCAATAGTAATTTTTACTGGTGGAGAAGAAGATCCAAATCAGTACTATTTTGGAGGCAAAGGAGGTCGTGGTACGGTGAATCATGGGAATATGGATGCAGGATCATTTGTTTTTGAATTAAATGGTGTCAGATGGGTCATTGATCCTGGAAATCAGCCCTATCATGCTTTGGAAAAAACCGGCTTTAATCTTTGGGGTAGATGTCAGGATTGTCAACGCTGGACCTTGCTTACAAAAAATAACTATGGGCACAGTACCCTTACAGTGAATAACAAATTGCATGTAGTTGATGGTTTTGCTTCTTTGGTTGAGTTTAAAAGTGGAGATAAACCGGAGGCTACTTTTGATATGGCACCTATTTTTAAAGGTCAGCTTGCCGATGCTCGGAGAAGTTTTGTGAAAGATAGTCCAAAGTCTATTACGATTAGGGATATTATAAAAACAAATGATTCAACTATGATGGTTGCCTGGCAACTTATGACACAGGCTGATGTGGAAATTGTGAAAGGTGGTGCAATTCTGAAACAAGACGGAAAACAGTTAAAATTAGATATTCTATCTCATCCGGAGATCACTGTATCCATTATTTCGTTGTATCCGTCGCCATTAGCTTTAGACCGGCAAATTGAAAATCTTAAAAGGATCGAGTTGAGAATTCCCGCCTATTTATTCGAGGGAGGAGTAGGAAAAATAGTTGTTCGTCTTTCAGGAGAATAATGCGCAATTTACATGATTGATTCATTTTTTAAAATCTAAATATAAGCCGCTAATGCTGGGGAAAGTGTGACTATTAAATTTTAGTGAACGGAAAGTAGCAAGAATGATCTATAAGATTTAATTCAAATAAAAAGCCACCTTTTCAGAGGGTGACTTTTTATTTGAATATTTACAATTCCTTGATCTTAATATTTTTCCATCTAACGCGAATTCCGCCACCTGAGTGGATTTGCAATGCAATAGAACCTGTAGCAGCTCCGATTTTTTCATCTTCAATCTCAATCATTTTTACACCATTGAGCCAGGTTGTCACTTTTGATCCATCAGCTTTTATACGCATTTTATTCCATTCACCCATTTTTAAGGCATCATCCTTGGATACATCTGGTTTGATCAACCAACCTCGTCCGTAGGATTCATAAATACCCCCTGTACTGTGGCCCGGAGGTGCAACTTCAGCCTGCCAACCGCTAATTTTAGTGCCTTCAATCTTAGACCTGAAAAACACACCACTATTACCATTTGCCTCCTGTAAAAACTCCAGAGTCAGATCAAAATCCTTAAATTCTTCGTTTGTGGCCAAATAGCCATATTCTTTATCTGGTCCGCTTTCGCAAATGAGCAATCCATCTTCGACATACCATTTTTCCGTGCCGTATATTTCCCAGCCATCAAGGGTTTTTCCGTCAAACAAACTTGTCCACTTGGATGAAATAGTTAAAAATGCAGATGAGAGTAATACTATTAATGAGAATAAAAATAAAATTGATTTTTTCATAGCAATAAAATTATTTGAATTGAAATTCAAATATAATCATTGCATTTCATTTTTTTGATATTACTATCAATATAATGCGATAATGATATAATGAAGAAATGGTGGAGTAAGAATACTATCAGGTTAAAAAATCATTTTTCAGATACAGGGTATTGGTGGATGTGCTGGAAAGGGGTATATTGGTTTCGTTCTGATACTTTTTATGCATTTCAAATAAAATGTTATCCTCAGGAGCCTTTATATCACGAATTATGCCGGTAACGATCCCGCCTATTAAAACAGTTACTTTAACTGCTTCTATAATATTAGTTTTTTTTAGGATAAATTTGATCAGCTGTTCTTTCATGACGATTAAAATTAAGCGCGAAATTGGTTGACTGTATTTGGTCATATATACCATATACTGGATATAAAGTAACCTATAAAACCCAAAAAATGTTAAATATCAATGTTAATGTATGATTAATTTAAGATTTTTAACTCTGGTTTTACCACGAGTTTGATAACAGCTACTTGAAAAAGCCTTAAGTATTAGATAGTTATGAATCCTGAAAAAGAGTAAAACAGTGTCTTTTAACTATATATCTCCATTCATAATACTATCAAATTAGCTTCCGACTTAGGGCTTCTGACTAATCTAAATTTCTAACCCGGCACCAGTCGCTTATTTATATCTCTTTTCAAAAAATACCATGTTACTATTGAAGACATGATGTCAGAAATTGGAAATGAAAACCAGATACCGTCAACACCAAAAAAATGTGGTAAAATCAACACGAGTGGGATTAGAAAGATTCCTTGCTTTGAAAGTGTAAGCAGCAGGGCTGGAACAGCTTTGCCAATAGCCTGAAAATAACCTGAACCAATAAGTTGAACTGCAATAATGGGAGAGGTGGAAAACACAATGGTAAGGGCCCGGGCACTGAGTTCAGTCAATTCAGGATTTTTGGTAAACGCAGATACGATATATTCGGAAAAGAAGGCGATAATAGCTAATAATACAGATGCTATGATAATGCTGTATTTAATCGAAGTGAAAATACTGGATTTTACACGTTTGAATAGTTTTGCCCCATAATTATAGCCGGCAATTGGTAAAAATCCCTGTAATATTCCTATAACCGGAAATAGTGCAAACATCATTACACGGTTGACAACACCGTAAACAGCGATGCCGATCTCACCCATAAAAGCATACAATGTGTGGTTGAGGACAACAATTAGTATACTGATAGATCCTTGTCTGGCCAGGGTAATGATCCCAATTGAAAATATCTCTTTTACAAGGTCCCAGCGCAATCGAAAATATTTTAAAATGATTGTTAACTCCGAATCTCCTTTCAGAAAAAATACCAGGGCATAAGAAGCGCTGATCATGTAAGCAATTATGGTAGCCCAGGCAGCACCTTTCAAACCCATATCAAGCCAAATAATAAATATAGGATCGAGTATAATGTTTATAATCGCCGGTACAATCATGATGTACATGGCCGTTTTGGCACGTCCCTGAGCCCTGATGACATTGTTAGACATCATAGCCCAGGCCAGGAAGGGGATACCAAGCAAAATAACATGGAAATATTCTCTGGCATATGGTAGTATTTCACCCTTACCACCAAAAAGCATCAAAATTTCTTCATCAAACCAATAACCCAAAATGACAAAAATAATAGCCAGATGCATGGTAAGATTGATCTGATTTCCAAAAGTATGCAGGGCTTTAGGCTTGTTTTTATTGCCTAGTGCTCTTGAAATAACTGAGGCACCACCAACTCCAATGGCCATTCCTACGGAAGAGATCAAAAAACTGATGGGCATTACAACAGTAGTCGCGGCGATAGCCATAGGACCAATAAACTGCCCAACATAAATAGTGTCGACAATATTGTACAATGACATGATCAGGAACCCAATAGAGGCAGGGGCAGCTTGCTGAATGAGCAATTTGCTTATTTTCTCAGTACCTAATTCATGGGAAATGGCCATGTTGTCTGTAATGCGTAAATGAGTTAATTTTTGGAGGCTTGAACTTAAGAAATTATTATGAGGTTTCTAAATCAATTCTCAATTGAATACTTATAGTTATGTATCAACTTTATTTTAAGTGAAATAAAATTTTGTAATTGATATTTATATCTTTTCATTATTTTTGAGGAGCTGTATTATGACGTATTTATTTTTAATCCTTTATAATGAACATACAAGCAGATTCGCATACAGAAACAGATTTAGCTAATTACTTTAAACCATTTCGGGAGAACATAATAGGAATTCACTCTACTTTTCAATCACCATACGGAATGAAAAAGATCGTATATGCGGATTGGATTGCCAGTGGCAGGCTTTATGGTCCGATAGAGGATAAAATTAGAAATGAAATTGGCCCCATGGTTGGGAATACCCACTCGGAATCAAGTGAAACCGGAATGGCTATGACCAAAGCATATCATAAGGCTCACCGAATTATTAAAGATCACGTTAACGCTAACAAAGATGATGTGATCATTACGACTGGGTTTGGCATGACTTCGGCATTAGCGAAGTTTCAGAGAATACTGGGTATAAAAATGCCGGAAAAACTGATGCCTTATTGTAAATTGCCTGTTGAAGAAAGACCGGTAATCTTTGTAACACACATGGAGCACCACTCAAACCATACTCCCTGGCTGGAATCACTGGCTGATGTGGTGATCATAAAACCAGGACCAAATTTGTCAATAAACCCGGATAATTTAAAAAAAGAGATAAAGAAATATAAAGATCGGAAATTCAAGATTGGATCTTTCTCCGCCTGTTCAAATGTGACCGGCATGAAATCGCCTTATCAGGAGCTAGCTGAAATTATGCACTTAAATGGTGGCTATTGTTTCGTGGACTTTGCGGCGTCAGCACCCTATGACAACATAGATATGCATCCTGAAAATCCCATACAAAAGCTGGATGCAATATTCTTTTCGCCCCATAAGTTTTTGGGAGGCCCAGGTAGTTCAGGTGTGTTGATTTTTTGCAAAAGTCTTTATAAAAACAGGATTCCTGACCATCCCGGCGGTGGTACTGTGGCCTGGACCAACCCCTGGGGCGAGCACGCATATTTTGATGATATTGAAATCAGGGAAGATGGGGGAACACCAGGCTTTCTTCAGGCAATCCGTGCTGCATTAAGCATAAAGCTAAAGGAAAGAATGGGTGTGGAAAATATTAAAAAACGGGAGGAACAATTAGTGACCAGGGCCTTTGAAAGACTGTTAAAGATACACGGGTTACATATTCTGGCAGATGATGTCAAAGACAGGATCGGAGTTTTTTCATTTTATATTGAAAATATTCACCATAACCTGATTGTGAAAATACTTAATGACCGGTTTGGGATTCAAATTAGGGGTGGTTGTTCCTGTGCCGGTACTTATGGTCATTTTTTACTTGAAGTTGACCGTGATACTTCCCATAAAATCAGTGAAAAGATAAGCCATGGAGATTTATCATCAAAACCCGGTTGGGCCCGCATATCCCTTCATCCGACTATGACGGATGATGAACTGGATTATGTAATTGAGGCACTCAGCAAAATGGTCGAAAATATTGATACGTGGCGGAAAGACTACAATTATGATTTACATACTGGTGAATTCAGCAATAAAAAGGAACCCATATCAGATTCCTGTGATAGTTGGTTTGAAATGGAATAATGTTATGGTACCTTGAAAGAATATATGAAAACTGCAGAATGTTTTTGTGTCTTTGTTCTTTATAAGTATTTTTTATATAATCGTTAAATATTACAAAATCCTATATAATGAAAACACGAGTATTTATTTATGTTATTCCGGTTTTAATTTTTATGTATTTGTTTTCTTTTGGTCAGAATTCAACTGCCGGTTCATGGCTGGTGGGTTTTGCAGAAACGGATATTACACCTTCAAATGACCAGGAGGTTCAAATGTCTGGGTATGGCAGGGAACGATATGCTCATGGCTCCCTTATGCCTCTTATAAGTCAAGTTGTTGTATTGCAGGATACAAAAGGAAATACCGGGGTATTTATTGCCGCAGATATTGTTGCATTTGACCGTGTTTTAGTAAATGCAATTCGATATAAAATTCATCAAAAACATAATATTGATGAAGAAAATATACTTCTGGTGGCATCACATACCCACTGGGGGCCGGCAATAAGATTGATTGGTACCTTTAGTACGGGAGCACCAAATGTATGGTATAATGCACAGTTTGAAATTAAAATTTTAGATCTGGTTGATCATGCTATAGCTGCTTTGTCTCCGGCATCTATCGAATATACTTCTTTCGATTTTCGCGAAATAGCCAGCAATCGACGGTTGTTAGTTGATGGAGAAATGCTGATGAAGCCAAATCCCGAAGGTAGTTTTGATGGTCACACACCTCTTATCAGGATTAAGCGCGATACACATCCAAAACAAATTATCATGGTAGGATATGCCTCACACGTTACAGGGTCAGGAAGTGTTGGAAAATGGAGTCCGGGATATCCAGGATCTATGAGAGAATATCTTTCAAGCGCTTTACCTGATACCAAAGCAGTATTTATTCAAGGTTGTGGCGGTGATGCAAAAATTACATATAAAGATCCTGAAACGGGCAAACTGGTTTTTTCAGCAGATACGATCCATTCACGTGAAGCAGGAGAGAAACTTGCCAAAGTTGTACTGGCACATCTAAAAAGTGATAAAATGACTCCTATAGACAATGAACTTGCTTGTTCTTTGGTCACAGGTCATCTGAGCTATGGTCAACGATGGGCCCAGGAAGAAATTGAAAATCAAGCTTATTTCGGAAAACCAAATTATTATCTGACCTGGTCCGCGAGACAGGTTTTGGCCTATCCCGTTAAAAAGGAGAGTTTTCGTTATGATGTGCAAGTATGGAGACTCGGCAATCAATTGACCCTCTTTGGTATGGAGGGAGAAGTATGTAGCCCATGGGGAAATATATTAAGATCCATGGCCACAACAAAACAAGCTATGGTGGCAGGTTATGCGAACAATACCTCTTGTTATATTCCAGATAATAAAATGATCGTAGAAGGCGGTTACGAAGCGATCCGATCTCAACAATATAGGGAGCCCGGGCCATTCACTCAAAATATTGAAACTGAAATAAAAGCCATTGTCGAAAAAGCCTTGAAAGTAGTGGATAAAAGCAAATACTAAATCATTTCCATAATTAGAATTGTGGTTAAAATGAAAAATCAAGTATTTATTTATGTTTTTCTGGCTTCAATTTTTATTCAATTATTTTCTTTTGGTCAAAATTCAACTGCCGGTTCATGGCTAGTGGGTTTTGCAGAAGCGGATATCACACCAGCAAATGACATTGAGGTTGAAATGGCAGGGTTTGGAGTAGAGCGCTATGCTAATGGTTCAGTGATGCCTTTGATGAGTCAGGTTGTTGTACTACGTGACAGGGATGGAAATACGGGAGTTTTTATTGCTGCAGATATTGTCACACTTGACCGTATTTTTGTAAATTCCATCCGTCGTTCTGTGTATAAAAGGCATAGTATATCTGAAGAAAGTATT
>Ga0164313_10003371_pt1 | contig 14254 bp, 14 predicted proteins | sample GuaBasSedimGuay4_FD_113735 | JGI IMG/M metagenome (GOLD analysis project Ga0164313, IMG submission 113735) | Subseafloor sediment microbial communities from Guaymas Basin, Gulf of California, Mexico - Guay4, Core 4569-4, 0-3 cm | ecosystem: Environmental > Aquatic > Marine > Hydrothermal vents... | reverse complement strand
GAGATGACAATGGCGGAGCCCATGTTCGATCCACACTGACAGGTAGTTCATTGGTCATACCTTTTAAAGATGGTCAATTGCTTACCGGAACCTGGCAGCAGATTATTTTTATTGACTTTGACATAAGACCCAGATCGAGGCAGATTGTGGCTCAGATTATAGGCATCAAGTAAGCCAGTAAGAAAAACCCGGTTTTTTAATCCAGAAGTTCGACTTCATACACAAAATATTTTGTATCACCCATCCAAAAAAAGCGAACAAATTTTTCATGATAGAGCAACTTCACGCGCCTGCTCTCCACCATCGCCTGATTTAGTTTATCGGCAACATCCTTCGAAGAACGCCTGACTGTAAAGTCCCAGTTAGTTGGAATAACACCTTCAGAGGAATTAGTGAGTCCCCCGATATTAATTTCACCTTCCCAGGTTTTAAATATTATACCTTTCTTACTGAATTTCGTTGGGACACCTGCCCGCACACCGGTACTATAATTGGCCATTAATAAAAAAATAAATACAGCAATTGCGATTAAAACAATACCAACCAGGATGCGCTTCAATATTTTTTTAAACTTCTCCATAAATATGAGATTAAATGAATGTACAAATAATAAACCAAGTGCTTAAAATATAAATTTGATGAAATTAACCTGTTCCAACAAAAAATAAATGAATTAAAATCGCATAACCGGGATAAAAAACTCTAAATAATATTTTCTATTGGCATCCATATAGTCCTCGTTCAGCAAATAGCTGTACCGTACGCCAAATGACATAGGAAAAGAATTCAGGAGTTGCGTATCAAATATGAGCTCCGCACCAAGTGAGTTATAATTTCTGTAATCAATCCCTCCGGAACTATTCTCCATAGTACGACTATAATCAAAAAAGAAGTTCAATCGAAGCCGGTAAAAATACACAATACCTGCCAATCCGATGTCCGGATACCATAAAGGCATATGATAATTCAAACCAATCAGATAGATTTGATCATATCCATACGGTCTGCTATATCCACGGGCGTACCGGAAACCATCCGGATACCTATAATTATTTTCTGATCTCTCATTTTGCCATGAAGTCTGCACAACAAAATTGTGATTGACAAACAGGCCCGGAAATGTGAATTCTGCGTCTGCAAATAATTGAGCATTTCTGAAGGTGTCTATTGCATGAGTATATTTTATAGCAAAAAATTGACTGAATTTTGGATAAATATTTTGTTTTGCCTGCATTCTGGAATTGCTAAACAACAAACCATAAACCATGGATTTTCTACTAAAATTACTAAACAAATCGTTATTGGGTTTATATTTATCATTATCCAGTACTTCCAAATTCTGACCTGATGTAAGCCGATGATCATAATTTGTATAAATATTCATTGATCTGAAATATGTACCCGAACTCAGATTTAAAGGGACCCTTACACCGGGCTGAATAACGGTTTCATTCCATCTATATCGTACAGTAATCTCGTCTATGTTTCCTTCACCATCATCCACTGTGGTCTTAAATGTATTGCTGTTTCTAACAAAACTAGTATTCAAATAAAAAATTGGAAACAACTGTGCATATTCTATATTTCCAAACCATGTATAATTTTTATCATTCCTATTGTACCGAACACCCACCTTGAAATCAAATGTATTCAAAATATTGTTTGACCTCACTGATAGTTCATACAGAGGATCATCAAAAAGCAAACCCCAGGAATGCAGGTTGATCAATCTGGAAGACTGACTATACTTCTTTACCGGATATAGTTTATCGGGTATTTTATTAATAATGCTACCCCCTTCTTCTTCAGCAGAAACACTTTGATATTGAGACATGTCAACGGGTTCAATAATCTTAACAGAATTCCATGAATCAGTATCAATTGGCATAATTTTCAAATCATTTCCCATCCTGGTGAATACGCTAAACATTATAGTTTGCTCCTGTGGATCCACGGTCACATCATAAGCACCATTAGCTCCCTCATAAACCAGAAATATTTCCGGGCTATCATATCGTACTGCGTAGATTTGATCTATTCCTGAAAATGATGCAGAAAAATAAACCGTATTACGGCCAGGATATGGAGCTCCAAGCACGTGGTTTGTCCATGGAATCAGAGTCTGCATTTCGCCTGTCAGTGAAGAAATACGCATTATAGTCGTTTTACCCGACACCTTTCTCGCTACCGCAATCAGATTTTCGTTATCAGGCAACCACCTCGGATATGAAAAATAATAATTATCGGGATTTGGTAATTCTTTGAGTACAGTTCCGTTTTTGGCATCGATCACACATAAAGCGTAATTCAAATCTGCAGGTTCCTTAAAAACTATTATTTTTGATCCGTCATACGACAGGTCGGGTGACAAGTACTTTTGTTTGGTACATAATTTCTTTTTTTTGCCCGATTTGATATCATAAACGATGATGTTAGAATAATTTTTCCATCCCCACCGCGGGTTAAAGCCCAGTTCTGTCCATAGTAATTTATCATCCCTATGAGTAAAATACCGGTCCAGTGTAATCCCCTGCCATCTAACCAAAGATTCTTCTCCATTTGGAGCAATGATATTATATCCACCTATCTTTTTATAACTTATCTTATTTGCTATAACCTGTCCATCTGATAAAAAGGCCGGATACCGGTAAGATGTATATGTATTTTTCTTTGATAGCTGATTCACACTTTCAGTGTCTGTTGACGAAATACTATTTTTCTCTTTTAACCATACATTTTCATAATGTAGAAAAGCCTGATCATATAAACCTTTAATATTTAAACCAGTCTTGCGCTTCACAGATCTGGAAAATGGATAAAAGACACCTTTATATCTACCGGCGTCTGCCACTACTCCTTTCCAAAAATCATTGCCATATTGTTGCCTTCCATAATCACACATCAAATAACCCAATTTATAATGATCAGGAACAAAATCTTTTAATGACCCATTTCTGGCCTTTTGGTAATTATACAGTTGGTCTGAATAAATCAAACTCCTATAGCCAATATAAAAAGCAGGCATCCGGCCTCTCCCCTGTTGGGTAAGTGCGGTTTCCTGAACCACTGCATCACCTTCCAAAAACCAATCGGGAATACTCAAATTTATCATAGTACTCCATCCAAGATCCCCCGTGAGATAATAAACAATTTTAGTGATTCCTTGCCGGGCATTCGTAAATTGAAGGGCATGCCTGTACTCGTGGATAGTTAATACATCCAGCCAATTGGTGCCGATCATCAAGGCACTTTGAGGTGGTGACAAAAAGAATTCTGAACGAAATGGAGCCAGGCCTACATATCCATTTGACTCCATTGTCTGATTATGCAATACAATATTCAGCTTCTTTTCATTATCACCAATCGATCTCCTGTTATGACGGCTAAGATAATGTGTTGAATTGGCTACACGTTGTGCCTGTTCCTCCATTCCTAACGGAAATATCACCCTTATGGTATCGGTATTTATCTGGCTCCATTTCAACGATGGAGGATTACCGCCAAAAACCTGGGCAAATGAAGTTGAGTGAAAAAAAACAAACAGAATTATGAGCAAAAAAGCCAGTAGGCGAAAATTTCTCACTTTTGTTTTCTTATAAGCCATGCCACAATCAAACATACCAGATGATATTCATTAAGCCGTTTCCCCATGCTTACCAGTGGCCCCTTTAAATATAGCTTTGATTTTCGGGAGGTCCAGTTCCAGGTCACCTGTCGTATAAAATGGAGGTTCAAATCGTACTTCTTTCTTTCCCCAATCAAATACAGCCGGCAAAAGAGGAACTTGTGCTTTTAATGCTATAAAATAAAACCCGGTTTTCCATTTCTTAACCTTTTTCCTGGTGCCTTCCGGAGCGATAGTTATTACAAACCGGTCATGTTTTGCATAAAGTTCTGCTACCTGATCAACCAGTTTTGTACTCTTTGATCTGTCCACCGGATATCCACCCAGCCACCTGAATAACCAACCGTATGGAGGCTTAAAAATAGACGCCTTTGCTAAAAAGCCAGTCTTAAATCCTATAATTCCCCTGGAAAAAATACCGACAGGAAAATCCCAGTTGCTGGTATGTGGGGCAACAACAAATAAATATTTCTTTAGCTCAGGAGGTGGTTGCCCGATAATCTTCCATCCCCAGATTTTAATAAAAATAAGTTTGTAGATAAATTTTTTCATCGATCTATTTAGAGTCTGTCTATAAAGTCAGGGTCTGGATCAAAATGTTCGAGTTCAAGGCTTGTGAAGTCTTTAAAATATGGAGTCCCGGCAGAATCGCCGGGATGACTGTTTTAAAGACGAGCGTAACGAAGAAATCGGACATTATGGACTGACCCTGTTTAGTAATAAAAATTTAAGTTATAAAAATAACTTGCAGCACCCATACCAAATAGAAAAAAAATGAAATTAACCCGGATTATTCAGTCAATAAAAACCAATTAACTTTTTTTATAACAGTCCAATATGATAAATTGCCATACGAGTTACGATAATCAGGAAATACTTATTTTTTGAATATTGCAAAACAATAAGAAACAACACGACAAACTTTCCTTTAAGGCAGGATGGCTTTCTATTTTAGTCAATCTGTTACTCTTTGGATTAAAATACTGGGCAGGCCTCGTCAGTGGTTCTGTTGCCCTCCTCGCCGATGCCTGGCATACACTCTCCGATTCATTCAGTTCTGTAGTTGTACTTGTTGGCGCTAAAGTATCCTCTATCCCTCCTGATAAAGAACATCCATTTGGTCATGGAAGGGCAAATCTGATCTCAGCTATAATCATTGGTGTTTTACTTGCGGTTATAGCATTTAGTTTTTTAATGGAAAGTATTAACAAGCTCATAGCCGGCGATAGCGCTCACTATGGCATGGTGGCTATTGTTGTTACGATCATATCGGTAGTTATTAAAGAATTGATGGCAAGGTTTTCTATTTGGGCAAGTAATAAAACCAACAATAAAGCCCTTAAAGCTGATGGATGGCACCACCGAAGTGATGCGTTGTCATCACTGGTTATACTGGGGGGCATTTTTTTAAACCCCTATTTTTGGTGGATTGATGGTGTATTAGGACTTATTGTTGCCATAATACTTTTTTATACTTCCTACGAAGTTATTAAGGAGGGAACATACCCACTTTTGGGTGAACCCCCAGACCCGGATACTATTCAAAAAGTAGAGATTGTGGTAAAAAAGGCATATGGCAGAGAAATTCATTTACATCATGTTCATATTCATCGATATGGACATCATGTCGAAATGACCTTCCATATTAAATTACCTAAAGATATCAGCCTTCAGGAAGCCCATGATATTGTCACAAAAATTGAGAGAGCAATCAGAAAAAAATTGGATATAGAAACTACTATCCACCCGGAACCTATTTAGGGTCTGTCCATAATGTCCGCTATCTGCGTTACGCTCGTCGAAAAAATACTCGATTACACCAGTAAACTCTGCTTTTTTCGACTTCGCAAGCCTTGATAGCGAACATTCTGATCCAGACCCTGAGTTTATTGACAAAACCTATATAAGAAAATGAGTTAATGCGATAATAAATTTTGCTGCTCGTTCAATAGAGGACTTGGAGGTAAAAAGGTAACATAAAAATAGGTAAAATTGACATTTGTCAGACATTTCATATAAAAATCGCATGAACAATTGTACCTTTTATAAGTTATAAGCTAAACCTAAACTATTATTATTATGAAACAAAATATGGGAAATACGGATAAGATCATCCGGGTAGTTATCGCCATTATATTTGGCGTACTTTATTACACTGATACAATTCCAGGTACCTGGGGCCTTGTTCTGGCTATTTTGGCTATTGTGTTTTTGTTGACAAGTCTGGTAAGTTTTTGTCCGCTATATACGATTTTCGGAATAAAAACAAATAAAAAAAACAGTGAATAAACCACTGTTTTTATGAAGAGATGACATCTTCAGGGTTTGTCATCTCTTCATTATTTCCTTCTGTCAGCTTGATCATAAGTATGAGATCAATCACAAAATGGGCAGTAATGGATGTTACTATGCCCAAATGAATCGTCATCAGGCCCATTACACCAATCACCACAGTCATATATAAGCCATAAACGGTCATTGGCAAATTAAAGGGATTGATGTATCCATGCAGCAAAACAAATAAAACAGCTGTTGTCCACACTCCCAGCATGGGTTGAATCCCGCCCCTGAAAAACAATTCTTCCCCAATACCTGCACAAAGAGAGACAAAAACTATTTCAAATTTATTCAGTTTTAGTGGCTGGAATATATTAGAAAATAGTCCTTTAATATCTTTAAGAAAAGGAAGCTCCACAATTGACCAGGCCGCTTTTGCAGAAATAACGCCGAAGACCAATCCAATGGTTAACTGCCAATAAAGAGGTGAATAGCCCACAAGTAATTCTCTTAAAGAAACATTATGAACAAAAAAAACTATAAGGAATCCTGCCCCTCCAAAACCAATTAGAGTTCCCAGTGCAAGAATCATTAATGTTCGTTTACTCATAATCATAAAATATCAGATTTTTCCTGCTCCTCAATACAACCTCTAATTTCAAATATTACAAACTCTTAAATACCCTTGCCAAAGAAAACCCTGGTGCATCTAACCGCAAATCTAAAAAATAACCAAATGGAGTTTGCGAAACCTCAAATCCAGAATTTTCGAGACGTTGATGAATGTCATCAAAAAAGGCCATTGTGAATTCAGGCTCTGCTTTACTTTCCGATAAATGAGCAAATGAATGTAAGACAATGCTTTTCGTTTTATTTTTTCCGGTAATCCATTTCAAATTTTTAAGCAGTTTCCGGGCTACTGCCTTTTCCTTCAACTCATCGCCCTCCTCCATTTGAATGAAAGCAGTTTGTACTTTTTCAAATTCTTTTCCCTCATTAGCATCATTGACTATGTCCAGTGTTTTCACTTTTGGTGTGTATGAAAAAGAATTGCAATAAATCATTAGTAACTTCATCTCAGATCAATTAATTTCTTTCAAACTTTTTTTCAACAACTTTTTTTTATAATATTATATCTCTTGGGGCATATTCAATCCTCAAATAAAGGCAAAATTATTGTTTCAATAAAATAAGTTAACCATGAAGATGCCAGGTTTTATTGCAGGTGCCCTCCTGTTCCTTTCCTTTTTATTTGTACAGGCTAGTATGTTTTCAGGCCAGAATGTTTCAGAAGAAGATGTTATAGTATATCCTGAGGAAGTAAAGACTATAATCGATCGATCATGTTATTCGTGTCACAATAGTAAAAGCAAGGGCGTCAAAGGTAAAACAGCTTTTAATTTTGATAAGCTTGATAAAAAGAAATCTCTTAAACAAATTGGGAAATTAGGCAAGATCATCAAAAAAATTGAAGCGGATAAAATGCCCCCAAAAAAACATATTGAAGAGAATGCTGATGCTGCTCTTTCTGCCAACGATAAAAAAATCCTTATTGATTGGGCGAATGATCAAACTAAAATGTTAATGAATAATTAATGACGATATACAGGCGAAATTGTCTCTCAATTATTTTAATTTAGAATATTATATTTATTAAATAACTTATTATAACACTTAACTCACTGAATTATGAAGAAGTATGGAATAGTAACGGCACTGGTTTTGTTTAGTTCTATTTTATTCATCAGAGCTAATTTCTCAGATAATAGTTCTGAATTAAAAAATGGATATGTTTATCCCGAGGATGTAAAAGCCGTCATTGACAACTCCTGCTATGGTTGTCATAGTGAAAAAGGTCAATCAGATAAAGCAAAAAAAGCACTTAGATGGGATACGTTTGGAGAATTATCAAATGCTAAAAAGGTAGCTGCTTTAGACGGCATCATCGAAGTGATGCAAAATGAAGAAATGCCTCCCGGAAAATTTCTTGAAAAATATCCCGATACCAAACCCTCGGCCAAGGACGTAAAGACACTTATTAAATGGGCCAATAAAGAAGCTGATAAATTAATGGGTGAATAATATCACCCATCTAACCCCATGAAAAGATTATTACGGATCATTTTGATCTCTCTGGTTGGTTTTTTGATAATCATTCAGTTCATTCCAAACGAATTACCAGAAAGTACTTCCGAAAACCAACAGGATTTGTTTAATGTTGAACAAGTTCCAAATAATATTCGTTTGTCATTAACAAAAGCATGCTATGATTGTCATTCGAATCAGACAGTTTATCCCTGGTATTCCTATATAGCACCCATGTCATGGTTAGTAGCTAAAGACACAAGAGTAGGACGTGAAAAATTGAATTTTTCTGAATGGGGCAATCAAAAAAAACGTTCAAAAATAAAATCCCTGTCTGAGATCGCCGAGGAGATAGAAAATGGGAACATGCCTTTCCCGGCTTACCTTATCATTCATCAAGATGCTAAACTCAACAAAAATGATAAAGAAAATCTTATAAAATGGACAGATCAGATGACAAACCAAATCATGGGAGGATAGAAAATATATTCCATCATATTCAGAGGATAGCTCATGCTATCCTCTTTTTTTAACTGGCAAAAATTTTATCCATTAAAAGGGAGATTTTTTCAAGACGTTTTCTATCTCCACCAGGCACTTCCGCCGAACCCCATTCGCCCTGATAGTCGATTGCCTCAAGGGCATCCATTACCACAGGCCAATTACAATCACCATCGAGTAATTCAACATCAAAACCTTTACCAGCACCTTTTTCCCACTGTTTTTTTCTACTATATTCCTTTATATCAAGTTTTAGGATCCGTTTGTTCAAAATCTTAATCCACTGCTCCGGCCAACCATATCTGATTATATTTCCTACATCAAAATACCATCCAATCATCGGATGGTCAAACGAATCAATATAACTTGCAGCTTCCATCGGGCTAATTAAAAAATTATTCCAAACATTTTCAATAGCAATCTTTACACCAGTCTTTTCAGCATAAGGCAATAATTTCTTTATCTCCGTTTGAGTACGGGTATAGGCATCATCATAGGACATGGTTTCATCCACCTTGCCTGCAACCAACAACACCGTATTTCCCCCGTAATCACGACAATCTTCGAGAGCGATTTTCATTGACTCCACACACTTCTCACGCACTTTTGGATCAGGGGACGATAAAGGGTATTTCCAATGTTTAGAATTGACAACTCCGGGGATGAGCAATCCGGTCTTTTCGCGTGCTTCAAGCACCTCCTTCTTATTCAGATTGTTTGGGCTATCTAATTCAACGCCATCAAATCCCAGTTCTTTTAACAGTTTGAATTTATCGAGAACAGACAGGTTCTCCTTAACCATTCCATACTTCAAGCTCTTTTTGATCTTAACCCGTTTGTTAGTATTGTTAATATCACTTAATTTCCCAGCTAAAGACATTGGTCCGAGCATTGTAGCTACAGCGGCTGTGCCGACTCCTATCGTTAAAAATTCTTTTCTGTTCACTTTAATTTGATCTAATTAAAAAATAAATATCCCAGTACTGTTTATTTAAACGGTGTAATACCCGGACGTGCAACTGGAGCATCCGGGTAATCGATCTCAAGATCTATCACATCTGGTCCAAATACCTCCTGTGAGTTTAATGCCTGTTCATAAGTGATCGTTTGACCTGTATAGGCTGTCATCCTTCCCATTAAACCAATTAAAGTACTTTGAGCCATTATTTCTCCATGGTTAATGGGTTTTCCACTACGGATTGAAGCAAACAATTCATCATGCTCTTGTTGGTACATATCATTGCCACTACCACGGTATTTCCAGTCTTCCTTTCCCGTAATTACATGCTTGTTTTTTGGGCAATCCACTACACAGCGACCATCAGTACCCAGCATATCAAGGCCATAGCTGTTATTACAATTCTTTTGCTGCCGGCTAAAATGGAATCCTTTGGCTCCATTTTCATATTCATAAACGATGGCATAATGGTCAAACACGTTACCGTATTCTGGCCCTATCCTGCTTTGACGTCCTCCAGTTCCTGAGGCACTCAGGGGCTTAACATCTCCAAAAGCCCAGGACATCATATCAATGCTATGAATAAACTGTTCCATAATCGGATCTCCGGAAATCCAGTTGTGATAAATCCAATTTTTCATTTTCTTTCTCATAGGCGTCCAGTCCGGCTGCACATCTCTGAGCCATAAGCCTCCGGTATTGTATGTGTTATATACAGACATGACATCACCAATGGCTCCATCCAGAACGCGCTGAAAAGTTTCTCTTTTGGGAGTATGGAACCTCCAACAAAAACCAGACATTACGGATAGTTGCTTTTCTTTTGCTTTTCTTGAGGCCTCAAAAATCTTTCTCACACCTGGAGCATCTACCGCCATTGGTTTTTCAGAGAATACATGTTTACCTGCTTGTATTGCTGCTTCAAACTGTGTTGGGCGGAAATATGGCGGAGTTGTCAGAATCACCACATCTACACCCGAATCCAATACTTTCTTATAGGAATCGAGCCCAATAAATTTACGGTCCTTGTCAACTTTCACTTTATCGGGATGCAATTTCAGCAAGTTTTTATGTGATTCATCTATCCTGTCATCAAAAATGTCAGACATAGCCCAAAGCACTACATTATTATCTGCGATTAAGGCCTGATTGGCTGCTCCGGTACCCCTACCGCCACAACCGATCAATCCCACCTTCAGGGTATCACTATTACGGCCAAATCCCATGGCTGGTATCCCAAAACCTGAAATCATTGTACCACCAATTGCAGCCGCACCGGTTGTCTTAATAAATTTTCTTCTCGTTGTTTTATCGTCTGACATTATTCCAGTTATTTATATTAAAAAAAATCACCTAACAATACTCATTATAACATACTTTTAAAACACATAAATATACTACTTAAAAACCAAAAAATATCTCAATTGGTTCACACTTGTTTAATGACTCTATTTACTTTTTATTAACGCATTATCGCATTCTATCATTGTCTCATTGTTTCATTCTTCCCCTTCCCTATTTTCAAGCCTATCCTCCTCCCGCTCCTTCGTGTCTTTAATCATATCTTCTACATTATCCAGCTCAGGTGATTGCTCAACAGCCTCCCAGTCAAAATCTTCATCAAAGGGATCTAATGCCTTTTGCGGATCGAAAACCCTGCTGTCCACAGGAATAGCCTGATAGGGCGTCAGATCCGGTTGCTCGGTAAAGAAATCTGCAATATCCGTTGCTCCTGCGTCATATTGATTGAGATAGGGCACTCCTAAAATGTTCCAGAATGTCTTAAAAAAACTGCCAAAGCTATAGTGAACATGGCTTACATAGTTTCTCTTTACATAAGGTGATATCACCATCAAAACACTACGGTGTGCATCAACATGATCCACCCCGTTTTGTGCATCATCCTCTGTAATAACGATTATCATGTTTTTCCAGTATGGTGTATGTGAGAGAAATTCCACCAACCGGCCTACAGCAAGATCATTATCTGCCATATAGCTTTCCCTAAACGGATAACCCGCCTCAGGACGATCACCCGCACCATGATCATTAGGGACAATAACCGTAATCAATGAAGGCATTTTTTCATCTCCTCCTATCCATTTCCGAGTAAACTCCCTCTTGAACTGATCAATTCTGAACTGATCAGGAATTCCCATATTATAAGTCGGATACTCCCTGGAAGTACGGGTATAAATCGGTTGTGGAACCGGATAGTTAATTTGGTGCCTTATACCGGTATACTTATAGCGCACATCATAAGAGGAAGGTTCAAACATAATACTGAAACCGAAATTATAAAAATCCATATTATGCCGTTCCAGGTGATCCCACATAGAGCCAGCTTCATTATAATCCTCCGGGTATATTGCTCCGGCAGCTCCGTTCATAGCATAAACGCCGGGAGCTTTCGAATCTTCCTTAAAACTCCGATTACCACCATAACTGGCAGATGTTGTTGTTTCTACCCATTCATTGGGATATGTATTCACTAGCCACCTGTGTCCATCGGCCGAAACATCGGAATCGACATAAAAATTGTCTCCAATAGCAAACTCTTCTGCCAATTTCAAATGATTGGGCATCACTGTAGCATTTGTTACAGTATCAGTTCGCTCTTTATTAAAAAATGATGCATCCCGCCCATATCTCGCCAATGAAGGTTCACCCTTAACCTGGTCCATCTGACCAAAAACCTCATCAAAGGTTCTGTTTTCTTTAGAAATAAATACAATATGCTTGATCGGCGACTCTTTTTCTCCAGGATATAAGGGCACCGGGTTGTTTTCTCTCCATTGAAACGTTTCATCTCCTGACTTCCTGAACAGGAAATTATTATTCACAACTTTTTCTGTTAATGAAAGCAATTCTTCGTCAGATGGTATATCTAAAACAGTAACTGTTCCGCGCATAAGATTGCCGATGTAGCTCGTTCCATACTTTTTAGGGCTGAACTCCGGCCCTCCGTTGGGTCCGCTACCAAATCCTTTGGCATTGGCCACAATCAGTTTCTTACCATCCCGGCTCACCCGGACTTTTGCAGGAAACCATCCTGTTGGAATGTGACCTATAACCTTCATGGTGGGAATATCTATCACACCTATAGCATTTATCCCTGATTCAGCCACATACAAACGCTTTTCATCCGGCGAAACTGCCAAGCCGAAAGGAATTACACCCCGGAAAGCCTGCATTCTTTTATCAGGCTTAAGAGATATCTGTTGCACAACCGTATCCCTGCCAATTTCTATGACCGAAATATTGTCATTTGTGCCATTGCTCACAAACACATATTGTGAGGTGGAAGCAAGCGAATTAGGACTGGATCCGCCCACCGCCGGAATATCCTCTACCTTTTGGCCAATGAGATGACCTGTTTTTGTTTTGGCAGATACAAAAGGCCGGTTAGGGTCACTCACATCTATTGTAAATACCGAGAATGCTTCAATGGCATTTTGCTCACCCAAACCGGGCACATGCAAACTATCGTTATTAATACCTTCAACAGATTCCTTGCTGCCATAACCAAAAGGCGGAAAAGACATGCCTGGGGTACCATCTTTTCTTGGTTTTTTCAATTCAATTGGGGCATATTCATACATCCCTACATTGGCTACATATACTTTCTTTTCATCCGGTGACATCACTATGCCGAAGGGATACCGCCCTACAGGAACGCTGTATAAAAGCTTTTTTTCCTTTGTATCTAAAATTACTACTCTGAAATTGATTTGATCAACAGCATAAATTATTGATCCTTCCCGGTTCAGTATCAGATCACCAATATATCCGTGCGAATAATCGATAGAATTGGATTTATATGAACAATCAATTTCTCCTATTGGTTCGCCGCTTGATGCGCCAAACATATATATTTTGTTTTCCTGCCCACCGGATACATAGATCGTTTCATTATCAGGAGCAATAGCCAATCCCATAAACACTGAAGCGAGCACTCCTTCATTAGTCCAATATCCAGGAGGCACTTGTTGTACTTCCGGTTGATCACTCAAAATATCCCGTATGATAGTAATTGATAAGGGGCTGGTTCCTGAATTTGCAGTAACAGCAATCCGGCCATCCGGACTCAGAGCCAAACCATAGGGATGAGGGGCAACCGTTATCGATTTGCCAATAGGTTTAATAAGCCTACCATTCGGTATAATAGTTATGCCACCATAATCAATCTTTGTGTATTTTTCCCCGGCAGGTGCCGAGGCTATCCACACCTCTCTGTCATTAGTGGTACATGAATTAAGTGCCAGGGTTGGTATCAATATAAAAACAAATAAAATGGCACGATTCATCATCTGAAAAATCTCACAGCTACATTTACAGGTAATTGATTTCATAGGAGTTGCTATTCATTTTAAGTATTATAAAAGAGTAAATCATCTGAGTTATCAATGTATGCCAAATCACCACATCAATATCCCCATTATACTAAGTGCGGAAGGCCTGTTTCACAGAACAGCACATTTGCTGTACAATGAGCTGCAGCTCACTGTTATATGGCAGTTCGTGCTTCACACGATTATTTCGTATATATGCTATCGCATTATTCAGGTAGTTTTCGCTATTTACCTCACTTTTCCCAAATTTCTGTGTCCATAGCTTCGATTGCGTTTTTCCTCTTCTTTTTTTCACTTTCGCAGTGCTATTACCCGGATGGGCTTCATCCGGATGGGCTTCGTCCGGATGGGCTTCGTCCGGATGGGCTTCGTCCGGATGGGCTTCGTCCGGATGGGCTTCGTCCGGATGGGCTTCGTCCGGATGGGCTTCGTCCGGATGGGCTTCGTCCGGATGGG
>Ga0164313_10003370_pt1 | contig 14256 bp, 11 predicted proteins | sample GuaBasSedimGuay4_FD_113735 | JGI IMG/M metagenome (GOLD analysis project Ga0164313, IMG submission 113735) | Subseafloor sediment microbial communities from Guaymas Basin, Gulf of California, Mexico - Guay4, Core 4569-4, 0-3 cm | ecosystem: Environmental > Aquatic > Marine > Hydrothermal vents... | reverse complement strand
TGGTCAACCTGGGGACACCCGAGTCGCCTACCAGAAAATGGGTTGCGCATTTTCTGCGTGAGTTTCTCTCGGATCCGCGAGTGATTGATTTGCCCAGATACATGTGGCTGCCACTTTTGAACCTGGTGATAATCCCCTTTAGGGCAGGGCGTTCCGCTGCGGCCTACCGTAAAATCTGGTTGCCGGAAGGTTCGCCCCTGCTGGTGCTGACCCAACGCCTGGTCAGCCGGTTGGCGCCCATGCTCGATGGCATTGCGACGGTGGTAACGGGTATGCGCTATGGTGAACCCTCGATCAGGAATTGTCTTGAGCAGCTGAGAAAATCAGGTGTTGAGGAAGTCGTGATCCTGCCCCTATATCCTCAGTATTCCCATACCACAACCGCTTCAATTTACGATGCGGTCGAGCAAGGTCTGGCTGATTTGAATTGGCAGCCCCGCCTGCACCGGGTTCAACAGTACTACCAGCACCCCTTGTGGATCGAAGCAGTTGCTTCGAGTATTCATGACTTTCGCAATGCCAATGGTGGATCCGAAAAGTTGATTTTCTCACTGCACGGAATTCCGGAGCGCTATGGCGCCCAGGGCGACCCCTATCAAGAGCAGTGCGAAAAAAGCGTACAGGCCATTGTGGCTGCGCTGGGCCTTGACAACGATGAGTGGTTGCTCACCTACCAGTCCCGCGTTGGGCGCGAGCCGTGGTTGCAACCGTACACCGACAAAACACTCATGGAGTTGGGCGCTTCAGGCACCCGGCACGTCCAGGTCGTTTGCCCGGGGTTCGCGGTTGATTGTCTCGAGACACTGGAAGAAATTGGCATGCAGAACCGGAAGTTCTTTGAACAGGCGGGCGGCGAAAAGCTGGAGTACATCCCAGCGCTTAACGACAGTGATGCTCACGCCAGGGTGATGAAGGCGCTGGTCCTGGATTCGATCTCAGAGTAAATGCCGTAAATCAGGCAGGTATTTTTCCAGCGAACCGGTGTTGAACACCACCACCTGGTCACCCTGTCTGATCATTTCACGTTCCAGCAGCGCCGGGATCGCGGCGATGCAGGCTGCACCTTCCGGGCAAACCCACCAGCGCTTGTCGTTCCAGGTCCGTGTCAGTGTGCGCTGGATATTCTCCTCCGCAACCGAAATCGCCAGGCCGCCACTTTCACGGATGATCCCGAGCACCCTGGAATGACCCACGCCGCCGGGTACATTCAGGCCATAAGCCAGGGTCGAACCTGCATCGATGGCTACCGTGTCTTCCAGGCCATGCTCGAAAGCATCAACCAGCGGGCGGGTTGCCTGCGCCTGTACGCAGATGATTCGCGGGCGTTCCGGGCCGATCAGGCCGAGGCATTCAAGTTCGGAAAATGCCTTCCACATACCCAGTACGCCGGTGCCGCCGCCAGTGGGGTAGATGACCACATCAGGCAACGCCCATGGCTTGCCGGGAGCCGCCGGCTCGGCAAGTTCCAGGCCCAGTGTTTTCTTGCCTTCGATGCGCCAACCGGGTTCCTGGAATGTCGCCACGCTAAACCAGCCATTCGGAATCCATTCTTTTTTCAATAAATTACCCGCTTCACGGATCGTGCCGTCTACCAGTTGCAGGTGGAAGCGTTCAGATGCCTGGGCCAGCGCCGCCACGCGCCCCAGGATCGGCATCGGTGTGTCTTTGGGCATGGCAATCACGGCGCTGATGCCAGCGGCACCTGCGTATTCACACAGCGAGTCACCTGCATTGCCCTGGGTGGGAACGGCCAGTTTCTGCAAGCCATGGTAGTGCGCCATTGAAACCGTCATCGCCATTCCCCGGTCTTTGAAGCTCTGCGTCGGGTTGGCGCCAAAACCGGGATGCGCCTTGCCTTCGTCCTTGATGCCCAGGGAAAAATCAGCCTGGTGCGCTAACGGGTGGTCGCTGTAATCCAATACGGGTGTATGACCCTCGCCCAGCGTAGTGATATGTTGCTGATCTTCGGGATTTGCGATATCCAGTGGCAGCAAGGCGCCAAACCGCCACATGTCCTTTCGCTGCGGCCGGTACCAGGCGTTTTCGACTTGCTCCGCCAACAACCTTTCGATATCGATGATCATTTCAACCGGCCGCTGATCCACAGGGCAAAGATTCATCAACGCATCAGCCGGATATTCGGCGCCGCAGCCAGTGCATTTAAGACATTTCATCAACATGGATTTAGTATATATTCATCTGCACAGTCACTTACAAGGAAAAAAAATGAATGAGAATCCACAAGCGCTGAAGAGTACATCCAGGTTGGGAATGCTCTGGGGCATTCTGACGATATTGCTTGGCTTTTTTGCTATTGGGTCACCGCTATATTCTGGCCTGGCGGTGGCAGTAATGGTGGGGATCGCCTTGGTGGCTGCGGGAATCTCGATGACATTATTTGCGTTCCAGGCGCCATCGCTTGGCCGGGGTGTTCTGAAATTGCTGTTCGGTGCGCTTACGGTTTTCGTCGGCATCGCGGTGCTGGCTCAGCCCGGAATTGCGCTGGCGCAGTTGACCTTGTTACTGGGTATGTATTTCATCGCGGATGGGGTCATGACAATGATCGTCGCATTCAACGTCAAGCCAAATCCGGGCTGGGGCTGGATGACGTTCAACGGCATCGTCACCATCGCGCTGGGTTGGATGATCCTGAAAGGCTGGCCGGTATCGGGTGTCTGGGCGATAGGAATCCTGGTCGGTGTGCGCTTGCTGTTTGCTGGTATGACGATGCTGACGCTTGGGGCTGCTGGGAATCGGACGTAGGAGCGGGCATGGCCCGCTCCTACAAGGCTCCAACAAACATTTCGTAGGCGGGGTTGTCTGCCTCGATGGTGTAGCTGTAGCCGGTCTCATCCAGGAATTCCTGGAAGCGGTCGCCGTCCTGTTCAGGCACCTGGATGCCCATCAGGACCCGGCCGTACTCGGAACCATAATTCCGGTAGTGGAACAGGCTGATGTTCCAGTCACTTTTCATGCCACGGAGGAATTGCAGCAGTGCGCCCGGGCGTTCGGGGAACTGGAAACGCAGTACCTGCTCGTGTTCCACGTTGGCGCGGCCCCCAACCATGTGACGGATATGCAGCCGGGCCATGTCGTTTTCTGACAGGTCGGTGACCGCAAATCCATGATCGCGTAACTGGTCGATGATTTCGTGCTTTTCCGGCACGCCCTTTTTGAGGGCAATACCGACAAAGATGTGTGCTTCGAGCTTGTCGGCAATACGGTAATTGAATTCGGTAATGCCCCGCGCACCGACCGTTTCGCAAAAGTCCAGGAAGCTTCCTGGCCGTTCCGGAATGGTTACACCAAGCAGGGCTTCCAGTTCTTCACCCACCGCGGCGCGCTCGGCGATATGGCGCAAGCGCGCAAAGTTTACGTTGGCGCCGGAAAGCACCGCAGCGGCATTGCCTTCACAACCCGGCCGGTCGAGGAAAAATTTCTTCAGGCCGGCAACGGCCAGGGCGCCCGCCGGCTCGGCGATGGCGCGTGTATCCTCGTAAACATCCTGCACGGCTGCGCAAATTTCGTCGCTGTCGACGGTGATGATTTCGTCGAGTAATCGGGAGCAGATGCTGAAGGTGAGGTCTCCGGTTCGTTTTACCGCCACGCCTTCGGCAAAGTGTCCGATTTGCTCCAGGTTGACTGGTTCACCCGCATCGAACGCGGCCTTCATGGACGCAGATTCCTCCGCCTCCACGCCAACCAGCTTGATGTCCGGGTGCAGGTATTTACTGACCAGGGCCATGCCGGCAGCCAGTCCGCCGCCACCCACGGGAATGAAAAGGTAGTCGATAGGTACGTGATTTTGGCGGAATAACTCCAGTGCTATCGTAGCCTGGCCAATGATCACATCGGGGTCGTCATAAGGATGCACGAAAATTCGGCCACTTTCTTCGGCCATCTGCAGCGCCCGCTCGCAGGCGGTATCAAAATCGTCGCCGTGAATGACCACTGACGCGCCCAGTTTTTCGACCGCGTTGACCTTGATCTCAGGCGTGATCGCCGGCATGACAACGAGCGTATCGATACCGAGATGACGGGCGGCCAGCGCCACGCCCTGGGCGTGATTGCCCGCCGAGGCACAAATAATGCCGTGTTGCTTTTCTTCCTCTGACAGGGTCTGGAGCTTGGCATAGGCGCCGCGCAGCTTGAATGAAAAAACCGGCTGCAGGTCTTCCCGTTTGACCAGGATCCTTACACCGAGCCGTTCGGACAGCGCTGGCAATGACTGGACCGGGGTCTGCAAAACCAGGTCGTCCAGGCGGCACTGCATGATCCGCGGCATGTATTCATCGAACAGCGATTTGTGCGACTCGTTCATGCCACGCCAAGCCGGGCGAGGCGTTCGCAAACGGCTGCGGTAACCTCCCTGGTAGTGAAGCCGTCGCTACGCAAGTCGGTGGTCAGGATACCTTCACCCCAGCAGTTGTGGATGCATTGCTCCAGTGCATCCGCCTCACGCTCGCAGCCAAGGGAATGCCGCAGCATCATCGCAACGGAAAGCAGCATGGCGTAAGGGTTGGCCTTGCCCTGGCCGGCAATATCTGGCGCCGATCCATGGACCGGCTCATACAATCCGAACTGATCCTCGTTCAGCGATGCTGAAGGCAGCAGGCCCAGTGAACCGCAAAGCATCGAAGCTTCATCCGACAGGATATCTCCAAACAGATTCTCGGTGAGCATCACGTCGAAGTCTGCCGGACGCGTCAGCAGGTGCATGGCGGCGGCATCGACATACATGTTTTCCAGGCTCACGCCGGGAAACTCCTCCTCGAGGATCCGGCTTGCCACGGCCCGCCACAGGCGGGATGTCTCCAGCACGTTGGCCTTGTCGACCAGCGTGATGCGCCCGTCGCGCTGCTGTGCAATCCGCCCGGCAGCACGGGTGACCCGCTCTATTTCTTCGCGGGTATAACGGCAAACGTCCTCTGCCTCATCGTCGTTGCGCCATTTCTTGCCGAAATAGCTGCCACCCGTCAGTTCCCTGACGATCATCAGGTCCACGTTTTCCAGCCGCTCAGGCCGTAACGGTGAAAAGGAATGCAGTGACGGATGGGTCACGATCGGGCGCAGGTTACAAAACAGGTTGAATTCGGCGCGGATCCTCAACAAGCCCATTTCGGGCCGCTGGTCAGCCGGGTTTGTGTCCCACTTCGGTCCTCCGACCGCGCCCAGCAGGGCTGCATCCGCATTTTTGCAGGCTTCGATCGTTGCCGCGGGCAGGGGGTCTCCGGTGGCGTCGATGGCTGCCCCGCCGATCAGTTGTTCATCCAGTTGGATCGAAAGCCCGTGTGATTCCTCCAGCACTTCCAGGACGCGGCAGGCGGACGCGTAGACCTCGGGGCCGATGCCGTCTCCCGGCAAGGCGACCACCCGGAAATTCCGTTTTTCACTATTTACCATGTTGTTGCTCATAACTGCTGATGGCCTGTTCATTTTCCAGGATGAAATCCAACTGGTCGATTCCCCTGGTCAGGCAGTAAGCAGAGAAAGGGTCCAGCGGAAATTCAAATTCCCCGTAACCCTCGACGGACAAGGTGTTGTTGCGGATATCGACCCGCACCGGGTGGCCTGGCCTGGCCAGCAGGAACTGGATGACATGGTCTTCGACCATCACTGGCAACAGGCCGTTTTTCAGTGAATTGCTGCGGAAAATATCGGCAAACTGGTTGCTGATGATCGCTTTGAAGCCAAAGTCCAGCAGCGCCCAGGGGGCATGCTCGCGTGAAGACCCGCAACCGAAGTTGCTGCCGGTGACCAGCACCTGCTGACTCACCGGATCGAAACCCTGTAAAGGATGATCAGGCCTTTCCGCACCGTTTTCGTCAAACCGCCAACTGTAAAAGCAGAATTTGCCTAATCCGTCACGTTCCGTTGTGGTCAAAAACTCGGCCGGGATGATCTGGTCGGTATCGATGTGATCAACCGGCAGGTTAAAGGTGCCGGACTCGACGATGCCTGAATTGCTCATGCTCCGGGCTCCATGAATTCACGGGGGTCGGTAACCTGACCGGTGATTGCGCTGGCCGCAGCCGTCAACGGGCTGGCCAGTATCGTGCGCACTCCGCGCCCCTGGCGGCCTTTGAAATTCCTGTTGCTGGTGCTCACTACCAGGTCTCCGGGTTCGGCCGAATCACCATTCATCGCCAGGCACATGGAACAGCCCGGTTCACGCCATTCAGCGCCCGCGTTGGTAAAAATCTGGTCCAGGCCCTCTGCTTCCGCTTCCCGGCGGGTAGCTTCGGAGCCTGGAACAACCAACACTCGGGTGCCCGCCGCTACTTTGCGGTTTTTCAACAATGCGGCAGCCTCGCGCAAGTCGCCAATGCGGGAGTTGGTGCAACTGCCGATAAACACCACATCCACCGGTTCACCCGCGAGTGTTGCGCCACCCTCCAGTTGCATGTAATCAAGCGCATCCCTGCGTGCATCGTTATCTCCCGGCGGAATCGTCGCATCGATTGCGATCACCATTCCCGGATTGATACCCCAGGTAACGCTGGGTTCAATTTTCGTAGCATCGATTTCAACCAGGCGATCATAGCTGGCGCCCGGGTCGGTTTTTAATGTCTTCCAATCCATTACGGCCGCATCCCAGAGCTCTCCCCGGGGGGTCATCTGCCTGCCCTCCAGGAATTGGAAGGTAGCTTCATCCGGCGCGATCATTCCGGCCCGGGCCCCGCATTCAATTGACATATTGCACATCGTCATCCGGCTTTCCATGTCCATCGCACGTACCGTCGAGCCGTGATACTCGATCACCGACCCGGTGCCGCCATCGACGCCGATCGCGCCAATCACGTGAAGGATCACGTCCTTGGCCGTCACCCCCGGCCCGAGTTTGCCATCGATGCGGATGCCCAGTGTTTTTGGCTTGCTTTGCAGCAGGCACTGGGTGGCCATCACATGACCCACCTCGGTGGTGCCGATACCAAAAGCCAGTGCGCCAAAAGCGCCATGGGTGGCGGTGTGGCTGTCACCGCACACAATGGTCATGCCCGGCTGGGTCGCTCCCATCTCGGGGCCCATTACGTGGACAATTCCGCGGTTCGGGCTGTCCCAGCTGTGCAGCTCAATGCCGTTTTCCGCGCAGTTCACGTGCAGAACATCCACCTGGGCTTTGGCCTGGGGTGTGATGTAGTGGTGAACGCCATGCTCATCCGCTGGCGAGGTCGGAGTGGAGTGGTCAATGGTGGCCAGGCAGCGGTCAGGACGGCGTACCTTGAGCCCCCTTCTTTTCAACTCATCGAAAGCCTGGGGAGAGGTGACTTCGTGCAGCAACTGCAGATCGATGTACAGGATCGCTGGTGCTTCGGCGGTTTCGTTCCTGACCAGGTGACGCTGCCAGAGCTTTTCAAAAAGAGTCGTGGCGCTCTGCGCTGGTTCTGACATCCGGAGATCTCCTGTTCTGATCAGATGGCGGCCGCGATTTTCGGCGCGGTGACATCTTTACCCTGGTGTTGGTGATGGCGGTTCATAATGCTGACCATGGCCTGCGCCGCTGCTTCCACGATATCTGTGGAAACACCTGCGCCCTGGTAACGGCAGGCGCCGATGGTGGCGCGTACCGTGGCGCGTCCCTGGGCGTCACTGCCGCCGGAAACCGCATTGACCTCGAATTCTTCCATCCGCAGTTCCTCGTCAATGATGGCCCTGATCGCATTCACAATGGCGTTGACCGGGCCGTCTCCCCGGCCGGTATAAATCCGCGGAGCCTGCCCGTTGAAGCGCAACTTCAGGCTGGCTTCGGCCGACTGGTCGGTGGCTTCCACCTCGGTGTGGATCGAAATCGCGTCCAGGTGCCAGGGGCCGCTCTGCTGCGTTCCCAGTACCAGGGCTTCGATATCTTCGTCGTAGACGCTCTTTTTGCGATCGGCCAGGGCCTTGAATTTCACGAAGAGCTCATTGAGTTGTTCACGGTCCAGCGAAAACCCCAGGGTCTGCAGCCGGTCACTGAACGCATGCCGGCCGCTGTGTTTACCCAGCACCAGCGTGTTTTCGGGAACACCGACGCTCTCGGGTTTCATGATTTCATAGGTTTCTGCATTCTTGAGCATGCCGTCCTGGTGGATGCCGGCCTCGTGCGCAAAAGCGTTACGCCCGACAATGGCCTTGTTGGGTTGGACGCGCGATCCGGTAACGGCCGTTACCACGCGGCTGGCCGGGTAGAGTTTGGTGGTATCGATGCCGGTCTCCAGTTGATAGCGGTCATGCCGGGTAACCAGCGCCATCACCACTTCCTCCAGCGAGCAGTTGCCGGCGCGCTCGCCGATGCCGTTGATCGTGCACTCCACCTGGCGAGCACCGCCTTCGATGGCGCCCAGGCTGTTGGCCACGGCCAGACCCAGGTCGTTGTGGTTATGGCAACTGAGAATCACCGATTCAGCATTATTAAGGTTGTCAGCCAGATGCTGGTACAGCTTGCAGCTTTCACCGGGGGTGACGTAGCCGACCGTGTCCGGCACGTTCAAGACCCTGGCGCCGGCATCCACCGCCGCCTGGAAATATTCCACCAGGTAGTCGATTTCCGTGCGGCCGGCATCTTCGGCGGTGACTTCGATGTCATCGAACCACTGCTTGCCAAACTCCATCGCGGAGAGCATTTCGTCGATGATTTGCTGCTTGCTCATTTTCAGCTTGAATTCGCGGTGAATCGGGCTGGTTGCAATAAAGATATGCAAACGCTTGTTCTTTGCGGTGTCCAGCGAGCGGGCCACCGCCTCGATATCACCATGGCGGGTGCGGGACAGCCCGCAAATGGTTGCATTAAGACCAAGTTCACCCACCGACTTGACCGATTCAAAATCACCGTCGCTGGCAGCGGGAAAACCCGCTTCGATTACATCCACACCAAGCTCATCGAGAACCCGGGCGACCTGTAGTTTTTCCTGGACGTTCATGGAACAGCCCGGGGATTGCTCGCCATCGCGCAAGGTCGTGTCAAAAATGTGTACGTAGTCTGCCATGGGTGATTCTCCTTGAATCCTGGATCACTCGTTACTTGTTGGTTTGCTATTCATATCGGGGAAAGAAGTCACAGCGCCCTTTGATGCCGAAGACACCATGTAGGCGTACTTGGCCAGGGCGCCGGAGGTGTAGGCCGGTTTCCTGGGGCGCCATTGCGAACGGCGTGATTCCAGGTCGGCATCTGTTTGCAGCAGGCGCCGGTCGACGTCAATGGTGATCATGTCACCGTCGCGCAGCAAGCCGATGGGCCCGCCGCGGGCAGCCTCCGGGGCCACGTGTCCCACCACGAAGCCGAAGCTCGCACCACTGAAACGCCCGTCGGTCATCAGGGCCACAGAATCGTCCAGCCCCTGGCCGGCCAGCGCCGCGGTTACTGCCAGCATTTCACGCATGCCGGGGCCGCCGCTGGGGCCTTCGTTGCGAATCACGATCACCTCTCCGGATTTGATCTCGCGTTTTTGCACGGCTGCAAAGCTGTCCTCTTCATTTTCAAATACCCGGGCAGGTCCGGTGAACGAAAACTCACCGTGCCCGGCCAGCTTGGCCACGCAGCCCTCGGGAGCCAGGTTGCCGTAGAGGATTCCGAAGCCCCCGCGGGACGCCAGAGCCTGGTCAAAATCGAGAATGACCTCCTGGCCGGGTTTTTCATCGAACTCGGCGCATTCTTCAAACAGACTTTTGCCGGTGACCGTGGGTGTGTCGTTGAGCAGTCCGGCGGCCTTCAGGCGGTCGATAACCAGCGGAGTGCCGCCGGCCTCGAACATATCTGGCGCCATGAACCGTCCGGCTGGCTTCAGGTCACCAATAATTGGGGTGCGGCGCGAGATTTCGTCAAACTCATCGATATCAAATTCAACCCCGGCTTCGCGCGCGATGGCCAGCAGGTGCAGCACGGAATTGGTGGAACCGGCCGTCGCTGTAGTTACGGTGGCGGCGTTGCGTAATGAATCGACGGAAATCATATCGCGTGCGCTCAGGCCTTCCCGGACCTGTTCGACAATGCGCTGGCCACAGTCGAAAACGGCTTTGGCCTTGTCCGGATGCAGCGCAGGAATGTCGTTGACGCCCATCGGTGACACGCCCAGCGTGGTCAGGGCCAGGGCCATGGTATTGGCGGTGAATTGCCCGCCACAGGCGCCGGCCCCGGGACAGGCGTCTTTTTCTATTTCGATCAACTCAGCTTCGTCAATTTTACCCGCGGCGTGCGCGCCGACGGCTTCAAAAACGTCCTGGATCGTGATCGGTATGCCCTTGTGCTCGCCCGGCATGATCGACCCGCCATAGATCACCATCCCGGGGATATCGAGGCGAGCCAGCGCCATTGCGCCGGCCGGAATGGTCTTGTCGCAACCAACCAGCGCCACCACGCCGTCCAGGCAGTGGCCCCGGGTTACCAGTTCAATGGAATCGGCCACCATCTCGCGTGAGATCAGCGAACATTTCATGCCCTCGGAGCCCATTGAAATACCGTCGGTGACGACGATGCTGCCAAATTCCACCGGGGTGCCGCCCGCTGCTCGGATGCCTTCCTTGACGTGTTCAGCCAGGTCGCGCAGGTGGATGTTGCAGGGGGTCACGTCCGACCAGGTGTTCACAACCGCGATCATCGGCTGGTAGATCTGTTTATCGTCCAGGCCGGTGGCGCGGAGCATGGCGCGGGCGGGCGCCCGGTCCGGTCCTTTCTTTATCTGGTCACTTCGCATTATTAATCTACCTGATAGTCCTGATGGTAAAAAAAAACCCGCAATTCTCGTTGCGGGTTTCTTCAGCTGTCTGGTTTGATCCTTTAGCCTGAACCCGCTCCGTATATAAGAATAAGGAGGTTGTGGGATAGGTTCAGAGCGCGCGCCGGTAAGCCGCCGAAGGGGCTGTTTACTACTTCAACCGTACATGTGGTCTGCGCATACATAGGCTTTGGATAAAAACATATGGATTTTTTCCTGTCAACAAGTATTTAAGGTCATAATTACTTGATTATCGACAATTGCGCTGCTTTCTTTTTGCGGCATACTTACGGTTAAAGCCCCCAGGTCCCTGGGCAGGAGCCTGTAAATCGTCAATGAATGTCCTTTATCTTTGCACTGGAAATTCCTGTCGTTCCCAGATGGCCGAGGGCTGGTCGCGCCACTTGGGTGGTGATGAATTCAGTGCCGAATCGGCGGGTATCGAGGCGCACGGCAAGAACCCGCGAGCCATAGCGGTGATGCGCGAAGCGGGCATCGACATTTCCAGCCAGGAGTCGACCATTGTCAGTGATGAAATGTTGCGGCGGGCGGGCCTCGTCGTGACGGTATGCGGCCACGCCGACGAGCAGTGTCCGGCGTTGCCACCCGGGGTAAGAAAAATACACTGGCCCCTAACTGACCCGGCCAAAGCCACCGGTAGCGAGGAGGAAATCATGGCGCAATTCCGTGCGACCCGGGACGAGGTCAGGCAGCGCGTTCAGGACCTGCTCAAGCAGTTGTCTGGTGGAGATGCTCCTTGAGTATCCAGTGTGAAACCACCGGGAAGCGTGCCGCTGGCGCCTCCATGCCGTTTTTTGAACGATACCTCAGCCTGTGGGTAGCCTTGTGCATCGTGGCGGGGATTGTGCTGGGCCATGTTGCTCCCGGCCTGTTCGAGTCACTGGGTTCGATGGAAGTCGCCAGCGTCAACCTGCCGGTTGCCGTGCTGATCTGGTTGATGATTCTTCCGATGTTGCTGAAGATCGACTTTCATTCACTGAACGAGGTCCGCCAGCACTGGAAGGGTGTTGGCGTCACGCTATTTATCAACTGGGGCGTCAAGCCATTTTCCATGGCTCTGCTGGCCTGGCTATTCATCCGCAACCTGTTTTCCGGCTGGTTGCCGGCCGACCAACTGGACAGCTACATCGCGGGCCTGATTATTCTTGCGGCAGCCCCGTGCACCGCCATGGTGTTCGTCTGGAGCAACCTCAGTAACGGGCACCCGGGCTTCACGCTTTCCCAGGTGGCCCTGAATGACGTGATCATGGTGTTTGCTTTCGCGCCCATTGTTGCCCTGTTGCTGGGGATAGCTTCGATTCACGTGCCGTGGGACACATTGGTACTCTCGGTGGTTCTGTACATCGTGTTGCCGGTGGTTGCCGCGAGCATCTGGCGCTGGTTTCTGATGAAGGGTGAGAACGGGGAAACCAGGCTGAAACGCGTGCTTGACCGGATGCACCCGGTCTCCCTTTCGGCGCTGTTACTTACGCTGGTTCTGCTGTTTGGTTTCCAGGGCAATCAGATCGTGGAACAACCCGTGATCATTCTCCTGTTGGCCATACCGATCCTGATCCAGGTTTATTTCAATTCCGGCCTGGCTTACTGGCTAAACAGGAAGCTGGGTGTGGAGCACTGCGTGGCGGCGCCTTCCGCCCTGATCGGCGCCAGTAACTTTTTCGAGCTTGCGGTGGCTGCCGCCATCAGCCTGTTCGGACTGCGGTCCGGTGCTGCGCTGGCCACCGTGGTCGGCGTGTTGGTGGAAGTGCCGGTGATGCTGTCGGTGGTATGGATTGTTAACCGTAGCAAACCATGGTATGAAGATGCTATAAAGAAGAGGTCATGATGTTTGTGAAATTCGCCAGTGTCTTTTTACTGCTCTTTTTTTTCCAGGGCTCCCTTGTTTTTGCCGAGGAGGCGGACAGTAGCCCGGTAGCCAAACGCACTCCCAGCTTTGCCGAAGGGGGCACCGAAGCGTGCCTGCGCTGTCATTCGGGTGAAAAAATGCGGGCGATTGTTGCCAGCCCCCACGGGGATACCGAAACTCCGGGTTCTCCCTTCGCTGAACAGGGTTGTGAGTCCTGCCATGGCCCGGGCAGCATCCACGTTTCACGGGCGCATGGCGGCCGCGGTTTTCCGCCACTGACCACGTTCGGCCGGGGTAAGGAAGTCTCACCCAGGGAAGAACAGATTCATGCCTGCCTGGCCTGTCATGCGAATGAGAACACAGGCACCGAACGGATCGGCTTTATCGGCAGTGTGCACGACAAGCGAACGATCAACTGTTCCACTTGCCACAAGGCTCATGTCGAAACCGATCCGGTCAGCAACAAGGACCAGCAGGCGAAAACCTGTTACCGCTGCCATCGCAAACAAAAAGAAGAACACTCGCGGTTCGAAGGCAAGAGTATCAATTTTGATGCGCTGTCCTGTTCGACCTGCCACGACGTCCACTATGCGGCCCTACTGGAAGAGTGAGATTGGGTAATTGAACCAGCGAATCCGGATCAGGAAAGGACTGAACATACCCATTGCCGGTGAACCGGAGCAGTCAGTTCATCCGGGGCCTGCGCTTCAACACCTTGCTTTATGTGGATCTGACTACCTGGGCCTGAAGCCGAAGTTGTTGGTCTCTGTGGGTGACCGGGTAGGGCTTGGACAGCCCTTGTTCGTCGACAAGCGAGATCCACAAGTCCCGTATTGCTCCCCCGGGCAAGGTACGGTAACCGCTATCAACCGGGGTGCGCGCCGCGTACTTGAATCGGTGGTGGTGCGCCTGGAGGATTCGGGTATAGAGGATCTCTGCTTCGAACCGGTTTCCGATGAGCGCATTGGCGCCCTGGACCGGGACCAGGCGGCTCAGGTGTTACAGCAGTCCGGGCTGTGGACAGCATTTCGAACCAGGCCGTTCAGCCGTGTTCCGCCTTCGGACAGCAGCCCATGCTCCATTTTTGTTACGGCGATCGACACACGCCCGTTTTCCGCCGACCCCACACTGGTGGTCCGCGAGGATTCCGGGGCTTTCGTGTCGGGGCTACGGGTTTTGCCTTTGCTGACGGGCGGAGCCGTGTACCTGTGCACCGGTCCGGGCTGGGATATCGAAACTCCGGATATTGAACGGCTCCAAACCGTGGAATTCTCGGGGCCGCATCCCGCTGGACTACCGGGCACGCATATTCATCTCCTTGACCCCGTGGGTGCTGACAAGGTTGCCTGGCATATTGATTGTCAGGACGTCATCGCCATCGGCAAGTTGTTTACTTCCGGCTCAATCCACACCACCCGGATCATTGCTTTAGGTGGCGATTGCCTGGTAAAACCACGACTGGTTAAAACACGGTTGGGTGCATCCATTGATGAGTTGATTGACGGTGAAACTCGCTGCCCGGATGCCTGCCGTGTCATTTCCGGCTCGGTCCTGGGTGGCCACAGCGCCAGCGGAGGCCTTGCGTATCTCGGGCGCTACCATAACCAGGTCAGCGTGATCCGGGAAGGCGGCGACAGGCATTTATTTGGCTGGGCCTGCCTGTTTTCACGCCGCTATACGGCCGCACTGGCCCGGTTG
>Ga0164313_10003369_pt1 | contig 14259 bp, 16 predicted proteins | sample GuaBasSedimGuay4_FD_113735 | JGI IMG/M metagenome (GOLD analysis project Ga0164313, IMG submission 113735) | Subseafloor sediment microbial communities from Guaymas Basin, Gulf of California, Mexico - Guay4, Core 4569-4, 0-3 cm | ecosystem: Environmental > Aquatic > Marine > Hydrothermal vents... | reverse complement strand
TGATCCTGATGATCCTGATGAAGAGCCAAAACCGCTTGAATATATAATTCTATATCCTGCTAATAAGGCTAAATTTTTGCCATTTATGAATGGAAATCCAAGCATTAATGATGATATATTTTTATCAGGATATAGTGGAACTCAGGCTATCGAATTATGAGATCGCTTTATATTATAATTATGATTAGTGTTTTGCTTATTTTAGGTTGCGTTTCTGTACACCAAAATACAGGAAAAGAAATTCTGGCTCCGGTAAAAAAGGGCATTACAGCAAAGGTAGACAAAGATGAATTACGACCAGATAAAGCAAGTATCATTAAGTTACTCAGATAGAGAAGATTCAGATACTGCGAATATGATGGATAGCTTCATCTATATTGTTGAAGCTAGAATAAATAGACTATTGGATATCAGAGAGATGGCACAGCGCGCGGAAATGCTAATAGTTGATGATTCTAAAGAATATTATGGATTGCCACGATGTTTCAGCGGGATCCGTAGCATAGAGGTGAAAAATCCTGCCATCCCTGACGTCAGGAATGTTGCTAGATATCTATCTAATGAGCTAATGAATGCTCATATTGTAAGCGGAAGTAGAGAGTTTAAATACACCATTCAAGCTGATCAATTTCATATTTATCCACCTCCTGCTACGGATTGTATAATTGAAATTATCTATTATGGAGATCTTATTCATTTAGATGGTATTAATCAATCTAATTTTATGTCCAAAACTTATCCTGATATATATGTATTTGGGCTATTAGTTGAAATATCAAGCTATACTAAAGATCTCGATGCTGCTGCTGGATGGGAACAACGTTTTATGGGTGCTATTAGTGATTTAAAACTTGCCGACCAAGTAGATAGATGGTCTGGTACGTCGTTAGAAATGAAGGTGGTTCGATGAGTAATGTAGGCGATTGGATAAAGGAAAATTGTTTAACTGTAGGTGGTGGTCCTTTAGATGTATCTCGATTTGATAACGCGCATGCTAGATTCCAGGATTCAATCCCTGCTGGTGATGTGTGGTATTCAATTCAAGACGGATTGAACAGAGAGGCTGGGAAAGGTACTTTTGATGGCGTAAATGTTATTGCTAGAACCGTAGTACACAGCACTCTCGTAGATGGTATTTTTGATGACGTAGCTCCAATTCCTATTACGCTCAGCGGTGCTTCTATCGTATCATGCACCCTCAATAAGGATGCTTGGGTAATATTAGGCGATCATCCTCCTAGAATTGATAATCCTCATCAGGTAACTAAAGATCAAGTTGGTCTCGGAAATGTAGATAATACGTCTGATTTAGCTAAGCCTATAAGTGATGCTACTCAAGTAGCACTTAATCTTAAAGCCGATCAATCTGACCTAAATATCGTTATCGAGGATTTAGATATTCTAGAATTAGATGTCAGCTATCGAGAAGCCGTAGTAACTGGATTAGAATTAGGCGGAGCAATTTCTCAGGATGGACCAACAGCAATTTTAGTTACTGCTGGAGCAGGAGAAATTAATGATAGTTATACTGATCCTCGTATTATGGATGCCTATAATATTAATTGGCAGGAGCAAAGTTTCGATCTGCTAGCCAACTTAGGAATGCCTAAAGTAGCTGGATTAGGAGTTACTATCATAGGAATCACTGTAGATCCAGGAGATCCTACAAAAGGTGTTATTGAAGCGTTTCCGAATGATATGACAGCTAAACAACGTAGAGATAGCGTTTACCTTGGGATTGTTGAATATTTTGATCAATCTATTACCAATATTGTATATACTCCTATCGTTAGTAATCAAGTTGGCAATACTTTATATGATCTTCTTGATTATATTGATGCCGAAAGTAGATTGAAAGGGTTATTGACCAGGCCTACTAATATTGGAGATTTAACAATATGGAGAGATTCTGGAACAATCTTTAACGTTGGTATAAATTACATAAATGATAAATCAAATCAGAATATCCGCGTAATTGCAGCACTAGGTGCTGTTGATACTCCGGTTTCATTTATTCCAGTTCGATACAATAATGGAAATACGCTATCTAGTGCAGCGGAAACTCAAGTTCCAAATCTTATTTATGAAGATGGAGGGAATGGAGGCTTGGATGCCATTGGAAATACAAAAGCCGTTATTCATTATTTGTATCAGTCGATAGGAGGTGACATATTCCTATCATATGGGCAAACAGAATATGGTGATTTTGCAGAAGCTCAAACTAACTTGTATGCAGATAATGTAATTCGTAGTGTACCTATTGAACTAGATGAAATGATTCTTTTAGCTCAAATGATTGTTGCGAAATCAACCATCACTTGGGATAATATCGGTGCTGCAATCTATCCAATTGGAAGTTCGGTAGCTAGTACATCAGGATCAAGCGTAGCTACGCAAGCTGTAGATATTGAATATACAGATACGTTTGCTATTGGCGGGAATGTTCAAGTAGCCTTGGATAGCCTGGCAGCTCTAAAACTTACTAATGATCAGAATGATGCCATAGATGCTGCAAATGCCCCTTCGGCAGCGAATCCTCTTGCCACTATAGATGATATTTCTAGCACGAAAGATACTACTAAAGAAGTTATAGACGAAGCTGCTATGCTCGCTATGCTAGGCGTAGTGCAGGGAGATGTAACGGTATTGACTACCGAATCCCTTACTTATAAAAACGTTACTGGAGATAACTTAACGATAGCAGATTGGCAATTATTAAAATCTGCCTCTCTATTAGGTGCGTCTAATGACACCTCTCAAGAGGTAGCGGATATAGCTGCAATGCTTGCATTGGGCGTCATAAAGCAAGGTGACGTAGTAGTTACAACTGCTACTTCACAGACGTATAAAAATATAGCTGGACTTAATACAGTTATAGGAGACTGGCAATTATTGAAGGCATCCGTTGCTGGATCTAATATAGATGGTGGCACAGCTCCTGCGGTAAATAATATAATTCAGATCAGACGCGATACTGCTGTTGATTGGGCTGCTGCTAATCCGATTCTTTCAGAAGGTGAAATTGGATATGAGCTGGATACCGAGAAAAAGAAAATCGGTGATGGTGCTACGATATGGGCATCTCTTCCTTATGATGCTTTTGATTTAGTAGACGATCTTACTCCGCAATTAGGAGGTGATCTAGATGCTAATTTACATACGTTTGATAATACTAGTTATAGACAAATTGCCAACGCAACTCCGGGCGCATCATATACTATAGATTATAGCTTGGGCGATATGGTTCAAGTTACTGTTACAGAAGCAATTACGTTTTCAGTATCTAATTTTGTAGTTGGTAAAGTTTGCGTGTTCATTCTAGAGCTAGTTAATGGCGGAGCTTTTGCAAATATATTCCCAGTGGGGTGGAGATTTGAAGGTCAAACTCAACCCATTTTTACAGCAGCCGGAACTGATATGATACTTATTACTAAGGATATGAATGAAGTGTATACAGTAATTATTATCGGAGAGGATGTAGGATGAGGCTTATTCCAGTAGGGCGTAAAAACAAATATGATCCATTCGGAGATACAATAGTATTTGTTGATTCTATCGGAATTAGTCCACTTACAGATCGCGCATATGATATTGGCTATATAAATTCATCATATGCCTGTATAGTTTCTCCCGAACAACGATATAACACTATTGACATATCAGATGTTAATGATCTATTGCATGAAGCCTATTTATCTGAACCCAATGTGAGCCAATGTACATTTATAGAAATGGTAGGATCGTATGCGTTCTGTTCTGGTAGCAAAACCGTTACTGGTGATAAGTTTACAGTATTTAATAATGATAACCCGATTGCACCGACGGCTGATGCTACGCTGATAATTCCAAATAATAAGCGGTTTAGAGTAGCACCATCTGGCAATGTTGGCATATTAGCATCATCTGATGGGATAATACGTAGTATTGATGTTTCAACACCTTCCGCAATGTTCGAGATATCTAGTCTAGCAATACCAGAAGCTTATGCAGTTGACATAAGTGCAGATGGGAATACGGCATTCATTGGCACTGTCGATGAAGCAAATCTTATTGAAGAGAGAATATATTCAGTAGATATATCTAATCCAGTTGCAATGGTTATCCTAGATACTTTGCAAGCCCCGTTATTGAAAAAGATCTCTGATTTAAGAGTATCTGGAAATGTTCTATATGGATGTTCCAGAGGAAATAATTCTGTATTTTCTATTGATATATCTAATATATCAGCTATGGCTCATTTAGACGTACATGCTGACGCTATAAAGTTGATACAAGCTAATTCGATAGTTCTTAGTGATAATCATGATGTTGCTGCTGTTTGTGGATATGGTGACGGATATGTATCTACAATAGATATTAGCGATCCATCTAATATATCAGTTAAGGCATATAACAATCATAGCTTTATAGATCAAGTATATGGTTTAATATTAGAAGGTAATTATGTATTTGCTGGTGGCAGAATTGCTGTAGTTTCATTGGATATAAGCGGGGTTTAATATGTTTGGAGCTGAGCTATTTGCGGAACACTTATTTGCATATAATAATGATGGTGATGCTGAAAAATTCCCTACTTGGGAATCAATATGCCCAGATGAAAGCGAATGGGATAATATTAGAAAAGAAGTTGTAGATACGAGGAAATGTTATGTCGATAGAGAATGCTAATTACATAGATGGGTTAGACCCTACGTTACCAAGGAAGAGCGATAATATAGATGAAGGGGATGATCACCTGCGATTGTTGAAATCTGCAATCAAAGCAACTTTTCCTGGTGTGAATGGTCAAGGATATGAAACTCCTATTCTTGCTAATGAAATTGATTTAAATTATTGCACTGGTATAGTGAGTAATGTTCAAGCGCAAATAAATTTATTGAATTCAGGAGGTGGCGGATTAGAGGAGAGAATTAAGGAAAATGAAGATGATATCGTTTTGCTGCAAGCAGATATTGTTGCTGGAGATATAAGGTTATCTGTTTTAGAAGGTAGAATGACTGATACTGAGACTCAGACTGCTTTTAATAAAAGTGCATCTGCTCAGAATACATTAGATATATCTGATTTGTCCAGCTTCGTAGATAGCATAAATGACGAAGTGAATCTACTCAAGGGAAATTTAACTGCGCCAGTAGGAACTCAATTACTTTTTGCAGCAGGAAACATTCCAGCTGGTTGGTCATTGTTCAATATAGGTACTACTAGAATGATTAGACTTTTGCCAGTTAATGTTTCTGGAAACGGCGGTACTGACGATCCAATTACTATTTCTAGCACTCCTTGGGAGCCGAGATATACTGATACTGTAGTGGCTACAAAAGTATGAATATTGTATCTACTTGTCCTCTTGGATCTAAATGTGAAGAGATTAAGGATAATCAAGTTCATAGGTGTAAGTGGTATATGGAAATGGATGGAGAGGATGCTAGAGGCGTCGTTCATAATCATGAATTTAAGTGCGTTATGGAGTGGCAAATAGTTATGATGATGGAGCAAGCTAGAGCTGGAATGATGCATACCAATGCTATTTTGCAACAGACTAATGAATCAAGCTCTCGTCAAGATTTGGCTATTCAAACTATGCTCGCATCTGCAAGGGTGCAAAGTGATAGGAATAAGATAAATGTTGAAACTATTAACAATTAATAATTTAGGCCAAGCTGGGTATAATAGCGATATAGCTAAGATTGATCTTGGCCCTGAATATATGACTTATGCAGAGAATTTCCGCATCTTACGAAACTCCGTCGAGACATTTGGTGGCACATTGCTTGCTATTCCTCCTCCTGATGAAGTTGATAAGGTTGGCCTATTATATGCTGTAAGAACTTCTACCCAAAGTGTATGGTTTGTATGCGGAACTAATTCAATTTATGCGTATACTGGATCTATTTGGGAGAATTATTCCCCTTTAGATGGAAGCGGAGATCCAATATCTTTCAATCTGGCCGATGGTAGAGAGCTTCTGTGGACTGGTTGCATGATCGGGAAAACTGTATTTTTCAATCATCCTGATATTGGTCCGTTATATCTTATAATTGGCAGCTCTAATAATTTTCAAGATTTGCCATTTACATTCGGAGATCCATCACAAGGTATTCCTCCTGCTACTTTCAAAGACGTTGATATATATTTTGATGTAATAAGATCGCATAAGAACTTTTTGTTTGGATTAGGATTAACAGAAAAAGGAGTTAGTTTTGGAGACTCATATAGATGGTCACACCCAGCAGATGAAAATGGAATCCCATTTACGTGGGATGAGTCAGATCTATCCAGCTTGGCTGGTAGAGCCAGTCTCGGTGGAGATGGAGGACAAATCATTGATGGGCTATCGATGCGAGACAGCTTTTTTATTTACTCGCAAGACTCTATTGACTTCTTGTCATTTACCCAAGGCGATTTTGTTTGGAAGCGGCAACGCTTAAGTTCTATAGTAGGCCTTCTATCTAAGGATTGCATAGTAGAGATTAAAGGAGCGCATTTTTTACTAGTAGATGGAGATATAGTAAAGAACGATGGAACTAATATAACTAGTATTATTCATAATCGTTTACAGAAAAGACTTAACTCAAGGGCTAATGAGGCCACTTTGATAACGTCTTTTGCTCTACGGAACGATGCTAAAAAAGAAATCTGGTTTTGCTTACCTGAATCTGATTCGGAAATCCCATCTGTTGCATATGTATACAATTGGAGAGATGATACTTGGTATATAAAAGATTTTCAGACTCCCGTAGTCAGCGGCTCATCTGGCATTCAGCCAATAGATAAAGTTACATGGGATGAGATTGATGGTACATGGGAAAATGCTACTAGAACGTGGAGCAGCAGTAAAGCTACTTCTATAAATGATACATTAATTGCATCTTTATCAAACGGAACTCTATTAGAAATTGACCCATCTGGAGATATTGATGAAGATAGTTTTGATACTGTCCTGGAAAGAACTGATTACCCGCTGGAAGGCAATCGTGCTAATAATACTGTTGTTAGAATTTATCCTCACATTAGCTCTTCTGGAAACGTATTAATACAAGTAGGAAGTCAGCAATTTACAGGAGATAGTGTCAATTGGGAAACGGCTCAAGAATTTGATCCTAGTATTAATAGAAAACTAGATTTCAGAACAACTGGTGAATTATTTTGCTGGCGCATATCTAGCATCGAAAAAGCTAGGTTCAGCATATCCGGTATAGACGTAGAATATTCGAATGCGGGTGTTAGATGATTGGATATAGTCCACAAGTATCATTAATTGAAGATGAAGAGATATCCAGTTTCTTGAATAGGGAGTACCAGAAAATATCAATATCTTTAGATACAGTTCATGAATTAAATGGACAATCTGCACTCCCGACTAGACCTACAGTTGGTAAGTTATATTATTTTAAAAATGCTATTAATGGCGTTATAGATGAGGAGGGTTATTATGGATACAGAAGCACAGGATACGTCAAACTCGGCTAATTTTATTATAGTTCCTGATGATCTAACTCAACTTTATTTGGAACACGCACAAGGATTAATTGCATCGTTAGTTAAAAAATTTGATAAGGAATTAACTGTTGAATATATAAATAATAAAATATTAAATCGTGATTATACAATGATTGCTATTATGGATATGCAAGAAATAAGATATTTGATGCTTACTAATATATTCACCTTTCCTACTGGATATAAGATATTAAATGTTCCGCATTCGATGGGACGGAATCCTCATAATTATGCTGAGCAAATTATGGAAGGTGTTATGAAGGTTGCTAAGGTAGCCGGCTGTAGTCAAATTCGAGGCAAAGGAGTTAGGCCTGGATTTGCTAAAATTTTAAAAACTTATGGATGGAAAACTCACCGTCCATCCATGATAATTGAGGTGATATAATGTCAGAAACAGAAAGCGAAAGTACTAGCGACCAGACCACGAATACGAATACTGCTATAAGTAAGTTTATGAATTCGTTTTCGAATTCAAATTCAAATTTTCAGCAGAGTGCTTGGGATCCACAAGGGCAAGCTATGCAGGGAATGTACGGTGATGCAAGGAATCAATGGCAACAACATGAAGGACAAAGACCTAATGGATTAGATAATATACAAAATGCAGCTACTGATCCTTGGCGCAATCAGATGGCAGGTGGCGCTTATGAAGGTGGCATTAATGCGGAAGATGTAAGAGGATCATTCTATAAGAGCCAAAGAGAGAATCCTTGGGAATCTCAAGGTTTCCAAGGTGATCAAATGCGTTACGAAGGCCCAACTCGTGGAGCAGGGAATGAGCAACGAATTCAAAATATGATCATGGGTGGCCAGGGCAATAACTATGCCGATGCTATGAAGAATCAATATACTGATGATGCGAACAGAGCTACTCAAAACATGATGCAAAATATGGATGCTAGAGCAGCAGCAGCAGGGCAATCAGGAGGTTCTCGGCATGGCTTAGCCACCTATCATGGCATGCAGGGTATCAATGATAATCTGCAACGCAGTCTAGCTGAAACTGGATATAGAACATTTGATAAAGACTTAGATCGAAAATTAAATATTGCTAGAGCAGCAGATACTAATGATTTGCAGCGCGATATGTCTATGAATCAGAATAATTTGCAAAGGGAAATGTTGGGCCAACAGCAACAATACGGTGCATGGGGCCAGCAGCAAGGCATGAACTTACAAGGCCATCAGGATCAGCAACAAGGTAACTTAGCTCGTCAAGAAATGGCTATGGGCTTATTAGGTGGCAAGCAAGAATCTATTAATGAAGGATTGCGCAATGCACCTATTGCAGCTCAAATGGGTACTATCCCTTGGCAGCAATATCAGCAATCATTAGGGATGGCACCTACATTGTTGAACTCTGGTTCATCAGCATCTGCCTCTGGAGAAAAATCTGGAGAGAAAAGCCTCAGTTTAACTGATCAGAACATGAATAGAGAAGACGAGATTGCTAATCTTACTAGTGGTGTTGGTATATAATGAATAAAGAGCTGAGCAATTTATTAAAGCTGGAGGATGCTATTGCGGATCTTCCTACTTTGATAGACTTAAAAACTGATCATTTCTTCTCTGATGAATTATATGCTAGGGCATTATACATACCTGCTGGTACAGTATTAACTGGAAAGGTTCATAGAAGAGATCATTTAAACTTTCTGATGAAAGGCACTATCCGCGTAATGACTGATGAAGGGATGAAGCTATTAGAGGCTCCCCAGATTCTAACTTCTAAAAAGGGTATGAAACGCGCTGGATTTGCTATCACAGATACAATTTGGGTAACTGTTCACCATTGCGAAAAGACTACTGTAGAAGAAGCTGAAGATGATTTAGTTGAACCTAGTAGACCTAGTATAGAGATGGCAGCTACCAGAGCGCAATTGGAGACACCGTTATGAGTTTTGCAGCAATAGCAGCAGCAGTTGGGATTGGAGGTGGCGTTGGCGCTGCAGGAGCAGCAGCAGGAGTCGGCGCTGGAGTTGGCGCAGGTGCAGGAGCAGCAGCAGCAACAGCAGGAGCAGCTGGCGCACTAGGCGCAGCAGGCGCTGGAGCCGGTACAGCAGCTGGAGTAGCAGGGGGAGTAGGTACTGGAGTAGGCGCTGGAGTAGCAGGTGGCACGGTAGCTGGTACTAGTACTGGTTTAGCAGGCGCACTAGGGGGTGGAACAGCAGGTACATTAGGTGCAGGTGCTATCAAAGCAGGCGTAGCTACTGGAGCATCTCAGGGTTTGGCAGCTGCCTTAAAAGGTGGTGGCCCAGCAGCAGCTCAAGCAGCATCTCAAGCACCTCAATTAGGTTTGAGATCAGGCATGGGCGCAGAGATTGCGGATACAGCTATTGATATGGGTGCTCCAAAAGGCGTTGCAAACTCTATGTCTGAACAATTCGGTAGTGCTGTAAATAAGCAAACTGGACAAGGCTTAGCTGAACATGGACGAAATCAAATGCAACAAATGTCTGGGATGCCAGATCCTTCTGATCAGCAAGCCGTTATGAATAGCTTAGAGGCTAATAAGATACAGAATGAAGCTAAGCAAGCTCAGCACGCTATGCAACAAATTCAATTACCACCTTCCGCAGTGCCTGAGCAGATACCTTCTGCTGGCAATGCAAGTCCTCAAATGTTACAGCAGCAAGCTCCTCAAGGTGCCCCTCCAGGTGAAGAAGGCACATTTATGAAAGGGCTGAAAGATTCTGTTCTTCCTTCTGATGGCAAGAGTGCCAGGGAAGCTTTGGGTTATGGAATAGGTAATTATGGACTAAATTATGGATCAGGATTAGCTACTAATTATTTAGATAAGTTATTGAAAGGCGAAAAGAAAAAGAATAATAGATCGACATCTGCTGGCAGAGATTCTATATCCAGCATTATAGATCTAAAGAGCGCAATGGGGCCATCCTTACAACGTAGGGGGAAAGGTGGACAAGCTCAAAGTCCACAAGCTCTATTGCAGATGCTTCAGCAAATGGGAGGTTAATATGGGTATGCTAGGTGATGTTACCGAAGGTTTATATGAGGGCTTATTGCCATCTTATGCAGCTAGGAAACAGAAGAGACAGTCAGAAGCAGATATGGTAGAGTCTGCTAGGATACTATCAGAGATGGGGGATGCTGCTGTACCTGCTCAAGGTGTAGAAGGCGAACCTGGATATGTTCCTGCCAAAGAAGCTACTGGGGTATATGTAGGTATGGCTCCAGAGAAAGTTCCACAGGCTCAATATACTCAAAAGATATTAGCTGCAACTTCTAGTCCAACTGCATTAAGATGGGCTATGAAGCAAAGATCTGATCAAATGAATACTAGAGCTACTGGAGTTAATCAGAGGATGCTAGCCAGAGAAAATGCTTCTCTCAAGCCTCCTGTTGATAATAGAACTACTGGCATTAAAGAATTAGAGTATGACGAGGCTAGAGAGGGTACTCCATTATTAGATAGAAAGAGAGCTGCTGCTGAAGCTGGCGCATCTAGTACTAATGTATTCGGTCCAAAGCTAGAATTTGAAAAGAGTAAGCTGAGCTCTAAGAGTAATCAGACTAGATATGATGCTAGGCTTGTGGAACGAAACATGTTCCAGGATATGAGATCTGGAGCCAGAGAGATGCAAGCGCTGTCTAAAGAAGCATACGTTGGCAAAGGTGCTAGTATAATTCAGAACATTAATGAATATGCTAGTGCCATAGGAGTTCAATTACCTGGTTTTGCTAAGGATGCTAGTAAGGGCGCACAGATGGTCAAACTTGCTAAGGGTATGGCACTTAAAATGGCAGAGAATCTCAAAGGTTCTATGTCTGAAAAAGATTTGAAATTCGTTGTCGAAGGCGCTCAGAATATTAACGACCCAAGAGAGCTATTTGCTTATATTGAAAAGCGTTCCAATATGCTTTATGAATATAAGAAAAGAGTTATTGATTATATGGGTGATGATTATTCTGATAAGGCTCAACAAAGGGCTGAGGCACGTTTGCGGAAAGAAGGTTATGAGCCATTCAGTAAGAATTATAAATCACAGATCAAGCGTGATTATGATAAGATGATGGCTGAAAAGAAGGGGTAAGTAATGACTGAAGAGGAAATGCTCAAAGCCTTACAAGAAGAAGGCACTGAAGGCTATGCTGTTGAAGAGCTTACAGAAGAAGATATGGTAGCTGAAATGGCAGCTCAAGGCGTTGAGGGCTATGAAGCTCCACCTCCTCCTAAGCCTGCTATTTCTGCTGGGCCAGCTGATACATTTATGGGAATGACTAGCGAGGATATGATAAGCGAGGCTGGCGATAATTACCTGTATAACGCAATAGGAAATATTCCTTCTGATGCTTGGGAAACTACTAAAGAGATAGCTGATGCTGCGTGGCCTCCTTGGAAGCCCGCAGTTAATATTGGCAAGATGATAGGTGGTGGCGCTTCCAAAGCTGCCAGAGCATTAGGCATGACAGATGAACCTTTGTATCAGGAAGGTGAAACTATGCTCAATGCAATGGGAGAGGGGCTTAATGAATCATACGGAAGCCTAGATGCTATAGCTAATTCGTTTGAAAAAAGGCCTGTCAATACTCTTATGGATGCTGCTGGATTAGTTGCAGGGGGTGGCGCGCTAACTGCCAAAGCTCTAGGATCAGCCTCTAAAGCTGGGAAGATTGCTGCGGATGCTAGTAAGATTGCAGCTAATCTGGATCCAATAAATTTAGGTGTCAATGCTGCAAAGACTGGAGGTTCTCAGTTACTATGGGGAGGACTTGCTGGAATGAAGCCTGACCTTGCTGATAACATATTAAAATTCTCTACTAAGTTCAGAGGAACGCTTAAAGAAAAAAGAGCCATGCGAGATACTATGATAAAGGAAAACTTAAATGTTTCTCCTGAATCATTAAATAAGATATCTGAGATTAATGAGGCCATTAATGTCGATAGAGGGAATTTGTTATTGAGAGAAGGTCAAGCTGGAAGGGAGTTCAACTTAGGTAGAACATATGATCAAGTTGGAGAACTTAAAGATAAGACTTTTCAACCAGGTTCTGTATTAGTTGATCAGAAAAAGAGAGCTATGAATAAAGCATTAGACTCTGTTGATGAAGGGCTTTATAATAAGATTCCAGAAAAGCTTGCCAAAGATTTCCCGCATTTGATCTATCAGGCTTCTGATACTGTTACTCCTAAACAGATGCACAATAGGAGAGTAGAGCTAGATGCACAGATTAAATATGCTGATAGTGCATTGTCTAAACCCAAAACAAATATGGGTCAGGAAACTCTACAGGCTATGAGAAGAGGTGTTGATACTGCTCTCAAAAAAGATATACCTGAAATTAAGCCACTAGATGCTCGCCAAAGTTCTATCAAAAAATTGTGGAAAAATTTGGAGAAGACAGTAGGGAATATGGAAAATAGAAACCCTATGAATATTGGCACACCTATGCGGATATTGGCAGGCTACACTGTAGGTGGATATGCAGGCGTTGGTATGGCGATGGCTGGTAGTTTATTATTAGATCAAAAGAAGATGTCCAATATAGCATTAGGATTATCTGGAACTAATAGACCTAAAATAATGAATCAGATGTTCCCTAAACAAGACCTGCCCATGTTACTGAGCAGGGATATTGCAAAGCCAGTTATGGCAGCTGAAGAAAGAGCGCATACTCAGTTGATGAGAGAGAAGTATGGTGATAAGGCTGAAGAGATGATGCGGCAAGAAGAGGATGATCCATTCTCAAATTGGCTCTAGGTATCCCAAGGATGCTCTGTTCTATCTTTGGTTACTGAATAGAAAAGTTGATATAAGTCCAGCCTAAATTGCTGGGCTTGTGTAATATCTTCTGCATGTCCAAATTCTGATACTGAATATACATTAGTCCTTCCAGCACGGGGCTTCCCATCAACTATTAGCCCTTTTGACTTCCTGAAAATCACTCCTTTTGCTGATTGATGATATAGGCAATTAGATATCACATGCCTGCTAAGACTCATTGGTAATCTACTCTGTATTGCCTTCAATCCTATAGGCTTGCCAGCATCTACTAGCACTTTAATGATTGCGGATATCCTATCTCTTGTTATTTGCATTGGGCCACTCATTCTGCCTCCTTGTCTCTAAACATTATAGCTACCGGATGAAAAGGAGTCATATTATTAGTTCGCTCGAAGAACTCTACCCTTACAAATCTGCCTATATAATCCTGTTTATTTCTTAATATAAAAGTTTTTTGAGTTATACATCCTGGTGCTGATACTCTGAATTCCCTCCCAATATCAGTTACGCATTTAAGGATACCCCATCCATCTACGCTCTCTAAAACATCTATAACTTTGAACTCATCATCAAAGCATTTCTTAACCTTTATAACTGATCTGCTACGCTTGCCATCTTCATAACCTGTATCCCCTTGCCGGATAATTAAACCCTCGTATCCTGCGCTTATAGCACTATTTAATTCTTCAGCTATACTAGATATAGTATTAGTTTTTCGAGTCTCTGCGACCCGTGCGCTTTCCTTTAATCCTATATCCTTTAGGGCTTCGAGTCGTCTTTTAAAGGAATCGGATGATATAAGGTCAAATGCTACAAATTCTAGCTTAAGGGTATTTTCTTGCTCCCTCTTTACCCAGCTAGATATAGTTTGAAGAGGAGTTCTATGATGATATAATTCGCCATCTATATACTGCCCAACCTCTAAATTAATATCAGATAAAATATGATCAATTGAAGTAATGATCTTGCCATTATTTGAATAGGCTATTAGGCCATCTTCATTTCTATGTAT